>Ga0209515_10001528_pt1 | contig 38345 bp, 20 predicted proteins | sample Subgroupgradi54m_FD_187454 | JGI IMG/M metagenome (GOLD analysis project Ga0209515, IMG submission 187454) | Subsurface groundwater microbial communities from S. Glens Falls, New York, USA - GMW60B uncontaminated upgradient, 5.4 m (SPAdes)... ... | reverse complement strand
GAGCAGTGTTGGGAATCATAGCAGTGGTAGTTGCAGCGCCTCTTATTGGAGCGGTTGCCGGAGCTATTGGAAGTGCAATCGGAGGTGTCGTCGGTGGAGTCGCTTCAGCGGTAGCTGGTTCAGCGGTTGGAGCCGCAGTTGGTGGAGCAGTTAGTGCAGTAGTCGGTACCGCTGTAGCCGGTGCAGCAACAGCTGTTGTCAGTGGTGCCGTAAACAACCTGGTACAAGGCGCTCCCGTCTTCCGCGGTGTGGCAACAAATGCGATTACAGGGGCTATTACGAGTCCGTTGAATGGAGGTTTTTCAAGTTCAGGCACAGTGGGTGAAGCGCTTGCAGGAGTGGCTAGGACAGTCGGTTCGTTTATTTCGAATACTGTCAATGCGATTTCCTCTATTGTCACAAATGTGGCAAGAGCCGTAAGCTCGTTTACGTCTGCATTAAAATATCAATTCCAAGAATTTCTTGGCATAAAAGCTTCTCTTCCAAGCGTAGGGAGCGTGAAGTTTGGGGCTACAATATCTGGTCCTCTTACAGTGGAAGGTGCTCTTAGTAGCACTATTTCAGGTCCAATGGGGCTATACGGCTTTAATCCGAACGGGGTGTCTGTGAGTCCTACCGTAGGATTATCTGTTCCCTTGGCAAATATCAACTTTAACGGTAAAGTTCTTTCTGGCGGAAATCAGATCCCAATAGGTCCTGTTACAATTGTTCCTTTTAATGTTGCTCAAAACAGTAAAATATCAAGTTCTGCATCGATTGATCTTGGTTTTTCCGTAGACGGTATCGATCTCTCTTTCGGTTCAGTTGGTGTTTCGGCATCAAGGGATTCCTAGGCTCAAAAGATAATGGATCTTGACACATGATGTATTTGGTCTTGACAATTGGGAGGTAGCATGCATAACTCGGATAACTCATTAATGAATGGAGGTGTAGTAGACATGGACAGATCAACCGGTGGGGAAGTAAAGACCAAAGCAGATTGGATTATAAAGGCACTCTGCTTTTATAATATATTAGCCTTTTTTTTGTCGTTCAGGTTGGCGATTGTTGCCTTACATGCAAGCCTAAGCAAGGGGATGGTAGTTCCTTGGCTCGGGGTATTGGTAATGCTTGGCGTCCTTATTTTATTTGGCATCTCCACGATTGGTTTGTGGTTTAAAAAAGAATGGGCCTATCTTGTTCAGGTAGTTCTATACTTGTTGCAACTGCTCGTGCTTAAAGTATATGCCTTGAAATTTGCTGTTTATCTCGGATTTCAATATGTAATAACATTCACCTTCACGAAAACAGGAGGTTCAATCGGTCTCAACCTTGCTGCTCTCATCTTTCTAGTTTTCTTACTTGCTGTGAAGAAAGAGTTCCTGATTCGAAAGAGTTGATTTTTTCAACGCCCTTCGGAATATCTACCAGAGCACTCAGTCTAGATTGAATTGAGGGAAGGATGCAATTTGATTCATGGCGCAGAAGTTATGGAAGTTTACCACTTCTAAATATGTTTTGGCTTTCCTCAGTTCCACCCTTTTCTTATTAACCCTTCCTCCATTCAAACAGAGTTGGCTTGGAGGCATTGCTATTGTCCCTCTTCTACTTCTAATCCAGAAAGAGAATTCCTTCTGGAAAAATTTCCTCCTAGGTACTTTCGCATGGGCCCCTTATTGTGTCGTCACTTTTTATTGGTGTGTTTACTACAGCGTATGGAATTATTTGGATGTGGTGATGAGTTATTTGCCTTTTCTAGGGCTTTTTTGTGGATTGGTTGGACTAACTCTCAAAAAGTTTCCAAGAAATCTTCTTTTAAACTTCCTTGCGCCACCAGTTATTTGGTTAATGCTGAGTTTTCTTTACGATCTCACTCCACTTGGTTCAATCGGGACTCAGGCTATTTTTTATCAACCGCTTGAATGGATGCAAATTGCTCGAGTCTTTGGGGTTTATGGGGTTATGTTTTTATTTCTTTTAGTCAATACCTCAATTGCTTTGATTTTTAAGTTTAAATCAGGGAAAAGGTTCATTCCCTTAATTGTTTCCATCTTTTTTCTAACAGCAAACTTCTTTTGGGGTAAAAGGGCATTGGCAGATCAGTTTGTGGGTACTGAAAAGATCGCGCTGATTCAGCACAATCTGCCGTTCCAAAAAGAGTGGTGGCTTAAAAATCAGGGGCTTATTCTGAGTCGTTACAGGTTGCTTGCTCTTGACGCTGCAAAAGAAAAACCTTCTCTTATTATCTTTCCCTCTTATTCGCTTCCTTTTGATGCTTACCGAAACTCAAGCTTTTTTGAAGAGCTTGCTAAGGAGACTCGGTCTTTTATTTTAGTTTCAACCTATATTCCCCAGATTGCAAATCGCCCCATCTATGACGTGGGATTGTATGAAGTAGCCCTCCTTTTTTCTCCAGAAGGAAAACTCGTAGCTCTTGATAAAGCTGTCCAAGCGCCTCCATTTCGAAATATCCATGAAGTTCTTGCAAAAGAAACGAAATTATTGCCAACTCCTTTTGGAAAAATGGGAATTTTGCTTTGCTTTGAAGATACTGTACCAAGACGAGCCAAAGAAGAGGTCAAAAAAGGAGCGCAGATTTTAGTGGCGATTTCCAATATCGGACATTTCAATAAAACTTTTTTGCCCACTTATCATCTCTATCAGGACCAATTACGTGCCATAGAAACAAACCGTTTTGTTATTCGTGTTTCTGCAAATGGTTATTCCGCCATCATCGATCCTCGAGGAAGAGTTATCAAGCGAACGGAATTAGGCAAGCAAGGAATCTTATACGGTCAAGTAAAAACTAAATCGGCACCATAAAACATAGAAGGATTAAAATGAAACAAATTCTGTCGTTGATGCTGTGTGCGCTTCTAATTGGATTGGGTGGATCATTTGGTTATGCAGATCAAGATGAGGCGGGGTCTAGCACTAACACTTCACACTTGGCAGGAATAGCGAACACAGATAGAACGTCGTATACCAATGTTGAAAGTGGAAGGACGGTGTCTGCTGCTGTCAAAGCTGATAAAACAGATGCGAGCAACGACGGGCATCCATTTCAGGCGCAGCTATAATCATATAACAATGAATCAAAGAGTCAAAAAGCATCGGTTCCGCAGATGCCGGAGTAAATAATGGTACTGTATCGTTAAATTCAAAGCAAACAAGGTTCCAGGCACTTTCGGAAGGGACAGCCTGAGCTGACCCTGGTTCAATAAGAATTGGACAGCAAACGTTTCTAGCGCTTGGATGTATTTCGAGAGCGGATAAAACGGTACTTCGGCCAATCCCGAAACGCTTTTCAAACTCTGGTGCTGTGCAAATCTGGGGTCAACCACCACCAGTTGAGATAGCTCAAAACCAGTGGCGCCCTGCAGAAATCTTTGCTAACATCTCTTAAAATGTGAAGATGCGTTACAAACAGATAGTCAGTGAGATTTTGTATCTCGTTATTTTCTTATTGTTTCAACCCTTATGAAAAGATACGGATGACAGCCAAACTCATTGGTTTTTTCACGCTTTTCTTTTTTCTGGTTACTTCAGTGTGTCCGGTATGTCCGGTTTGGGCGGCTGAGCAACCGGCCGATATTGAAATTGTGAACGGCCAGTTGATGCCGGAAAAGCCGGTAACCGCTGGTTCCCAAGCTGAATTTTCAATTCAGGAAGCCGAAAATTCAGTGGTCAAACAAGCAGTTGCAAATCATTCGTTAAGTCCCGCCTCGCCACTTTCGCCAGTGGATCCAACGGATCCTTCTCATCAGGAAGGCTCATCACATGTGATTCAAGCTTCCACCGAATCATCCGAAGCTTCTATTTTATCAGAAGTCAGTCAAGCCCAAGGATCCTTTCTCACCTTTAACATTGAAGCAGCAAATCTTCCACCCGAGACAAACTTCATTTCGCCTTTTTCCAATGGCGTTTTTCAAGCAGAATTCGATGATTATTTGAAATCACTTTTGAGAGAGCTATTGCCGTCTGATTTAACCTTGGGATTTCAGCCGATTGAGTTGGTGAACGTTGAACTCGCTGCAATCAGGCAACGGATTCAGGAAGGGCTCGCCGGACTTTATGATTTCGTTGTCTTATTTCCGACTGAAGCCGCGCGCCGTGCGTTAATCAATTTTAATGCCGTTGCGCCTGCCGGTGTGCAAGGTTTCGGCGTCCCTGAAAAGAACAATATCGAAGGGATAGGACTTTCTACGGACGATCCGTTGGTCAATAGACTCAACGAGACCTTCGGCCCACTTTTTTTAGAACTTTTCAGCCCTTTTATGCAGCGTGTCAAAAATGAAGGCAAGCTTCAAGGAACGGCTTGGATTGATTTGAGTGCCATTGCCGGATCAGGATTTTCAACTTTTGGCTACAAAACCTATGTGTTGCTTCAAGAAATGGCTCACCGCTGGGGCACTGTTCTGTCCTCAGGAGGCAAAACAGGAAATAATCCGCTCGGAATTTTAGGAAGGGATAATTCACATTGGAGTGCTTTCTTTGACGCCGGGACTTCACCCATGGATGGGCTTGATTGGCGCGATAACGGCAATGGCACTTTTACCTTACAAAGTTTTTTTGGTATTCGTCTTTCCGATTTGTTCGTGAACCCAACAAACCCACCTCAATCCAATCAGTTCAATGATTTCGACCTTTATGCGATGGGGCTTTTATCACCTCAATTGGTTCAATCTTCATTTGTGATCGATAACCCCACCTTTAACGGAGGAGCTCTTAGCCCAGAAAGTCTCCTCGACCTTTTTTCTGATATTCATTTTCTGCTTAACCCTACCATTAGCGGAGCGCGGCGGAATGTTTCGATAAACGATATCATCAATATTGAAGGTGCACGAAACCCCCAAGCCGGATCCAATGAGGTTCAGAAGAATTTCTCAGTCGCAGTTGTCATTCTTAAGGATCAAAATGAGAACGCATCCTCCGTTCAGTCTATTGTCTCTCAAGTCAATTCACTTGCATCCAATTTATCGAGTGCATGGAGCAACGCAACACGCAGCCTTTCGACGATGACCTTGGGAGCTATTTCCGGTGCTTTTAATACGTACCGAAACGCCGTTCTTGGCGTCTTTGATTCGGTTGTGAATGCGATCCAAAAAGGACTGGACCAAAATGGGAAGCTAACGGGTCCTCGGCGCGCTGATGATCTTAATCGAGAACAGAATCGGGCGCAAAGCAATTTGGTACATATGGGCGAGTTGCAAAACCTTCTCGATTCAGCGGAAGCTCTCTTGACCCCACTAGTGGATGCCAGCGAGTTACTTCCTGATCTTAAGGAAGCGCTGGGCAATCTGCCTACTGAAATTGCAAATATCAAAAAGACACTCAAAAACCTTCATACCGCATTGGAAGTTGCTTTAAATGATGTGAATGATCCAGATGCTGCAATTCATTCAGGCAAAAATCAAATCCTTGAAAAAGTGGATCAAGCTGAATCAAGCGGTATCCTTCCGCTTGGTTTTGGACGTTTTGCGGATTCAACGCTTGAAGGAATTAATCAAGCGTATGCAAGAGTGATTCAAGCGTTAGGCGATGCAAGTAATGCTTTTGAGGCAAGCCGAAACGGGTTAAATGTATCTTTAAATGATGCCTTGAATCGGCTACATGTGATTTCTGATGTGTCGCCTGCACAAGTCCGAACGAAAGCAGTTGAATTTCTGAGTACACTTACCACACGCCAAGCGGCGCTTCGTGTTTTGGAAGGAGAGACGGATCATGATCTGGAAACACTGGCCAATGACAAAACCAGTTTAGCCGAGCGTAGCACAAAAGTATTAGAAGGCATGAATCAAGTCACATTAGGTCCACGGTCTGACCTTGAGACCTTGCTTGGTAAGGTGAACCAGTTGAGCCTCCCCAATTCTGAAATCATGAAAGCGTTTTCTGACACAGAAACGTTTCTGAGCGGTTTGATTCAAGAGGTGAACTCCATTGTTGGCGATTTGGACAAATTGATTGGCGGGAGTCCTCAAGCGCCATCTTTGGCTGATAGTGTCCGTCACCTGAATGAAGCAAAAGGCAAAGAAACCCATTCCGACATTACTGGTTTTGTTCAAGGGCTCATTGGCAAAAGCCAATCTGAAATCAGCGATTTTCAGACGAGTTTCCGCACTTTATTTCTTCAATTTACAGGTTCCATTGATGAACTCCTGAGTTCGTTTGTTGCTTCCCGGCAAGTCTCTATCAATAATCTAGCAGCTTCCCGAAATCAATTGTCAACCGTTGAGCCACTTTTGAGCAAGAAACATGGCGATTTAACCTCCCAAATTTCAGGACTCTTGGATCCTGATGTTCGCGGTGACTTTCAGAATTCACTCCATTCATTGGGTAGTGAATTGACTACTTTCAAGGATTTGTTAATAGCGAAGTCAAAGGATATTGAAGGACTGGCATCTCTTTTTGGACAGGTTGCAGCTCAGGTTCCGGATTTTGGGAGTATCAAAGCTTGGATTAATACACCAGCCCTCTTTAATGAATCTCTTTCTGTGCTTGAGAGCAAGATTTCAACTTTGGTTAATGCAAAAAAACTTACCGAAGGAAGTGAAGCGCAATTGATTGATTCAAATCTCAATGCGTTAAACCCATCCCTTGCAGAACTTACTTCCAAGATTAATCAGCTCCAAACAGAACTTAATGCACTTGAAAGCGACATTGCAGAAGCATTCCAGGAACAAGTTGAACAGGAAGCCCAAGAGAAAGCGCTCAACGAAGGCGTGGATCAGTTGAAAGCGCTTTTTCATGAGCGGGAGAATATGATGAATTTGCTTTTTCCCGATTTGTTAAAGCGGAAAAATTCAATTGAAGTACTCTTGTCTGAATTAGCTCCGTTAATCGGAGGTTTAGCCGAGTTTGTTCCGAATGTTTCCGGGCTGGCCAGAGATAGCGCGACGCTCAAAGGCGAGCTTGAAAACTTACAGCCAAGCTTGTTGAAAGTTTCGAGCGATTTCCAAGCAGCCGAAGCATTATTGGGCGGGCTTGAAATTGCCAGGGCAGAGTTAAACCAGACTCATTCCTTGTTGAGTCTGAGACAGGCTAAAGATCTTTTGGGCACTACGCAGGCGGTCTTTCAGAAAACGGATACCGTCACGATCTTTGAAAATGAAATGATTGCTCACGAAGCAGAAAGCGGGCGCATTAAGGACAGCTTGAAAACAGCCTTTTTGGTCTTAGCACAGGAACGAACCCAGGAGCTTAAGGTGTTTCTTTCCGCCCATCAAACTGGGATTGAGACCCTTCAAGCCCGTATGAATGAAGCACAAACAAGCCTCAACACACTTCGTCCAGAATTCGGTGCACTTCAATCTGAAATTGAAACGCTAGAAGATCTCAATATTCGCGCTGCACTTTTAAAGAAGGTTGATTTTGCCAGTGAAAATTTGGGTCAAGTCGAAAAGTTGCTTTTGGAGACACAAGCGTTAGTTCCTAAACTTTTCAGCTCCATGGTTCCAGTCCAAAATGCACTTACCGGTGTTTCTGATATAGCTGGAGAGGTACGGAATGGAGATTTGTTTTCGCTTTCAATGCTGGATGAATTAGAAGCAGCCCGTTTTCTGGTGGATACTTTTCCTGGAAATGGAGTGAGCGATCCATTTTTGGATGTACCTCAATTCTCAGATTTGGCTTTCTCTGGTTTTCTTGCTTTAGCAAGCGAAAGTATTTCTCAAATGAACGCGTTTTTGCATCCTCCTATCATTAAAGTAGAGCCTGAACCGCTCACTCACTTTGTAATTGAGGCGCTTAGCGCAGGCAGAGGTTTCAGGGAAAGCTTGCGCGGTGCCAAAACAGGATTTATTCCAAGTGTCTTTGGCCCGATTGGATTTATCGAGACAAGAACACTTGAAATCCCAGAAGAAGAGAAAAGGAAAAAGGAAGAATCGGCACGCGAATATCAAAAAATGATGCGCAGACTTCTCATTATCCGTGATTTTCTGACGAAGGAAAGAGCTAAACCAGCTCCGGTCAAGCGAAAACCATCTGACCTTACGGCTGAGGTTACCAATCTCAAGCCGCCGTTAGCGCCTAATGCAAAAACTCAAATCGAGCCGACTTTGAGTGTTGAATCAAATTAACGTTGCCAAATGATTTTTGCATAAAAACAAACTGATAAGCCGGAACATTTCAGAAAGTATGAAAATAGAACGGTTTTCAATTTAACTAAAGCGTGAATATTAAATTTTTTTTAAGTCATTCTTTGTTTATGGTAATAATTTTTTCTGGTTGTGCAGGTACCAACTACACTACAAAAAATATTTCTGAAGTTAATTGGCAGGGAGCTAAAACGACTCGACTGGCGCTCCTTCCCAATGTCAAAAACGAAGTACAAATGGGTTATGGGGTCGATGCTTTCGTTCAACAAAATTTTGTTCTACTGGATGATCCACAATTAACCCAAAAGTTAAATCAAATTGGAAACAGATTGCTTTCTTCATCCAATAAACGGGGAATTGCGTACCGTTTTAAGATTGTGAATCATAATGATCTTAACGCTTTCTCAGCGCCAGGCGGATTTGTTTATATTACTTACGGCCTTTTACGATTGGCTCAGAAAGAAGACGAAGTTGCGGGTATTTTAGCTCATGAGATTGCGCATGTTGAGTTTCGTCATCAAATGAAGGTACTTCGAACCCAGCAAGCAGCTGCTCTTTTATTAGGCGGGGCAAGTCTCGGTTTAAATGCTTTTGGCGGCCAAACCTCAGCCAGAGCCTTGGAAACCGTAGGTCCTATTGCGATGCTGGTTAGTTTGAATACATTCAGTCGGACCCAGGAAACACAAGCGGATGATTATGCCATTTACCTGATGATCCATGCTGGATATGATCCAAAGTCACTTGCCCAAATTTTAAGAAGGCTTTATCTCGAAAAAGATAGAAAGGGCGAGCTTTCAAAGTTACCCAGTATATTTGTTTCGCACCCGCCGACTCCTGAACGTATCCAGCGCATTACCTCTAAAACCGAACAAATTGGAACTCAAAATCCAATAGCAAAACCATACCTCGCGGTCGATAAAGGGGAGATCTCGCATGAGTGATACTAACAAATGCTTGAGTAAATCGAGATTGATCATTTCTCAAATGGTTTTTCTCGTCGTTATTGTTTCTGGTTGTGTTACTGCTCCGAAACTTACAGAACCGATTGAAAGATCCCGCACCTTTGATGCCACCTATGATGATGTCTGGAAGGCTGCGATTCAGGCTCTTACGTCTAGTAACCAAATCATTACGATGAGTCAGAAAGATAGCGGAGTGATCGGAGTTGATCGGGAGTTTGACCGCACTAATGTTTGGAATTATGTAATCATTGATGGCTGGACCAAATTTTGGACTCAATGGCAGAAATTTCATTCGCGCGCAAATTTAGTGGTTCAGTCTTTGGAACCTACGAAAACGAAAGTGGTCGTTAACGTTCAAATGAATGCCGATTATCTCCAAGCACAGCCAAATTATTTCTTCGGAACGGTGTCCTACTCCAATCAACAACATACGCTCACTTCAAATGGAAAAATTGAAAAGGGGTATCTTGATATGATTGAAGCACAGTTGCCAAAGACAAGACAACTGGCATGGCTGGATGAAAAAGCTCATCAAACCGTATCAGGTACCGGGGAAGTCACAAAACAGCAGCTCTCAACACCAGCGCCAGATCCCAAGTCTCAAGCGCAAGTTTCTCCAAAATCTGAGCCACCGGTACCTTTCCAAATGGTACAGACTTCTGGGGTCGCGTCTGTCCCGTCTACGGTAAAACTTAATACGGATAGCCCAAATGAAGCAACCAGTAAGTCCGATTCATATCAGAGGCTGGTCCAGAATCAGATGCACTACGAAGAAAGGGAAAAAGAAGCTCGCCTCCTCGCCACTAAAAATCAGTCTGATGCGAAATAAAAATTCGTTCTCAAATCTAAGCCGTACTCGCCTTGTGTTTGCAGTATTTAATTTTTTTGGCCAATATCACGGCATGATTAAGACCAGATCGGGATTCGCTCATTCCGCTTTTCTTAAAATCGGTATCTTGGTGTTTATAGTTTCAATTCTGTGCGCAGGATTCCCAAAGACTTCACAAACCACTATTTACGGTAACCTTTTTATCTCCATTCAACGCTGCCAGTGCCACTTTCGCCTTAAATTCATCCGGGAACTTCTTACGCATTTGGACCTCCCATTTATCAGGCCTGATTATATTTAACTTCAGGCTCCTTTTGGTCCAGTTTTCCGGGGCCACTATAATCCCTGAGAGACGGTACTGTTTTTACAGCAGTCAGTCCAAAATTTGCTACAGAGTGTTGTCAATTTTGCACAACTTTTGTCTCATTGATCTTTTGGATTCTTCCAAAGACCTCACATAAGAAGCTATTAGTCAACGAGTTGAGGAAATAAGCCAAATGTGTACGTAAAACGGCATGAAACGTGCTCTCTGTATATATGGGTATGAAAAATAGTCGAAAAATCTTTAGCACTGCCATATTTATGCGAAAAATCTGCTTGCCTTTTCTTGTTCTGGTAGGCTTTCTCATTTGTCAGCGTCCTGCTTTTGCCTTACTCCAAGTGTCGGACATTTCAGACTTTCTCGATTTTGATTTTGTTGGATTACAAAGCGGCCCTGCAATCGTTACACCCATTTCTTCCTTGAATATTAATGAGTATTATACGATCACTTATGGAGATTCACTCGATTTGGTAGCAAGAATTACAAACGTTTCAAATCAAGCCCTGGACCTTATCCTAAGAAGCGATCCTGCCACACCTGTTGATCCAAGTTTGGCAGATCTTATTCTTTCGAATCTAGGTGGTGGTGCCTCCGTCGAAGTTGTCAACGGCCATTTTGGTCCTGGTTTAACAACAGGACTCCACAATGGGAATCCTAAAGGAACCGATGGAAGCATTCTCACATTAGGTGTAGGTGAATATATAGACTACGTTTGGGGACGTTTCTTTAGTAGTGAAATAGTGCCTAACGGAAACCCTACCGATATGATTTACGCCCTTAGCGCAAGTGATCGGGTGGACGCTTTTGATGGGAATGGTTCCCCAAAAATATTCGGGCTCTATAAAAATTTTGGCATAGGGTTTATTGAAAGTTCAACAGCGGTGATTCCTGAACCTTCCACGCTTATTCTTCTCGCCATAGGTCTCTTAGGTTTTTTCTTCCGCCGGCAATCATAATCAAGTAATAAAACGTAAAACGGTTCCGGTTCTCCGAGGGACAGAGATTGAATTTGATTCAAACATCCGTCCCGTGAGAATCGGAACAAATGACACGGTTTCCTATACGTCTCTTATTTGGAAGGCGTTAGCTCCTCGAAGCAGTGAAGATGGTGAAGGCAAGAAGAAGAGATCTGATATTTCTGCTTTCATGAAATGGAAGAGAAATAATCATAAGGCAAGTCATCATGAGCGTGTCAAACATGTGGGAAACAAAAATGTCCAAAAAATCTAAAGCGCTACGAATCACCTCCCCGAATGGAAAAAGATGTTTTGAAGCCGCCAAGCAATATAATACCTACCAAACTTAAAAAGGCTGACAATCGTGTTTCCCGATCCGATTAATCTTTTTGGCGTCACGTTCCATCTGTTTGGAATATTTGCCGCTGTAAGTATCTTCCTGGGTTATCACGAAACTGAAAGGGAGATGCGAAGATTAAGTATCGCATTGAATATCCTGCCTGATCTTGCTTTCTCGGTTTTAGTATGCGCCTTCTTGGGTGCTCGTTTGTTGTTTGTCATTACCCATCTCAATGATTATGCTCTATCCCCTTTGGATGCCTTGAAGTTTTGGGAAGGAGGACTTGTCTTATATGGTGGACTAATGGGTGGGCTTTTTGGGGGTTTTCTTTTTTGCTGTGTCAGGAAACTTTCTTTTGCGAAGCTTTCAGATCCTGTTGCTTTGGGAATTGCTTCAGGACTTGCATTCAGCCGGCTGGGATGTTTGGCGGCGGGTTGCTGTTATGGAAAACAGACAAGCCTGCCTTGGGGAATCGTGTTTAGCAATCCTAACACGCTTGCGAAGCCGCTCCACATACCATTGCATCCTACCCAACTTTATTCATTTATCATTGGAATGGGGATTTATTTTGTTTTACTGTTTCTTCGGAACAGAAAAACATTTGAGGGTGAACTCCTTTTAAGCTACTTCATCATGACTTCGGCTGCTCGGCTTTTCGTCGATTATTTCCGTGCCGATAGTCAATTTTTTACTTCCTTAACCGTCTTTTTTGTTTTTGTCTTGAGCAGTGTTTGTTATGGTCAACTTAAAGTTAAACAATGGAGGAAGATTATGAAATTACCAATGTCGAGAATTACAGTTTTCATTTTGGTTGCTTCTTTATTAGCAGCTTGCGGAATTATCAAAACGCAGAAAATTTCACGAGGTCTTGATATTTTGGGAAGCGATGTAAACCAGATTGTGAAAGATAAGACCACGGAAAAGGAAATTATAAAGACGTTCGGACCACCTACAAAGATTCGGGATACGGAAGACGGTAAGGAGTTTTTTTATGAATACACAAAAAGCGGTGGCCCTCAATGGAACTTAGTAGTCAGTGTAGGCGGCGATACGGTAACAAAAACCTTACTTGTTTGGCTCGATAAGAAGGGAGTGGTAACTGACTATGCCTACAAAAAATCTTAAATTGTTAGCCTTGCTGATCATTGGACTTGTTCTGTTGGCGTGTGCGCATCGAGATCCGCTCCAGCTGCCTCAGCCCATGATGTCCGACGACCCTGGTTCTGGATGGCGGAATTACTGAACGGGCTTTCACAAGTTTGTGAGTTGATGTTTTGCCGTTGCGTAAGTAGGCGTGTGAAGAGAATGTGTGAGGTGTTAGCATTTTTCAATCACACGTTCATCTCTCCAACTTCGGGACTCATGTGGTCTACACCTTCGCTGACGATTTTCTTCGACGTTGTCATGGTTTTCATCACATTATGGCCACAGTTGCTTTTACTTCAAGAGATTCCTAAATCTGTATCTACCTCCGCAGTAACAGGATGCGCAAAAATTTGCTTTATCACGCCAATGTGGTATGGAAAGTGCAGCCAAAGTAGCACGGAGTAATATACTTTCATACAGCTTCCAAGATTTTATCAAAGAGGTGATTTTAATGAAGAAGGCCGTGAAGAAATTAGTTCTAATCGGAACTTTTATTCTTGGGTTTGCCGCAAATGCTCATGCTGCTTTGATCACATTTGACTTTGAAGGGATGCTTAACGATACCAACTCGCTTTTTAATTCTGGCGATACGTTTTTTGGGTCATACACGTTTGAGTCAACAACGCCAGTCATTCCACATCCCGATCCTACATTGGACATTCAAGCGCTTGCGATTGGTCCTTCATTGACCGGCACTGGATGGAATCTCACCGTCAATTCCAGCGCCATATCCGGCTTCTCTCTGCTTGGTGATACAGGCGTTATTGCGGTAGGCGATGAGACGGCCATTGGTGATCGATATAACGTGACTCTATCCGATTCCGGAGGAAATTTGCCTTTATTGGGCGGTCTTTTCTTGAATTTTTTTCAGATAGACCTGATAGATTCTGTAGTACCCGGGCCGAGTGATATGCTTTCAAGCGATGATTTTACGAGTCTTCCCAATTTATCCGTCGCGTTTTCCTTCAATTCTCATGGAAGATTTTTTGCCCTCGGCGATACAGGGGGATGTGAACAATGTCCCATCACACTTACATCACTCACTGAGAGAGCCGTCATCCCCGAACCCTCAACTCTTTTCCTTCTTGGCGCAGGCTTGTTTGGCTTAGCCTTTAGGCGCAAGTCCTCGTAGCAGCTCCCAAAGTTACTTTTCAAAACTCAGATTAACCTTCTCGAAAACTGTTAGCATAAAACGTTAGCACTTTTGATGGCTAAAGATGGTCAATCTTGGTCAATCAAATTCCCGCCTAATTCATTCTAACCTCAATTTTCTGGATAACTTCGGTCAACTCCGACATGGTCGGTGAAAGCTTCCTGAGTAAACCTCTTTTCTACGAGTGCAAAATGGCAGGGGCACTGGAGGACGAGAACGCTATCCAGTGGGATGAAATCCTTACAGAGCAAGAAGCCATTTCGGTATTAGCTCCTTTTCAGATTCGGTATCGATCACTCAGGACTTGGGGCTTACGCGAAGGTCTTTGTCAGTTGTTAAAGATAAACGGTAGGAAGACGTTCGTTTATGATAAAAAGCGTATTAACGATTTAGCTGAAAATTATTTGACTTCGGAAACAGCGGCACGGAAATTTAATGGGAGTCGAAAAACATTTTATCGCCTTCTAAGAAGGTGTCGTAAAATCTTAATTGGAAGGCGAACTCTTATTTTCAAGATTGATTTCCTGGGCTTCTTGCTTGACGAGAAACATAGGTATACAATTAGGCCCGATGAATATAAATTGCGATATTCCCATGTATAATCTTTATAAAAGGGCACGAACTGCAACCACAAAGGGGTACGAACTGCAATTCGGCGAAGCTCTGCGTTTCAATGGAAATTTCCATAACTTTTTATTACACAATATGTTAAAATTCAAACACATTGCGCCCATAGCTCAAATGGACAGAGCACGAGCCTTCTAAGCAGAGGGTCGGCCGTTCGAATCGGCCCGGGCGCACGATTTGATGATTAGAAAATGCGTGTACTGAAGAATAACCATCGCTCTCGACATGCTTTTCTTCCATCATCCGAGCCTGTCTTGCGCTTTTGATTTCCCTATTTTGCTTCGAGCTACCACACGCAAAAAAAGGGCTTCATGAAAAAGGTATTCAGATCGATAAACGTATTGTCTGCCTTTGGAGGACGATCCCGTTGCTCATTACAATTTTTGCCTCAGAGAAAAACAAAAAGGGAGCTGTCATGAACAAACACGCTTTATTGAAATTTTTTCTCGTTCTTTTTTTTCTCGTGAACGCGTTCGCAAACCGCGCTTATGCGGATACGATGCTCCGAAAGCTTAGCCGTGGCGTTACCAATATTGTAACCTCACCAATTGAGCTTGCAGTTCAGCCTGCCCGCGTCATCGTTGTGGAGCACCAGCGTACGCTTGCTCCCACCTTAGGCTTGTTTCGCGGGGTGTATTACACTTTGGGGCGTATCACAGCAGGTGTTTACGACATAGCCACTTTTCCAATCCCTCTCCCATTTCGTTATGAACCCATTTTTGAGCCGGAAACCGTTTTTCAAGGAATTGAAGCGCTCTCCGAAATACGAGATTGGCCATTTCCCAAATATGGCTTCGGCCAAACGCGCAAAAATCAATTTTATGGCGGCTGATGCTGAGTCGATTTTTGTTTGAAGCTTTGAAGGCGCATTTTTAACTCGCTTTCGCCCATGCTTTTTGTTAAATTACTCGCTATTAGCGGGGCGGAAAAAAAGGACTAAAATTTACGCGGGATTGGCCGAATATTATGAGGTAGATATTGGGTGTGTTAATCGATGATTGACGTTCAGAATTTGACGATGCATTACGGCAGTTTTATCGCGCTTGACGACATTTCCTTTTGCGTAAGAGAAGGAGAAATTTTGGGACTCTTAGGTCCTAATGGTGCGGGTAAAACGACCGCCATGCGAATTCTCACTACTTATCTTTATCCTACCTCGGGCACAGCTACGATAGATAGCCTTGATATTCTCGAACACCCGGTTGAGGTCCGTAAACGGATTGGGTATCTTCCTGAAACAGCCCCTCTTTATCTGGATATGCAGACGGAGGAATACCTTCAATTTGTGGCTGAAGCAAGGGGGGTTCGAGGGAAGAAGCTTTCCTCAAGATTGGGGTGGGTCAGGGACGCGTGCGGGATTAAACCGATTTGGAAACATACACTTTCCGAAATTTCAAAAGGGTACCGCCAACGTGTTGGTTTAGCTCAAGCGCTCATCCATGATCCGAAAGTGTTGATTTTTGACGAGCCAACTTCAGGTCTTGACCCGCTTCAAATTATTGGCATTCGCGATTTGATCCGCCGGCTTGCGAAAGAAAAGACCATCATTTTCTCTACGCACATCCTTCAAGAAGTAGAGGTCATGGCTGACCGCATCGTCATTATCAATGAAGGGAAAATTGTATCTCAGGGCACGCAAGAAGAACTTGCCAATCAGGTACGCGCAACAAGTGAGACGAAACAAGATTTAAACTTGGAAGATATCTTCATTGCTCTTTTGACCAAAGGTAAAAAGGAAAAAGTTAGGGTATGATCAGTTTAACAAACTTGTTCACTATTTTTCGGCGAGAAACAGCGGCTTATTTTAATTCTGCCATCGCTTACATTTTTATGATTGTGTTTGTGTTGTTGAATAACAGCCTTTTCATGACGCAATTCTTCCTATTTGGGCGCGCTGATATGCGGCCCTTTTTTGGTTCCCTGCCTTTCTTTTTAGCTATTTTTTTGCCAGCGGTTACCATGCGTCTTTGGGCAGAAGAAAAGAAGGGAAATACCATGGAGCTTTTGCTGACGTTTCCAATGGCTCCACACGAGCTTGTTCTTGGAAAATACTTAGCAAGCCTTCTTTTTTACGCCGTAACTCTTGCGACGACGCTTGTGATACCGGCGATGCTTCACTTTTTGGGGCACCCTGATTTTGGAGCTATTGCGGGGGCTTATATCGGTTGCTTTTTAATTGGAGCTTTTTTCCTTGCCATTGGTACTTTTATTTCGGGTTTTGCACGCGATCAAATTGTAGCGTTCATTCTTGCCATGATGGTGTGCTTTAGTCTTCACGTGATCGGAACAGATTTTATTGCCACGACGGTAGATGGATGGGTCTCAGGCCTCGGTACTTTATTGAGAAATTTTATCAGCAGTGCGCGGCATTTTGATTCGTTTGCCAAAGGAGTGATTGACAATCGTGATGTCCTGTATTTTTTAATCGGTACTACCGTCTTTCTCGTTTTGAACGGTTTTTGGATCGAAGGTCGTATGCGGCCTAAGATGAAAGCCATTTTTACCAGCGCGGTGGTCATTTCAGCTGGGATTTTCTTTATGTCAAACTGGCTCATTGCAAGCGTTCCTCTGGGTCGGTTTGATTTAACGGATGGTCAGATTTATACGATCGCACCCGCCACAAAAAAGATCTTAAACGAACTTAAAGCACCGGTAAACGTTAAGTTTTATATTTCACCGGCGGATAAAATGCCTACGGGCATGAAGACACTTGAGCAAGACGTCCGTGACAAATTGGATGAATTTCGAGTCGCTTCGAAGGGGCTTTTCCAGTATAAAATTTTCTATATGGAAGCTGCAAACGTGACTGAAGAAAATAAGCAAGGGGCCGAATCTTTGGAGCAGCAACTCTTCGCAAAAGGGATCCAGCCGTTTCAAGTTCAATCGATTCAGACTGATGAAGTGGGCGTTCGGTTAGTTTATTCGGCGCTGAGTATCGCTTATAAGGAAAAGCCTGAGGAGATTATTCCCCGGATCATACCTGATAACATCTTTGAACTTGAGTATCTCCTCGCTTCCAGAATTTATAGGATGATGCTTCCTCTAGTTCCCAAGATGGCGTTGGTGGCTCCTTATGAGGAAAAGGAGGTGGAACCGGAACTGAAATCTGTTTTATCCCAATTAGGCGGGAAAGTGCCAGAAGCTTATCGAGAAGATGAATATGAACTACTTCCTCGAGCATTAAACTATGCAGGCTATGAGGTATCACGAATTAAGTTGAACGAAAAAGAGCCCATTCCTGAAGGGATTAAGACACTTGCGGTGGTTGAGCCGAAAGAACTGAATGACCGTCAGCGTTATGAGATCAACCGATTTTTAAGAGGAGGTGGATCTGTTTTTTTAGCCGTTCAGAATTATCAGTATCGGTACTCAGCTCGTGGCCGCCAACTTGAGATTGAGACAGAGGAGATTAAACCTGAAATCAACTCTCTTCTGGCAAACTGGGGTTTTGAGGTGGATCCACAAATCCTTGCAGATGAACAGCACGATGTTGTCAACTTAAGTGGTGCGGCACGTCTAGGGCCCTATGAGCTTTCAGTTCCAGTTAAAATTCCTATTCAGATTTTGGTGACACAACCTGGAATGAATCCAGCTGTATCCGTTACTTCGCGACTTTCGCCCATCTTTTATCTTTGGGGAACGGCAGTGAGAGTTAACGAAGAAAAAGTACGGGCAAACCAGCTTAAAATTACTCCTCTTCTTTACTCCAGTTTGCGTTCTTGGACAGTACCGTTTCAGGCAGGGATGCTAACAGCTGAACAATTGCGGCCTGATAAGACGACGAAAGATCGAGCACCTTTCCTTCTTGCTGTTTTGGTGCAAGGTGAATTTCCAGATGTTTTTCAAGGGAAGCCTGTGCCGGCGTGGCCACAACCTGAGACAGCAGGGCCTGAGGCCAAAAGCGTTGAATCGACGACTCCTATAGAAATAAAACCGGCGCCTGGAAAATTAATTTTGATGGGGGCCGCAACACCGTTTCGAAAAAACCTACTGCGGAGCGGAGGTCATTTGAACTTTTTCCTTAATTCAGTGGATGCACTTACGCTGGGGGACGAGCTTGTGACCATACGTTCGAAGCAGCCGATCGATCGCTCTATTGGGCGCGTTTCCGCCACAGTGAAAGTTGTGTGGCGATCCCTTGTGACGTTGGTCATGCCGATTCTGGTTGCTTTGATCGGTATTGTTCGAATGTTCCTGCGGAGGCAAGCCAAACAGAATTACCTGCGAGTGCTTTCTCTAGCCGCCTAGTCTCATGAAAACGAAACAAATTATCGTTCTGGCTATCATTTTGGTTGCACTGATTGCAGGGGTGATTGTGAAGCAACTGCAGAAGCCGGCAGAGCTTGCTACGGAAGAATATTCCACCCTTGATCTTTCTTTCGATCCAACCCAGGTTGGAAAAATCGAAATCGTGAAGGGTAAAGATCAAAAACTGGCCGAGCTTTCCAAAATAGGCGGGTTATGGAGTGTTGCCAATTTTTACCAGACCAAAGGGGATCCGGCAAAGATTGATAATTTATTGAATGCGATTAGGAATGCAAAAGGGGAATTACGGGCCAAGAACAAATCCCTGTTTGCCGATTTTGGAATGGCTGAGGATAAGGTTTTTCGACTCATTCTTTCTACGGGGCAGGGCAAGACCATCCTTTCACTGGTCTTAGGAAACAAAAAGCCGAGTTATAACAGCCTGTTCTTACGCAAATCAGATTCCAACCTAGTCTATTTCTCCTCCGGAGATCTTTTTGATAAAGTCGGCCTTCACGGAGATCCTGAGAAAGAATCTCCCAAGCCTGAGTATTGGGCCGATACGAGTCTTGTTGATCTTAACGTAGATTTGGTTCGACAGATCGAAACAAGGCGCTTTAAAGATGGAAAAGAAGTTCTGACATCAGCGGTGTTGCGCGAAAGCGATCCAACAGATAACACCAAGAAAAAATGGAAGTATTCACGGCCGGATGTTCCGTTTCCTCTTGAAGCGGATAAGATCAAGACGTTTTTGAGTTCCATGAAGGGTTGGAGGGCATCGAAGGCGATCGATCCAAAGGCAAAGGACTGCGGGTTTTCAAAACCGACATGGCAGATGAAAATTGGCCTTGAAGGAAATCAAGAAGTTCTGATTACAGCAGGTGATCAAGACACGGAAACTCAGGGTTATTTTGTTCAAGTGTCGAATCAAGTCATTGCTTTTGTCCTTTCTAACTATTATTTTCAGAATTTTGATATTGATGACAGCAAGTTCTTCGCTGACAACCCGCTTTTGATCGACCCCGATAAGACTGAGAAACTTACCATTCATGCTGATACCAAAAACCTTCAGTTTGCGCCGAAAGAAAAGAAGTGGGACAGTCTTACCAGTTACTTAAATGATCTTAAGACCTTTGGTATGGTTAAACTTTTATTCGACCCTGTTGATCAAAAGAAAGTTCAGACAGGGGAGAAGTACTGGCTGGAAATTCAGAAAACCGGAGAAGCCTCAGTCGCGCTGGATGTCGGCAGTGTGATTTCAGAACAAAATAAAAGTTATGCTGCCCGTAAACGAGATAATACGCAAGCATTTGCGATCTCAGAATCTGTCTTCAAAAAGCTCTTCGAAAATCTAGACCGCCTTGCTGAACCCAAGCAAACCTGATTTCACCCTACAAAATATCTTTTGCCCTATTAGAAAAATGCCGATAGTTTAGAAGGCATGAACTTCAAAGTTGACCGGCCGATTTATATTTTCTTCTTCATATCGGGTGCTGTGGCACTGATGATCCTGACGATGCTTCCTAGTCTATGTCTCTGAGCTTAAAAAAATGAGCAAATTCAAAAAAATTACGATTTTGGTTCCCAGTTATGATGAGGAGTATACGATTAGGGAGGTCATTGAGAAAGTGAAACAAGCATCCCTGCCTCGCGATTTGGAAAAGGAAATTATTGTTGTGGATGACGGTTCTCGGGACGGCACTCGCGAAAAACTTTCGGAGATTTCAGGTATTCAGGTGTTTTTTCATGATAAAAATCAAGGCAAGGGAGCTGCCATCAAAACTGGGATTCGATATGCAACTGGAGACATTATTTTGATTCAAGATGCGGATTTGGAGTACGATCCTCAGGATTATCCAGTGATCACGCAACCCATTTTGAGTGGGTTCGTCGAATTTGTCGTTGGTTCACGATTTCTTTATGAACAGCCGAAATTTTTTACAAAAAATGGCGATCCTTTCTTTTCACACTTTATAGGAAATTGGATCATCATTTGGCTGACCAATTTCCTTTATGGTCAAAATATGACGGACTACGAGGGCGGCTATAAAGCATTTACTCACTCGTTGGCACAGTCAATTCCAATTCGCGCAAATGGATTTGAATTTGAAAACGAACTCATTTGTAAAAGCATAAGACAAGGGTATAAAATTGTCGAAGTTCCCATCCACTACAAGCCCAGATTATACTCAGAAGGAAAAAAGATAGGTTGGCGTGATGGTTTAGTTATTTTGTGGACGATTTTGAAGTGGCGGTTCAAGCACTTTTGATTTAGTAACCGAAAGAAAACCAATGATTTCTTCCTCCAACGAGTAGGTTTTTCGAAAGCCAAAATGCGCTTTGGGTATTTTGAATTTTTCCTCAACATTTGGGCGCAGGCCGAAAAATGAAAAGCCAGCTGCATGTAAAAGAAGGATCTTGGATATCTTGGCGAGTGGGAGTGCTGGTGGGACTTGCTTTTCTGGTCTATTTCCCAGCGATTCACGGAGGCTTCGTTTGGGACGACGAGGCCTACGTGGTGAACAACATGGCCTTGAAAACCCTGCATGGGTTGTGGGAGATCTGGTTCCAGCCGGGACGGCTCGTCCAATACTACCCCCTCACGTTCACGAGTTTTTGGATAAATTACCATCTTGGGGGCTTGATCCCATCGGCTACCATGTGGTCAATATTCTCCTCCACGCCCTGAACGGTTTTCTTGCGTGGCGTATTCTTGAGCGCCTCAAAGTGCCTGGGGCTTGGTTCGCTAGCCTCCTTTTTCTCCTCCATCCCATACAGGTCGAGTCTGTAGCTTGGATCACCGAGCGAAAAAATGTCCTCTCTGGATTTTTCTATCTTTCGGTACTCCTATCTTATCTTCGTTTCAAGGAGGAAAAGGCGGGGCTTTGGCCATGGTATTTTTTTCCTTATTTCTTTTTTCTCGCGGCGCTTTTAAGCAAAACCGTGACCGCTACTTTACCGGCAGCGTTATTACTGATCCTTTGGTGGAAAGAGGGGCAATTCTCATGGAGGGACTTTTTTCGGTTAATCCCCTTTTTTGTAGCAAGCATAGCTTTGGGTTCCGTGACCGTGGCATTTGAAACCGGCCACATAATCTCCATCGGAATGGACGAATGGACTTTCTCACACGCAGATCGCTTCTTGATTGCGGGCCAGGCCCTTTGGTTTTATCTCGGCAAACTCATCTGGCCGCACCCGCTTATTTTTATTTATCCGCGCTGGGAAATTGACCCGTCGGCCCTCTGGCAATGGTTCTTTCCTTTATCTTTTATTCTTTTGTTGGCTGTTTTATGGGTGTTTCGGTCGCGGTGGGGACGGGGTCCATTCACAGCCATGGCGTTTTTTTCGATGACACTTCTCCCTGCGCTGGGTTTTAGAAACTTTTTCCCCATGCGCTTCTCTTTTGTGGCGGACCACTTTCAGTACCTCGCCACGATCGGTCCTATTGGTTGCGTGGTGGCAGTTGCTCAGACAGCCCTGGAGAAACATAGCCGGATCAGGACTGTTCTCGGTGTTGCTCTCCTTCTCGTCTGCTCTATTCTTAGCTGGAGGCAAAGCATGATTTATGAAAGCCTGGAGATCTCATGGCGCGACACCCTTTCCAAAAATCCGCGCGCTTGGATGGCACATAACAACTTGGGCACCGTACTGATGCAAAGCGGCCAGAACGATGAGGCTGAGCTGCATTTCAAAGAGGCCATCCGGCTCAAGCCCGATAACGCCGAGGCCTACAATAATTTGGGGGGCCTAATGGCGACAAAAGGAAAGCTAAGAAAGGCGATCGCCTATTATCAGAGAGCGATCCGTTTCCAGCCGAATTCCGGGCAGTTTCGCGGTAACTTGGGCACCACCTTACTCGAACTTGGCAAAATAGACAAAGCGATGTTTCATTACCTCAAAGCCATTGAGCTTGATCCCAAACTTGCGGACAACTATTACGCCATGGGAAATGCTTTCCTCAAGAAAGGAGAGTTAAAAAACGCGGCGCTTCAGTACCGGGAAGCGGTGCGCCTCGAACCGAATTCCGCCCAACTCCACGATAATTTTGCGGCGTTCCTTGCCAAACAGGGAAAGAAGAACGAGGCCATCGAGCAATACAACGAGGCCCTCCGCCTCGAACCCAAAAATCCAGATGCCCAGCGCAATCTGCGACGTCTCGCATTCGGCGACATGTTCCAAAGATCCGCAGTCAACAAATAAAAATCGCCGTTCTGTACACCTATCTAAAGTTTTAAAATAAGTAACTCCCTTTTTTTACAGCGATCAAATCCATAAGAGCAAAGTGCCAGGCACTTCAAATTTTTTAATCTGAAAACCAAAATAATTTCTCCGAGCGCCTTGACAAACGAACAGGGGGCGGGTAGTCTTACCTTAGATGTATTAGATTGAAGCAAATTTGATAATTGAATAGTCGATGAAAAAGGCAAACCCGTCCGCCAGAAAAAATGGCGGATCCGCCAAGCAGTAGGGCGGAGAGGAATCCGGGGGCGCAAAACCGTGCATCCAGAAAAGGAACGGCAGGTTGCCACGATGATCAATAAGAACGAAGTAAAAAATATTAATTTAAGGAATGTGAATCCAAGCAGATTGGGCTGCTTGGATTTTTTTTTGGCAAAAATCCGAAAGTGCCAGGCACCAGACGTGAAAGTGCCAGGCAGGATTAGGGAGTCAATGTCATGAGTATGCTGAATATGACGATTATGTTGAGGATGATAGCCCGAGAAGATGAAGGAATCGGAGGGCGGGCTCATATTTGTTTTCCGTCTTTTTTCTTATATCAATCCCATCACGCAAACGATGGAAAGCTCCTAACCAGTGTTCGAGCAGATTCTTCTGAGGCACGGGTTACGAAAGGAAAACAAAATGCCTAGATTACCAAGAGTTTATCTTGAAGAGGCGGTTTATTTTGTGACCTTAGAGGGTCCTTATAATGAGTCCCTTTTCCGGGATAAAGCCGATTATCAAAAGTACCTTGAGCTTTTGAATAAATGTAAGGCCGAATGCCATTTTAAACTTTTCTCTTACGCCCTTCTTCCGAACCGCCTGTACCTATTAATAGAACCCAATCAAGAATTTCCGATTTCTCACATTATGCAAAAGATCACCCCGCTTTATACCAAGTACTATAACGGGCAGCATGAACGGAGAGGGCCGCTTTTTCAAAAAAGATTTCGGTCCGTCATTGTGGAGAAAGAATCTCATCTTCCGCACTTAACCCGCTATATCCATCTGGTTTCTTTGAGATCTCAGCTGGTTGAGAACCTGACCGATTATGCTTATTCCAGTTACCCCGCCTTTACCGGCCGGGGAGGCAACGGATCCAATCAATCGACCTTAGACTTAAATATGAAGGCGGAAATGGAAGAAGTAATTCAAAAGCTTCCGGAATTAGATCGGGTGAAGGGCTATGAAAATTATGCTCTTCTAGCCGATAATAAGGAACTAGAGTTCTTGGATAAAAAGCTTTCCCGGGGAGCAATCCTGGGGTCGGATCAATTTGTGTCTGAGGTGAAGAAAAGGATGAGCGAATACATTCAGAAAGAAATAATTCCGCAAGAAACAGCTTTAGAAGAGGTGGCTCAGGCTTCCGCCATTTATCATCCCACTCAAGCGACATTGGCCTTATCTGCAGTTTTAGTTTTGACTGTTGCTTTGAGTACCTTTTCGCTTTACCTTAATTCTCAAACCTTAGAAAAAAAAGTAGCGCCTGTTCCCGGAATCCTTAATACCGCGCAAACGGCACAAAAAGTTGCTTCTATAGGTCCTACTGCCATCCAACCCGTTGTTTTAAATGGAACGGTGTGGGAAGTTGAATTAATTTCTGTATCACCCGAGGGAGTGAAGACTCCCCTTAGAGATAAAATCAAATTCAATGGGAAAGCTTTTGAGTCTTATTATTTTTCAAATCAAGGTTTTTCGCGTTCCAATTACACGGTGACGGTTCACGATGGCGTGATTACTTGGGAGACGATCCAGACAAATGCGGTGGGTGAAACGGTGAGCTGGCGGGGCGATTGGCAAGGCGGCAAAATGGAAGGGATGTTGAGTTTTCATCCTGTGGGAAAAAATCCGCAGGATTTTTCATTTATAAGTAATCAATTCGGGGTGCAAAAATGAACGCAATTTGCCCCTGTTTGATTTACGGCTGTGGAAGGAGGTTTTCGATGGTCAAGGTTGAAAGAACGCCCTTGGGAAAGCGGCGGCTTGCGTCTAAAATTTCAATTCCCACGACATGGCGGTTCTGGTCAAGGTCAACCGTGAAACCCTCCTCAATGTCCACATTATCTGCCGGTTTCACATCTAGAAATTTAATGTACAGCGCATCGGCTTCGCGATCATATTCAATTTTCATGGCTTTTCTCCTCGATACGACGTTTCGGTGTAACCGTAATTATAACACACCGGTCGGATTCCTCTTTAAAGGTGACACGCAGAATCCTGCCCCTTTCTGTTTGCCCCCAAGCGTGACGTTTTCCGTGTTCGGCCGGTTGAACGAAGCTCGGCTGTCCCAGAACCTTCGTAACCTCTTCAAAAGTAATTTGATACAAGCGCATTCGGTTCCGGGCGTGCCGTGTGAGGTAAATGGTTTTCACGAAGTCAGTGTATCAAACCCATGTTTAAATGACAATAACGAAACGAGCTGGCGGGGCGATTGGCAAGGCGGCAAAATGGAAGGGATGTTGAGTTTTCATCCTGCGGGAAAAAATCCGCAGGATTTTTCATTTATCAGTAATAATCTTGGAGTTCAAAAATGAATCAACGTAAATTTAGGTTAAGGAGAAAACATATTTTGATTTTAGTTTTTGCCTTTATTTCTTTTACCGCTTTCTTTCCTGCCCTGTTTGCTGCCGAAGCTACGGTAACTGCACCACAGGCAGCCAAAACGGATGAAAAAGCTACAAGTTCTACGGATCAAACCAAAGCTTCAGAAATAAAAAAAACATCGCCATCTCTTCCGACAGTTCTGGTCAGTAAAGGAAGTCACACAAAAGCGGCATCGAAGCCTTCAAGCAGTGGAGCGGTTGGGCCTGTGACCGAAGAGAAGGTACAAGAGCCAGAGAAAGGTGGGAAAATTATAGAGATCCCTAAGAAAAAAGCTTCAGATCAGAACGTGAGGGAATCAGACACAGGACTTCTTGCGAGTAAAGCCGAGCCTCTCCAAAAAGCCGAAATTGAAATGGTTACCAAAACAATAAATGGAGAAGTAAGTGCAAAAGGCCCAAGTGGGATTGCCTTGGTTTATGAGAAAAATGAGAAAAAGAGATCTTCAAAAGAAATGTGGTTTCCATTTGAACTGGATCTAAAGTTAGATGGTTACCAAGCAGTCAAAGATATTCAGGAAGGTGATATGGTAAAGGTCACTTATGAAGAGGCGGAAGACGGAAGTAAGCGGGTTTTAAAAGGGATTCGTCTTGAGAAAAAGAAACCGGTAGAAGAAGAGAAACCGGTTGATGACAAAGAAGAGACGGAAAAAGAGAGAGCGTAAGATGAAAAATAGAACGAAAATTAGAAACACAACTGGAGACAAAAGTTTTTGGCAAAGATGCGGAGTCTTTTTTCCTTCTCTTTATGTTTCTGTCTTTATGATCTCATCCTTTTTAATCTTTAATTTATTCACACCCCAAGCGGAAGCGGTTCAAATCAAAAAGGTTTACCGGGGAATTGTCAATTTTGACGTGGGCGATGCCCTCCAAGCAGCCCCGATTGGTGGAGTGATTGATCCGGCAAAATCAGTTGTCTTAGTCTCTAATAGCACAGTGAATACGACGACAAACGCCCAAGGTGAAAGAAACTTCTTTTTTGTGGGGCAATTTTCGGGTAACGATACCGTCCAGATCGAGCGGGCGCAAAGTGACGTCGCTGCCAGTGTCGCTTGGCAAGTCATTGAGTTTCAAGACGGCGTCCGGGTCCAGAGTGGAATTTCAAGTCTTGATAAGGGCCAGCTTTCGAAATCGATTACCCTTCCACCTCTTTCTCCAACGCTTGATATCACCAAGGCCATTCCCATTATTACCTTTAGAACGGGGACCGGTGGAAACGCTAACACTTCCTATAGACACACGGCCCAATTTTTCTTAATGCCTACGCTTTCCTCTGGTCCTACGCTTACGCTTGACCGATTAAAATCGGATACAACGACAAGAGATAAACCTATTGCTGTAGTATGGCAAGTCATCGAATTTCAAACAGACGCCACCATTTATTCTGGTACGGTCTGCTTACGGACACCAGCAACTGCTGGTGGTCCTCAATCCGTAACCAATGATGGATTGGATCCGGACGGAGCCACTACGGAGTGCGGGACAAATTCAATCGCCTTCAGCCCCGCGCTTTCCAATAGCGGCGCCAACGCCCTTCCCTTCTTTTACCCCATGTATGGAACTGGTTTTAATGATGATGTAGCTAGTGTGGGGGGGAATGATGCCCGCATTTTCGTCCGCGGGACGATTACCAATGGCACCACCGTTACTTTTACGCGAGGTTACGACGATATTACAGCCAATACGCAAGTTAGAATTCGATATTACGTGGTTGATTTCGCAGATGGAAGCGGCACAACGGGAGATCTGGGTAAAGGAGTGAAAGGTACGCTCAATAGTGGCACGGATCCCGCTAACGTAGCCATCAGTAGTTCCACCGATCCGCTGACTCCTCCTCCCGGTATCCAGATCACGACTGCGACCAATCACGGCTATGCGGTGAATGATTTTGTAAACGTTGGAGGCCATACCACGAATACGGCGGCCAACGGAAACTGGCTTGTGAAAACGGTCAATACCCTAACGCAATTTGAGATTAAAGATCCCTCCGGCGCTGACCAAGCAGGAAGTGGATTGGGTGTCGGCAGTGCCACTGGAAGTACAGCAATAGCCCGCGAAACCAACTTAACTACCCCCTATGGTACGGTTGATTCAACCCGTCTGGTCACTCTCACCTCAACCTCAGCGACCAGTGCTTCGACGGCTACTACCACTACCTGGGCGGACGATCTGCTTTACCTGAACTTCCTCTATCAGAAAGGGGCGACTTGGTATCTCGAAACGTTGCGCGATGCAAGCGGAAAAGCCATAGCCGCTGATGTCGAATACCTTACTTACGAATTTCCCTCGGTGACATTGAAGAGCCAAAATGGTGCTGATGTTTTAATCGTGGATAGCCAAGTGACAGCCAGTTGGGTGAGTGCAGTGAGCAAGGCCTCCGATAACTGGAGCCTTCAGATGTCCACGAATGGTGGCACCCTCTATTCGGATCTCACAACCGGTTGCGGGGCGACGGGCCTCCTTGCTTGTACCGGAACAGCCACTGGCACCACGCTATCTGCTGGAACGATTCAGTGGAAGGTTCCTAATAATATTGGCTCGACCGTGCGCCTCAGGCTTTGGGATACGACGGATGCAACTTCAGATACGACCTGCAAACGCCGCTGCGATTCTTCAAACGCTAATTTCACCATCAAGGGTTCAATTACCGCTGTGGATACTAAAGACACCGGTGTGTCTTCATCCATCCTTTACGTCGATAATGCGAATACCACGGTGACGTGGTCGCAGACAGGAAGTATTGGGACCGTGAAAATCCAGATCGATCGTAACCAAGACGGCTCCTTCACCGCAGCAGATGATCCTCCTCTTGCCACGGCGGTTACGACAGGAGCTTCAGGAAATTACAGCTGGGCATGGGCGCCCCGCGTGGCCAATATCGTGGGTGAAAATTTAAAAATTCGTGTGGTTTCTGAAAGTGACGGCAGTGTCTTGGGTGATACCGGCATCATCAAAATCCGGCCGTTGATCAATATTTTTGCACCCACGACGACCTCGCAGTTTTTGCGCGGCAAAACACATGCGATTCAATTCTGCACGACTGGCACCGTAGGAAATGTCAAGGTCTATCTTTCCACCAATACCGGTGTCGCTTATAGCCCGATCGATATCAACGGAGTGATTAATGGAGCCGGGAGCACGATTATCACTCCGACTTATGTGGCCGGACCCACCGCCAATTGTTCAGGCACGGCGGGGGTGGTCCAAGAAGGCTCCTGGAACTGGGCCCTTCCTTCGGATGCTCCCATTGGGACTCTCAATAAGATCAAGGTGGAGAAGTCGGACAACACTAATGTTGTGGATACCGGCCCTGATCCTTCAACTGCTACTTTCGAGATCAAATCTTCCGTTAGTCTCACCGGTCCTCCCATCACTGACGGTTTAAGGGTTGCACTCGATAAACCGATTTCGTGGACGGTTACGGGTGGAAGCGGTGTCACGAATGTTTCAATCAAATACACTACCGCTTGGTCCACCTGTCAGAATCAGCCGTCGACTGATCTTTGCTGGGTCACGATCACGACCCCCGATGCTTCAAACCTTCTCGCAGGTGCTTCACCTTTTCAATGGAATGTTCCGAACAATATTGGCACGGATGTGGGAATTCGGATTCAAGATACAGCGAACCCGAACTTAATTTACGATAAGAGAGGTCCCTTCACCATCAAAGGAAGAATTGCGACCGTGAGCGCTCCCGCTTCAGGAGAAGTGCTACGTGTCGGTACGAACAAGACAATTATTTGGGATGCGAAAGGAAGTATCGGACCTGTGAACGTGTGTCTCCTTAAGGAAGGATCCGCGGCCTGTGACTTTACGATTGCAACTGCTGTGGCTCTCCCGACCATGTCAGCAGCCTGGAACAACATTGCGGCCACCGAGATGTGCACGACCTGCGAAATCAAAGTCTTCCTTCCCGGAGATCCTACGGCAGAAAATGCGGACGGTACCGGAGGCGTTTCCAAAAAGTCGGCCATTTTTAGTACTAAAGGAAATATCACGAACGCTACGCGAGACACGGCGAGCTACAACGTTGGAGGTTCCGCCATCATCACATGGACAGCGACCCCATCGACTTTGGGTGACTCGGTGAACATCCGATACGATTCGAATAGTGGTCTTGGAGCAGACGGCATTGGCGGCAATGCAGACGATTATCCGACCATCCTTTCGACGGCGGTTGCTTCGGCTCAAACCTTCACCTGGAACATTCCATCCACCCAGTCTTTGACCAACGGGACCAGTAGGATCAAGGTTGAATACATAGGCTATACCAGCATTTATTCTGAGACCACCACGTTTTCAATCAAGGGTACCTTGACATTGACGAACGCCGCGAAAAATGGAGGCGTCGTCTGGAAAATTGGCGAGCAAAATAATATCACCTGGGTGAGAAACGGCTCTTCGATGACCGATGTGAATATCAATTACTCTCCAGATGGAGGAACCACTTGGAACCTCATTGCAACCAAGCCCTCGGCGGACCAAACCTACACCTGGTGCCTTGGATTTAACGACGGATGTTCAGGGACCGGAGGAGGCCCAGGCACTGCCGATGATGCGGCCCATACGCCGGGCCTTGTCATCGGTACGGATAAGAACACACAGATCAAAATCAAAATCGAAGCTGTTTCTGACCCTGCCGGAATTTTCGATTGCACCGGTGCTTCTTGTGCCGCAGCGACGTACCTGACGATTCAGAAACGGTATATCAACATCGCGGTTCCTTCGCCTACTTTGTTTGTTGGAGACAATTCAGTGGCCCTAAGCAATATTTCGTGGACGACTCACGGAATTACGTCAACCCCTGTGTTTCTCAATTATGATACGGCAAGCGGTACGGGCAGTTATCCCAATACGATTGTGGGGGCGCCCGGCGCCAGTGATGTGGGCGGTTACGTCTGGAACGTGCCGGATGCGATCGGTACCACCATCCGTGTCCGCATGAAATCCTCCACCTTCCCGACCGACGTTTTCGGCGATACAGCTGCCGATTTCACGATCAAAGGAAAAATTGTCCCTGTCTTTCCAACCGGCACGGATACGTTGGTGGTGGGCAACGCGGTCTCCGGAGGCATTCAGTACCAAAAGCAGGGGAGCGTTGGGAATCTCCGCATCGAACACCTCCGTACAGGTTGTGTGACACCCCTTGTGATTACGCCGGGACCGACGCCGGGACCTGAAGGGACTTCCAACGCCACCTCCTTTGCCTGGACGGTGGCGTCAACGGATGGCTGCGCGGCAAGCATGATCGATACCGGTGGGGCAAAGAACAGCAAGTTCCAATTCACCGGCTTGGGCCAAGCGGGGGCCTTGCAGGCCATAGCCCAGACGGCAAACTTCCAGATCCGCGGGGAGCTTTATAACCTGAAACCAGACAACGGGACGGGATTTGACGGCGCGGTCTTTACCTTTGGGACCGGAACTCGTTACATCATGTGGAAAAATCGCGGTGCCATCGGAAATATCCGGATTCGATTGGACAAGTTCTCAGGAAATGGTGCGGATGGCATCGCGGGCAATGCCGATGATTTTGCCACCCAGGTGAGCGGGCCCAATGTTACTTATCCCACGGGTGAATCCGTTCCTTACAACTTTGACGGCGACGGGGCAGGAGCCACCTGCGATTCCAACAATCCCTGTTGGGAATGGACGATTCCCGACAACATGGCCACTACTTACCGGATCCGCGTCGAAAGCTTGGACAACCCGGCCAACCTCACGAACGGTATGGCGACCTATGTTTCTCACTCGCTCAACTTCCGCATCCGCGGTGCCGTGACCGTCACCACGCCAAACGGGGTCCAAACTCCTCATTGGAAAACGGGTGAGACCAAGAACATCGATTGGAACGTCACCGGTACCACCGTGGGCAATTTCAGCATTCAACTGCTTTATGAACTGGACACCGACCCGCCCGGTTTGCCTTATGAACAATCCTTGACGATCACCTCCAACAACGGCGGCACAAAGCCCTGGCCGTGGGCCATTCCTAATACGCTGAGTACTGAACATGCCATTGTCCGCATCACGGCGGTCGGTGATACCACAGTCACTGACGATTCTGACGCTGAATTTAAAATCAAGCCTGTTCTCACGCTGACAGCGCCCAACAACAACACTTTCCAGTGGGTCGTGGGAACGAGTTACAACGTCACATGGAATACCCCGCTTGGATCCGCGCCTTCGCTCAAAATCAATTTCTCGACGAACGGTGGAAAAGGAGCGGACGGCATAGCGGGCACCGCCGACGACTGGCCGGACACAGACTGCGTTGCCAATCTGGCCCTTTGTCAATCGGGCAAGGGTGGCTTGATCACAGCGAGTGTGGCGGCTGCGGCTGGAACCAAATCTTGGACTATTCCCGACGTCATGACGAACGAAGGCGTGGTTCGGCTTTCCAAAGTGGGGGATACCGCTGCGTATGACGATTCCGATTCCTTTTTCTATATCAAAGGGTCTATTGCCAACGTTCAGATCAAAAACGCCGTGGTTGACGCTCCTCCGGTGACTCCCATTGATTTGCCGATCGACGTGGATAAATACATCACCTGGGACTACACGGGGAGCCTTGGCACCGTGAATATTTACTATTCGACCGATGCGAATGCGGGGACTCCCACCTGGACGATCATTCCGGATCCGGATGGCGCAGGACCTCGCACAAGCGGCGCGGGCGTCTCGGTAGGAAGCGGAGGCAGCGGTTCTTATCAATGGAAAATACCCAATGCCCCTTCGCCCAATGTCAAAGTCAAGGTGGCCAACGTCAGCAATCCCAATTGGCAGGATGTGTCGCAATTTAATCCCAACGGCGCTACTGGAGCCGGAACCTATAACAGTATTATTGGAAGCGTCACCGAGGTGACAGTCGTGGCCGACGGGACTCCTGCCACCACAAATATGGAAGTGACTGGGAGCAAGATTATTCAATGGAAGCCGAATGGAGGCATTTCAACTTTTAAAATCGAATACCGGAAGGATGCTGGAGCCTGGACTGAGATCACGCCGGTAGGCGGGTGCGGAGGAACTTGCTTCACGGTTTCAGGCAACTATCGGCAGTGGACGTGGAACAACATCCCGAACGCCATCTCCAATGATGTGGATTTTCGTGCCTCGGATTATAACGATCCAGTCAAAGTAAACTGCACGAGCGACAATGTGGCGTGCACGCCTGCGGCGGTTGCGGGCTACATCATTAAAGGAAAACTCAGCGTCGTGTCGCCGATTTCGACGGATGTTTGGACTCTTGGAACTACACCGACTCCCCCGATTCGTTGGAGCAAACAAGGAACCATTGGGGATCTCAAAATCGAATACTCGACAAGCGGCACGTTTAACGCGGCCGATTACACCGCGGGGTATGTCTTTACGATCGTGAATAATCAGCCTTCAGGACTGGATGGCAATAACGACTATGCCTGGGCAGCCGGTGTGATTGGAGCGACCCGAAAAATATCAGACACGGGGGCTATCAAAATCAGCAATATTACCATCATTACAGGAACAGAACTTACCGCTCTGTCTCCGGCTTTTAAAATCAGACCTTCCTTTACGGGAACTGCTTCACCGTCACTTAATCAGATATGGTATGTCGGCGGAACTACCCAAGTCATTACTTGGTCCTGCAATAGTGGAACCAAAGGTGATGCAAGCCTTCCCACAGTGGTGCTTGAGTACAATGTAGACGGAGGCTCGTTTCTTCCTGTGACAGGGGCGGGGAGCCTTGGCTGCGCCAATGGAACCAATAATTATACCTGGCCAAGCATTCCGGATGAGCGAAGTGACAATGCGATCATTCGAGCTTCCTACAACGATTACACGACCATCAACATCAGCTCTCCGTCGTTTAAGATCTATCCGCAAATTACGGTGAGTAATCCTCTAGGTACGGATCAGCTGGTTGTGGGTACCAACTACGTCAATCTTATCAAATGGACACGCACTGGCACCAAGAGTACCTCCTTCAAGGTCATTTACTCTACAGATGGTACCACGTATCCGGATCCGGCTAATGTGCTTGCGGCTCTTGCGACGGTTGCGGATGGCACGACAGGTGTGACTTGGAATATTCCTGCTTCAACGACACTTACAAATTCGGCCCGTATCAAGGTGGTGGATAACGCAAACGCAAACGTCTTTGGACTTTCAGCGATCTTCAAACTCAAAGGTGGTCTTACGCTTACGGCTCCGACAGGAAGTGGTACCACCTGGACTGCTTCTTCCACGACGAATAACATCGCTTGGACTTTCACGGGTGCCATTGCCACGGTCAAAGTTTACTACGACTTGAATAGCGGTAAAGGTCCGGACAATATCCCAGGAACCGCCGATGACTGGACCGCGATTCTGCCTGTTTCCACCAAGACGCAGACGGGCACCAGCGGTTCGAATACTTTAGCTTGGACTATGCCGGCGACTGTGGTCAATACAGCGCGGGTCAAGATCACGGACCTTTCCGATGAAACGAATGTCCTCTCCCAAGGCGCAGACTTCAATATCGGGGGACAATTTGACATCACCGTCCCTGAAAATGGCGCTGTGGTTTATGCTGAGGATACTCTCACGGATATTACGTGGACGCCGGTGGCAGGAACCGGCATCACGGCTGTCAAACTTGAATATACCAACAATAGCTCGAATGCTACTCCCACTTGGAACACCATCACGACTACGGCTCCTAACACGGGAGCTTACCGGTGGAACCCGATTCCGGGAGCCCTGGCTGACCTCAATAATGATAACCAAGTAAGGATCTCCCAGTTCAATCCCTTAAATGCGAGCGTCGTCAACACAGGAACTGGCACCCCCTTTGCCATCAAGGCTGTGATTCCGATGACGGTACCGGCGGGCGGTGAATCCTGGCTCATTGGGACGACTCAGACAATTAAGTTTAAGAAAAAGGGCGCCGTGCAATCGGTTGACCTCTACTATTCCTATGACGGAGCCGCGCTCAATTACACGAAGATCAATACCCTGGCCGTGGATATTTCCGGAGCCCCGGATGTCAACGGGGACTATTCCTTTAGTTGGGCGATTCCCACAAACTCGACCCTCAGTGTCGGCAATGCCGGCAGGATCAAAGTCAAGGTGGTTACTCCTGCAACCCAGGTTTCTGTGGAAGGCATCTCCAACGGATTCCAAGTTAAAGGTTCGATTGCGCTCGTGAATCCCAATGGCGGCGTTAGTGACATGGTCGTGGGGGCGAATAAGACCATCATCTGGACACCGAACGGCAGTATATCTAAATTCAGAATCGAATACAAGACAAGCGTCGGCGGAACTTACACGGAGCTCACACCTGTTGGTGGCGTGGTTGGCACGCCTTCAGGTTCTGATAAAACCTGGCAGTGGACGAATATTCCGGACACCATCTCAAACGATGTCTGGTTCCGAGTCTCCGACTATGACAACTCCAATGTCAATGTGGTTTCTGCCTCGGCTAATATCATCAAAGGAGTGCTTAGTCTGCAGACTCCAGATCTTACACCCCTCACATTTTCGATTGGTGATAATGTGGCCATCAGCTGGAATAAAAAGGGAACAATTGGGAATCTCTTGATCGAGTATTCCGCTAAGGGAGATTTTACTGACACGGTGACCATTAACCCAAGCTACCCGTCAGGCCCCGATGGGGTTAACAGCCTCGCTCCGGTTTGGACTGCGCCCTTTAAGGTCGCGGAAACTTATAAGATTAGAATCAGTAACGTAAGTCCTCCGGCGGGCACGGGACTCACGTATACCACCACGTCCGCTTTTGGAGTTCGGCCTAAAATTACTGGCATCACGTCTCCAGGCCTGAACGAAGTCTGGAATGTCGGCGTTACCACGAAGGTCATTACCTGGAGTGCCGTGAGCGCCACAAAGACAGATGGCATTACATATCCCAAGGTTAGATTTCAATACCTCGTGGCAGGAGGTGTCTGGACGGACATTCTCACTCCCGCCGGAGGCGTCGCTGAAGTCGATTGCTTGAACAGCACCAATAACTATACCTGGGCGAGAGGTGTAGCCGATGAGAAAAGTGAGGATGTCAAGATTAAGGCTTACGCTTCCGATTATTCGAGCGTCTTTCTTGATTCTGCCTCTTTCAAGATCAGGCCCGTGATTGCGGTCACGAATCCACTCGTAACCGACCAGCTTGTTGTAGGTACCAACTACGCCAATCTTATCAAATGGACCTCCACGGGCACCAAAATCACTTTGGTGAAGATCCTCTACTCGACTGATAGCGGTACGACTTACCCGGATCCGGCCAATGTGATTGCCGATCTTGTGCCTGTAGGCAATGGCGCAGCAGGCGTCACCTGGAATATTCCTGCGACTGTCACGATCACAAATGGCGGCAAGATTAAGGTCGTCGACACGGCAAGCGCAACGGTTTATGGAGAGTCCGCCACCTTCAAATTAAAAGGCGGCCTCACACTGACTGCTCCTACGGGCAGTGGAACCACCTGGACGGCTTCTTCAACGACCAATAACATTGCCTGGACATTCACCGGAGCGATTACCACAGTCAATCTCTATTATGACTTGAATAGCGGTAAAGGTCCTGACAATATCCCAGGAACCGCTGATGACTGGACAGCGATTCTGCCCGTTTCTACAAAGGCCCAGACCGGCACCAGCGGTTCCTCCACAATCGCCTGGACGATGCCGGCCAATGTGGTCAATACAGCGCGAGTCAAGATAGCGGATGCCGCCGATCCCACGAACGTCCTCTCCCAAGGCGCAGACTTTAGTATCGGCGGCCAATTCGACATCACCGTCCCAGAAAATGGCGCTGTGGTTTATGCTGAGGATACAGCCACATCCATTACCTGGACTCCAGTGGCAGGAACCGGTATCACGGCCGTCAAACTTGAATATACCAACAATAGCTCGAATGCTACTCCCACTTGGAACACCATCACCACCACAGCCCCGAATACGGGAAGTTTCCTCTGGAATCCCATCCCAAGGGCCTTAGCCGATCTCAACAATGATAACCGCGTCCGCATCTCTCAATTCAATCCCCTGAATGCGAGTGTGATAGATACAGGGGCCGGGGGTCCCTTTGCCCTCAAGGGAGTATTGACCGTCACGACGCCAAGCACAGGATCAGAATCCTGGAACGTTGCTTCCACGAATGCCATTAAATTCAAGAAGAAGGGAAATCTCCTGTCGGCCGATGTCTATTATTCGTATGACGGCACAGCCCTTAATTATGTGAAGATCAATACGCTTCCCATCGATATCTCGGATGCCACTGGAGTCACTGATGCTGGGGGCAATTATACCTATAACTGGACCATTGCTGACACCACCACCTTGACCTCCGGCTTCGCTGGCAAGATCAAGGTCAAAGTGGTCACACCCGCAACGCAAGTCTCAGTAGAGGGCATCCAAACCAATGCCATTGAAGTAAAAGGCTCGGTCACCTTGAGTACCCCCTCCGCCGCAGGGATTGTCCTCGATGTGGGAAGCACTTACGCGATTACCTGGACGAAGAACGGTGCTGTCAATAATGTGAAACTTCATTATTCCACCAATGGTGGCACCGCGGGAGCTGGGACCTATCCCGATCCGGTTCAACTCATCGCGACCGTTCCCTCGACGCCCTCGACTTATACCTGGACGGTGCCTGACAAGATTGGCACCAATCTCAGGGTGCGTGTCAGTGATGCCAACAATGCCAATGTCTGGAATGAATCTACCAATGTCTTCAGGATCAAAGGTAAACTCCAGCTCAGTGCTCCAGAAATTGCAGGCTTGAGCTACACAGTCGGGACGACCCAAACCATTTCGTGGACTACGACCGGAACCTTTAGTCCCGTGGAACTCAAGTATGATCGGGACGGCGATTTCGTTACCACCACCCTGGATACCTTCCCTGTACTTCCTCTTTCAACGGTTACCAACTGTTCTCCTATTTCTCCTGCGATTACCTGCACGGGGAGCGCAAGCTTCACGATCGAAGACAAGATCGGTGCCAACAACAAGGTCCGAGTCCGTGGTACCGGAGTTGACACCGATGTCCAGTGGATTTCGACGAATCCGTTTAAGATCGTGGGGAAGTTTGATGCCATTACTTCTCCTGCGGCAGGGGAAGTTTGGAATGTCGGAGATACGACAAAGCAGATCAAATGGTCTGCGACTGGGACGATCACCAATGTGAAACTCGAATACAAGACCTCGGCGGGAGGCGCTTGGGTGGTTCCAGCGATTGCGGCCAATGATCCGGCACATACGGCAGGAAATAATACTTACAACTGGACTGCCGGCATCCCAGATGTCAAAACGGAAGATGCTTATATCCAGATCTCGGATGTCAATTTCCCAGAGGTCTCCCTCGTTTCCCCAGCCTTTCGCATCCGTCCCGTGATCACAGTCACGAATCCACTCGTAACCGACCAACTCGTCGTGGGTACCAATTACCCCAATCTCATCAAATGGTCTGCCACCGGCACGACCATCTCGACCGTGAAGGTGTTTTACTCCACGGATGGAGGGGTCAGTTATCCCGATCCGGCGAATGTCATTTCCGCTAGCGAGCTGATCGGAAATGGGACGGCAGGAATTGCCTGGAATATCCCAGCTACTGCTACGCTCACCACCAATGCCAAGATCAAGGTCATGGATACCGCTATCGGCTTTAGCAATGTCTTCGGGGAATCCCCGATCTTTAAACTCAAAGGCGGCCTCACTCTCACCGCTCCGACAGGAAGCGGTACCACCTGGACAGCTTCTTCCACCACCAATAATATTGCATGGACATTCACCGGAGCGATTACCACAGTCAATCTCTATTATGACTTGAATAGCGGTAAAGGTCCTGACAATATCCCAGGAACCGCTGATGACTGGACAGCGATTCTGCCCGTTTCTACAAAGGC
>Ga0209515_10001527_pt1 | contig 38360 bp, 36 predicted proteins | sample Subgroupgradi54m_FD_187454 | JGI IMG/M metagenome (GOLD analysis project Ga0209515, IMG submission 187454) | Subsurface groundwater microbial communities from S. Glens Falls, New York, USA - GMW60B uncontaminated upgradient, 5.4 m (SPAdes)... ... | reverse complement strand
CCGGCGACTTCATCCAATTCGGCGTCGCGCCGGTGCGAATCGATGTGACGACGCTTTTTGAGGGGGTCGCTCAAGAGCGACTTTGGGCGGAAGCCGTCGCCGGCCCATTGGGCGGAGTGCCCGTCAGGTTCCCTTCGAAGGAATGTCTCCTCGCCAACAAACGCGCCACCGGCCGCGCGAAGGACCTGCGCGACGCAGAGTCCCTGGACCCGGAAAAATAGAACAGAGCCGACGCCGCCGGGCTATTGCTGAAAATTAAGGCGTCGGGGGAGGAGCCGGGCCCGCTGGTGGCTGTCGGTCCTGGAAGCAAGCATTGACAGTGGAAGACTGCTGATCTATAATGGCTATGATAGCTCCAGAAAGGAAGCGTTTATGGATACAGTCAAACGATTTTTTAAAGCCCCGCAAGGCAGCTTTTTCCTCTTTGGTCCTCGGGGAACCGGTAAATCCACTTTGCTGAAGGCGAATTTTCCCGACGCCCTATTCGTGGATCTTCTCGATCCAGACTCCTACCGCACTTATGTCAGCCACCCGGAGCAACTGCGCGCCCTAGTCTCGGGCAATCCCAAAGTCTCCCGATTCGTCATCGATGAAATTCAGAAGGCTCCATCGCTCTTGGACGTAGTGCACCAACTGATCGAGGAAAAATCGCGCCGCTCCGTACAGTTCATCCTCACAGGTTCGAGCAGCCGCAAGCTTCGGCGCGCGGGAGTCAACCTCCTCGCGGGCCGCGTGCTTCTGAAAACTCTGCACCCATTTCTAGCCGCCGAACTTGGAAGCCGCTTCAACCTTGAGCAAAGCCTGCGTTTGGGGCTATTGCCCCTCGTGCTGGCGGCCAAGGAGCCGGAAGAGACGCTCAAGTCCTATGTCTCGCTCTACCTTCGGGAGGAAGTTCAGGCGGAAGGCTTGGTTCGCAACATCGGAAGTTTCGCTCGGTTCCTGGAAGCCATGAGCTTTTCCCATGCCTCGCTTCTCAACACATCGGAGGTGGCCCGGGAATGCCAAGTGGGACGAAAGGCCGTCGAAGGATTCGTCGAGATACTGGAAGACCTTCTTCTCGGATTCAGGCTTAAAGTCTTCACACGAAAAGCGAAAAGGCATCTGGTTCAGCATCCGAAGTTCTATTACATGGATGCGGGCATATTCCGCTCATTGCGGCCCAAGGGACCGCTTGACGTCCCGGAAGAAATGTCCGGCGCTTCTCTGGAAGGCCTGGTCGCTCAGCAACTGCGCGCCTGGATCGCCTACGGCCAAAAAGAGCGGGAACTTTTCTTCTGGCGCACCAAATCCGGAGTCGAGGTTGATTTCATCCTCTATGGGCAGGACATGTTCCTGGCGATAGAAGTGAAGTCTTCCCGGCGCGCTGCTTCCAAGGACGTGCGCGCGTTGAAGGCTTTTCTCGAAGACTACCCCTCGGCACGCGCCTGCCTTCTCTACGGCGGCCGGGACCGCTTGCTCGTGGAGGGTATCCCCTGCTTGCCCTGTGCGGAGTTCCTTCCACGACTCGTCCCCGATGCGACTGTCTCGGAGATTCTCGCCTGAGCGATGGCCGACCTTGACCGATTCGGATTTGTCTGTTATAGTGATATCACTATGGCTACATCAAAGCAAAACATCGCTATTCGGGTCCCCTCAGATCTGGTGACCGAGCTGGATCAGCTCGCCAAAGCCGTCAACCGCTCGCGGGCGTGGCTCGGCGAAGAGGCAATCCGCCAGTATGTTTCGGTCCAGCGCTGGCACCTGAGGGAGATATCATCAGGGATCGAAGACCTCAAGGCCGGGCGCGTCGTGCCCCACGCGAAGATGGAGGAATGGCTGAACTCCTGGGGCAAGCCCGATGAAAAAAAGCCGCCCCGCGCATGAGGTCCGTCGTCTGGTCGCGCCGCGCGGCGAGGAACATGCTTTCGATCCGGCGCTACATCCACCAGTTTAACCCGGAAGCCGCCCAAAGCACGGCAAAGCGCATCCTGGAGTCCGTGCGCGTGGTCTCGAAGCATCCGCACATCGGCCGCGCGGGCCCCGAAGGCCGCACCCGCAAATTCCCCGTCCCGGGCACGTCGTATCTTATCGTCTACATGATCTCGGACGAAACGCTCGAGATCGTCGCCGTTCTGCACGGAGCACAGATCATCGCATAGGCTGTCTAGCCTGGATTTCCGCTATCTCGAACGTCGGGCGACTATCCCGGCCAATCGAATCAAGCGGCAAGCCCTGGACGAATCCCTCGCGGCTCGCCGGCCTAAAAAACATGGTTTTGATATGGCGGGGGGCACAACCGTCTGATAGACTGAAGCGATGATTTTTCATCTGCGCAAAGACCTCGGTCGGCGTGTGCCGGTGAAGCGCTCGCAGGCGCGACAGGACGCCGAGGAGCGCGACTATTGGCTTTCGCGCCCCGCTGAGGAACGCGTAGCCGCCGTCGGATTCTTGACGCGTCGCAGGTACTTCCTGGAGACAGGCCGTCAATTGCCGCCGCTCGACAAAACCGCCGGCCGCCGGGTCCGTGCGCGCGATGCCTGAGCAGGACATTCACGACGATTTCACGGCCTTTCTCAAGGTCCTCAACGAGCACCAGGTGGAATACCTCGTCATCGGCGGCCACGCCGTCGGCTTCCATGGCCGGCCGCGCGACACGGGCGGCATCGATATCGTCATCAAGCCGACGAGAGAGAACGCCGAGCGGCTGGTCCGCGCGGTGAGCGCCTTCGGCGCCGGCGGCCTCGGCTACACCGAGGACGATTACCTCTCCGGCGACTTCATCCAATTCGGCGTCGCGCCGGTGCGAATCGATGTGACGACGCTTTTTGAGGGGGTCGCTCAAGAGCGACTTTGGGCGGAAGCCGTCGCCGGCCCATTGGGCGGAAGAGGCTTGTGGTCCTCTTCGTAGCACTCAAGAGCCAGTTCGATGGCTTCTTTGATGTTCTTGACGGCCTCGGCCTTGGTCCTGCCTTGAGAGACGCAACCGGAGATGGAAGGGCATTCCGCCACGAAGTATCCGTCTTCGCCCGGCACAATGACGACTTTATACTTTTTGGTTTTCATCCCCGTCAGTATAACAGGATTTATGAATAACCGCCACTTGCTCTTGCGCATGTTTTCCGATCAGGCGCTCGGTTTTAGGACATTAACGGGCGGGGGGGAGGAGCCGGGCCGCGTCGCGGCGCGCGCTGAGCAGCGGCTCGAACTTCGGGTCGAGCGCCAGCGCCCGGTCGAACTCGCGGACCGCCTGGGGGAGGCGGTCCCTGAAGCCGAGGTCGGCGTGCATGCGCGAGACGCCGGCGGCGACATAGTGCGACATCGACTGCCGGGGATGGCAGGACAGGGCCGCGCCGGCGTCCGCGTCGGCCAAGGCGAGGAGCGCCAGCCTCTGGGGAATATCATGCGTGGCGTTGATCCAGTCGCCGACGGCGTTGACCTCGCCCGTGATGTAGGCGAGCTCGCAGGGAGCCATCTTGCGGGCGCGGGCAAAATCGGCGCGCGCGGCGGCGAAGCCGCCGGCGGCCGAGGCTTTCGCTCCGCGCTTGTAGACGGCATCGGCGCGGGCCAAAACGGCGGCGTGGACGAGCGAGACGAGTGCCAGCGCCGCGAACGCGGCTAAGAGGTGCTGCGAGGGAGCCCGGGGCTGCGACGAAGCGGACGCCGACGCCAAAAGTCCCGCGCACACGGCCGCCAGGACGAGCACTTCGAGTGCCACGGGATTGAGGGCCACATTGATCCACAATGCGAGCAGGCCGGCGAATAGGGCTGCGGCCAATCCTCGGCCCGGCTCCGGCTGAAGCGCGCGCTGGGCCGCGCGGCACACGGCAAACAGCAGCCAGGCGTAGGCGGCCGCGCCGACGACACCGATTCCGGAGAGGACATGAAGAAAATCGTTGTGTGGATAGGCCTGATAGCTCCCCGAGCCGAGCAGGGAGACGAAGGCGTCGCTGCGCAAAAGCCTGAAGGAGTCTTGGAAGCCGTCCAGGCCCCAGCCGAGCCATGGGCGCTGCGAGAAGGCGGCCCACGCCGCCTTCCAGACCTCGAGGCGCGCCAGGTCGCTGACCGAGGCGCCGGAGCGCAAAGACCAGGCGAGCGCGAAGCCCGCAGCGAGCGCCGCCGCGCCCAAGGAGCGGGGAAGCGCCGTCCTAGGCTCGCGTCGGCTCAGCATCCAATAGATCGCGCTGCCGGCCGCCGCCGCGAGCATGGCACCACGAGAGCCGCTGGCGAGCAGCCCGCCCGCGACGAGGGCGGCGAGAAGTGCTGAACGCGCCCCGCGCTCAATGTCAAAGCGTCTCAACGCCAACGGCCATAACAACGCCAGCATGGCGCCCAGGTCCACGGGGCTGCCTAAGGTCGAGACGGCGCGTCCGCCGGTCGGAAGCTGCTTCAAGTGGAAAATCGGATCGACGCCCAGCTTTTGCAAAATCGCGTAGCCGCCCACGATTGCTGCAGACCAGCCGAGCCAGCGAGCCGTCTCGTCTCGAAGACCGCGCGTACCCCTAGCCGCCAACTGGGCCGCGGCCGCAGCGAGCAGCAGGCCCCACGCGCCGTAGGCGTAAGAGTCGTAGCGGCCGCGCAGGCTGGTCAGGGGATCGTCGGAGAACGCCGCGGAGAGGAGGATCACGGTAAGTCCCGCCGCGAGGGGAAAATCGAGCGCGCTGCGGCCGCCGGCGATCGCTCCCGGATTCATCGCGGCGGCGACGGCGGCCAGCGCGAGAGCGGCGTTGATGACGAGCAGTTTCGCGAGCGTAAATTCCGCGATGAACAGTTTCGACCAGGCGAGGGGGACGAGGACGATGAGTGCCAAAAGCGCGCCGGCAACGACCGTCTTGGCGCCGATCATGGGAGCAGGTCCAGCCACCGGTCGGCGGAGATCACCCACTGCGTGCCACCCCCGCGGGAGGTCTTGCGGCAGAGGCCGCCGGCAGAGACGAGTTGGACGGCCGTGGGAACATGAAACTTGTCTTGGTAATAGGCCAGGGCGGGAGACAGCGCCGTATCCGACAACTTGCACTCGATGAGACAGAGCGGGCGATTCTTCTCCGTCAGGAGAAAGTCCACCTCCCTTTTGTCCTTGTCGCGCACGTAGTGGAGCCCGATGTCGCCCTCGCCCGTCGCGCGCCAGATCTGCACCGCCTTGTGGAGATGAAGTGCCACCATGTTCTCGAAGCGGAAGCTCTCCAGAGGCACCTCGACCCAATCGTAGAGGTAAACCTTGGATTCCTTTCTCAAGGTCCGGGCCAGCGAGCCCGTAAACGGCGCGATCCGGATCATGTAGAAGAATTGCTCGAGCAGAAGCAGCCAATCCCGGACCGTTTCGAAGGCGACGCCGACATCTTCCCTCAGGGAGTTGATCGACAGGGGGGCGCCGACCTTGTCCGGAACAAGATGCGAAAGCGTTTCCATCAGGGAAATTTCCCGGATGCCGGTGGCGCTGCGGATGTCCTCTCTGACCAGCAGGCTTTTTCGTTCCTGGAACCAAGCGTTGTAGAAGCGGGCGTCGGCCTTGACGAACGGCTCGGGAAAGCCGCTGAACCGGAACAGCGTCCCGTAGACTTCCGCGACGCCGGACTGGATCGGCGGCGGGTCTAAGAGCCGCTCCTTGAAGTCGGCCCATGTGGGCAGGCGCCCGGACAGCTCGCCGACCGAAAGCGGGAAGAGGGGTGCCGACAAGTAGCGTCCCATGAGGCTGTCGCCGCCTTTCTTGAATAAATCGAGCCTGCCGCTGCCGGTCACCAGAAATCGGAAGTCATTCTGATGGCCGTCGTAGGCGCCCTTCAAATAATTCTTCCAGCGGGCATACTTGTGGATTTCATCGAGCACGACGAGAAACGGCTTGCGCGTCTGGCGATCCGCTTCCTCGAAGAAGTAGGGGTTTTTGAGAAGTCGTTTCTGGTCCGTTATAATGTCCCAGTTGAAATAGAGGCTTTGGCAGAATGTCTTCTGGAGTTGACGGGCCAAGGTTGTCTTGCCGACCTGCCGGGGGCCGCTCATGAACGCCATTTTTCCGTTGGCCAGGATCCCTTCGAGGTGGCGGCTCAGGAGTCGCGGGAGCATGGCTACAGTGTAAGACCAAACTCTAAAAAAGTCAAGACTTTATTAGAGTTTGGTCTAAAGTAAGCCGCCTCAGGCCCGGGGCACGGCGGGAGAAAAGCGGTAACCCACGCCGTGGACGGTCTGGATGAGCTCGGCACAGCGGCCGACCTTGCGGCGCAGCAATTCCACGTGCTTGTCGAGCGTGCGCGTCTCCACGTTGCCGGGGTAGTTCCACACCGCGGCCAGGAGCTCGTCGCGCTTGAAGGCGCGGTCGGGGTGCTTGAGCATGTGCGCCAGCAGGTCGAACTCGAGACGGGTCAGCTCGACGGATTTTCCGGCCACGAGCGCATGGCGCGAAACGAGCTTGAGCTCGATGGGACCGCCGGTGATCACCGTAACGGTCTCCTCCGGCGCGTCGCCGGCCCAGACCGCGCGGCGCAATAAAGTGCGCACGCGGGCCAGAAAAATCGGGGGCGAGAAGGGCCGGGTGATCGCGTCGTCGGCGCCGGCGTCGAGCAAGACCACGGTGTCGGCCGAGCCGGCCTTGGGGTCGACGCACAGGATCGGCAGAAGGCGGAGGTCCGCCTGCGCGCGCAGGCCGCGGATGAAATCAGCGGCCCCGCTCTCTCCGCATGCCACGACGAGAAGGTGCGGCTTGGATGAGCGCAACGCCGTCAACGCTCCTGCCTGACCCGCCAATTCCACGACCTGATGGCCCCCGCCCATGAGCAGAGCGACGAGCTGCGCTCGAAACTTGGCTTCGTCGGCGGCGACGGCGATCAGCATGCCGTCATCCTCCGAACACCGGATACTCGCCGAACACGTCCTTGAGCGCCGAGGTGACCTCGCCGACGGTGGCGTAGGCCTCGACCGATTCCAGGATGAGCGGCAGAAGATTCGTCTCGGTTCTCGCGGCCGCGCGCAGGCGCGCGAGGCAGGACTGCACCCGGCCGTTGTCGCGTTCGCGCTTCAGCTTCTTGAGACGGCGCACCTGCCCCTTCTCGACCGCGTGGTCGATCTTGAGGATGGGGGGAATCTTGCCGGCGGTCTCGTGCGCATTCACGCCGACGATCTTGCGGCGTCGTGCCGCGAGATCGAGCTCGAAACGATAGGAAGTCTCGGCGATCTCGCGGTGGAAATAGCCTTTCTCGAGCGCGGGCACGACGCCGCCGAGCTCCTTGATGCGGGTCATGATCAGAACCGCGCGCTTCTCGACTTCCGCCGTTAAGTTTTCCAAGTAATAAGAACCGCCGAACGGATCGGGCGTGTCGGTGACGCCCGTCTCCAACGCCAGGATCTGCTGGGTGCGCAAGGCGAGCATCACGGCCTCATCGGTGGGAAGGGCCAACGCCTCGTCGAAGGAGTTGGTGTGCAGGCTTTGCGTGCCGCCCAGGGCGGCGGCCATGGACTGATACGCGACGCGGGCGAGGTTGTTGAGCGGCTGCTGCGCGGTGAGGCTCACGCCCGCGGTCTGGCAGTGCATCGGCAGCATCCAAGAAATTTCTTTCTTCGCCCCTAATTCGTCGCGCATCAGCTTCGCCCAGATCGAGCGCGCGGCGCGCAGCTTGGCGATCTCTTCAAAAAAATGATTATGCACATCGAAGAAGAAGGACAGCTGGGAAGCGAAGTCGTCGACGGCGAGGCCGCGCGCGATCAGGCGCTCGGCGTAGTCGCGGCCGTCGGCCAGGGTGAAGGCGAGCTCCTGCACCGCGTCGGCGCCGGCCTCGCGGATATGGTAGCCGGAGATCGAGATCGGATAGAAGCGGGGAACCTCGCGCACGCAATATTCGATCAAGTCGAGCACGAGGCGCATCGACGGCTCCGGCGGGTACAGGTACTCGTTTTGGGCGATGTACTCCTTGAGGATGTCGGTTTGGCAGGTGCCGCGCACGCGCGTAAAGGGCACGCCCTGTTTTTTCGCGAGAGCCATGTACATCGCGAAGATGACGGGCGCGGGCAGGTTGATCGTCATCGAGGTGGACACCTTGCTTAGGTCGATGCCCGAAAAAAGCGTCTCCATGTCCTCCAGGCTGTCCACGGCCACGCCCTCGCGCCCGACCTCGCCAAGCGCGCGGGGATCGTCGGAGTCCAGGCCCATCAAGGTCGGCAGGTCGAAGGCGGTGGACAGGCCCGTCTGGCCGTGCGCGAGCAGGTATTTGAAGCGCTCGTTGGTGTCCTTGGCAGTCTTGTGGCCGGCGAACATGCGCATCGTCCACGGCGTCATGCGGTAGCCGCCGCTCTTGAGGCCGCGCGTGAAAGGAAACTGGCCCGGACGCCCTATGACGGAAACCGGCGAGGGCATGTCCTCAAATGCGTACTCGCGCTTGACGGGTATGCCCGACAAGGTCGTCGGGTCGCCGGCGGGCGGAGCGGGGATTTTCACCATTTCAGCGGTCCGGCTCACCGACCCTCTCTGCGTCCGCCCCGGTTGATTTTCTGCCGGCGCTCGTCCATCTTGCGCATGTTCTCCTGGCGCCGCTGCTGGCCGCGCTCCGCGTTCTGCCGGCGATTCTGCTCCGCCTTCTGCTTCATGGCGGCGCGCTTTTCCATCAGCTTCTGACGGTTCTCGCGCATGCGCTGCATCATCTTCTTGCGCATTTCCTGGCGCTGGGCCGGCGGCAAGGCCTTCCATTTGGCCTTGATGGCGGCCAACCGCCGCCCCTGGCCGCGCATCAGGGCGCGATGGATCATGAAGCGCTTGAGCTGAACCGCGTGCAAGGGCGTCCCGCTTTTGTTGACCGAGGTTTCCTGATTTGAGATCAACAGCTCGGGCGCCCCGCCCGCCGCGCCGGTGACTTCGACCTTGCCTTCATCGAAGACGCCGACATGCGAACTCTCGCCGTCCACCTCGACGCCGAATTCAGTGCCGCGCACCGCGGCGATCGCGGTGGGCGTGCGCACCTTCAGGCGCTGGGTTCCGAGCTTCTGGATCTTGGCGAGCAAGGAGCCGACGGAGAGGAAGAACGACGAGTCGCCCTTGGCGGTCTTCTCAAGTTTGAAATCCGATTTCTCGCGCACCGTGATCAGGCTGCCGCCGTCAAGCGACACCTCGGCCCAACCGCCCTCGGCGACGACGACGCGGTCGCCTTCCTCGAGGGGCATATCGACATCGCCGGAGACCTCGGGCGAGCCGTCCGCGGCATATACGGTCACCTCGCCGGCGCAGCCGGCGAGGCGAGCGTCCCAGCTCTCCTGCTGAGCGCGCACGGGCGCGGCGGCAAGAACGAGGAACGAGAACGACGCGACGAGAATATTCTTCATGATGTCAACTCCACTTTGACGAATTGGTGTTTGCCCATCTTGAGGGTGAAGGAAGCCGGCGAGCTCACCGGCAGGTCTTTGGCCGCCTTGACGCCGTCGATCTGAATGCCGCCCTGTTCGATGAGGCGTCGCGCCTCGCCGAGGGACTTCGCACCCCCGGCCTGAACGATGATCTTCGCCAAGGGCGTGCCTGACGCCGTCTTCTCCACGCGCAGGTCTGTGGGCAGTTCCTTCTTGGAGAAAGTATTCTCGAAATAGGCCAGCGCCTCATCACCGGCGGAAGCGCCGTGATATTTGGCGACGAAAGTTCGCGCGAGCGCCTTCTTGGCATTCATCGGATGTTCAGCCTTGACCGCGGCGAGATCGGCGTCCGTCAACAGCGTGTAATAATCGAACATCAGCTCATCGGAGACACGCATCGTCTTGCCGAACATGTCGTTGGGAGGATCATTCAGTCCGATCGAGTTGTTGTAGGACTTCGACATCTTCTTCTCGCCGTCGAGCCCGACGAGAAGCGGGACGGTGAGCGCCACCTGCGCCTCCTGGCCGGCGTCCACCTGCATCTTGCGGCCCATGAGAAGATTGGTCAGCTGGTCGTTGCCGCCGAGCTCGACATCGGCCTTCACCGCGACTGAATCATAGCCCTGCATCAGCGGGTACAGCACCTCAAGCAGTGAAATGGGAGAGTTCTCGGCGATGCGCTTCTTAAAATCCTCGCGCGCGAGCACCTGCTGCACGGTGTGGCGCTTGAGCGTGTCGAGCAAGGTGTCGCGCATGAAAGGGACCAGCCACTCCGAGTTGAAGCGCAGTTCGGTCTTGTTCTTGTCGAGGATCTTGAACGCCTGGTCCTGATAGGTCTGCGCGTTGACTTTCACTTCGGCGGCGGTCAAGGTCGGCCGCGTCGAGTCGCGCCCCGAGGGATCGCCGACCATCGCGGTGAAATCGCCGATGATGAGCACGGCGACATGGCCCAGGTCCTGGAATTGGCGCAATTTGGTGAGGACGACGCTGTGCCCCAGGTGCAGGTCGGAGGAGGTCGGGTCCACACCCAGCTTGACGCGCAAAACGCGTCCGAGGTTCAGCTTCTTGGTCAGCTCCTCCTCGCTCACGAGCGAAAGGGCGCCCCGTTTCAAGCGGACGAGCGGATTTTGCTCCATGCTATTCGGAATATTACAACCTAAAGCACGCCCGAGTCCACCGCCAGTTTTTCCCTGCCGCGCGAAGCGACGCCCACTCCCAGAGAGTCATAGAAAATCGTAGGGGTCGGCGTCGAGCGTGAGCTTCACCGAGGAGGAGTGGGGGCAGTTCCGGGCGCGCCGGAGTCCCTCCTCGACCGCGGCGGCGGGGAGCTTGATGAGGATGTTGTCGCGAAACTTGCCGCGCACCTGGCGCAGCAGCGCGGGCGCCGGCCCCACGACCTCGGCCCCCGGGAGCACCAGCCTCAGCGCGTCGGCCCAGGCGGCCGCGGCCTCGGTCAGTCTCGCCTCGTCGGAGCAGGCCAGGACCGCGCGGATGAGGCCCCCGGCGGGAGGGTAGTTCAGCTCGACGCGGGAGGCCAGCTCCGCGTCGGCCCAGGCCGCGTAGTCGCCGACGGTGGCGCCCTTGATCGCCTCATGCTCGGGGGACAGCGTCTGCAGGAGCACCTCGCCGGGCTTGTCCGCCCGGCCGGCGCGTCCCGCGACCTGTGCCAGCAGCTGCATCGTGCGTTCGGCGGAGCGGAAGTCGGGCATGTGCAGCATGGTGTCGGCGTCCACCACGCCCACGAGCGTCACCTCCGGAAAATGAAAGCTCTTGGCGACGAGCTTGGTGCCGACGAGGACGTCGGCCGCTCTCGCGCGGAACCGGTCGTAGATGCGCTCCTCGAGCTTGGCCTCCTTCGACACGGTGTCGCGGTCCATGCGCAGGACGCGCGCCCCGGGCAGGCGGCGCTTGACCTCGGCCGCCACGCGCTGGGTGCCCACGCCTGCGGAACGCATGGCCGGGTCGCCGCACGCACCGCACATCTGCGGCGGCGGCCACTTTTTCCCGCAGTGGTGGCAGATAAGCACAAAGCCGCCTTCGGCTTTTTCATGCGTGATCTTGGCCACGCCGCAGTCTCCGCACCGGTCGATCCAGCGGCACTTGCCGCAGGTCGTCAAGGTTGAGAATCCCCGTCGATTGACCAGCAATATCGACTGTTCGCCGCGGCGCAGGCACGCGGCCATCTTTTCGAGCAGCTCCTCCGACAACACCTCGCCGAAGCGCCCCGGCGGCAAGGTCGTAACGGGCGGGCGCGCGACGGCGGAGACGCGTTCGGGCATCGCCAGCAGTTCGGCTTCGCCCAGCCGGGCCATGCTCCAGGCCTCGATGCTCGGCGTCGCGGAACCGAGAACGACGAGCGCGCCGAACTCCTTCGCCCGCTCGAGGGCGACCTCGCGCGCATGATAGAAAGGGGAATTAGAATCCTGCTTGAACGACTCGTCCTGTTCCTCATCGAGTACCGCCAGCCGAAGATCTTTAAACGGGAGCAGGCAGGCGGATCTCGCGCCGACGACGACCTTAACGTCGCCGCGGGAGATCGCCAGCCAGGTGCGGCGCCGCTCGCGCGGCGTCAGCCCGGAGTGCCACAGCGCCACCGGCACGCCGAGCGAAGCCGCAAACTCCTCGAAGAACGGGCGCGTCAATGAAATCTCGGGGAGCAGAAACATCGCCTGGCCGCCGTCCTTGATCGCGCGGCGGATCAGACGCAGGTACACCTCGGTCTTGCCCGAGGCGGGCACCCCGAAGACCAAGGCCGTCGCGGGCTTGCGCGCGTCGAGCAAGGCCTCGAGGCGCGCGAGCGCGGCGGCCTGCCCGGGCGTAAGCGTAAAGGCCGGCTCGGTGCGCGGGCGCGTCGGCGCGGCGAAGACTTCGACGGCCTCGTCGAGCGACTTCACGAAAGGGGGGACCAGCGCCTTGAGCGCCTCTCCGATCGGCGCGCCGAAACGGCGCGCCATGAAGCGCGCGCACGCCACGCCTTCCAGGCTCAGCGCGGCGCGCGCATCCACCACGGAGTCGAGAAGCTTGAGCGGCCTCTGGCTATCGGCGTCGAAAACAGAAAGAACGACACCCGTGGCCTTGCGCGGGCCGAAGGGCGCACGCACGCGCTGTCCCGGCGAGACGAGCATGCCGTCGGGCACGCGGTAGTGGTACCCCTTGGGCAGGGGCACGGGAAAGGCGACCTCGGCGATGCGAATGGGGGACTCCTACTTCAACGCGGTGAACACGAAGTGCGGCGGCATATTGCGCACTTCGAACTGAATGTCGACGTTCGAAAAATAATCCGGAAGCATCGGGATCAGATGCGTGGTCACCTGATAGGCGACGAAGCGCCCGCCGGGGTTCAGCAAGGCCGAGGTCTTCGTGAGCAGCTCGTGGCGGCCGCGGCCCGAGAAGAACGCGAAGGGCACGCCGGAGACGACGACGTCCGCGCCGGACTGACCGTGGTCGGCGAGGATTTTCTCGATCTCGCGGACGTCGCCGTGGATGGCCGTCATGCGCGGATCGACGACGTTCTTGAGCTCCTCGTACAGCGCCGCGTTGAACTCGATGGCGAGCAGCTTCGCGTCGGGACGCATCTTCTCGAGAATGCGCTTGGTCATCACGCCGCGGGCCGCGCCGTACTCGACGATGACCTTCGCGTGCGCAAGGTCCATCGCCTTGACGGTGCGATTGACGAGAAACCGGCTCGAGGGGGTGACCGCCGCCACGGCCGGGTCATCCAGGAACACTTTTACATAACCCATGAACTTAGAATCGGCATGCTCCTTTTTCGAATCCTTCTTCGCGTCGGCGATCACTTCCTCGAGCTTGCTCATGCCCCTCTTGAGCTGGCCGCTGATGAGGGCGCCCAGGTTGTCGAGCACGTCGCGGTCGGACTGTTCGGCGCGGGGGGCGACCCTCGCCCGGGGATCGGGCTTGCTCATTTGGAAAGCTCCTTCTTCAGATTCTTCATGTCGGTCCAGACGTCGCGCTTGAGATCCGGATTGCGCAGCAGCGCCGCGGGGTGGAAGGTCGGCAGCAGCTTGATGGGCGGCAGCCCTCCGCCCGGGTCGTAGGTGCGCCACTGGCCGCGGATCTTCGTGATCGCAGTGAGGTCGCCGAGCAGGGCCTTGGCGGGCACCGCGCCCAAGGTCACGATCACCTTCGGCACAATCGCGCGGATCTGCGCCTCGAGCCAGCCGCGGCAGGCGTCCATCTCCTCCGGCGTCGGTGGGCGGTCGTTGCCGTGGCTTTCGGGATCGGCGGGATTCTTCATGGGGTGGCACTTCACGATGTTGGCGATATACACCGTCTTGCGCGAGAGCCCGATCGACTCCATGATCTTGTCGAGCAGCTGTCCCGAGCGCCCGATGAACGGCTCACCCTTGTGGTCTTCCTGGAAGCCGGGGCCTTCGCCGATGAACATGACTTCGGCTTTCGCGCTGCCGACGCCCGGAACCGCCTGGATTCTCTGGGAGCCGAGCGGGCACGCGCGGCACGCATGGATCTTTGCGGCGAGCTCCACAAGCGAGCCCGTTTTGGCGGCGACGGGCGGCACTGAAGGTGCCGACGCCCAATCGGAGGCGTCGGACAGCGAGACGCGCCGGCGCAGCGCGCGCGTCAGTTCCTTCAATTCGTTAAGCTCGGCGCTCATGGAGTAGTCTCGTGATTTCGGCGACGACGATTTGCGCGACGCGCGCCTTCGGCCCCGGCGGCAGACGGCGCGTCCATCCTTTCCCGACCAAAGTCGCGGCGATGCGGCCCGACGCGAGCGACTGGGGACCGTTGGCGACGACCAAGTCGAGCCCCTTGCGCGCGAGTTTTCCCCGCGCATGCACCGTCGCTCGGCGCGTTTCCAGGGCGAACCCGACGAACAGCTGCCCCGGACGGCGCTTCGCTGCGGCGTCTTTGATGATATCGGGATTAGGAATCAAGGTCAAGCGCAACGGCGCGCCGTTACGCTTTATCTTGTGGCCGGCCATTCTCTTGACGCGCCAATCGGAAACCGCGGCCGCGCCGATTATGACCGTTGCGGCGCGCGAGCGCAGCAACGTTTCACGACGCATCTCGAGCGCCGTGATGACGGGCACGACGGAGATTCCAGGTGGGGGGGGCAGCGCCGTTGGGCCGCTGACGACGACGACCTTCGCCCCCGCGGCTTTCGCGGCGGCGGCGAGCGCCCAGCCCATCGCGCCGCTGGAGGCGTTCGTCAGGAAACGGACTGGGTCGAGGTATTCGCGCGTGGGTCCCGACGTGATCAGGACCCGCCTGCCGCGCAGGCTCACTTGAGGACGGAGCGCACGATCTCGTCGGGCTCGACGAGGCGGCCGTGCCCGACCTTGCCGCTGGCGAGCTCGCCCTTTTCCGGGCCGAGCACGCGGTAGCCGAATTCACCGATGCGCTTGACGTTCGCCTTCGTCGCCGGGTGCTCCCACATCTCCGCGTCCATCGCAGGGCAGACGACCACGGGAGACCGCGTCGAGAGGACGAGCGCGTCGAGAAGCCCTTCGGCGCGTCCCTGCGCCAATCGCGAAATAAAGTCCGCGGTCGCGGGCGCGATCAGCACGAGATCGGCCCAGCTCGAGAGCGAGAGGTGCGCCATCTCCCACAACGACGGGTCGTGCATCGCCAGCGCGACGGGATTCTTCGACACCGTCGCCAGCGCCAAGGGTGCGACGAAGTGGGCGGCGTTCGGGGTCAGCACACAGCGAACTTCGATCCCTTTCTTGACGAGACCGCGCACGATCAGGGGGGCCTTGTACGCCGCGATGCTGCCCGTGACTCCCAGCACCACGCGGCGCACGGACTTCGCCACGTGTTACTCCGCCTTGCTTCGCAACTTCATATCCTGGGAAGCCTCGTCGCCGTTGGCGGCCGCGGCCTTCTTTAAGTCCTTCCAGTCCACCTTGCCGCCGAGCACTTCGCGCACGGCGAGATCGAGCAGCTCCGCGGGGGTCAGGTGGCGGTTCTCTTCGCGCTTCTTGAGCTCCTTCACCCAGATCGCGGCCATAGGGATAGCGGAATACTTGCCGCGGGGAAAATTGAGGATCATCTCTTCGGTGGTCTTGACGAGCGGGATTTCCTTGACGACTTCCTTCTTGGCCATGACTTTTCTCCTTAAGCGAGGGCGGGCGTGAGATGCGTCGCATCGAGCCGCGACGTCTTGAGCGTCTCGGCGGTGAGTATGCACGAAATCTGTTTTACAGCTCTCGCGAGATCATCGTTGACTACGGCGTAGTCGTAGTCCTTGGCCGCGGCGAGCTCGCCGCGCGAGTTGGCGAGGCGCTTGGCCACGATCTCGGTGGCGTCGCGGCGGCCGGCCAGCCGCGCCTTCAGCGCGTCCATCGAGGGCGGAAGCACGAAGACGAGTATCGCGGCCGGATGCTTGCGGCGGATGGACATGGCACCCTGCACGTCGATGGCCATGATCACATTGCGGCCGTGCACAATCTGATCCTCCACGAAGCGGCGCGGCGTTCCGTAATATTCATCGTGAACCATCGCCCACTCGAGCAGCTCGCCGCGCCGGATCTTGCGCTTGAAGTCCTCGCGGCTCAGAAAGAAGTAGTGCTTGCCGTCTTTTTCACCGGGGCGGGGACGGCGCGTGGTGCACGACACGGAATACTTGAGGTCCTTGCGGCTCGCGAGGAGCTTGCGGCAGATGGTGGTTTTGCCCGCGCCGGACGGGGCAGAGATGATGAGAAGCGCTCCTTTCCTCATGTGGCAGACGATTCTAGCCTATTATTAAGGGAAGCGCAACACGAACGGAAAACGGATGAACCACCAAGGCACAAAGACGCCAAAAACGGCAACGGCTACAGGGTAACGACATATGCCGTAAAACCCTCCGTTCCGTTTTTTATAAAGTCTGCGCATGAGTCAAGCCAAGGCGTATGCCGCGATGAGCCCGACGACCCCGCTCGTGCCGTGGACTTTCGACCGGCGCGAGCCCGGCGACAAGGACGTGCGCATCGAGATCGCCTTCTGCGGCGTCTGCCACAGCGATCTGCACACCGCGCGCGGCGAATGGGACGGGGTTAAGCACCCGGTCGTCCCGGGCCATGAGATCGCCGGGCGCGTGAGCGCGGTGGGCAAGAAGGTGAGCCGGTTCAAGGCAGGCGACCTCGCCGGCGTGGGCTGCATGGTCGATTCCTGCCGCAAGTGCGAAAATTGCCGCCGAAGCCTCGAGCAGCACTGCTCCGGCCCCGCGTGCTTCACGTACAACAGCGTCGAGAAGGACGGCACGACGCCGACCTACGGCGGATACTCTTCGCACATCGTTGTCAACGAAGACTTCGCGTTCAAACTTGCGTCCGCTCAGCCGCTCGAGCGCGTGGCCCCGCTCCTCTGCGCCGGAATCACGACCTGGTCGCCGCTCAAGCGCTTCGGCGCCGGGAAAGACAAGCGTGTCGGCGTGCTCGGCCTGGGCGGGCTCGGCCACATGGGCGTCAAGCTCGCGGCGGCGCTGGGCGCGGAGACCGTCGTGCTCAGCGGCACCGCGGCGAAGAAGAGCGACGCGAAGCGTCTCGGAGCGCACGACTTCGTGCTCACTTCGGACGCGGCCGCGATGACGAAGAACGCCGGGCGGCTTGATCTCATCATCGACACCGTCTCCGCGCCGCACGATGTCGGCGCCGCGCTCGGGCTTCTCAAGACGAGCGGCACCTTGGCGCTCGTCGGCGCGTCGCCGCAGGCATTAGCGCTCCCGGCCTTCCCGCTCATCCTCGCGCGGCGGCAAATCGCCGGGTCTTTAATCGGCGGCGTCGCCGAGACCCAGGAGATGCTCGATTTCTGCGCGAAGAGGAAGGTCTACTGCGACGTCGAGGTCATCGCCCCGCGCGAGATCAACACGGCCTACGAACGACTGGCGAAAGGCGACGTGCGCTATCGTTTCTCCATCGACCTCTCGAAGTTGTAGGATTGCGGCATGGAAGACAACCAAGCGCCGCTGCAAGTCGAAATCGATGAGGCCGTCGCCCGGGGCCTTTACACGAACCTCGCTTTGATCACGCACAGCGAAACGGAGTTCCTGCTCGACTTTCTGTTTTTACAGCCGCAGACGCCCAAGACGAAGGTCTTGACGCGCCTGATCACCTCGCCCGTGCACGCCAAGCGCCTGCTCTGGGCGCTTAAGGACAACATCGACAAGTACGAGGCGCGGCACGGCGCGATCAGCGCCGGCCAGACCCCGACCGAACCGCGAGCCGGCGTCTATCAGTGACGCCCCGCGCGCCGCGCGCCTACCTCGTCTGCGTCGGCAGCGAACTGCTCGCCGGACAGTTGAACACGCATCAGGCCTGGCTCTCGGTGCGACTGCGCCGTATCGGTTTCGACGTCGCCGGTGAATCGTCCGTGCCGGACAGCGTCGCCGCGATCACGGCGGCCCTGCGTCGGGCCCTCGACGCCGCGGACGCGGTGATCGTGTGCGGCGGGCTCGGCCCGACGTTCGACGATGTGACCCGCGAAGCGGCCGGGGCCGCTCTCGGCCGCAAGCTGCGCTTCGCGCCGAAATTATGGGGCGTGATCCTGCGGCGCTTCGCGCGCTACCACGCCGCCGTCCCGGAGGAGAACAAGCGTCAGGCCGAGGTGCTCGCCGGCGCTGAGGTGCTCGCCAACGGCGCCGGATCCGCGCCCGGCCAGCGCCTCGAGTTCCGCGGGAAGGACGGACGCGCGCGTTCGCTCGTCCTGCTTCCCGGCCCGTTTTCCGAGATGGCGCCGATCTTCGACCGCGTTCTGCCCCGTCTCGCCGCGCGCCACGCGCGCGCAGGCGCCACGGCCTCGCTGTCTCTGCGCCTCGTCGGGGTCCCCGAATCCGTCGCCGACGAAAAGCTCGATTCAGTCCGCGCGCGCTTCCCGGCCGCGTCGTTCACGATCCTCGCCTCGGGTGGAGAGGTTTCCTTTCATGCGACCGTGCGCGCACGCGTAAAATCCGCCGCCAAGTCCGAGCTCCGGCGACTGCGCCGCGCCGCGCTCGACGCCGTGGGGCAGTGGAATTTCGGCGAGGGCGACGCGACGCTCGAGGCGGCGCTCGGCGCGCGCCTGCGGAAAAGGAATTTGACGCTCGGCGTCGCCGAATCCTGCACCGGCGGACTGCTGGGAGGGCGCTTGACCTCGGTGCCCGGTTCATCCGCCTGGTTCAAGGGCGGGATCATCGCTTACGACAACGCGGTAAAAATGAAACTGCTCGGCGTGAGCGCCGCGCTGATCAAAAAGCACGGCGCCGTGTCGGCCGAATGCGCGCAGGCCATGGCCAAGGGCGCGCGACGGGCGATCGGAGCGAAAATCGCGATCTCCATCACCGGCGTCGCCGGGCCCGACGGCGGCACGAAAGCCAAGCCCGTCGGGACGGTCCACATCGCCGTGACCGGGCCAGGCGCCGCCTTGCGCGTTAAGCGCCACTTGATCCACGGCCCGCGTGAGTCCGTCCGTTCCCGCGCCGCCACCGGAGCCCTCGCCCTTCTAAAGGAGACCCTCGATGACCTTGCCTAACGACGGCTCCCTGGAGCTGCTCCAGACCGTCGTCGGCAGCGCACCGATCGTGCTCTTCGCGCTCGACTGCGACGGCATTTTCACCTTGTCCGAGGGACGCGGCCTCCAGGCGCTCGGCCTCAAACCCGGGGAGGTCGTGGGCAAATCCGTCTTCGCCCTGTACAAGGACCACCCCATGATCCTTGACGCCTGCCGCCGAGCGCTGAAGGGCGAGACCCTCACGGTCGTCGTGCCGGTGCAGGGCCTGGCCTTCGAAACGCGCTACGCACCGCGGCTTGACTGGGGGGGAAAGGTGACCGGCGTCATCGGCGTCGCCACAGACGTGACCGAGCCGTATCGCTGCATCCTCTCGAAGGACGAATTTCTCTCCGTCGTCTCGCACGAGCTGCGCACGCCGCTGAGCAGCGCCGTGGGCTGGGCTTGGATGATGCGCGAAGGCGAGCTCGATCCGGTGGAGACGGCCAAGGCCCTGGACACAGTTTGCCGCAATCTCGGGGATCTCAAGCGCCTCATCTCGGAACTGCGCGACGCCTCGCACACCGCGACCGGACGCCTGGCCCTGAACATCAAGTCCTGCGATCTGGGAGCGGCCGTGCGGGAGGCCGCGAAATCCCTGGCCTCCGCGGCGGAGGCGAAGAAGCAGACGCTCCGGATTTCCGCTCCCGCGCTGACCTGCTCCGCCGATAGGGCGCGCGTGCGCCAGATCGCCTGGATACTCCTCTCCAACGCGGTCAAGTACGCGCCGAAGGACTCGACCATCGCCGCGCGGCTCGAGCGCCGCAGAGACGAAGCCGTGCTGACCGTCGCCGACGAGGGCCCCGGCCTCGCGCCCTCGCTGCGAAACCAGGTTTTCGATCTCACCCGGCTTCCGGCCGCCGATCTACCGCCCCGCGGACGCGGACTCGGGCTCGGCCTCTCCATCGCCCGCCGCCTGGCCGAACTGCACGGCGGCAGCATCGGCTTCGCCGATGCTGTTAACAACGGCACCGTCTTCACGGTCCGCCTGCCCCTCGCTTCAAAACCGACTCATCGTAAACGAGCTTGACGGTTCCGTCGAGGTTTCATAGAATACATCTATGATAACGAAAGAAAATAAAATCGAGATATACAAGAAGCATGGTAAAGGCGAGAAGGACTCCGGCTCCACGTCGGTCCAGATCGCGCTCATCACCGAGCGCATTAAACACCTCTCCGGCCACCTCAAGGGCTCCATGAAGGACTACGCCTCTCAGCGCGGACTTCTGATGCTCGTCGGCCAGCGCCGTCGCCTTCTGTCCTACCTGAAGAAGCGCGACCTGACGGGCTACAACACGATCCTGAAAGCTTTGGATCTGAGGAAATAAACCATGTCCTTTAACCAGAAGATCAGCCTGCAGGAAACTGTGGGCGGCAAAACTATTACAGTCCAGACCGGAACCTTGGCCAAGCAGGCCGGCGGTGCCGTCACCGTGCACCTCGATACGACCGTCGTGTTCTGCGCGGCCACCGTCTCGAAGAACCCCAAGGACGTCATGTTCGTTCCCCTGACCTCCGACTACCGTGAGCGCGCCTACGCCACCGGCCGCGTCCCCGGCGGCTTCTTCAAGCGCGAAATGCGCCCCCGCGACAAGGAGACCTTGACCTCGCGCCTCATCGACCGCCCGATTCGGCCGCTGTTCCCTGAAGGCTGGAACTTCGAGACCTCGGTGCAGTCGATCGTGGTCTCATGCGATCTCCAGAACGATCCCGACGTGCTCGCCGTCACCGGCGCCTCCGCGGCACTCATGCTCTCCGACGCGCCTTGGAACGGCCCCGTTGGCGCCGTGCGCATCGGACGCGTCAACGGCGCGTTCGTGATCTTCCCGACGTGGGAAGAGCGCGCGCTCGCGGACCTCGAGCTCATCGTCGCCGGAAAGAAAGACGCTCTGTTGATGGTCGAGGGCTCGGCGCAAGAAGTGTCTGAAGAGGTGTTCGCCGAGGCGCTCGACTTGGCACAGAAGGAGATCAACAAGCTCTGCGAGCTGCAGCTCAAGCTCGTCGCTCAGTCCGAGGCCTCCGGCCGCAAGCCGGTCAAGAAGGCTGTTAAGACCGCCGAGATTCCCGCCGCGGTTACCGCGCTCGTGAAGCTTCGCTGCGAGGAGCCCATCAAGAAGGCGCTTCGATCCAAGAGCGACAAGCATGGTCTTGATGGTCAGATCGACGCCCTCAAGGACGCCGTCAAGAAAGAGCTCGATGAGAAAAAAGCGGATATTGCTTATCTCGACGGCTCCAAATATGTCGGTAAAATCGTTGAAGATATCCTCTATAGCCAGAGCCGCGCGCTCACGCTCGACGAGAAGCAGCGCCCCGACGGCCGCGGCTTCGAGGAAATTCGGCCCATCGAGATCATGATGAAGCCCTTCGAGCGCCTGCACGGCTCGGTCGTCTTCTCGCGCGGCCAGACGCAGGCGTTCTGCTCCGCGACGCTCGGCACCCCGGGCGACATGCAGATCATGGACGTCATCGAAGGGGAATATAAGGAGCGCTTCATGCTCCATTACAACTTCCCGTCCTTCTCCGTCGGCGAGGTCCGCCCCGAGCGCGGACCCGGCCGCCGCGAGATCGGCCACGGCGCGCTCGCGCGTCGGAGCATCGCCGCGTTGCTGCCTCCCGTTGACGAGTTCCCGTATACTCTTCGCGTTGTTTCCGAGATCTGGGAGTCGAACGGGTCCAGCTCGATGGCCTCCGTCTGCGGCGGTTCCCTCGCCCTGTTCGACGCCGGCGTGCCCATGAAGGCCGCCTGTGCGGGCATCGCGATGGGCCTCGTCCTCGAAGGCGGCAAGTACGCCGTCCTCACCGACATCGCCGGCATCGAGGACCACAACGGCGACATGGACTTCAAGGTCGCGGGCTCGCGCAACGGGATCACGGGCTTTCAGATGGACATGAAGATCGAGGGCCTTTCCATCTCGATCATGAAGGAGGCGCTGGCCCAGGCCAAGCGCGGCCGCCTGTTCATCCTCGACAAGATGGACCAGGTCCTCCCCGAGCCCCGCAAGGAGCTCTCGGCATACGCGCCGCGCTTGTATCGCATCAAGATCCCCAGCGACAAGATCGGCGCCCTCATCGGCCCCGGCGGCAAGAACATCCGCCGCATTCAGGAGACCTACGGCGTCAACATCGACGTCGAGGACGACGGCAGCGTGTTCGTGGCCGGCACCGATCCCATCGGCTGCGACCAGGCGAAAGCCGAAGTCGAGGCGCTCACGCTCGAGGCGGAGATCGGCAAGATCTACAAGGGGCACGTCGTCTCCATCAAGGAGTTCGGCGCGTTCGTCGAGATCTTCCCCGGTAAAGAAGGTCTTCTTCACATCTCGCAGATCGACGTCAAGCGCATCGCGCGCGTTGAAGAAGTTCTGAAAATCGGCGCCGAGGTGGACGTCAAGGTCCTGGAGATCGACAGCGACGGCAAGATACGCCTTTCCCGCAAGGCCGTCTTATCTCCCGGTTCCGAGAACGACACGCCCGGCCCGCGCCGGGATGGTCCGCCTCGCGAGCCCGCCGGACGCGGCGGCGACCGCGGACGCGGCGGCGACCGCGGCGGTCGACGCTGAGGTTGATTTAGCCGCTTAATCATGGCCAAGAAGACGCCGGCGAACGGGAACGGAGCGGATAATCCGCTCAAGACTCTCAAGTCCGTCTACGACTTCATGATCTCGAACGGTCTCGACGCTATCGAGATCGTCGAGGATAACGCAACCGTTAAGCTTGTTCGCCGAAAGGCGAACGTTCAACAGGTGGCGGTTCCGGTGCCGGTCGCGACGGGGGGAGGGCCTTCGGCCCATTCTTCAATAAACACCCCCGTCGTGGCCGCCCCGGCGCACCAGGCCGCACCCGCGCCCGCCGGAACCGCGGTCAAGTCCCCGATGATGGGGATTTTCTACCGCGCCCCGTCGCCGTCGAGCCCGCCATTCTGCAAGGACGGCGAGCAGGTCAAGGCCGGGCAGGTCATCTGCATGATCGAGGCCATGAAGGTCTTCAACGAGATCAAGGCCGAGTATCCCTGCACGGTCGTGAAGTGCCTCGTCGAGAACGGCAAGCCGGTCAAGTCCGGCCAAGACCTCATCATCATCGCGCGCTGAGCGCGCCTCTCCTCGATTTTCCAGCCGCGCACCACTGGAAAATCCTCGAAAAACCGCTATAATTCGTCTCCATGGCAATCAACCGATACCGCTCCGCGGCTAAGGCGATGAAGGCGATCAAGCGCAAGGACATCCTCCCGTCCGCGATACGCTGGGTCGCGTTTTTCCTCGGCGCCGTCTATCTCGGCTGGGCCCTCGCGTTTCCCCAATATTCAGGAGTCATAGGACAGGGATTCTCCGAATTCCTGTTTAGGCGCTTCGGCACGGCCGCCTACCTGCTTCCCGTATTCCTGTTCAACGGCTTGCTGCAGCATGTCCTGCGCGGCAAGTCGTCGGGCTGGATGGTCACCTCGATCGCCTCCTTTTTCGGCCTGCTCGCGGGCACGGCGTTTTCCGCGCAGATCGGCGGGTGGATGGGCGTGGACGCGACGCTCGCGGGAGGAACCTGGGGCGCGACGCTCGGCGGCATGCTCGCCTCGGGGATGGGCGCGGTCGGCGCGTTCTTGATGGCGCTCGGCGTTTTTTTATTCTCTCTGCAGGTGTGCTTCGAGATCCGCTGGGCGGCAGTCGCACGGACTTTGGCGAAGCTCCTCGCCGAGGATTACCAGGAGTGGACGAAGGCCCGCGCGGACATGAAGGCTCTGAAAGCGAAGGCTCCTTCTCAAGAAGACGCGGTCGCGGCGAAATCGAAGGACCTTAAGGCGACCGAGCCGTACGGCATGGACACGATGCCCAAGCTCGTCGAAGATAACGCCAAAAGCAGAGCCGTGTCGGGCGAGCGCGTGGCCCCCGCCGCGCCCACCGCCGCCTACAAGGACTATAAGCTCCCGAAGCTCGAGCTTCTCTCTCTGCCCTCCGACGCCCGCAAGCGCGGAAAGCCGACCGAGGAGGAAATTTCGGCGGCCGTCGCCGATCTGGAGCGCACGCTCAAGAGCTTCGGCATCGACGCCCGCGTGACGGGCTACTCGCCCGGCCCCGTGATCACGCGCTACGAGGTCTCACCTGCGCCCGGCGTCAAGGTCTCCTCGATCACGGTTCTCGAGAACGACATCGCGCTCGCCATGCGCGCCAAGGGCATCCGCATCGTGGCCCCCATTCCCGGCAAGGCCGCCGTCGGCATCGAGATCCCCAACCCGCGCCAAGCCGCCGTCGTCCTGCGCGAGATTCTCCAGAGCGACGCGATTCCCGCCGAAGCACCCCTGCTGTCCTTCGGCCTCGGCCTCTCCGCGTCCGGCGAGCCCGTCGCCGCGGACATCGCGAAGATGCCGCATGTTCTCGTCGCCGGCGCGACGGGCTCCGGAAAATCGGTTCTGATCCACTCGATGGTCATGTCAATACTTTTCAGAGCGCGCCCCGACGAAGTGAAGTTCATCATGATCGACCCCAAGCGCACGGAGCTCACCTTCTACGAAGGGATTCCTCATTTGTTCGACCCGACAGTCGAGCCCGCGCGCGTGTCGGTGATCACGAACTCGAAGGACGCCGCGAAGGCGCTCAAGGCCCTGCTGGCGCTGATGGACAAGCGCTACGAGAAGCTCCAGCTTCACGGCGTGCGCAACATAGAGGGCTACAACGCGATCGCGGACAAGCTGGGTCTGCCGCGCGAGTTTTACGTCGTCGTCGTCATCGACGAGCTCGCCGACCTCATGCTGATCGCCGGCGACATCGTCGAGGACGCGATTCAGCGCCTGACGCAGATGGCGCGCGCAGTCGGCATCCACATGGTGCTCGCGACACAGCGCCCGTCTGTGGATGTGATCACGGGCGTCATCAAGGCCAACCTGCCCTCGCGCATCGCGCTGCAGGTGATATCTAAAATTGACTCGAAGGTCATCCTCGACGGCTCCGGAGCCGAGAGCCTGCAGGGACGCGGCGACCTGCTGTATCTGTCGTCGGGGGCGCAGAAGCCGGAGCGGTGCCAGGGCGCGTATGTGTCCGAAGACGAAATTCGAGGACTTGTGAACTACCTGAAGACCCAGGGCAAGGCCGACTATCCGATGCTCGAGACGATGGCGGTCAAGGGCGGGGCGGCGGCGGATCTCTCGCAGTTCGGCGTGGAGCCGCTGGAGTTTTCGCAGGCATTAAAGTTAATTATTGAACGCCGGCGAATTTCTCAGGACCTGCTGAAAAGCCAGTTCGGGTCGTCCGCGCGGGCGACGAATATTTTGTCGGCGCTCGAGGTTAAAGAATTCATACACAAGCCCGAGGGGACGAATCGCTGGGAGATTCGGTTCGACACGATCGAGGATTACATGAGGGTACATTTCCCGCAGGTGCCCATTGACCGGAAGGATTAACGGATTGGGAAACCTTGCGGGAGCCGTGCTTCTCGTTCTGACGACTTCGGCGTTCGCGAAGCCGGCGAAAACCACGCCCAAGGCGGCGGCGAAAGTGGCGCTGTCCTCCGCCGCTGCGGGAACGGAACTAACGGCATATGCTCCGTCAACGGCGCCGATTACGCTGGAACTCATCTCTCTCCGCTTCGCGGAGACCGACGCGAAAATATCGACCATGAAAACGGCGTTTAGGCAATTTGTCCGCATGGACGGCTCCGACGTCGTGCAGACGGTCGAGGGGGACGTGTTGTTCAAAAAGCCCGATCTTCTCCGACTTACGCACCGGATACCCGAACCGCAAACCGTCGTCTCCGACGGCACGTGGCTGTGGGTGTATCGCAATTCGACCAATCAAGTCATTCAGTCCCGCCTCGAGTCCTGGCGCAAGGCCGAACCGCTGGCCCAAGGGCTTCTTGATTTCGGCAAGTCGGCGGATTTGTTGACCCGCTACGCGACCGCGATCACGACGGTCTCCGCGCCCGGGGCCGACGGTCACCGCACGTTCACATTGACGCTGAAGCCCAAGGGCTCCGAGCGCAAGATCGAGGGCGCCGCTTTCACCCTGGAGCTTAAAGCCGACACAAAATATTTTTTTCCCGGCGACGCGACATTGCGCGTCGGGCGCGCCGCGATCCATTCGCTGTTCGAAGGTGTTCGTCTTAATCCCGCGATCCCCGACGACGCGTTCAAGTTCACGCCGCCCGCGGACGCCGACCTATTTAAATCACCGGAGCCGAAATGACCCTCGAGCAAGAGCCCGATCCCCTGCGCCGCATCCCGACCAAGCACACGACCTCCTTGCGCGCCGAGATCGGCCCGGTCCTGCGCGCCGCGCGCCTCAAGCGCGGACAGTCTCTCGAGGTCGTGGCCCAGCAGACGCGCATCTCCAAGCGTTTTCTCGAAGCGCTCGAGGAGAATCGCTTCGAGCAGTTCCCCGCCGTCGTCTATCTCCGAGGCTTTTTGAAGGGCTATTGTGAGCATCTTGATGTGAACTTTGATGAGATATGGGCGATCCTCAACGTGGAGCCGGCGGCGGCGAATGCGCCCGCCGCCGACGCCCCGGTCGCCGCCCCATCCGCGACGAAGGAAGCGGGATATAAGTCCGCTCAGCCCACGCACGCTGCCGCGCCCGCGCCGCACGCGCAGACGGCACAGCCCCACGGCTCGAGCGCGACCGGGGCCATCGTGCTCGCCGTGCTCCTCGCCCTCGGCCTCGGCGTATTTCTGTTCAAAGATCAAGGCCGGAGGGAAGCGGCCGTACCCGTCTCAAACGCGCCTGCAGCTCTTCTGCCGGTGCCGCGCGCCATAGAGCCGAAGCTCTCCGTGCGCCTCAAGAGCGACGCCTGGCTGCGCGTCTCGGTGGATGGACAAATCATGTTCGAGGGACGCGCGCCCCGCGGCGCCGTGCAGGAGTGGAAGCCGTCCAAGTTCGTGGACTTGCGCACAACCGAGCCGGCCGCCCTCGAGCTCAGCCTGAACGGCCTGCCCGTGACGCTCGGCGCTCCCGGTACCGACGGCCAGTACCGAGTCGAGATTCCCTAGATGTCCCTTCCCAACCGCCTGACGATGCTGCGCATCGTCTTGGCGGCCGCGGTGTTCGCGGCGCTGATGGCCGACTCGCACCGCTGGCACGCCGGCGCGCTCGTCATGTTCATCGCGGCGATCATCACGGACTGGCTCGACGGGTGGCTGGCGCGCCGCATGAAGGCCGTGAGCCCGTTCGGCAAGGTCGCCGATCCGATCGCGGACAAGATTCTCGTCCTGGGGACTTTGCTTGCGCTGATCCGCACGCGGGAGCTCGCGATTCCTCTCTGGGCGGTGTTTCTCATCGTCATGCGCGAGCTTGTCATCGGCGGCGTGCGTGTGATCGCGGGCGCGCAAGGCAAGGTGCTCGCCGCCGACAAGTGGGGCAAGATCAAAACCGCGATCCAGCTCATCGCGATCATGCTGATGCTCGGCGTCGTCGTCCTACACGACCACGGCCTAGCCGAGCCCTGGATGATCCGCTCGGCGTACCCGCTGACGGTGCTGTGCGCGGCGTTGGCCCTCTCGAGCCTGGGCGCCTACCTGCGGCAGTACCGCGAGATGCTCGTGAAGTCCTGGGGCTAACCCGATGACGATAGACCGGGCCTGCGTGTGGTTGGCGACGGGCCTGGGGATAAGCTATATTGCCCCGGCGGGACGCGGCCGGAAGTGGACCGGCGCGGGGTTCCTCGGAACAGTCGAGGGGCTCCTGCTCTGGCCTCTGCTTCCGGCGGCTGCGGGACCCTACGCGGCGACCGTCGCCGCGTCGGTCGCGGCGGCGTGTTGGATCTGCGGGAGCGCCGAGCGAACGCTGAAGACGCACGACGATCCGCGCATCGTGCTCGACGAGATCGTGGGCTTCTGGGTCGCGGCCGCGTGGCTGCCCCGGACCTGGGAGGCGGCCGGACTCGCCTTCGTGCTGTTCCGTTTTTTCGACGCGGTCAAATTGCCGCCGTATAAGTGGTTGGAACGATTGCCCGGAGGTGCCGGGATCGTGATGGACGACGTCGGCGCCGGTATCGTCGCGAACCTGCTCGTACGATTGATTTTAGGCCTGGGGGGAATGACCTGAAGCTCACGAGGACCGCGCTGTTCGGCGTGCTGGCCGCCCTGCTCGGGACGGCCGCTCCCGCGGCCGCCCAAACGACTATTTGGGCGACGACCGTCGCGACCGCGCCGGTCGCCGCTCCCACCCTTTCGCTCGGCTCGCCGCTGTCGGTCTCCGGCGGGCCCTGGGTCCCGGCAGAGGTCCTGTTTTTCTCCGCCGGCCGCGTCGTCGCCGACTACGCGTGGCGCGATTCCGTCCGCGCGCGCCGCGGCCACCTTTATACGGCCGCGGATTTGCAGAGCGATGTTCAAGACCTGATGACCTTGGGGCGCTTCACCGCCCTGATGCCCTCGGTGTACGCGATCCCGGGCACTGCCGTCCCGACCGAGTTCACCTCGATCTCCGTCTCGACCAACCAGGTCCGCGTCGTTTTCGACGTGACGGAGAAGGTCGTCGTGGTGCCTAAATCGAAAATCGTCACGCCGCCGACCGCGGTCGGCGGCGTCCTGCTCACGCCGACGGCATGGCGCGGCGCGGGCCGCTTCGAAAACCCCGGCTTGGCGCTCGACATCAACGCGGCCTACTTCATCGGTCGGCTTTACGGCAAAACGTCGTATCCCGACGCCCCGCGCAAGACGAACTACATCGACCGCATCGGCCTCTGGAGCCTGATCGTCGACGGCAAGATGCAGATCCAGTCCGAAGCGAAGTACCGGCCCGCGGTTGCGGTCGGCGGCCAGGCGATGCTCCTGTTTCGCGACTCGCCCCAGCCCACGGTCACCGCGCCCGGCGTCTCGGTTAAAATCGACACGAAGAGCACAAAAATACTCACCGATGGCTACTTCGTGGCCTCCAAGAAGTTCGGGCCCATCCGCACGAGCGCGGGCATGATGCAGGGCACCATCGGCAACCTGGCCGCGAACATGTCCGAGTACCTGACCCCCGAGGCTATCAAGTTCTACCTCCGCGACAACACCGGCACGCAGGTCGTTTCTCGAACCGTCCCGTTCGTCAGCGCGTTCTATCTGATCAAGCCCGACTATCCGATCGGCGTGGAGATCATGAAGTTCAACGGCGCGGCGCGTAAGCCCATCCTCATCAACTTCAAGCTCGGCCGCTTCCTGAAGCTGAACTTCGACCTGGCCTACCTCAGATACCAGGGCGGCTACGACGTCCTCGGCTTTTTCCAGTTCCGCTATAATCACTTTCCCAAGAAGTAGCGCGATGGCGCCCTTCGACGCGCTGCGCGCCCGGCTGGCCGCGGCGAAAACAAGCTCCCCGGAACCCGGGCTCCTCGAAACCGCGGTCGCGGTCACTTTGGCACCCGGCCCGCGCGGGCTCGAGGTCCTCTTCATCCGGCGCGCCGTTCGCGCGGACGACCCCTGGTCGGGCCACATAGCACTCCCTGGCGGCCGCCGCGAGCCCGGCGACGCCGACCTCCTTGCGACCGCGATCCGGGAGACGCGCGAGGAGATCGGCGTGGGCCTGCCGCCCGAAGCGCTTCTCGGCGCGCTCGACGACATGCAACCGAACACTCCGTCCTTGCCGGCGCTCATGATCCGTCCGTTTGTTTTCGGCCTTGATCCCCGGCCCGAAGCCGGCACGAGCGCGGAGGTCGCCGCGACATACTGGATACCGCTTGAGTCCCTCCACGCGGTGCGGGGCTCGACAAAAGTCTCGATCCGGGAGCAGCTCGTGTCGGTGCCCTGCTTCCAGGTCCCCGCCTTGACCGACGAGCTCATCGTCTGGGGCCTCACCTACCGCATCCTCAACGGCCTGCTACCGCTGCTCGGCTAGCCCGGCGACGGCGGGAGAAACGGCGAGTGCGAATAGCACGGCCAATCGCAACGGTCGCATGCCCGATGATACCATCTCGGAGCGTACCCGATCGATTTCGACCGAATTTACTGCTGATAATCACTAGTTCCGGAACTAGTGATTATCGTTAGTATTTCGTTTTGCCGTTTCAAGTCGGGCGCGAAGCGTCGCCAGGTATTTCGCCGCGGCGACATGGCCGGGATCGAGGCGCACGGCCTCGACCAAGTGCTCCTCCGCCACGGCCCAATCCTTGCCCCAGGCGAGCACGGCCAAGTCAAAGCGCGTCTCCGCGAGCGGATGCAAAGCGAGGGCGCGGCGGTACTGCGCCTGGGCACCTATGCGGTCGCCCAGCTTCTCGAGCGCGACGCCGTGATGCGTGGCGGCCTGGGCGGCTTGGCGGCGCACGGCGGCCATCAGTTCGGGCAGGGCCCGATAACTCGCCGCGAGCTCCAACTTCTGCGCGAATAGGGCGTCGGCGAGCGCGTAGGCGGCGCCCGCCGACGCCAGGCGCCCGGCGCTCGCGTGGAGGTAGCCGAGAAGCAGGGGGATGTCCGGGAATTGCCAGCTCGCCGCCCAGCCTTCCAAAAGCGCGCGCTCCGACTCGGCGGCCTTCCCGGCCTTTTGCAGCCTCAGCGCCTCGCGGTATGCGGCGACCGCGTAGCCCTCGATCAAGTCGCGCGTAAAAAAGTCCGGCGCGTCCGAACTGCGGCGCGTTCCGCGGCGCACGAGCAAAGCACTTTGGGCCCCATCGTCGGCGGAAGCGCCCGAAATCGCCTGGAGAAGGCCCCGCGGCACGGCGGCGGCGGCGACGGCTTCCATCGGCTCCGCGTCATGAGTCATCAGCACGGGGGCACCCCCGGCACCGAGCGCTTTCCAGCCGTCCGGCACGGTCAAAGTCGACACCAGGAGATTGCGGTCGCGGCGCCGCCAGCTCGCCTGATACCACGGCGCGCCCGCGAGCCCTTGCGCGACGACACGCAGGTCGGGGCGGCGGCCCGCGACGGTCTGGTAATGCCACAGCGCGTACAGCTGAACATCCTTCTTCGCGACGATGACCGCACCCGGGGGCGCGGCGCGAAAGACGTTCGCCGCGAAGTCGAGCGTATGAAAGTGCTCGCGGCGGTCGAGCTTGGCGCTCACGCCGCGCGTAAGCGGCCAGGCGAGCGCCGCCGCCGCGGCGAGCGCCTGCAGCGCGCGCCGGCCCTCTCCGGCGGCGCCAATTCCCTGAGCGAGCCAGAACAAAAGCACCGCGTCGCAGAGAAGGTAATGCGGATCGATGATCGCCGCGGCATGGGGATTGGGGGGCATGTTCGCCAAGAAGAGGAAGACGGGCCCGGCCCACCACCACGCGGCGAGGCGGCCGTAGAAGCGGCTTCGGTTCTCGCGCGCGTCGGTGAAAGCGCCCCACGCCGCGAACGCGAGCAGGGGGCCGAAAGCGTCCCACAGGTGAGCGGCCCATAGGCGCAGGTTGTCGGCGAACATCTCGCCGAGCGCGTAGTTGCGCGAAATCAGATCAAGCGTGCCTCCGTAGCGCGTGCGCAGGATCGAATCAAAGAAGTTGGAGAGGACGGCGGGATGATTCCAGTCGAGAAACGGCGCCGTCGCCGAGCGCACGGGTAAATAGAGATACACCGACAGTCCCGCAAGCCCGGCGCCGAGGCACTTGGCCCGCCGGCGCGCTGCCCCGTCGCCGCGCGTGCGCAGGAAAAAAGTCGCTGCGATCAGTGCGGCGGCGGGCAGGTTCGAGCCGGACAGCGCCGCGACGGCGGGAACGGCCAGCAGAGAAAATCCAAGCCAGAGATTATCCTCGCCTTTCGCCGACGGCCTCCCGGACAGCGCCAGCCACAGCAAGCCTGGGGCGAGGAGAATCAGATCGAGACGGTTGGCAAGCATAACGCCGCACAGATAACAGAACGCCGGCCATAAACGCTCGGAGGTCTCCTCCGCCAGCGCGATGAGAGCGATCGCGCTGAGTATCCACAACGAATACATCTCGGAGACTTGCGACACCGCCCAGAACGACGGATTACACGCGAGGCATAGCGCCGCGGCCAAAGCGGCGAAAGGACCGCGTCTGCGCCTCAGCACGGCAAAAAGCAAAGCGCAGGCCGAGGCGCCCGCGACGGCGGAGAGGAGATTGAGCCGGTACGCGGGATTGCCGAGCGGAGCCAAACTCGCCAGGCGCGCCAGCAAAACATATAACGGGTAGCTTGTCGGGTGCGCGACGCCGAGCGTCGCGGCGGCGACGGTCATCTCGCCGGTGTCGCGCCACGGGGCCAGCACGGGGGGGAGCTTCGCCAGATACAGCGCGAACACGGCTAGAAATACGCCGAGGCTCATTTTTTGGCCGTGGCCCGCAGACGCGCCTGCGCCGCCCAGGACGCGGAGCGCGCGTCGGCGGGGTCGAGCGCGGCCGCCGAGGCGAAGGCGTCGGCCGCGTCGGCCCAGCGCGAAGCGGCCCAAAGACGCGCGGCGAGGGCCGCCCACGGCCGCGCAGAGCGCGGCTCGCGGCGGACGGCCTCGCGATACGCGGCTTCGGCCTCGGAATTCCTGCCGGCGCGTTCGAGGGCCACGCCCAGATTCGTCATCGGCTCCGCTTTTTCCGGTTCGAGCGCGGCGCCCGCGCGATAGGACAGTTCGGCGCCGGCCCAATCGCGGCGTGCGACGGCGTTAAATCCGTTCACGGCAAAAATATACGACGCCGACGGCACCACCCACAGCGCGTCGGGGGCGACCTGCGCGGCGAGTTCGATCCACGACACCCCTGCGGAAACGTCCCCGCGCCTGAGGGCCTCGATCCCGCGTTGATACGGCACGAACGCCGCGAGCGCGCGATCGCGGTAGCGCGCCGCGGCCGCGGCGCGCGACCAGCGCACGACCATGGTCTCGCGCAAAACGGGGCCGGCGGGAAACGGCGCCTTCGGGGGAAGAGGCCGGCGCAGAAGCCCGGCGGGAGCGAGCGCGACGCCGGGAAGTACGGTTTCGTTCAAGGTCGAATACCAGAGGCGGCCCGAGCCGAACCAGCGGGCTTCGACTTCCCGGCGGCGCGTCTCTTTAGCGTCCTTGGTCAACGAACGGAAGTCGGGCCCGTAGCCGCCGGGGAAAACAACTCCGCCCCGGTCCCGGAGTTCCACATCGGGACGGAGACCGGAAGCATAGGTCAGAAACGACAAAGAATAAAATGTATCGTCGCCTCCGTCCATGACGAGGAGCGCCCCGGGAGGAAGCGAACGGAGTATCGTCCGGCCGTAATCATAAGACAGATAATCCTGACGCCGCGACGCCCCGATCGCTTCGGGAAGCATCGACACCGCGGCCAGGATCGCGGTGACGACGCCGAACGCGGGGATGCGGGCTCCCATCGCGGTCAGGCCCGAGGCAAGAAATGGAGCCATGCCGAGCAGGGGAAGAAGATAGAAGCGCTCGAGCGCGCCGCTCGTCTGCGCGTCGAAGCCCGGCCGGCCCAGGAACAAGAAAAGCGGTCCCGCCGCGAATACCCATAACGCCGCGACGCCGGGCTTGAACGTCGCGCGGGAGGTCGAAAAGCCGGCCGCGCCCACGGCAGCCAGTAAAATCCCCGCCGGTCCGAAGGCGTTGACCGCCGCGCGCAGGAAGCGTCCGAGCTGGTTGAAGAGCTCCGCCGGCGCGAAGAGGCGCGCGCCTTCCACCGTGAGCGCGAAGGTTCCGTAGTCGCGGCGCAGCAGCAGCTTCCAGAAGGCGGCCGGCGTCGTCGCGTGCCCCCAGTCCACGGGCGGCGAGGCGAGCGCGCGCAGGGGGATGGCGAGATGTATGGCGAAGCCGAGCGCGGTCCCCATCAACGCCCAGCCCAGCGCGCGCGCCCAGCTTCCCCTCTGGCCGCGTCCGGCGAGCAGGAGCGCGGGCAGGACGAGCACGATCGTCTGATGCGCGCCCAGACCCAAGCCGAACACGAGCCCGAGGGCCGCCGCCGGTCCCGGCGACAGCAATCGTTCCCCGGACGCCGCGACGATCCAGAGCAAGGCGGCGCCGTGCAAAGCGAGAAGGGTAAAAGCCTCCGCGACCGCAGACTGTTCGCGCCACAACGGCGAAAGACCGAGCAGAATGACGGCGCCCAGGCGCGCGGCCCTCGGAACTTCCCAGCGGCGGAGCGCGTCGCACAGCAACGCTAAAGCCGCGGCGCCGCACAGCGCGGATAAAACATTACACCGGTACGCCCAGTCGCCCAGCGGCAGCGCCGTGCCCAGCGCCTTGGCGAGCACGGTCCAGGTCGCGTAGCCGGGCGCGTGCGGCACGCCCCAGACCGCGGCGGCGGCGGCGAATTCTCCGGCGTCGCCGGTGGTGACGGAAGGCGCGGCCTGGTAGATGCCCAGCGCGCTGAATGAAAGGAAAAGAAGCGCGGCCTCAAGCATGGCCGGCGCGCCTGCGCAGGGCCCACTCTAAAATAAAAAGACCGAAGGCAAAAAACAGCCAGAACGGAGACATGAACGGGCGCAGACGGCGCACGGCCTCGTCGCGGGGGCGGGGGGACGGCAGCAGATCGAGCAGTTCATCGGGACGAGCGGAGAGAGACATGTCGACACATTTACCCCCGCCGGCCAACGCCGCCTTTGTGAGCCAGGCCCGGTCCATCGGTTCTTCATGGCCCGGCTCCCAACTGAAGCGGACCTCGTCGCCGCCCCAGGCGCGGCCGCGCACGCGAGCCGAGGCGCGCAGTGTGTGCGCGCCGGCGGAAAGACCGGTCAATTCGATCGCGTACGCGCCGGGCTCGGTTTGACGCGCCGCGACCTCGCGCGCGCGGCCGTCGGGATCCGTCCAGGTCACAGACACGCGCGTGTCGGCCGCCGGCGCGGGCCCGAAGCCCTCGTCGAAGACGCGCAAAGACATGCGCGCGGGCTCGCGCGGCGGCACGCGGTCGGGCAGCGGCGCGAACTTCACCTTAGACAGATCAAGTCCTCCCGTGAGGTACTGCACCGCGCGCGTCCAGAAGCGCGCGTAGAAGCCCGCCGCGTCCGGGTCGGCGGCCGCGCCGAGCTTCCAGCGCCAGGAGGAGTCGGTGGAAATCATCATGACCTTGCCGCGTCCATAGGAGCGCACCGCGGCGACGGGCAGGGGCTTGCCGTCTTCGGTCGTTTGGGTGGGATGCGACGCCAGAACGGTCGCGCCCGCGCGCACCGACATAAATCGCCCCCAGCCGTCGAGCGTGGGCAGGGCCTCCCAAGCGCGGCGGGAGAGCTCAGGCGTCTCATACAAGTTCACGAGGGGATGCTCGGGCGGGCCGGGCTGAGGAGAAAACAAACCTGGAACGAAATCGGGACTACGGGAAGACAACACGACAGGCAACACCTCCTCCAACGGAGAATTTTTGTAACCGCCCGCTGAAAAAGCGTTATCGCCTCCCTTAACAAGCAGGGCTCCGCCATTCGCGACAAAGCGTTTAAGCGATTCCAAATATTGCGGCGGCAAACGGAAGCGCGCGGCTGAGAAATTTTCAAGTATAAACAGGTCGAATTGCGGCAAGGCGCGGCCGAATATTTCATCCACCGGAAAGGGGATCAAAGAGAGCTCACGGTCCGGCGCGGGGGAGGGATTCTCCGGGTTGCGCAGGATCACGAAGGAGACGAGCTCATGGTTCGGATCCGCCTTGAGGAACTCGCGCAGGGCCGAGTACTCCGCGCTGGGGCGGCCCGCCAGGTACATGATGCGGTATTTCTGCCGCACCGTCTCCACGCGGAATTCGCGCACGCGTTCCCGCCCGCCGCCCGCCGCGACGAGGCGAAGTCGCGCGGTGCCGAGCACATCCGCGGGTGCCGACAGCGCCGCTGGAAAAGTCTCCAGGTCTTCGGTGATGCGCCGCTTCACGCGCCCGACCTCGCGCCAGCCGCCGGGCTCATTCTCATCGGCGCGCGACAAGGTCACCACGGCGTCGCGCCCGGCGAGGCCGGTCGCTTCGACGCTCGCTTCCACAGGGATGACTCCGTGCAGAAAGGCGAAATCGGGGGCCTTCAAGTCGAGAAAGGCGGCGCCGGTTTCGCGGCGCGACGGGCCCGTTCCGATCATATCGGCAGGAGAGCCCAGCGACGCCAGGATGCGCCCGATGTCGCCGCCGCCCTCGGCGATGCCGTCGGTGATCAGCCAGGCGCGCGCGGGGGGGCCTTCGGTGGGCAGGGCCTCGGGAAGGCTTTGCTCGGGCTTGAAGGCGGTGCCCTCGGCGGCGGCCGCGCCGAGCTTGTCGAGGCCGCCGAGCGGACGGGCGCGGTCGGAGACGAGCGTGAGCGAGACGTCCGCGCGGGACTCGATGGCGGCGCGGTGTTTTTTGAGCCAGGAGGTCGCCTGGGCCAAGCGCGAGTCCGAACCGGGAGCCTTGCCCTTCATGGAATGGCCCGCGTCAAGCAGTATTAATAGTCGCGGCTTTTTAAGTTGGCCTTCGCGTACAAGGAGGACCGGGCGGAGCAACGCCAAAGCGAGGGCGGCGACGGCGGCAAGGCGCAGGGCTAATAGTAGGCGGCGCGCGGGGCTGCGGCGCGCATGCAGGATGGCCGACGAGGCGAGGAGAACGGCAACGATGAATGCCCACGCGCCGCAACCGGACTCGAGCGAAAAATTCACTGCGCCGCCGCTTTGAGTTTTTCGAGGATGGCGGCCTGATGAACGGCGTCCGCCTTATACGAGCCGGTGAGAGAATACATGACGACGTTCAGCGTCAGGCGCTTGGCGAGCTCGCGTTGGGCCTCGCCGCCGGGCACGCAGGAACGCAACGGCTTGCCCAGCGCGTCCTTGGCCCAGGCGCCGAGGGCGTCGTCGCGCGTGTAGAGAACGGCGACGCGACCGCCCCAGTCGACGCCTTCGACGGCGCCGTGCACGCGTAGTCGTCCGGCCGGGCCGCGCAGAAGAAAGAAAGTCCGGTAAAGCACATGCTCGGGCGGCAACGCAGCGAGCGCGGCGTCGGGGAGAACGCGGGGGAGCTCGCGGCGGAGCCAGCGGTCGAAGGAACCGGGGGGGCCGCCGCCGGAGTCCTCGATCCAGAGAAAGCCGCCGCCGGAGATGTATTGACGCAGGCGGCGCAACTCATCGTCGCGCAGTTCCGCAGGGGCGGACGCGCCCGCGAGATACAGAAACGGAGACGAGAACAGAGCCGGGTCGGTCAATTTGATCACACGGCGCTCGGGGGCGACGCGCACGCTGGTGACCTCGATGAGCCAGGCGGCGACGAGGTCGGGGGCGTCGGGGTAGGGGTCCCAGTGTTCGCCGAGCTGCAATTGCGTCCAGATGAAACGGTCGCCTTGTTGGGCGGCGCACGGAAGAGCGAACGCCAACATGAGTACCGCCGCACCCGCGACTTTCGCCATGGGCTTCGGGGTCGCGAGCGAAGCGAGCGCGGTTGGTAATGAAAGATACATTTCGAAGATTAACATCAAAACGGCGAGAGAAAGCAGCCAGGCCGACAGATCCTTGCCGTAAACGGCGTCGAGAAACTCATTGTCGAGCCCGTCCACATCGGACGAACGCCACGGCGGGGAACTCGACTGGGTCAGATCGCTTTCGCCGCGCGACATGTCGAGATTCGCGGCGTAGACCGTCTCGTGAATGCCGTCCTCAAAAACATACAACCCGGGAATGCTTGTCTCCGGCAAAATTGCCTTTCGTCCCGACACCTCGATCGTCGTTCGTCGCCCGTCGGGCGACCGTACGGCAACGCGGTCCGGCGCCGCCTCGCCCGGCGTCCAGACCCGCGTCAGCGCCTCACCGACTTTTACTCGCCGCGAGGCATCGGAAGCGGAGTCGGGAACGCTGAGAGCGAGACACGCCCGCGCCCACGGTATGAATAACGGCTTGAGCCCAAGATTCGACCAATTCGCATCAAGAGGGGCGGCCCATACGACAGCTCTGCCTCGGCCGACCGAACCCGCGACGAGCAGGGGCGACCCCGACGCATCCACGACCCACGTCTCAGAGCCGGCGGCCGGCTCGAGACGGAAACTTTTTTTGATGGTCACGCGCGCGAGGTCGAGTTCCTCCCAACCCGCCGTGGCCTCGCCCGCGCGCGCGGCCTTCACGCCGCCGCCTTCGCTTGCCTGCGCCGCGCCGCCATAGCGCGCCGGCAGCCAGGGATAGGCGGCGAGATCGGCCTCGGTGCCGCGTGCGCCGGGCAGAAACCAGACTCCGCCGCCGCGCTCGGCGAAGCTCTCCAATCCGGCGGAAAGGCCCGGCGCCGGGCGGGCCGCATCGGCGACGAGCACGGTCCCGTATTTCGACAGATCAGCCTCATTCCAGCGCGCGGCCTCGAGGAAGTCGGCCTCGCGGCCGGCCAAGGTTTCGTTGCCGCCGCCGAACAGCTCGCGCAGAAACCAGCCCGTCCGGCCCGCGCGAAAAAACGAGGGATCGCTATGCAGCACGAGGACCCGGGGAGACGGGCGGTGCGTGAGCGAATAATAGGTCTCGTCGTCCGCCGCGAGCGCGTCGGCGCGCGCAGCCACGCGTCCCGACCACGCCGGAGACGCCGGCCGCTCCGCGGCGGGCAAGGCCAAAGACGCGCGCCCTTCGCCGCCCGCTGGGGCCAAAGCCGAGGTCGAACCGGCGCGGCGCTCCCCGACCCACAGATCAAGCGGCGAAGCCGACGTCGCGCCCGACGCCGCATACCTCGCTTCGAGGCGCGGCGCGCGCGCGCTCGATTCCGGGGCCGGAGTCACGGACGCAAGCCAGGCGTTGGCCAGCGGCGGAAAGCGCAGGCCGAGCACCGCGGCACCCTCCGCGGGCGGCGGCGCGGGGTTCCTCAGCCCGTGCTCCGCGCCG
>Ga0209515_10001525_pt1 | contig 38392 bp, 46 predicted proteins | sample Subgroupgradi54m_FD_187454 | JGI IMG/M metagenome (GOLD analysis project Ga0209515, IMG submission 187454) | Subsurface groundwater microbial communities from S. Glens Falls, New York, USA - GMW60B uncontaminated upgradient, 5.4 m (SPAdes)... ... | reverse complement strand
TTTCTGTAAAATAGATCATCTTTAGCTACCAACACCTTTTTTGATTTAAAGTCAAAGGTTATAAAACAATCCTGAGCCTTTCGTTTTTGGATCAGCTTCAGGGGCATTTTTTGGGTAGAAAGAGCTTCCCTAATCTCGTCTATGGTCAGATAGCCTAAATCTTCAAGGGAGATTTTGAGTTTGTCTGCGATTAGCTTAAAAGTAGGTTGCATATAGTAAACCCAAGCTCTGCGTAAATCATCCCGCCAATCCTTAAAAAAAGTCATGTAAGGAGCCAAGGTAATCATCTCCCACTCTTTAAAGCGCGGCTTAAGCATTTGTTTAAGTTCTTTTGGAGTGAATAAATCCCTTTTTCCCCTATCCTTTTTCCCTAAACTCTTAATCCACTCAGCTGTTATTGGTCTATACCAGATAAAGGCCCAGTTTCTTAAGAATTGGTAATCTCTGACCAATTTTTCAGGAGGAACACCCCTTGATAGCTTTTCTTCAATCTCAATTAGAGCAGTCTTTTTCCAAGGGTGAAAAATAGATGCTCTTATTTTTTCTTCTTGATCCTTAAGATCATTTCTTACTATCAAACTATTTAGTACTGTATCAAAGTCACTCTGCCAGGCTTCAATTGCTAAAAAGCCCGCAATACTATAGATATAATTTATATCTTTATAACCTTTGTAATAATTTTCCAAAATTTTAGATAAATCAGAATATGATGGAAAAGAAATTCTCTTTAGCTTTATATTTTCTTTCTTTACCTCTTCCAGAATAACTAAGCCCTTTTTGTAGAGATCCTCAACTTGCTCCTTGCTGGAGAAATATTTCTTCAAAAATAAACGACCCAACTCTATCAGATCAACAGCCATACGATGAGTAAAAATTTTATTTTTAACATGGGTAAAATAGAATATCTCATCCGTTTTAGTGTACGCATTAATATACTCATAAAAACCCTCATTAAGAACTGACAGAGTGGTAATATCAACTCCTTCACGGCTTAAAAAGGTTGACCAACTTAGGTTTTTTCTCATATCTCTATTATAAGCATAGCTTGAAATTTTCGCTTTGCTCTAATTATAAGCATAGCTTGAAATTTTCGCTTCGCTCAAATTATAGGATTTTTTAAAGCTTTAATCAACTACCTCTGGGAACACTCCGGCAAACTGTCTCAAAATACCTATTAATCAATCACCTCAGGTAGATATTACATTATTCATTACATAATTATTGACAAAATAATGTACATATGCTACCATTCCTTTATGGCGACAACTGCTGGAAATATTATTCCTGTAACAAAAGCCCGGGGGAAACTTGGGGATCTGACAAAAGCTGTTAAGGGGGATGATTATATTATTCTCACCAAGGGTGGAAGTCCGACAGCAGCCTTGGTTGATATTAAATATTTAACAGACCTGGAAAGAAAAGTTCAAGCAGTCTTTCAAAAAACTTTTATTGACCCTAAACTGCTTCCCTACACCCGAGAGTTTGGTGATACCGAGGTAAAGGACTGGCTGGATGAAGATAAGCTCTGAGAAAACCGCTTTTTTAGATTCAAGTGTGCTATTTACAGCTGTCAATTCCCCTATCGGTGGTTCTTCCAAACTTTTTATTCTACAAATTAAACTGATCACTTCTAAAGTTGTGCTAACAGAGGTGGAAAGAAATGTCAGGAATAAACTTGACAGTTATCACTTAGACAGGTTTTTTATGCTGGTAAATCAACTCACTATCTTGAATCAAATCCCAGACGAAAAAATAATTTCAGAGGCTAAAAAATTAATAGCAGAAAAGGATGCAGTCATTTTAGCAGAAGCTAAACAGGCAAAATCTGACTTTTTAGTTACATTGGATCAAAAGCATTTTTTTACTAAAGAGGCAGAGAAATTTTTACAGCCAAAGAGAATAGTTACACCTAAAATGTTAATTGAATTACTGGAAACTTAAATTTCTGGAAACTTAAGGCAAACTATCTCAAAATGATGCCTAACTCTTGACAAAATGTACATTTGAGTGTATATTTAATTGTATGCAATATATCAAATTTACAGAACTCAGAACAAAATCAAATGACCTAGCTAAATCCTTAGAAAATGGAGAAGAAATTAAGCTTATCCGAAGGTCTGTCGTCGTGGGTAAAATTACACCTCATAAGGATAGTACGATAAAAACCATCGACGCTAAAAAACTGGAGGCTAAGATAGATGAATTAAATTTCCCCAGTTTAACTCATAAGGAGATCGATCGAAGATATCGGATAGCGATGATGAAAAAACATGGCCAAGGTCTTTCTTGATACTAACTACTTCATCAGGCTAGTCAACAGAGCTCCGGAGGTGGACACGGAAATATTAGATAAACATCAGGGATTTATCTCTATTCTATCTTGTCATATCTTGTTTTATGTAAATAAAATTCACGTTCCCGATAAGAAAACGAATTCCTTTATAGATGATTTTAATCTGGTAGAGTTGAGCCAAGATATCCTAAATAAAGCTTTGTTTAATCCGACTGATGATTTAGAAGATAATATTCAGCTCCACTCAGCTGCCGAAGCAGATTGTGATCTTTTCTTAACTGCAGACCAAGATTTACTTAATATGAAATTCTTCGGCAAAGTCAGGATAGTCCCAAATCTTTAGCTATATTTAGCCTTGCAATCACAACTTATGCAACGATCGTTGAACACTATGTGATTTTAGCCTCACCAGGCCCCGATTTACTTCCGCAGAAAGGGCATGTTATCGGGGCACAGGCCAGGCCTTGGAGCGTAAATTCCTATCCTATTACCCTTTGATTTCTGATCCTTAAAAGTTGCAGCACTTTTGTACCATTTTGTTGCTCTACATCTCTGGCATCAAATGCAGCCAAATGAATCATATTACATCCGACGTTACAGGCAACTCCCGGAATTTGAGCTTGCTTTAGCTGTTCCGTGATAACATCCGTAAAATCCATATCCTTTTTTGGAGCCAGCCAGGCTCCGGATACAGCTAATTCAGGATAGGTCGTATAAGATAGAGCCTCGATCGGGGTTTTAGCCCTAATCGCTGCCACTACCAACCCCCTATCAGTGAAACTTAGATCATAAATAAAATCCCGCAGTGAATCCTTAATTCTGAGTTTTCTGCTCATGACTATAAAAATATCTCCTCCAACAAAGTTTCTGGTAAAAGTTGTTTCTCCTCTTTTATTAGTAATAGAGGTTTCAACTATATTCTCCAGAGTCCTTATCTCCTGAATCTCTGATACATGATCCTTAGTAGGTTGCTCAGATACCGCAGCTACTTGTTCTGGTCTAGCTAACATCGCTGCTCCAAAATTAATTACTCCAGCAGCTAAACACGTAGCTCTAATAACTAAATTTTTATCAATTTCCATACTTCACCTCCTTTTTAGGCTTGACGCATCTTAACAAGCGCTACTATAAGTTGCAAGTTAACATCATTTATGTTAACGTTAGGTTCAAATGTTTAATGCAGATGTCCAAAAAGTTTTAGAAGAAACCGGATTGAAAAAGAATGAGGCAGATGTTTATTTGTGTCTGCTACAAAATCCCGGAGGTTTACATGTTCAGGAAATTACCAATAAAACTGAAATCAAAAGAAGTACAGTTAATTTGGTATTAGAAAGACTTATTTCGAGGGGTTTTGTTATATTCCGTATTGATGAAACTTGGAAAGTATATATTGCCGAAGATCCCAACAAAATTCTATACTCCCTGCAACAAACTGCAGAAAATTTTAAGGATATTTTACCCCTATTATCTGTTTCTAACTTTGGAGGTAAAAAGTCTAAAATTAGATTTTTCGAAGGCGAAGACTCAGTTCTTCGGGTTCAAAGAGATATGATCCTTTCCACTAAGCATTTAAAGCCGCCAAAGGAGGTTTTGGCTATTTCCTCCGGTAAACACCTTTATGAGGCACTTGGAGAGGGTTTGGAGTGGTTTGTTAAAAACCGGATCAAAACTGACCTTTATTTGCGATGGATTGCTCCTGATAATGAACTGACCAGGAGAAGATTTGTACCAACTTTAAAAGAAGATTTCAGAGATATAAAATTTTTTGATGAAAAAAAATATCCTTTTGATATTCAAATCAATGTTTACGCTAATTGCGTAGCCCTAATTAGCCTTAAAAGTCATAAATCAGCAGCCATAATTGAAAATTCCGCTATAGCCAACTCCTTCCGGGCATTATTTAACCTCCTGTGGGATAGTTTAAAATAGTTACTTCAATATTAAAACAGCCAGGATGCTGAAGAGGTTCAAAAGCACAGTACTGATAATTACCACTTCCCAGAACCTGGGCAGAGACAATCCACTGGAATCGGCTGCTCTGCGCGTGGCTAAAATCATCGCTATCTCGTAACAGAGCAAACAAATTAATACCCCGACAAACATCATTTGAATAATAAACCAGTAATTCATCCCTTCCCCTCCCTTTTATCTATCTCTTTAACTGTCAAATTCTCCAGTAAATTTTCTATGGCCTCAGAGTTCCTGGGAGTCTTAAAAATAAACGGCTCTTTTCTCTCCAGCTCATTAAAATAAATAGACACATCAAACAAACCCAGCAGATCATAAAATAAACTGGAGGCATGACGGGAAATTTCCTGCTGGTGAACCTGACTTAAGAAAACTTCCTCAAAAAAGAAGCCGCCAATCCTAAAAAAATGAATGTGAATAATACACCTCGTTGTAATAATGTAAAACTGGTAAAACCAGCTTAGGAAATTATAGGTTTCAATAATTAAGAATACGCACAAGATCACCAGGATTAAGTAAGTTTGCAAGGCATAATAGTTTGGCAAAAAGACTAAAGACTGCTGAAAAAAGGGCAAAAACAATCCTGTAAGCATCACCGCTGTGACTGCGGCTGTGGGCAAAATTTTCTCCAGAAGCACTATCCAGTGTTGTCTTTGGACACAGAGGATTTTTTCACCGGGCAAAAGTTTAATTAGGGGAAAATCTTCTAAATTTCTACCTTCCAGCTTTTGGGGATGCTGGGAGCGGGCTTGTATCCTTTCCTGTTCCAGCTTAAAAGGATTCATATACTTTCATTATTCAACAAATTGAAAATAATTGCCAGTTTCAGCTTGACAAAGTTTCATCTTTAAGTTATCATATTGAGGCTTGAGACAGTGGGTCGAGCGAAGCGAGATCCTGAGCGACCGTAGGGAGTCGAAGGATCCATGCATCATAAATCCCACCGAGGCTACATTATTGTCATCCTGAGGACGCAGTCCGAAGGATCTCTGACGAATGTCAGAATCCACAAACTAATTGTGAGATTCTTCACTTCGTTCAGAATGACAGAAGAGGCCTCGAAGGAGGCTTTTTTTAATGGCTAAAACCAGACAACAAAAAGAAGAAAATTTAAAAATTCTGCAGGAGAAATTCTCCAGGGCTAAATCCGTGGTTTTTGCCGATTACCGGGGCATGACAATGAAACAGCTATCAGACTTGCGGGACAAACTTCGCGACCAAGATGCTGAGTTCAGTGTGACAAAAAATACCCTTCTTGAAAGAGCTACTCAAGGGACTTTTGACGGTCCTACAGCCACCCTTTTTGCCTATGATGATGAGATTTCCCCTATCAAACTACTGGTTAAAGCTATTAAAGATGCCGGAATAGGTAAAGTTAAATCAGGGATGCTTGGCACTGACATCTTGGACGAGATCAAGGTTAACCAGTTAGCCAGCTTACCCACTAAAGATGAACTTAGAGCCAAAACAGTTGGGGTTTTAATAGCTCCTCTGCAGGGCATGGTTGGAGTTTTGCAGGCCAATTTACGGAATTTAGTTTATGCACTATCAGAGATCCAAAAAGCGAAGGGAGGTGTTTAATTTATGGCAGATGATCAAAAACAAGAAACAGTAGAAGAGACGGCGAAGTCGGGTGAGCCCGAAGCAACTAGTGCAGTTGAGAGTGCTCCAGAGGAAGGAAATTCCGAGGAATCCGACTCTCAACAAACCGGTAGCGAGGCTCAGGAAACTACTTCAGAACCTGAAACTAGTGAGCCGAGCAATGCTTCGGCCACCGACGAGCCGGCTCCACAAGAGGAACCCAAAAAAGCTGTAAAACCAGTCAGCGCTTCACTTGAAAAAATTATTGAACAGATTGAGAAATTATCAGTTCTGGAACTGGCTGATTTAGTTCATGCTTTGGAGGACAGGTTCGGAGTTTCCGCATCAGCCCCGGTAGCTGTAGCAGCTGCAGGTGCACCAACAAGCGGTGAACCAGCTGAGGAAAAGACAACCTTTAATGTTATCCTTACCGTAGCCGGAGCCAATAAAATTTCCGTTATTAAAGCTGTTCGAGAACTGGTTCCAACTCTTGGCTTAAAAGAAGCTAAAGATTTGGTAGAAGCAGCTCCCAAACCGGTTTTAGAAGGAGTTAACAAGGGGAACGCTGAGGAGGCTAAAAAGAAATTGACTGAGGCCGGAGGAACTGTTGAGTTACAATAGTTAGATTTTTTGATGTGCGAAGTGAGATTTTCTTGATGTTGAATTCTTGATATTTTGATATCTTGATCAAATATTCTAGAGATCTCACTTCAATATCCCATTTCCCACCTCTCAATTCAAAACTTCCATATTGACACCCTCTGTTCCCCTGTGATATACATATTTACAGAATGGCAGACAAGTTATCACTTGAGAATCTCCCCGATCTTTTAACCGTCAGAGAAGTGGCAGAAGTTTTGCGTGTTTCTCCCCTGACTATTAAAAGGTGGGGCAAAAGAGGTAAACTTCCGGCCATTAGAATTAATTCCAGGGGCGACAGAAGATACAAAAAAGAAGCAGTTTTATGGCTTCTGGGAATTACGCAAAAACAGGCATCAACTGAAGCTGGCACCTCATCCTACTAGACATTTTAGCAATCTAATTGGGTATTTGCCAATTACCTTTGATTATCTTTTTGCAGAACCAAACAAGTTCTATTCTGTAGATATTTGAGGATAGACTGAATAATGAGGATTTTGTTCAAAAGCTATTTCCCCCTTTTTTTCCACTATGTAATAGGCAAATCCTCTTTTTAATCTTAAGTCGTCAACTTGTTCAACTTTCGGGTCATAGGAATAATTATCTAAAACTGCCAGAAAGCCCTTACCAATATTAACCAAACCAAAGCAAAATCCGACCGGTATAACCACCTGCCTGCCTGTTTGCAGGGTAACTACCTTAAACTCCTTAGCCTCTCCAACTTCATCATTTCGCTGCATTATCAGAATTCCCTGTCCATATAAACACTGGTAGATGGTAATACTGTTATCTTTTCTAAAAAACCCGCGGGTTTTATTAAACTCTATCCCATTTTTCCCGGAGTTGACCACTAAGATATTTTGCTCATCGCTTTCAATAATAAAATAGGGCTCCTTGACTCCCTTAGCCTTTGGTTCCATCAAAACATCTTCTAGGTCTTTGTGCACTTTAGTTATGATCATTAATTTAGCTTATCGAAGTTAAGTAGCTCTAGTCAACAGGTAAATATATTTAATGAGGGCCAGTTGCCTCCTAATTCTCCAGGGTTGGACCATTAATCTAAACAGCCATTCCAGTCCCAGACTGCGGATCAATTTTGGGGCGCGAGGGATTTTGCCGGAGAAGTAATCAAAAGCGCCTCCTACTCCCATAGCCACTTTGACTTTAATTTTGGGGAGGTTTTCTGCTATCCAGTATTCCTGCTTAGGATGGCCAAAAGCTACAAATAAGATATCTGTGGCTGGGATGACGAAGTCAGGAGCAGTCAAAAAATGTGGTGAGCCCCGCTGCTCTATGGTCGGTGCGGGGCGAGCCTCAAGTGAGGCTAGAGAATTATTTGAGGTCTCAGATTGATTAGCCGAATGCTTTTTTGCGCCCTGACGAGTCATCCCTACTTGAATATCGCTCATCATAAAACTTATTTTTAACTTCGGGTACCTTTTCCTTAAGCACTCAGCTGTTTTTTCTGCTACCTCATCTCTACCTCCCAAAAGGCCTATTGTATAACCCTTTTCATTTGCCAGTTTTATCAGCCCCTCCATTAAATCCGTCCCGGAAACCCTGTTTTTGACTCCGCCAAGCCTTAAACCAACTCCATCGGGAATTGATAAATTTGATCTATTAAGTATCATTTGGAACCGGTTATTGGAATTTGCAGTAACTAAAAACTCCGGATTTGGAGTGACAATATAGTGTTTTCCGGATCTAGACAACCAACCCTCCACTGTTTTAAGGACCTCATCCATAGAAATATCATCAATATTGACCCCAAGAATTTGTTTTCTCACACGCTCTCTAATACCTCCAATGTTTGCCTAGCGCATTTCTCCCAAGAAAATTTCCTAACATTCTTAAATCCAGCTTCAATTAGCTCTTCTCTAATCCCTACTATCCCTCTAATTCCCTCTATTATACTATCTGTTGAGTCAGGATCTACAAATAAAGCACCTTTTCCTGCCACCTCCGGCATACTGGAGACATTTGAAGTCAAAACCGGACAGCCACAAGCTTGTGCTTCTAGTATTGGCAAACCAAAACCTTCAAAAAGGGACGGAAAAGTTAAGGCTATGGCTCCGGAATAAAGCGCCGGTAGATCTTTATCATCCACTCTGCCCAGGAATTTCACCTCATCTTCTATTCCAAGCTTTCTTGGCAAGTTGTAAACAGAATCAGCCATCCAGCCAGGGCTTCCCACGATTATTAATTTTGTTTCGAGGGGTGACGGCGAGCGGGGCGCCCCATTGAGTCCCCGCAGCGAATGCGAGGAGATCGAATGGGGCTGCGAGCCGGCAGGACCCCGAGAAACACACATTGAAAACGCTCTTATTAGCCTTTCCAAATTTTTCCTAGGTTGGACAGTTCCCACAAAAAGAAAGTAGCCACACGGCTGCAATCCAAACTGCTTCAAACTATGAACTAGTGCATCACCTTTAACGGGTCCAAATAACTTTTCATCATACCCTTCATAGACAATCTCCACCTTTTTAGGATCAATCCCCACTCTTTTTACCAAATCTTGCTTTGTGGCTTCTGATACGGCAATTAGTTTACTAGCAGATTTCAGTTGATAGTGTGTAATCCATTTTAAATATAGTCTCTGTTTAAGCTGGTGCATCTTTGGCAGATACTCTGCTCCCAAATCATGCACGGTCACCACAGTTTTGAACCCAGGCTTGTGAAATAAAGGTGAAGTATGCGCCGGGATAATTAGAACATCCAATTGATCATGAAAAGTCTGCTTAGCCAAACCAAGTTGCGTCCACAGCCTTGGCCACTTGATCACCTTAAACTGAAAATTCTCCGGCCAGCCTTGCAAGGTGAGACCTTTTGAGGCTGAACGAAGGTAAACAATGTACTGATTTTTGCGGTCTATTTTAGCTAAAGCCTTAAGCAGCTGATAAGAATAATTCTCAGTTCCGGTCCTGTCCGCAGAAAACGCCCTTGAGCCATCAAAACCAATAACCATATTAATAGTATACAATTTTTTACATTTATGGTAATTTATCGACCATGCTACCTAATCTAAACGGCAGACAATTAAACAGAGTTTCTGAAATTTACATGGGAATTGGTCTGGTAGTTTTAGCTTCCTTAGCGATCCCAGCTCTAATTGACAGAACCGATATAAAACTGCTAATATTATCAGTAATACTGTCAATACTATTTTGGATATCAAGTGTGAATATATTAAGGACTAAAGTATGAACATAAATACTAACGATCCAATTTTATATATGTATTTATTCTACTTAACGTTAGCAGTTATGTTTCTAGGTAGTGCTATTTTAATTGGTCCCTCCCTCAAAAGAAAATCCTCAAAGGAAAAATAGGAACAGATTTTTTACGTTTTTGGAGTGGTAGATGCTCTGATTTTTTCACCCAGACTGACACGGACTTCTCCTGGCTTACTTGGAGTTTCCATTTTTAATACCACCTCTCTTAAAGCAGAAAAACCTTCCCTCTCTGCCTCTGCGATCTCTCTACGCTTATTAGGAGAAGAATTGAAACCAGTAAAAAAAGCGGCGCCTTGAATCTCATGATTATCTAAAATCATACCAAGGGTTGTTAACCTATCAGCTATTTTCGGAGGTAATTTACTACTCTTTCCTGCGAATGCATCAACCATATCCAACATACCATCAATAACATTGTTACCTGCTAGACTGCGAGCTAGAGCTGCCTGAGAAACAATTAGCGCTGCAGTATTTTCAGCTAAGTGTCCATCTTGACCAAGCTGTTCTCGCAAAGCAGCGATTTGTGCTTGAGGCGATTCTCTATCTCCAGTGTTCAAGTTCTCAGAAGAACTTTTTCTCCCTATTAAACTGCGACCAAAACTTACAGCCTTAGATAGTAAATTACCATTACTTTCTTGTTCAGAACCACCATCTGTAGACATAATAAATTAACTATAACAAAGTAAATTTATAAAAGCAACTTTCAGGATGCTATCTCTTACTAACTGAACGTTTGTAAAGATCCAAATTGTCCAAGGCCATGCCTGTGCCCAGGGCCACACAAAGCAGCGGATCCTCAGCCAGGGCCGCCGGGACCCCAGTTTGCTCGGTCACCAACCGATCCAGATTTCTTAAGAGTGACGTCCCCCCGCTCATAATGATGCCTTTATCAATAATGTCCGAGGCCAGCTCCGGCGGAGTCTGCTCCAGAACTCCCTTTATGGCTCCAATAATCTTAAGTAAAGTTTCACGAATGGCCTCTGTGACCTCATCCGAACTTAACTCAACCATTCTGGGAAGTCCAGCCACAGAATCTCTGCCCCGAATTTCCATTTTCATCTGTTCCAAAACTTTCAAAGGAATGGCCGATCCAATCCGGATTTTGATCATCTCGGTCATCTGATCACCGATAATTAAGTTGTATTTTTTACGCACAAAAATTTGGATCGCCTCATCAATTTTATTTCCCCCCACACGAACAGAATTATGGACAACTACTCCGCCGAGACAAATAACAGCCGCCTCAGTTGTTCCTCCGCCAATATCAACAATCATATTGCCGGAGGCGTTGGCAATCGGAATCCTGGCCCCAATGGCTGCGGCCAGCGGCTCATCAATTAAAAAAGCTGTTTTGGCCCCGGCTGATAAAGTAGCATCCAAAATGGCCCGCTTTTCAACAGAAGTCACCCCGGCCGGAGCGCAAACCATCACCTCCGGCTTAAACAGCCGGCTGGAGCCGCAAACTTTATCCAGGAAGAATCTGATCATGGCCTCAGTGATAACATAATCTGCTATAACCCCGTCCCTCATTGGACGGGAAGCGGTAATATTTCCCGGAGTTCTGCCAAGCATTTCCTTAGCCTCATTTCCGACCGCCAAAACCCGGTTGTCATCTGTAGCAATAGCCACCACTGTCGGCTCATTAAGGACAATTCCTGTTCCTCCAAGATAAACCAGAGAGTTGGCAGTACCAAGGTCAATGCCGATCCTTTTGGAGAAATTAAACATTACCGGCAGTTTAACAGACCCGGTAAGTAGGTCTCAAGATACACAAAGTGGGTCAAATTACTTCAGGTTTATCCCGTAGAGGTTTGGCTCTGAGGCTGTTGGGGTTGGGAATGAGCTGATTAAAACTAACCTGGATGAATCCGGCCAGGCAAAAACAAAACTATCCTCAAACTTACCGGCATAAATCACTGCCTTATTGGTCCCGTCAAAATCAACAATGGAAACCTGATCCTGCTCAACTAAAATAATATGCCTGGAATCCGGCAGCCATATATGAGCCTTAGCGTCCGGAATATCATATTGACTTTTTGTCTCCAAATCATAAATTTTGAATTTAATCCCTGTCTCATCTTTATCTTCCGATTGAGGCTTTGCACTTTGCCCTCCTGCACTGAGCGCAATCGAAGGCTTACTCTTCTCACTGTACATAAACTTACTCTCATCCGGAGCCCATTTTAAAGTGCCGGCGTTTGAGGCAATTTTTCGGCTCTCTAAATCCTTAATAGTCAAAAGTCTGGTTTCTTCTTTAGTTTTTATATCCTCAGCCCAGGTATTTAAAGTTGATGTAAGGGTTGGCGTTATATCTTTGGGTTCTGAATTGAAACTGTCATCATTTAACAAGTAATTATTATTTCCCACAGTTGCTACCACTTGTTTGGAATCCGGTGACCAAATGAGCGCGGCATCTTTGTAATCAACCAATCTGGTTTCGGCAATCTGGTGAGGCTCGGCTCCTCTGGCAAAAGCAATTGGCTGATCAGATTTTAGTGTCCAAACCCAAACTCCCGGCTTTTTTCCGGAATTGACAATGTAGGCTAACTTTCCTCCATCAGGTGAGAGCACCGGATTTTTAACCCCGTTATAAGTTAGCGGATAAATTGTCGGAATAGCCGGGAAAAGGGTAATTTTCAAATCGGAAACCAATCCCTCTTTGACTGTCACTTTTTTCTCCCAGGGAATAAAACCCTCTTTGACAACCTTAACCGTATACTCTTTGGGAATCAGAGATGAAACAGATGCATTGGTGGCAGTGGTGAGGTGTCCGTCAATATAAACTGAAGCCGCATCGGGCACGGATGTTATAGTGATAATGCCTGTTCCCACCACTCTTTTTTCTGTAGTAGAAAAAGTATAACCTTTGGCTAAAAATACGGCGCCGGTTGCGGCAATGCCAATTACAAGCAAAGTTACCAGAGTGATGATAAAACGTTTAGACATAAACTTAAGTATACAGTATACCTTATACTGTATACAGTATACTAAAATACTAACTTCCTTCCAACTTAGCTCTCACAACTAACCGGTGCAAAAGTGTTCCCGGAGGATCACAAGTTTGGAGCGTTAAAACAGGTTGATCGTATTTGGCTTTCAAATATTGAACATCTGATGGATCAACGATTTTTTTATCAAAGACAATATAATCATACCGTCTGTTTTTGTAAAACATAATTACCCGGTCTCCTGTTTCAAGTTCGCGCAACAGATAAAAAATGGCATTGAAGCGGATAATATTCCAGGGTGCGTCTGTGGAGTGGGAGAAAAGGTAAACGTTGCCTTTTTCACCCGGATAATTGGTGCCATAGGCATGAGCCACCCCCTCTGATAAAGCTCGGACATAGTCTTTTTCGCTGGTGGAGTCAACATCAGGTATCACCTTGGCATTGGCATCAATTTTTTCAATGACTATTCCAAAATCAGTTGAAACAGGAGAGATAATGTTTTCATGAGCCTGAACTTGCCCAAAACTGCCTGGCTGTTGAGCTTGTTCGGGTTGGGTATTATCTTGAGAAGAGGTGATAATTTTGGGAAGGGTTCTTCTAATTCCCCAAAAATTGTCCCATCTGTATCCCGCTTCAGCTTTAGCCAGAGGCCCAAAAACTGCGGCTGTACTGATTAGGCCGGTGAAAAAAATAATATAACCAAAAAGGCGAACAGTAAAAACTATTTTGTATCGTTTAGACATGGTTGGAGCGCCGTCGAGAGGAATCGAACCCCCAACCTACCCCTTAGGACGGGGTTGCTCTGTCCATTGAGCTACGACGGCAATGTATAAATTATACCCTAAAAATGATAAAATTGAAGCGGAGTCGGAGCCGTGCTTCGACGACGGGGTGTAGTGAATCGGTATCACGCTGCGTTCGGGTCGCAGAGACACTGGGTTCAATTCCCAGCACCCCGACTTATTATTCAAATAAGTTTCCTATTTGTCCTCCACCAATGGAGAAATGACAGCCAACTTCACTAGCCATCATTAACCATCCTTCCATGGCTGCCTGTTGAGATTGGTTGGGATCAATTGACTCAACTGCTAAAGCAGCTGCTCTATTTACATTAAAATCAAATTTAGCCATAACAGTTTTTCTAATTCGGGTTTGAATATGTTCTTGTACTACTATTAAAGCCCCTCTTCTTTCCTGCCAACTAACAGTATAAAATGGTTGACCATCCGGAGAACTAACCAAATAGGCGCAATCTTCAACTTTTTCTACTTTAGCCAAATCCTGTCTACCTCCAGCAGCTTGTTCAACCAGGTAAAAGTCAAAATCCTCCACACCTCTTGCTTCACTTGGAACATTTAATACTGGTTGCCCAAGGGAAGGATATTCTTTAAGATCACGATCATTAAGAAAGATTCTGCCCAACATGACTCTTCTAAGATGTCCTTGATCAAAATTGACTGATCCTAAACACTTCTTCATTTCTTCCTGTTGTCTTTGGGAGCCATGATCAACAAATAACCTGCCAAACCAAATCTGGGGGTTTAATCCTCCGCGCACAGGTATTAACCTTTGCTTGGTTTTATCTAGTCCAACATGCCATCTGAAATAAGTATTAAGTTCCCGATGTGGATATAAAGTATAATAAGTATCCCAGTTTACTCTTCTAAATCCTATTGCCAGCCCTTCATCATCAAAAAAATATTCCGATTTTTTTAGTTGAGACTGACCTTCCCAATGAAGATATCCGGAGTTATTTCCCTCTTTAATCGCAGTTGTAGTACAAAAAGAATTATCCCTCTCAAAAAATTTCCAGTGCTCCGGAACTAATGAACCTAATTCTGCCATGGGAATATTCTATCAAATTCTGCAAATTTAGGCAACTATAGGGTAAAGTTATTTCCCAAACCAGGGGTTAATTAATCGCTTTTTCGACTTAACGAAGAGATCTACCTTTATCCTTGGAGATAATGTATAGAATAGTCAAACCATAAAGTACGGCAAAGATAATAAAACCTAAGAAAAGTACAAAAACAGGATCAGAAAATGCGTTCATAAACTATATCTCCTCGTTATTAGCCAACTAGATATCCAAAAGAACAGAGTTAATACTACTGATAATAGTAACACCGGAAGCTTGTTTCTGTCAATCGGAAGCAGGGCCACAAAAAGGGATCCGAATGTAACTTGACCAGCGGCTATTCCAATCTGACAAAAGACTCTTAACTCACCAGCTACAAAAGCTTTCCGTCCTGTCATATTGGGGCATATTAACAGAATAAACTTAACAGTTCAAATCTGCCATCCCGGACCAGTATATAGTTTGAAATGAATTAATCTTTTGAAATAATAAATTGTATTCTATCAAATATACTCGGATCATGAGGAAAATAAGAAGCATCAACCGCTCCCCTTTTACCAGACTCTCTCCATGATAAGAACATTATGTCTCCCCCTTGCTTAGATTCAGTATCATCACCATCATAGACCCGTTGACCTTCAAATTTTTTTTCTCCTATTATCATTTCAGCTCTAAATTGCTCTACTTGACCCGGAGATAAAGCATTAATATAAAGACAAATTTCTCTAGGGGATGTATCGAGGGTTGGTATCAGTAGGCCGCTGCTATCAGTTTCAAATTCAACTGTAATCCTTCCAAAAGGTAAATTATTATTAGATTCCTCCCCAGCTAAAAAATCTTGATTTTTAGGTACTTCAAACCTGCCGTGTAACCCCCCCTCAATATCTAATCTGACTGGGAGCAATTCAGCCATTCTCCCGGGATACCTTCTATCCAATTGAGGGTGAATACTGAAGGGAACTCTAAGGCTTACTTCAACTGGTTGTTCTTCTACTCTTGATTGCATTGTTGAATTATATACTACTACATGACTAATGGGCTGTCAATAGATCCCAATCGTTCAAACATGACTTGACTTTAAAATATTTAATATTCTTTATTCCCCAAACCAGAGGTGGATTTCTTTTTCAGCTTCTTCTATGGAGCCGGAGGCATGGATTAGGTTGTAAGCCGGTCTCTGCTCCATATTGGCCTTCAGGATTGAATCAGTGCCCAAGTCCCCCCTAATGGTGCCTTTTTCGGCCGTTGAAGGATCTGTAAAGCCGGTTATTTTACGCACATGTGCCACTGCATCTTCCCCTTCCAAAACCATGGCAACAATCGGCGCCGAAGCAATAAATTTCCTGAGCCAGGTGACCACTTTTTTCCCCTGATCGTAGGCGCTCTTGACTTTCTGTCCTGCAGCTATAGTTTTATTCCCGATAGATTCCAAATATTCCCGCTCCATAGGATAGTGTTTTTCAATAATACTTTTGGGAGCGCGGAGCATTTTTAACTCCACCACTTTTAACCCTGCCTCTTCATACCTTCTAATAATTTCCCCGATTAGGTTTTTCTCGGTACCGTCAGGCTTAATTAAAACCAGAGTTTTCTGTATCATAAAGATTGATTATATATGAGATTATGAGAAAAATCTACTTTATCTCAATGTCTTCTACCTTAAAACTGCCATCTTCATTCACTGTCACAATCCCAAACCTGGGATCCTCCGTATTTCTCTGCGAGGCCACTGCTCCAATAGTGGTCATAGATAGTCCGGTTGTGGGCTCAGAATATTGGGTAAAATAATGTATATCTCCAAAAAAAGCTTCTTTAACACCGGCCTCTTTTAGTATTTTTATAACCTTTCCGGCCTCATTTTTAAGTTCCGGAGTCACTTTGCCCATCATCCTGGTGGATGAAGGATGATAGAGTGGTTCGTGCATCAGGGCAAAGACCGCATTGGTTTCAGGATTGTTTTTGGATTTATCCAACTCAGTTTTTAACCAGTCAGTTTGAGCCTGACCTAAACCCAAGTAATTATCCGAGTTATCCAAAATCATAAACCTGGCATTGCCGTAGGAAAAAGCCTGGTTGGTCGGTCCAAAAACCTGATTAAAATCCGTTGTGGCCCCAAGACCCCGGTTTCTGGAATCCCACAGATCATGATCCCCTGGAGTTACAAAGTATCTAATTCCGGCTGAGTCAAGTTCTTTCTTGGCATTAGTCAGCTCAGTGACTGTACCAACCTCTGTATAATCACCCAATCCAATAACGAAGGCCACTTTTTGGTCTTTGGCTTGTCTTAAAGCTTTACCTAAAAGATCATTTTCACTATGTGAATCAGCCACTAGCGCAAATTTAAAAGCTGCGGCCGATTTAGACTTAGGTTTTTCAGTTTGAGGCTGGCTGTCAGCCGGAATCACATTTTGAGTAGATTCTCCGGCCACTTTACCAGTTGATTGTTGGACTTTTTGCTTAATATCCATCGAGAGTAACCCACTGACCATACCAAATAACTTATCGACGGATCCGAAATTTGAAATAACAGCTTTTGGACTTAAGTTTTTCGGATCCACTCCGGAAAATTGTTTGTAGGCAGAATAAATTCCACTCAGCAAAACCGCAAAAATTAACAGACTCAAAGTAAGTCGAAAGGTAACAAACAATATATTAGGACGTCGCCTATAATCTTTCCTACGTCTTCCAAACATGACACTCCTTCACATGCGCTCGGGCACATCTATACCTAATAGAAACAATCCTTGTTTTAAAACCACAGCCACTGCACAAGTTAGAGCTAATCTAAATTCCTGCTTTTCCTCAGCTTTTAGAATCGGGTGTTTTTGGTAAAACAAATTAAAAAGTGAGGCTAATTCCAACAAATACCCGGCTATTTGCTGCGGGGCTAAATTCCTGGCAGATTCTTCCACAATTTCCTGAAAATATTCAATTTTCTGCAAAATCAGCCTCTCCTCTTTCTCCAACTCATGCTTAATCTCTTTAGGATGTGAATCGGAGTGCGGCAACTCCACATTGTAATTATATTGGCCATTCCTCAAAACTGACTTGGCCCTGGCAAAGGTATACTGAACATACGGCCCGGAATCTCCGTGCAAAGCCACACTTCTATCCAAATCAAAAACAGTATCAATTTTAGGATCATGTTTAAGCAGAGCAAACTTTAGAGCTCCGACGCTAACCACATCCAGAACCTGTTTTATCTCCTCCGACGACAGCTTGGATTCCTTCATCACCGCTTTGACTTTTTCTCGAACCATTTCATAAAGCCACTCAAAGGTGATAACGTTTCCGGTCCGGGATGACATCTTCCCTTCCACCATCCTGACCATGCCGTGTGGAATATGAATGGCTTTTCTGGCCAACTCTGGATCAATTTGGGAAAGAGCCATCATTAGAACCTGAAAATATTCCTTAATTTCCGCTCCGGTGATAATAATTGATGTGTCATAATCAAAATCCTGCTGCTTTCTGAAAGCTAAACCAAGTTCTTTAGCTTCATAAGTTGGCAGACCCATGGAATTTATGAACACCCTTTTGTGTAATCCATATTTATCTCCCGGAAAAATTATTGCTCCCTCACTTTCTTCAAACACCCTATTTTCCAGGTTCTTTTTGACCAGTTCCATACCAAATTCCCCGACAATGCTTTCCGGATAATAAAAGTCAAATTTTGTGCCTAAAATTTGATATATGGTCTCAAAATATTCCAGACTCCACTCTCTGCCTTTGGCATAGAGCTTTTTAACTTGCTTTAAAAGTTTTTCGTTGACTTTTTCGCCTCCTGAATAATCAATTTCCGGCTTAAACCCGACCGTTTCAGCCATGTAATCTTGAGAAGCAATATAAACCAAAAGGTTAAGATTTTTGATCTCCTCAGTTGCTTCCTTATCTTCCTCAAAAGCTTTTGCACCTAAAGCATAGGCTTCTCCCAACCACTTAACTCTTTCCAGAAGCGTCTTTTTTTCCAAATCATCAAAATCTTTTCCTTTCTTCATCATGCCCCAAACACTTTTGGCCACATGCATGCCGACATCACCAAAATAATTGGCTCTTTTGACCTCTGCACCGGTTGCTCCAAGAAGCCGGCTCAAGGATTCTCCAACACTATTGGTAAATAAATGGCCAATATGAAATTCTTTAAAAGGGTTGGGATCGGTAAATTCCACCATCACCTTTTTTTTCTGCGTCTCACTTTCAATTTGCGGATCAACCAGCAAAGAATAATCACAAATTTTGTGGAGAGATTCCATTAAGGCATCCGGTTTTATAAAAAAATTAATAAAGCCGCCAACCGGTTCTACTTTTTCCAGGTAGTCCAAATCTTTTATTTTTGCTGAAATTTCCTTAGCAATACTTTCCGGCGAGTGCTTACCATTTCCGGATTTTGATTTAGCAAGTTGCAAAGCCAAATTCGTAGTATAGTCTCCGAAGTCCGTATTTTTGGGAATACTACAAACTATATCAGGTGCATCATACCCCAACTCCCCAACTACCTTTTTTAAGTCCTCTAAAATTCTACTTTTAAACATACTTTTATCATACCATAATTTTATCCTGTCATCCCGGACTTGATCCGGGATCTATAAGCTGTTATATTGCGGGTGTGAAACGTAGATTTACTCGTGCTGAAATAGAATATTGGAGTCAAGCTTTTATTGCTATTGCTCAAGTATGTTTTGGGGTATTTTGGGCAGCACTTTTCCTACCTGGCATTGACAAATACAGGTTATTTATGATACTCTTGAATCTATACGCCAGTGTTGTATTTCTTCTAATTGGCTGGCTATTTACAAGGAGGGTACATAGATGATTGATTATACTCTAGTTGTTATTACAGGAGAAATTCTCTTTTTTACCTTTATGATGGGTATGGCTGTTTATATCTTAAAACATACCTAGATCTTTAAATTACTCACCTCAAAAAATCCTCTAAAAAATAACTTCCTATTAAGGCTGGGTCAAAATAAATTCATCTTCTTCTGAAAAGCTAAATTTATATCTGGTTAGATCAGCAAATCTTGGATGCTTATCAAGACTGCAGATAGCTCCGAGCTGACCTTCTCCGTTCAATCCATGAAACTGTTCAACAGCTAGCCCCTGTTTTAACGACTCGTTCATAGGTCTATCTCTTGTTACAGGTGTTGAACATCCAAAGCAGTAGACTCTGAGTTCCTTTACTCTAACAGCTTGAGCATATCGAGAATCACTTCTATCATTTCCAGTATAAACATTGCCGATAGCTTCTACAAATGCTACCCAGCTCCAACGCTCAATCTCTCGAGCAGTCATATTGCCAAATGTTAAAATATTCGGCAGAATAGCCTTAAATTCTATACCAACTCCACAGCTTGGGGCAAACTGTGGAACTTCTACCACTTGACCGGCTCGACTGTAAACCAATTGATTATCAATTCTTCCTGTAGTAGAGATTAAAGCCGGTCTATCTAACTGAAAATCGTATTCTTGGGCTGAACGCGAGCCTGGGTTTATTAAATCCAATCTCTTGACATACATCAAACCCATGGCTTCATCTTCTTTTCCTACAGTAATATTTTCCGACATCTTACCTAATTATTACTATCATCCGCCTTATAAGTCAAGATTGAAAGTGAACAAATCAGCCAAATGTATAAAAGTGCTTTTGAACTAATGTGGGAAGCTACCGGATTACACAGTCAGAAATAGTCAAAGTATCTATTAAGATAACACCAAGTTTAAAATCCTCTGTGCCAGTTTAATTGTTTTCTCTGCCCCTTCTTTTTTGGGGTTTACTTCGCAAAGGTCAAAAGAAAAATTTGGGTGTTTTTTAAAAAGTTCTAAAACTGGCAGGATGTTTTTAACATGCAAACCATGCTCTGCCGGAATTCCGGTGGCCGGAGCTTCGGTTTTATCCATACAATCAATATCAAAAGAGACATATAAATAGTCTAGCTTTGAGATGAAATTCCCAATCTCGGCCAGGATCTCTGACTGTCTATTCCCCAGATCTTCTCCGGTAATATTTCTGATCCTATTTGAGCTTAAAAACTTTTTTTCCTCAGGGTCCAAATCTAAATTTCCAATGTATAACAGGTTTTTGGTGGGAATTTTAGTAGGAACCAGATTGTCAATCTCCGGAATATCAAATTTATCAAATAGCGGCCGGAGGTGCATTCCATGAAAGTTACCGGTTGGGCTATCTTTGGCCAAATTTATATCTCCGTGCGAATCAAAGTAGATTATTCCCAGATTGGCTGGATCCGAGATTGTTTCCATAACCGCCAGAACTGATGGTAAAGTCACACTGTGATCTCCACCGATTACTATCTGTATCACTCTGTCATTCTTACCTTGCCAGAATCTTTTCTTTGATTCTGGAGTCTCCGCCGGCTGGCGGATCCCCAGAATGACAGAATTTATGAAATCTCTAAATCCGGCTATTTCTCCTGCTAAAATTTTGTAAAGCTGATCCGGTTTAATATCTTCAGGATTTGTAAATACAAAGCTGTCTACACTCCCAAGGAGAGACCTTTTGAGGTTAGACAGAAAATCCGGGGTTAAAATAGCATCCGGCCCATCCTCCACTCCAAAATTAAATTCATTTTGATGAATTGGCTTGTTTGCCAGTCCAATCCTGGATTTAGCCTTGAAAAAGTGTGGTTTTTTCATATTAGTTTTAAATATACTTTTCTATTTATCTTAATATTATCAGCATCATTGAACGCAGCACTGAGCTTGTTTTTAATCTGGTGTAAAACTTCAGGTTTACATTTAAAGCTATTGTGACCGGGAAAAATCCAGTTTATATCGAGTTTGACTAGCCTCTTGATAGTTTTTTTATAATCCTTTAGATTAGATTCTCTAAAATGTAGATAAATTGATCCAGGATAAAAGGTGTCTCCGCTAAATAACAAACCTTTTTCTTTTTCATATAAGCAGATAGAATCAGGCGTGTGACCTGGAGTTGTAATAACCATCAGTTCAAACGGTTCAATATTGATTATTTTATCCTCTAAAGGCCTTAAAAGCCTGGAAAAAGCCTTATTTCCACCTATATGATCCCAATGATGATGGGAGTTAATAACTAGTACCGGTAAACTTGTCAGCTTATCTACGACCTGTTTAATATCAGCTATTCCTAAACCAGTATCAAATAACAAAGCCTGATTTTCCCCCACAAAAAGATAAGAGATAACCTTTTCGGAGTGGTTAAATTCTCCAATTCCCCAAATATTTGTATAAAGTTTTTTTATTGTGAACCAGTTTTTTCCCATATTAACCCCCAAAGATTTGATTCTTTATAAGTGGCAGTTGCCTTAGTTGTATCTAGCTTCCAGTTACCTACTTCCCCACATTCCCAAACTCCAGGAGCAACTTCAATCCAGACCTCTGAGGCGATTTCATTTTTAATATTATCAAACTCTATCATACTAACAACTACTGTCATAGCTTGAGGATCAACTGCCAGAGGCTGCATTCCATTCCTGGACAGATTTCTTAACCAGCCATCAATTGGCCAATTATCCTCCCTTTTAGCTTCACAATAGCTTTCAAAACCTAAATGATTTCCTAAATTAGTATGTTTGTGTTTACCATATTCATTAGGCCTAAATGAACCTATTAAATACTCTACTCCCAGCTTCTCAGCCAATAATTTAGCTTGCTCAATAAGCACTCTGGCAAAACCCTCTCCCTGAAACTCCGGATTGACATTCATTGACATCATCACCAGGGTATTTCCCTTCGGCTCAAAAGTATTCTCATATGTGGTAGGTTCTCCAGCAATATCATCCCATGAAGGCAAAGTTTTAGGATCTCCACCCCAGTTGATTCTGTTCATGGACAAACTAGCCATGGGTACACCATCATTCCTCATGATAATTAACTGACCATCAGGAAAAACTTCAGCCCTTTTGCCCAAAGTTTCTGCCGATGCAGCCAGCCAAGGTGCCCAGTTTGGTTTTTCTAAAAGGGCATAAATCGACTCTGCCCATTCTGGTTTAGAGTTGCTCACAGTATATACTTGATTAACTTTTTCGTTATTTTCTGTCATATTTCCTCCAAAAAAAGCCCTTGCTAGAAAACCTTTTTAGATTTCCTAACAAGGGCCTACAAATTGGCTGTACCACCTTGTACTCCCGGCTTTGCCGGACTCATTCATGACATGCTCCGTTCCGCCAGCTGGCGGACGACACATGTTACTGTCTTTTACGGTTTCGTCTCCGAAGAGTATTTTGACTCTTAAGCTACGGGGCGCGACTCCCATCAACGCTTTAAACCCCGATTTAATCGGGGTAAATATTCAGTTGTAAATATAGTATATCACAAATAGTCAAACTTTGCTTTTCTTGTCTACTTTTCCAAAGATTGCAAAAAAAGCAAAAAAAGCCAACACAATGAATATTCCAATCATTAAACCGACAAAACGATCATTCAAGTCAATCATCTTTCCCCTCTTTTAATAAGTATAACACCCAATGCTATCGACAACAATATATCACAAAGCTATGAATTGTCAAATTGTGCTGTTAGGAAAATCAAAACTGACGCCACTATTACATAATACCCAACCCAGACTAGCCAGCTAAAATCTCCTACATATTCCCAGGCAAAGGGTAAGTGGGCAAAAAACTCCACTATGTATATAAAATAAGTCAGCATGGCATTGACTGCTAAAGCCAGAAGTTGGCCTCCGGTTTGCCAGATTAATCCCACCAAAAGCATGGCTGATCCGCCAATCATGATAAATGAGATTACCCAGAGAACTAATACATTAGTGATCAGAGAAACCAGGGAAAGTTGATGAAAATTGGCTGCAATCACCGGAGTCACCATAATTTGGGCAGCCAATGTCACTGCCAAATCCCCGGAAAGTATGGGAATGTTAGCCAACCATTTGAGCAATATGGGTGATACTACAATTACCCCTAGTGTAGCCAGGAAACTAAGCTGAAAAGAGAGGTTCGTAATCCAGGTCGGGTTAATCAGCAGCATTAAACCGGCTGTCACAATAAGTATCCACCAGGAATCTTTCCCCCTGCCGAGTAAAACCGCCGCGGAAGAAGCTGAAAACATCAGGGCCGCGCGGAGTATTGGCACTTGCAATCCGGTTAACAGAGTGTAGCCAGCAGCTGCCAAAAGGCCGAGGACAACGGCATTTCTTCTTTTGATCAGTCCGGAAAGGTAAAGGAAAAATCCGGCCACAATGGACAAATTCTGGCCTGAGGCGACCACAATATGAAGGGTGGATGTGTCCCTCAAAGCTAATTTCAGCTGGCCGGGCAGGTTTTTATTTTGACCCAGCAGGATGCCGGATAAAAGTTCAGCTTGCGGGGATGGCAAAAATTGACTGATCCTGTGATCCAAAAACTGCAGTTGGCTGGAAAAAACATCAGTTTTAATTTCCCAGGGACCTTGATGAAGTCTGAGAAAATATAACAAAACATATAAAAGTATTGCTAAAATGAGTTGTAATTTCATATGTATCGACTAAGTAGGTGGGAGCGCTTTTTTGTACCGGGACGAGCCGCGACTGCACCATTAGAGCACCAAAGAGTCTTTAATTTTTTCAAAGACACTTTTGGAGATTATTTTCTGATTTTGAAGGTCCTCTATTTTGGAATATGGCCGGCCGGAGATAATTTTGGCGGCAGTGACCGGACCAATACCGGGAAGAGCCTCCAGATCGGATTGACTGGCATTGTTTATGTTGACTGGAATACCCAACCCAGCGGAGCCGGAGTTTGAGTTGGCTGATACCCCAGCCACCGATCCACTGATAACCGATCCAGATACTTCACCCTGGCTTGGAACATAAATTTTCATTCCGTCTGATATCTTTTGAGCCATATTTAGACTTTTTGATACATATTCCCTATTAACATTTTTGGCAAATCCTCCGGCAGACTTGATGGCTTCCTCCACCCTCTCTCCATCAGACAATTTGTAAACCCCGGGATTTACCACAGCTCCAGATATATCAACGCCGATTTGTTTTGAGGGTTGAACTAAACTTTCTTTAGGAAATTGTTTTGGCTGGGATTTGGCCGAAGTTAAATTAGAGGAAATCATTCCTCCGATAATTAAAACCACACCTACCAGTGACAGCGCCAGCGGGATTTTGAACTTGTCTAGCTGCTCTCTAAACTTACTCCAATCCACAGTTACTCTTTTAGCTCATTGGTAGGTTCTTGTCAATACCTTACGATAATGTTTTTTCCATAATGCATAAGCTTTGACCAAATTATACAAACCTCTATTTTCTAGCTCTTTCCGTATCACCCCACCGTGATGCGGGTATTTATGGAGTCTTAAATTTGGTGAAGAAAAACCATGAGTATAGTGACAAAGTTCATGAGCAATAGTATGATCAATTATCTCCACCGGTACTCTCTCATCCTTAAACATACCGGAAATAGTAATGTACGAACTTCTGGAAGCTCTATCCATCCTGATAGAACCTAACCGCAGTTTTGAATATCTGCCAAACCTGATAAAAACCTTATTGACTTGTTTAACATCAGGAAAATAATTGGACCAAAGGTAATCCAGCCTGGAAAGCAACCAAATATCATTGCGGGAACTTTGAGAAATTTTCTGTGAGAGAGTTCTTACAGGCATTAGCTCCATTTTACCCCCTCAGCCTTAATTCGTCAACTCCTAGATGGCACATAGATAAAGGGTATTTCAGTAATAGGATCAGGCATCATAATTTCTCTTCCTGCTCTTTGGACTTGAATAGTAATAATACTTTGCTCCACCGAAGTTGGCCGTTGAGCAGTTGGAGTAACAATAGGTCCTATCTCAGGATAGCTTGCACTGGAAGGCCTAACAGATTGTACTATCATGCCAAAAATTGTTCCACCGATGAATCCGGCAATTAGTAAAATCCTGCTTCTGCCAAATTTTCTCTCTGCCATATTCATTGCCATAGCAATCCGATCTCGACCTTTGGTATTTATTCGTGTTCCCAAACCAGGCATAACCTCTTCTCTAAGTGGTAGACAGTCATCGAGCGGGTCTGACGGATCTCTATACATCAAAGCTTCATAATCAATAATTTTTTCTCCTTGTCTATCTAATTCTGGATGCATTTTCCCCTTTCTAACAGTCTAAACGAACTCTTCAAAACTACTGGCAGTTTACCAATTTGTTCTGCTACACTACAAAATTAACCAGTCTTCCTGGGACATAAATTACCTTTATAGGTTGTTTTTGACCCAAAAACTTCCACACTTTATCAGACTCCAGAGCCATTTTTTCTACTACTTCTTTATCACCTTCTATATCCTTTTCTATCATGATTATATCCCTGACTTTTCCGTTGACTTGAACAACAATTTTGACTTGCACTTCCTCCAGTTGTGTGCTATCAAACTCCGGCCAGGACTGCTGATGGATTGAGCCGGTTTCTCCCAATTGATTCCATAATTCCTCAGTCATATGTGGAGCAAACGGAGAAAGCAGGATCAAAAGGACCTTATACTCCTCTTGAATAACCACTTCCTTCTTATTGAGATAGTTCAAAAATTCCATCAGTGAAGCTAAGGCGGTATTAAATTTGATCTCCGACAACTCCTCCCCGACTTTTTTAATAGTCTTATGCATTATCTTTAAGTCATCTTTTGATATAGTTTGATCGGCAATTTTATCTGCTAATGACCAGACTTTTTGCAAGAAATTATAAACCCCTTTCAATCCTCCCGGATTCCAGGGAGCTACAATATCATATGGCCCGATAAAGGCTAGATAGCTCCTAACAGCGTCTGCACCAAACTTTTTAACCTCCTCATCGGGATTAACTACATTCCCCCGGGATTTGCTCATTCTGTGACCATCAGTGCCTAAAATTACACCGTGGTTAACTCGTTTCAGAGCATACTCATCAAATTCAACCAGCTTTAAGTCCGTGAAAAACTTAGTGAAAAATCTGGAGTATAAAGTGTGACCCAGCGTATGCTCAGCCCCTCCAAAATAAATATCCAGAGGCATCCATTTTTTGACTGTGTCTTGATCAAAAATTTCCGAGTCTTTCGGGCTCAAATACCGGTAGAAATACCAAGAATTATCTACAAACCCATCCATGGTTTCAGGCTCCCTGGTGGCTGGACCACCACATTTTGGGCATTTGACCTTCATCCACTCCTCAGCCGTAGCCAAGGGTGGTTTACCTTTTGGAGCATGATCAACTTCGTAAGGCAGTTCAACAGGTAAATCCTCATAAGGAACAGGCACAACTCCACATTTTTCACAGTTGATAATCGGAATCGGCGTCCCCCAATACCTCTGCCTGGAAATCGACCAGTCATGTAGATGGAACTGAGTTTTCCTCTTGCCAAAGGCTTTTTCTTCCATCCAATCTTTAATCTTCTCTCTGGCCGGATCAGGCGTGGCTAGACCACTAAATTGTTCTGAATTTACTAAAACGCCTTCTTCCAGAACTTGGGATTCATCCTCAACAGAACCTGTATCAGATTCATTTTTCCCTATCACTCTAATAACTTCCAGATCAAATTTTCTAGCAAATTCAAAATCCCGGTGGTCAGAACCGGGCACACCCATAACTGCGCCGGTGCCATAGCCCGCTATTACATAATCCGCTACCCAAATCGGCACTTTTTTTCCATTAACAGGATTTAAACAATAAGCGCCTGTGAAAACTCCGGTTTTTTGTTTATCAAGACTAATCCTTTCCTGTTGTGATTTCTTTTGAGAGTCTTTGATATATTTCTCAACTACTGATTTCTGCTCTTTGGTGGTTATTTTAGTAACCAAATTATGTTCAGGAGCTAAAACCATGTAAGTCACTCCAAAAATAGTCTCCGGAAAGACTGTATAAATAGTAATGTGCTTCTCCATGCGCTCGCTCTGCTCGCTTAGTCGAAGAATATTCTTGTTCGAGCGAGGCGTAGCCGAGTCGAGAACTACCTCAAAATCTATCTCCATTCCTTCGCTCTTGCCTATCCAGGAATTCTGACCTTCTCTTACAGATTTGGGCCAATCTATTTGCTCCTGACCGGTCCACAACAGCCTGTCAGCATATTCAGTGATCTTGAAAAACCACTGCTCAACTTCTTTCAAAACCACATCTGCCCCGCACCTGTCACATTTTCCGGCCACTACCTGCTCATCAGCCAGTACAGTTTGATCCACCGGACACCAGTTTGATAGGGTTTTTCCTTTGTAGGCTATTCCTCTTTCCAGCATCTTTAAAAAGATCCATTGATTCCATTTGTAATACTCAGGCAAACAGGTAATAACTAAATTTTCCCAGTCATGGATTGCCCCCATCAGCCCGAATTGTTTTTTCATAGCCTCAATATTGACCATAGTCCAATCTTTAGGGTGAAGCCCTCTTTTTATGGCCGCATTCTCAGCCGGCAGGCCAAAAGCATCAAATCCAATTGGGAAAAAGACATCAAAGCCTTTCATTCTCATAAATCTGCCATAAATATCCGTCACTCCAAAGGCAAACCAGTGACCAATATGCAAGTCTCCGGAAGAATAAGGCAGTTCAACCAGCAGATAATATGGTTTTTTGGCCTTCTCCAGATCAACCCGGTAAAGCTTATCCTCACGCCACTTCTTTTGCCATTTAGGCTCAATTTGACTAGGGTCATACTTTTGCATAACATGATTGTAACACCTCACAAGGATATTTGACAAACTGGGTTGGAAGTTATACCCAGTTTGTCATCCTGAGGGAACGAAGTGACCGAAGGATCTCGGCAGGAATTCTCGAACAGTTCGTAATTAGATTCTTCGCTTCGCGGGCAGAATGACAAATTCTGTTTTCACACTTCTTTTCACATTCATAACTAAACCTAATCTTAATCTAGTAGTGATCTATTGTATATATATTCTGATATATTTCTAGTTTTCACTTTGTCCTTTTCACTCCCCATTTATGCCTATGCGGGAAAACTCTTGACCAGTTCTAATATAAATTGATATATTGACAAACAATTAAACTTTTGTTACGCTTTTAAAGTCTAAGATTAATTTTTTGGACAAAAGCAGGAACGAGGCAGACGGACGTTCCTGCTTTTTTTGTTTGACATCCTCTCTCCCTTGGTATAACCTAAAGTTATGCCCAGAAAGGTTACAGGTTACAGATTACTGGTTACTGGCTTTTTAACCGTGTTATTTGTGATGTTGCCTGTTACCTGTTGCCTATCCCCTGTCTTGGCTCAGTCCAGCATTGCTGATGTTTACGACATTTCTGATAAGAACACCAAAACCGGAGATATTGTCATCTTCACTCCTGATAAAGGCATCACCCGAACTAATATACCCTATGATATCCACCTTTTTGGTGTCTACGAAGCCTCTCCCACGGCCGTTTACAAAAGAGTTGACGGCAGCGGATCTCCGATTGTCAGAGTTGGGATATCCAATATCAATGTTACAACTTTGGCCGGTTCCATTAAAGCCGGCGACCGTATCACTTCCTCCGAAATTCAGGGCTTTGGTAAAAAAGCCGATACTTCCGGCCAGGTAATCGGCGTATCAACAGTCAATTTCAGCGACCAGGATGGCCAGGCAATGCAATTTCAGGGAAGAACTATTCATGCAGGGCAAATTCCGGTTGCAGTCAAATCAGAATACGCCGAATTAAGCAGCCCCCGCGATTTCAACCGGCTTTTTTCTTACCTGGGAACTAATTTATTGCAGAATATCCAGGACCCAAAACAATTCGGCCAAGCCATAAAATATATCTTTTCCGGATTAATTATATTGGTGGCTATAATATTTAGCATGATTATTCTTCTCAGATCTATCCCCAAATCAATTGAAGCCATAGGCAGAAATCCCCTGGCCAGACGTGCCATAGTCATCTCCATTGCCTTAAATATAGCCATAGTCATTATTTTAACCATTGGAGCTATAGCAGCAGCCCTGGTAATACTCAGGCTCTAAACTATCTTTAATCACCGCTTTGTGTTTTATTGAAGAGTTGTTCGTGTGTTCCAATCAGAAAAAAGTAAGCAATAGGCTCATCGTCTTCATTTATTTCCTCATAAATTGCACGCCAGTCAGCTGTAATATCAATACTACGATAGCCTTCAAATTCGCGTTTTAGCTCATGATTGTTAAGAATCGGGTCGTAGGGATTTTTTGCAAAGATTAATACTACCTCCTTAAAACTTTTTCGGATTCTAATATCTGTTTTCTTTAAGGATTTGATGAACGTAGGATCATACCGTCGTTTCATGGCCGCATTATACACCCTGTTCTTCTAGCCACTTTAAATCATCTTCGGCATTGTCAAAAACAGGAGAGCCTTTTCCTGCTTTTCTGTTTTCCCTGGCTTTTTTCATTGCAGATAACAAGTACTCGCTCGGTTCTTCATCAAGATGAAAGTCCACTCGTTTGGTTTTTACCAGTTGTTTAACATAGGCATTGATTAGGGAGCTTAAACTGAAACCTAACTCACTGGCCACTCTCTGAGCTTTCTGTTTGATATCCGGATTCATCCTTATGTAAATACCTGTGGAGTTCATATGCATAAGTATATGCAATGCATATCTAATTGTCAATAGTTAGCTCGTTAAAAACTCTGCTTACTTTGGAGCCTTACAGCAATCTTTCCCAGAACCGTCCTCCATTATGATTCCCTTAGCGAAATTCCATCTAACATAAATGGAACTTCTGGAAATTCAACCTTTAAAAGGTCTTCCACAGCGTCTGGCGAATTAGGAATAAAGGTTTGTTCCATAACTCTTCGCGTAACTGCAGCTACTTCGTTTCCGATGGATGGACCTCCCAACCTATGCATATTCGATCTTACCTCTGCTAATTTTTGATAGTCCATTTCTCGTGTGGCAACACAAAGATTATCTCCACTACTAAACCCTGAATAGACTTGTAGATGGATAACCTTCTGGGGATTAGAGCGCGACCTAAAAAATGCATGAACGTCATGATCTCTCTGGTCTGAATACAGATCCGTTGCTATAATGCGGTTTTCATTCATTAGACTGATTCCAGCTTGACCTAGCACTTGGACTGCAGCTTTCTTCTGCTGTTCTCTTTCGATTTCGACCGCCATTAATTCATCTGTTAGTTCTCTCATACTTGATGCGTGGATTATATACAGATCTGTCAGAAATTGTCAATTATTTTACTTTACTCTTTTAAGTATATCCTGTATTATTTCCTTAATGCCCTATTTTGATTTTATTAATTTAATAGTTTTAATTCTGGCCGCCTCAAGCGCCGGAGCCTTTTTCTACCTCCAAAGAAATCACCCAGGATTCCACCTTCCAGGTGACAACACGCACTCATCAGGTCACCTGGAAGGTGACAGTAACCTGGAGGGAAAAAGTTATGATACTCTTCACTCTGCCACCAAAAAGGCCCAGGCAATTTTGGGCATGGCCGAGCTTGATGCCATTAAAGTTACAGCCGACACCAGGTTTTATAAGGAGAAGTTAGAGGATAAATTTGAACAGGAACTGCAAGCTGCTTCAAAAGCGGCCCAGGAATTGATTAAACAGCAAACCGACAGAACAATTGCCGACTTTGATAATTATTTAAAGGAGTTAAAGTCAAATTTGGAAAAATCGGACAAGGATTATGTCAGCTATTTAACTTTCTTAAAAAGTGATACCGATGCCCAGAAGAACCAAAGCCAGGATACCATTAAAACTCAAATAAACCAGATTTTTGTTAAATTTGAAGAAAATTTGAGCCAATTCTTAATGGATTCCCAACAGCGGTCTGTCCAGTCAATTGAACTGGAACTCAAAGCCGCCAGAGGCTTGATTGAAACTTACAAACAGCAACAACTCAAAGTGATTGATGAAAATGTGATCGCCATGCTGGAAAAGACTTTGAGCCTGGTCTTGGGCAAAAAGTTGTCTCTTCAGGATCAGGTGGAATTAGTTTATGAAGCTTTGGAAAAAGCCAAGGCAGAAAAATTCATAATCTAAAAATGGATATCCTAACCACACTACTAACCAATACCTACACTGTCCAGGATCTACGACACCGTGTCCGGATCCTCAAATCCCACCTGGAAAATATTCTTTTTGGCCACCACACAGAACAATTATCCCCTGAGGACAGCCGATGGATTGGCTCTCTGCCCCACTCATTTACAAACCAGTTTAATAAAGACAACGTTTATCCCTTATTTGATCAGCTGGAAGATCAAATTAAAAAACTGAATCCCCTGGTAATTTACCTAGCATTTGAACCCGGACAGGAGCAAATTGAAAAGATTGGCCAGTGGTTCAAAAAGAATTTGGCCAAGCTGCCGGTTTTTGAGATTAAAGTCGATCCGGGCCTTTTGGGTGGAGTGGCTCTGGTAAACTCAGGAGTCTATAAAGATTACTCGCTCAGGTCTAAAATACAAGAGCAGGAAGAGACGATTTTGGCAGAGTTTAAGAAATATATTAGATAACATATGGATTCACAAAAGACCGAAGTTGGCTATGTTTTAAGCATCCAGGACTATCTGGCCTTTCTTGATGGTTTACCAACCGTCCGAGTCAATGATTTGGTTGAAAACGAGGCCCATTTAAGGGGTGTTGTCAGTTCCCTGAGCCCGGATAAAGTCGAGGTTTGGATTCTGGATGAAGGCACTGTTGCCCCGGGACAGCTTTTTAAAAGAACCGAAAAAAGACTCAGCATTAATGCCGGGGATTTCCTCCTTGGCAGAGCCATTAACCCTCTGGGCATACCTATTGATGGAAAAGGTCCTCTCTCCAAAACCAGAGGAGTTGATTTAGAATTGCAGCAGGATGCTCCCCCGATGCAGTCGCGCCAATTCATTACTGAACCATTTATTAGTGGTATTACCTTAATTGATACACTTGTCCCTTTGGGCAAGGGACAAAGAGAACTGGTTTTAGGCGATACTCACTCCGGCAAGACTCCTTTTCTAATTGATCTGATGGTTAATCAGTCAAAACTGGGCACAATTTGTATTTACACTGCTGTCGGCAAACCGGTCACTGCCGTCAGAGCTATGATTGACGTTCTGGCAGAAACAGGCGCTCTAAAGAATACGGTGGTGGTAGCTGCCACAAGCTCTGATGCATCTCCTTTAATTTTCTTTACTCCCTACGCCAGCATGACTATTGCCGAATATTTTCAAAAGCAGGGTAAAGATGTCTTGATTATATTTGATGATATGGGAACTCATGCCAAAGTTTATCGGGAGATAGCACTGCTGGGTGGACGCAGTCCCGGCAGGCAATCTTACCCGGGTGATATTTTCTATACACACGCCAGATTAGTCGAAAGGGCAGGAAAGTTTAATGAAACCAATGGCGGAGGGTCAATCACCGCAATTCCGGTTGTTGAACTAAGCTTAACTGATTTTACTACCTTTATACCAACTAACTTAATGGCCATGACTGACGGTCATTTCATTTTTTCGGCGGAGCTTTTTGCTCAAGGTTTTCGACCGGCCATTGATGTGGCCACATCTATCTCCAGAGTGGGTAGGCAAACTCAAAATAGATTGCAAAATTTGCTGTCAGGGGCCATCAGGCAAATTCTGGCTGAGGCATCCCAACTGGAAACCATCAGCCGTTTTAGTGGTGAACTGCCCCAGCAAACCCAAATGATTTTAAGGCAAAAAACCCTGCTGGATGAGATGTGTAAACAGGAGCCGCTAATGTTGGTTACGCCAGAGATCCAAATCATTTTGCTGGGGTTAGTTTTTACCAGTTTACTGCGTGATCAGAATGTTTATTTTTTGCAAAGAAATAAACTTAAAATATTGAACTTTCTGTTAAAGGAACCAAAAGTGAAACCATTTGCCAAGGCCCTGCTTAGCCTTAAGACTCTGGATCAATTAGTAGCCAAACTGGAACTGATGGTTCCAAATTTGAAACAAGTGTGCGCATAATAGGATGAGAGGTTAGGTAGCCATGACAATAAAAGAAATTAATGAAGCAATAGATGAGGGAGAAGCTCTCAAAACTATCGCCGCCGCCTATACTGAGATTAGCTCCTTAAGGCTAAAGCGTATTCGTCATGAGGTCATTAGAACCAGGGCTTTTTTTGTTGAAGTTTTGAATATTTACGCTATGCTTAAACACGTTGCCGCTAAAAAGACAGTCACGCCGGAGCTACAGGGTAAGACAGCTAGCATCGTTTTAACCTCCAATAACCGTTTTTATGGTCACATAGAGTCTGATTTGATCAATTTTTTTTTAAATCAAAAATTGACTAAGGGTGATATCTTTGTCGTTGGCAGCAGCGGTAAAGAAACTTTTGGCTCTGTCAAACTCCCCTTTAAATCAATAATTTTTAAAGATGATGTACCAAATGCTGTTGAACTTAAATTTGTGGTGAATCTAATTAAAAATTATCAGGCGGTATTCGTCTACTTTGCCCGATTCAAAAGCGTTTTAAAACAGATTCCGACGGTAGTTGATATTACCCAATCTCAAGCTCAGGCTGCCGAACAATCAGAAATGATTGAAGAAGCCTATATATTTGAACCGGAAGTTAACAAAATTCTGCAGTTTTTTGATTCCCAGCTAAAACAGGTTTTGATTGAACAAACTTTTCTGGAAACAGAGCTAGCCAGGACTTCCTCCAAGCTAATCTCAATGGACCAGGCCCAGGATAATGCCGATCAATTCTTAAAACAGCAAAAACAGCTGCTGACCGGGGCCAGAATGTCTCTTCAAAATAGCCAGATTTTGGAAACAATTTCAAACCTTTTTAGGCTTACCAATGAACGTAATTAGAGGTACAGTCATCTCTGTTCAATCTCAAATAGCTTCAGTAGCTATTGAATCAGCGGAGCTGCCGGCTCTTAATGAAATCTTGACTTGCCCTCAGGAACCCGAGGTCAGACTGGAAGTCTATTCCCAATCTCAAAATCAGCTTTCTTGTTTAATTCTGTCCAATCCAAGCACTCTCTATCGCGGAATGATTGTTCAATCTGCCAGAACTGACCTTAAAATCCCGGTTGGCGCCCTGACTTTGGGCAGAGCCATTAATCTTTTCGGTGACGGACAGGACGGAAAGGCAAGAATCAATACCAAAACTTTTTCCTCTATTTATTCCCGGACTCCTCCCATCAATACCATCAAGAGTAGTATTGAACTGATGCCCTCCGGCATCAAAGCCATTGATTTTTTAACTCCATTCACCAAAGGAGCCAAGATCGGCTTTGTCGGAGGTGCCGGGGTGGGCAAAACCATTCTGATGACAGAACTATTACATAACATTACTTTAAGGCATCAAGGTGTATCAGTTTTTGCCGGAGTTGGTGAAAGAATCAGAGAAGGCCAGGAACTTTATCAAAGACTGCAGGAACTTAAAATTTTAGAAAAAGTGGTCATGATTTTGGGACAGATGAATGAAAACGCCGCTGTCCGTTTAAGGGTAGCCCAAGCAGGAGCTACTTTGGCTGAATTTTTCCGGGACAATGATAAAAAAGATGTGCTGTTTTTTATTGACAATATGTTCAGGTTTGTTCAGGCAGGAAATGAGTTGGCCACAATTTTGGGAACTTTTCCTTCTGAGCAAGGCTATCAGGCTACTCTTCAAAGAGAAATTAGCCGTCTGGAAGACAGGCTCGTTTCCACTGTCAACGGTTCAGTCACCAGCATTCAAACAGTTTATGTTCCGGCTGATGAGTTAAATGATTCCGGTGTTTCGGCTATAATGAGCTTCCTTGATGTATCAATAGTGTTGTCAAGAAGTAACGCTTCTCTGGGAATTTATCCTCCAATAGATCCATTTTCTTCTTCCTCCGCTGCAGCTTCAAAAGCTTACCTTGGAGCAGAACACTACGATGCCTTAATTCAAGTCAGACAGCTTCTGGGAAATTCTCAAAAATTGTCTCACATTGTAGCCATAGTCGGTGAGTCAGAACTGTCAGCCGAGGATCAGATTCTTTATAACCGAGCTAAAAAAATCATCAACTATCTAACTCAGCCTTTCTTTGTAACTGAAGCTCAAACCGGACGAAAAGGCGTCTATGTTCCCAGAGAAACTACTATCAAAGATATTAAGGTAATATTGTCGGGGAAACTGGATGGTGTCGCATCAGACAAATTTCTTTATGTTGGAAGCTTAAGGGATGGTAGGATTATCTAAACCCTAACTTATGGCTGAAGAAATGCTTAGTGTTCGAATAATCACCCCTAAAGCCGTGGTCTATGAAGGCCAGGCTTTATCTGTATCCTCAACTAACTCTGCCGGAAAATTTGATATTTTACCGGAGCATGCCAATTTTATAACGATTGTCGAACATTCACCAATTACCATCAGAATGGAGAAAAAAAGACGGTTAACCTTTAACTTCCCTATAGCCATAATCTCCAATGTGAAGAATCGGGTCAATATTTATACAGATATGAGCATAAAGTGAGACTCAATGGTTGATACGATGGATGATACGATAGTCATACAATTGTATTAACTACTGAATTAACTTCTTTTAAGTATTCCCTTAATGGTGCTAAATGGTATCGTCATCTCATCATGTTCCAATAAATATTTACTAATTCTTTTGGGCCCAAAACCCTTTTCCCGGTGGATTTTGATGATTTTTTTGACTAACTGATCGGGAGTTTTATTGGCAACCGTTTTTGGGGCTTTTGAGAGATCTTTGAGGCTAACTTCACCCCTTTGTACAATGTTATAAACGGTTAGTCTTTGAACTCCAAAGACTCTGGCCGTCGCGGAAATATTTTTACTGCTGGTAAAATACTGCAAAACAGCCATTCTGGCGGTTTCCGGGCTGGACTTCCGAAGCAATTTGTAGCTAATTTGTGGGATGTGCATAAATCTAGCATAGCATAGTTGTATAGTATGTGCTAGACCCCATTTTTAGAAATCTGTGCATAATCTATGCATGCCCATATTTTGCATAGATTTTTGACAAATTGAGATGTTTTGAAGTGAGAAATGGGAAGTGGGATATTGAATATTTGAAGTCTTGAATTCTAGACATGTGAACAGAATTATTGCGCCTTATCAAACTATCAAGATCTCTCACTCCTGCCTGCCGGCAGGCAGGTCAATATCAAAGAAATCTAACTTCCCACTTCAAAAAATCTGCTTTTTTGTGCTTTAAAAACAAGCCTCTGTATTGCCATATTTCGGCTTGTAAATTATCAATTGGTCACCTATATCTGCCAAATTGATAGTGAACTGGGATAGAAAAAGCTGAATACTAGAGGGTAGTTTATTTGATGCTAGACACTAGATGCTGGAAACTAGAATTTGAGGTTAGAAATTAGAGGATAAGCAAAGCTTGCGATCCCTTCAGGATCTAAGATTTTTTCCAGCTTCTATCCCCTAACTTCAAAATCCATCTTCCAATCTCAAGCATCTATCATCAAATTTTCCCTTTCTATTATAATAAGGTATTGACAAACCTGTGCAAATCTGGGTACACTGAGTAAAGAATCTGTGCAATACGCAGATATATGCATAGATTCGAGGCTAAAAGCTTAAGCAGACGGACGCTCGAGAATGGCCAAGGATCCGTCACAAAGTTCAGATTTAGTCAAAATTGGTGAAGCGTCCAAGATTTTGGGTGTCCATATTGACACTCTCAGAAGATGGGAAAAGTCCGGAAAAATCACCCCTGTCAGGACTCCGGGAGGCACCAGACTCTATTCACTGACTGAGCTTTGGAGTATAAATCCAAAAGCCCCGGAATCTTTCTCACAATCCTTTTCACAAGCTCCTTCTACTCAGGAATTATTAGACAAAAAAGCAGCGGAAAATTCATCCTTTAGCTATTTACTACAAGACTTTGTAGAAGAAGATAAACCGACTCAGATCCCTGACAGACTACCGGAGCATAAAAGAAAATTATATAAAACAATTGCCGAGAGCCAAACTAACTTAACTAAACCCGGTAAACCTAGCAAACACTTACTAAATGCCTCGATTTTGACTTTAAGTGTAATTGTGATCGCCACTTCTGTTGGCATTCTAACCCCGTTGATTCCCTTGCCGTCACAAATAGACATCCCATCAATCAGGATACCTAAAATCAACCTGGCAGAACGGCTTGGAGGGATGATACCTCACTTACCGGCTGAAAAAAAGCTGCCTGATCTGACACAAATCCCTGAGAGTGAAAACGTTTTAGCAGCAACTTCCATTGCCAAAGAGGGAAAATATCTGGAGTTTAATGCCGATACGGTAATTAGGGGCGATTTGGCAGTTGACGGGGCCGGCACCTTTACCGGAAATGTCACGGCGCCAAATTTACTCAGTAAATTAACTGCCGGATCCGGTATCTCAGTTACCACCGGCAACTCACCAACCATTGCTTCAACAGATACCCTGGCTCTGGTGACAGGCAGGGGCGCCACCACCACTTCTAATTTAAGCCTATCTGGGTTGGTTAATTTAGGAAATGTACTAAATATGGGTAATTTGTCCTCTGATCCGTCCTCTGCCAGTAAGGGAGCTACTTATTACAATACTACATCAAACAAGTTCAGATGTTATATAAGTACATCGTGGTCTGACTGTGATACCAGCGGCTCAAGCGGCATGACTTCTTTCACATTGGCAGGCACTTCAGGAACTTCTCAAACCATATCCGACGGCACTACCTTAACCATCGCGGCCGGTAATGGCATCACTACAACAGCCGCTTCAACCCGAACTGTTACTGTTGGATTGGGAGTCACAACCACTTCCACCACCACTACCACCACAGGCAATTCCGGCCTTGAAGCGACCACAACTGGACTTCGTCTTCTAGGAGGCTGTTCAGACACCCAAGTGCTGGTTTGGGACGCCACTAATGTCTATTGGAAATGCGGATCAGGCGGCTCATCATTTTCCGGAACAGCCAATAAAATTACCAAATTTGCCACCTCAACAACCCTGGGTGATTCCTCAATTTCCGACACCGGCTCAGTTATTACTTTAACTCCGACTGCTA
>Ga0209515_10001524_pt1 | contig 38405 bp, 43 predicted proteins | sample Subgroupgradi54m_FD_187454 | JGI IMG/M metagenome (GOLD analysis project Ga0209515, IMG submission 187454) | Subsurface groundwater microbial communities from S. Glens Falls, New York, USA - GMW60B uncontaminated upgradient, 5.4 m (SPAdes)... ... | reverse complement strand
AAATGATCCAACAACCGTTGGCATTGGCTCGGATGATAATGCTGACTTTCACAACGCCCAGTACCAGATTTCGTTCATCTGGCATCGATTTGCCTGGATGCTCAAGGTTCAGCAGATGGAAGCCGTCAACGCGACGATGCCATTCCTGGTGCGCGGTCTCAATGGTCAATGGCGATTCGCCATCCATGATCTGGGTCAGGATTGCACGGGCAAAGCCATAGCCAATTACCGTCAAAACAAGGGATTTTACTACGCGGACTGGCGATTGGCCGGTCACCCTCTTCATACCGAATGGTTGACCGCGATCTTCCACATGCGCGAACCGAAGGTCATTTATGTGGTCGCTCCGTGCGCGGTTGATCCTGGTTACCCAGCGCAGCGTTATACAAGCGAATGTTATCCGTGTGTGGGCACTTACGAATGGATTCCTGAAGTGGCGGCTAACTTGCATTACAAGCTGGCGGCGAATTCAACTACGTGCAATGATGAACCGCAGACCAATGGCGCGATTGATTCATTAACTCTTGCGGCTTTGGTTATTGCGTTGCAAGCGGATGTGGCGTTAGGCGCTCTTGGAACCTGGTCGCAGAACGGTACGTATCTGATTCTTATGAATGCGACTTGCAGGCCTATATTACCCTGGCTCGCAGTGTAACCGTAAAGGGAAAGGACCACTTTTATGGCTGTCAATTGTGCGGATATCATCAATTCCAGAGATTTTTGTCTTGAAGGACGCGGAAATGCTGTGATCAAAGCAGAGAAGGTAAAACTTCTCTGCCAGTTCAGCGATTATCTCTCTGGTGTAGTTCCGACGTTCAGTTGCGATCTCGCCGCGCTTGGCACTCAGATAGCGTGCCTGGCGGCCACTGGAACCAGTGCATTAGGGGCGTTGGAGGTTAACATCCTTTGTGCGCTTCTGGTTAGTTTAGCGGGCGCTGTCACGCTGAGCGGAAATGGAAATCCCAATGGAGTTGTGACCGGGTACAAACAAGGCCAACTCTATGTGGATTTACTCACCGCGCAATTGTACAAATTCCTTGGAACGGTGGGAACCAAGACAGGATGGCAAGCATGAACCACAGGGCAAGCATGAGAAAATTACTTCTATCGCTCGGTCTGGCGTTGTTTACCGCCCGTGCCTTCGGTCAGGGAAGCTCGCCGATCATAAAGTTCAATACCATCCAGGATTTGGAAAGTTACACCATTCCTCCCATAAGTGTTTCATTGATAGCTTACGTCACTGGTTATTCGACGACTGGAGATGGGCTGGGAGGAAAATTCTATTATGATGGCGCTTCTGTGTTGGCGACCAATATCTACAGCGTGTTCGCTCCCGTGGCCGGAGTGGGAAGATGGTTGAAAATTCCAACGGCTATTGCGAATCAAAACACCGCTGCGGTGAAGGCCGATCTAACAACTTATGCCTGGAACTTTCTTCGAGGTAATCAGACCAATGAGTTTGCCATAGGTTCTGATAACACAGCGGTTTATCTGCAAACATGGGCGAGCAAACCGCTTTACATCAATTCATCGGCGGGTGCTAATAATACGATCTTGAACGCCACCGGAGGCAACGTCGGCATCGGGACGACGAGTCCGATCAGCACCGAAGATGTCAGAAAAGATTCAGTTGGATTATCAGACAACCTATATGTGTCAAATAATTCAACGAACGCAAACAGTGGAAGTTCAATAAATTTCGCCGACGCCATATCACAAAAACGTTCAGGAGTTATTGGTGGGGCCTGGACCACAACTGGAACAACAGACGGATACATTACTTTGAGGACGAGGGGGGCTGATGCCCTTGTTGAAAGAATGAGAATTGATAACGTGGGTAATGTGGGCGTTGGCACTGCAATCGCCCCAGATCCATTTGATGTTTGGGCCACCGGCACATCCCTTGGCGGAACTGGGAATCTGGTTGGTCGTTTTAATAATGTAGCTGGTAGTAACGGTATAGGGTTTGGATATGATAGTTCTGGCACCATTGGTCTGATCATTCCAACAAGCACATTGTCAACCATTGCTCTTTGGACTCACAACGGCACAGCTTTCGGTGAGCGTGGGCGCGTGACAATCCTGGGCGGGCTTCACATGGGCGGGACCAGCGACCCTGGCGCTGGCGTAGTTGCAGCCGATGGCGGCGCTATCGTTGGAGCGACCGGGACTAAGGTGCTCGCTAGCTACAGCGCAGCAGCTTCGCTCACATTCGGTCTTATCGCAGCCAACACAACGGCAGATCAGACAATTGCTGTTACTGGCGCTGGCACTAATAGCGTTGTCATGGTTGGCACCGATGGCGCGGGAGTGGCTTTTCCATCCGGTTTAGTTCTTTCCGGCTTCGTCACAGCTACCAACGTCGTCACTGTACGCTGTGCCAACGTTACTGTGGGAGGTATCACTCCCGCGGTTAGGTCCGTTCGCGCCACAGTATTTCAATATTAAAGTTAAAGTGAATGGCCAGTTGCGACATTCAGACACTTCTTAGCAAAAACCCCTGCTTGGGTGGGGCGCCGGATTGGATTGTTGAACTCGTTGAATTTCAAATCCTATGCGGAATTAAAAACTTCCTAACCCTAGGAACGCCTGTGACTTGCAATATTCAATCCCTTCTAAATGATGCCGCTTGCGCCAATGCCATTGACAGCGGTCTCCTCAAAGTCGCAAAAATTCAGCTTCTCTGTGACATCTCAGTTTTGATTGCCGGTGGCGGTGGTGTGGCCGGATTTCTCTGCGGTGTAGGCAACCCCAATGGAGTTGTGGCCAGTGTAGTTTGCGGCCAACTCTACACCGATACAGCTACGGGAGCGAAGTACACTTCCACCGTCTCTGGCACCAACAACAACTGGGTATGATCCGAGCGTTTCTCTGTCTTTTACTTCTTTCAATCACTTGCTTTGGTCAAGGAACAACTCCTACATTTCAAGTCAAGACGATCAATGATTTGATCTCAACTCCAATTCCAAATGTCAATAACAGGCTAACTGCAATTGTTACAGGTCGATCCAATACTAATGATGGAGGAGGAGGAGTATTCTTTTTTACTCCTTCCACGACAGTTGGCACAAATCTAGGAACTGTTTTTTCTTCCACAGGAATCTCTGGATTCTGGGTTAGGCAGTACAGCGGTGAACTGAATGTGATGTGGTTTGGAGCAATAGGAGACGGTATAAATGACGATACGCCAGCATTTACCAACGCCATCGCCATGGCTTTTGCTACCAATGGAACTGTTTTTGTTCCTCCGGGTCGATTCTCTATCAATCCCATTACGATGCCGGAGACCAACGTTGTTTTGCATGGAGTAACCAGCCAGTACCATCAGGACTCTTTAATTAGTTCCAACAGGTCTGTCCTTGTAGCCAGATCGGCGGGGGTGCTGTTAACAATCCCTTCCTCCGGGAACCTGGTAGGCGCTAAAGTTTACGACCTCGTTGTGGACGGAAATAATCTCGCGACTACCGGCATATCGGCCAATGGAACTTTTGTGCTGTCGGATGTGGCCGTTGCGAATTGCACTGGTCAAGGAATTCTTTCCAAGTCTCTTAATAGCGCGATTTTTGAACGAGTCTCTTCGACGCGCAACGCGATTGGAATAGTGGTCACAAACGGGGCTTCACCCGTCTCGACAAAGTTTAGCATGAATTCATGCACTTTCAGTTCCAACACCGGCAAAGGCGCTGTGTTCAGGAGTGGTCGCAACGTCACCATTAGAGACACTATTTTTCAATCAAATGGAGATAACGGAGTTTATATATGGAAGCCGTCCATCGAGTTAACTGGTTGTGATTCCTTTAGATTTCAAACATGCTGGTTCGAGGAAAACGGAGCCAACACACTCAACGCCACGAACAGTTACCAGATCTTAATAGATGCGCAGGATTCAGCGATCACTCGTCCTACTCGTCTTACAATGGATAATTGTTTGTTCAGTGCTTCCGTAAATAGAGGCTGTCTAAATGCTATATCACTCCTCCAAAGCCGGTTCGAGCATTGTTTTTTTAGTTCAACTCAGAACACGCAGACGATGGGAGTCAATGCCAATGAATGTGTGTTTTTTAATTGTCTTGGTGCGTCCGGTCTCACTGGTCGAAACTTCCAGCAAGTATTTGATTCTTCCATTACTGGTGGAGGTTTTTCACTGGAAGCTACCCTTATCGCCAACACGCTTGGCGTTGGCACTCAAACCCCGTCCAGCGGTCTTACGCTGCATGGATCGAGTGTGAATTTTATCCCGGAAGTGCGTTTTGAAGAAACGGCAAATGGGGCGATTACTTGGCGTTTGGGTTCCTTGGGAATAGTTGCGGATGCTTTCAATTTGCGAAGTCCTTCTACGGGACTAAATTATTGGACTGCGCTATCTGGGAACGGTCGAATGATTATTGGCAACAGTGCGACTGATTTAGGATCAGGAATTCTTCAGGTATATGGTGGACTCACTTTCAACGGAGCGCAAACCATCCAAACTTCCTCAGGAACATTAACGGTTCAAGGCAATGGTGGTGCGACGACATTTGGAGGCGACATTCAAGCCACAAAAACTATAACTGCTGCTGGAACTACTGGAAACCAGACGATCAATAAAACTATGGGATCGGTGAACATTATCGCCGGAGGAACGAGCATCGTCGTAAACAACACATTGGTCACGGTAAATAGCGTTGTTTTTGCCACAGTAGCTACCAACGATGCCACAGCCACATTGAAAAACGCAGTGGCCGGAGCAGGAACCATAACAATTACGATCACAGCGGCGGCGACGGCTGAGACAAGAATCAACTTTATCGTATTCAACTAAATAACTTCTATGCGCAGTTGGGAAACTACTTTAGCCGCTTGCATCGCCGCCACTGGTCAAGCTCTGCATGATGTTTCCGGGGTGCCGCCCTGGGTTAATGCCACGGGCAAGATCATGGCCGTGATCGGCACGGCACTTCTGGGCGTCCTGGCTGTCAGCCAGCGTTGCGTTGACAAACAGACTGGGGACACGGCAATCTTCGTCAAACAACAAAATGAAAACAAACCTAATCCTCCTCGCACTTCTTAGTCTCACCGGTTGTCAGACTGCGCTTAATAGTGATAAGATCGTCTCGGTCAAAGTGAGAACCTTCGGATTGACCGTAGGTCAAAACCCAATCAACCAAACCCCGGAAATCAAGCTCGGCTTCAGCTCAGTCGTGTATCAAATGATTCCCACGTCCACCAACGGAATTGTATATGCGCCGAAGTACGCTGACAGTTTTGAACTCAAACAGGGGATCAATCCGTTTGCTACTGGGATTGATGAGACAACCGGGACCGGGGATGTCTATCTCGGCGATGGAACGAACGTAGTTAGCCAAGCAATCATTCCAGCGGTCAAGCCATGATCCTGTTCTTGGTTGGTTTCATCCTAGGGTTTGTGATTGGCATGATCATCACAATTATTCTAGTCAATGAATCCTGGGCTGAAGAACTCGAACGAAGACCGCGCAAATGATTTGGCTGGGCTTATTGATCGGGACGATGATCGGATTTTCAGCCGGTTGGATGGCCGGCGCGTTGTTCACGGACGCAAAGTGGGAAGATAAATTAAGCGAGCAAGAGAAAAAATGAAGCGACAAATCAAACAATTCGGCTGGTTAAAGGAGCACCGTGATCGTCGAGACTTGAAATTTGCGAAGAGCGAAGCTTTTCGTGGAATAATCATCAAGCCACGACCGTTCCCTCTTACCGTCGATTTACGTTCATTCATGCCTCCAGTTTATTACCAAGGTCATCTTGGAAGTTGTGTGGGTAATGCCGCGGCAGCTTTGTTTGATGTGGCTCGATTCAAACAGAAGCTTTCGTTTATGTCGCCCAGTCGCTTGTTCATTTATTACAATGCGCGAGACGTTCAAGGCTGGGCGGAATGGGATACCGGATGCTACATCCGGGACGCAATCAAGTCACTCAACTCATTGGGAGTCTGTCCTGAGAATGAGTGGGCTTACGACGTGTCACAGTTCGCAACTAAGCCACCGGAGAAGGACTACACAGATGCTCTGGCAAGCCAAACGATCGTTTATCGTAGTCTGGACAATGATCTGATGCAGATGAAGTTTTGTCTGGCTTCTACTTACCCATTCATTTTCGGTTTTCCGGTTTACAAATCATTCAACTTTCAATCGGTTTGGGACACGGGAATCATTCCGATGCCACTACCAGACGATGAGATCATCGGCGGGCACTCAATGCTCACGCTTGGGTATGATGATCACACGCAGAACTTTCTGGTGCGAAATAGCTGGGGAGATAATTGGGGCATGGGTGGCTACGGATGGATGCCATTCAACTTCATGCTTAATTACGCCAGTGACTTGTGGACAATCAGTCTCGTGGAGAAAGGAATATGATCCACTTCGACAACACTATTTCGATTGGCACAACGCTTCACGCGATCGTCATGGTCCTTATCGTTTTAATCTGTTATCGTAGATTGATAAAAGTATTGTGTCAAATTGAAGCCAAAGAAGACTTGATTCTGAATCATCAAAAGGAAGTTTTGGACAAATTTAGAAAATGAACTATGCACTTCGAACCAACTGTCTCTTTTGGAAATGTCCTGAGTATTGTCATTGTAATTGTCTCGGTGCTTGGTGCGGTCTGGAAAGTTTCGCTGTTACTCCAAAAAATGCAGTGGAAGATGGATATGATCTGGAAATGGTATTCCAAGGAGCATGGGATTAACGGCAATGATGACAAAAAGCAATAATTGGTACGCCGCAGATAAACCATGATCCTCTTTTTTATCGGAGTTGTCGTTGGTTTCCTGATTGGGTTCATCTCCGGGGTGTTGATTATCCATGAATTTCGGACCGAAGAGTTTCACCTTCCACCCCGCGATTGGCGTAATCGCTGATGCCAGCAATGATTCCAAGCATAGGCGGAAGACCAGTCCTGCAATTCAAGGATGGCTACTTTTACTCTCCTTACAGAACGTGTCGTTGTTTTGGTCCGCCTGAAATCTGGCCCCGACCATCCGAATGGGAAGCGCCGACTCTGAAGGCAACAATCTCTCCGGTGTCACCCCTTGATCTGACCCGCCTTCGTCTGGCGATCGACAGACTGAGCCGAAGAAACAAAACATTATGAAAGCTCACCCCGGATTCAAAGCTGTAGCCAAATCCATTTCTGAAAAGGGTGGCTACTCTCTCAAACGAGCTGGAGCCATTTTAGCCAGCAGAACACGACACGCTAGCGCTAAGGCTAAACGAAGTAATAAACGTTTGCTGCGTGTTCGCTGACATGGTGGAGCGGGTCGCCAGTTTAGGAGACAGACTCGGATTAGAAAAGGAGATAGGAGCAAACCCCCCTTCCCCCCAAAACCCGTTTCCGATTTTGAGGTTAACCACGCTTCTGGTTAGGGAGAACCCCTGGAGAGCATTTTTTAGAGTCCCGCCGTCCATCTGGCACTGCCATTAACCTACCCAGGACTTTCTAACTTGCTTTTGGCGTGTGCTCGTTTGCGAACACGGTTCGGTAGGTTTAAAAAAAAACCCGCTCAGTTCTCCACATCCACTGGGGAAGTGGATGACTAAGCGGGCTTAAAGTCTGCTCGTCATCGGTGGAGAACCGAGGTCGAACAGTGAGAGTTTCTACCAAATAAAGCTGTTAGTCAAGCTACATTCGTGGTTGATTACATTCCATGCAGTGAAGCCAGCTTTTGCGCTTCAGCTAACATCGTGGCGCGGTCTTCTGTAGCTTGATCTTTGGTTGTCGGACCGCTACCTGCCGGCGCAAGCCGTCCCTTGACCTGGGGTTCTGAAGATTGGTATTCCTTGAGTTGATTCTGAAGCATGTCCCGCTCGTTCGTGAGTTTAGTCAGCCGTTTCCTGAGCACACCTTCCGCAGCTATGCCCGCTCTCGCCCTGGCCACGACGCCCATGAATTGTTCGGGTGTGAAATTAGGATCGCCTGTGGTGGCCAGGTCAGCCAGTCTCAGACCTTCGGTTAGTGCGTCCTTGGTTTCCTTATCTTCATCCGAGGGCTTGAATACGGTTGGATCGGCGTCCATAATCTTTTGCATCTCAGATACCATCACGCTACGCATTCGTTCCCGGTAAGCAGCCCCATCTGCCATCTGCCGTTTTTGATGTTCAACACTTTCGGCTGCTGCATTGTCGAACGCAGATTTTCTTGATCGTTCCAGTGACAGAATCTTGTTTCTGTGTTGAACCACGCTCTGATAGACCTCTTCACCGAACATTTCCTTGGCCCGCCTTGCCGCTTCATTGAGATTTGGCGCTGCCAGCACAGCTTGAAAGTCTTCTTTGCTGGCCGCCCTTTGTCCGTCAACATCATTCACAAGAAGTTCCGACATCAAAGATTCGGCATCACGCCGGGCTTCTGCCACTGGTTTGACGTATTTTTCGTGCCACTCCGGGCTGGTTGTAAAATCCTTTGTTCGAAGCAGTTCCTCGCGTTCTTGGAGACGTTTTTCGACTTCGGCCAGTTTTTGGATCTGCGGTTTGTAACTGGATTCGATCTCTTTCTCGTAGGTGGAGACTTTGCCGTTAAGCTGTGTCAAAAGACCCTGTGCCTCAGCGAGCGTCTTTTTTGATGTTGAATCACTTGCTTCAAGTTCATGGACACGGGCTGTGGCGCGTTCCAGAGCTTCCCGGACGGCCTTTATGCCCTTGTCCGGCACTTCGGGAGGACTTTGTGGTTTCGACGTGTCTTGGGGCAGCCTTGGGGGCGGGACAGCCGGTTTTTGAGGTTCTTGCACTCTTGGCGACGGCGTGGGTGGTTCGTCGCCCGTGAGTTTAGCCAATTCCGCGAGCGATTCTGTGGTCAACACAGGTTCGGAGTTATTGTGTAACCTCGGCATCTCGCTAAGCCGAACGGGAGGATTGGAAGGAGGGTCAATATCGGATACGGTATTTGGCGTTGCTGCTGGCATAGGGTTACTCTAGTTTAGCTAATAGTTCGTTGTGGTTTAGCATTTTGTACTTCTTGCCGTTAATTTTGATGTCTGTTCCTCCCCACATGTTGTAAAGCACCCGGTCGCCGATCAAGACTTCCATTGGTGTGATTTCGCCATTTTTATCAATCTTGCCTCTCCCGATGGATACGATGATTCCTTCAGTGGGTTTTTCCTTTGCGGAATCTGGAATGTGGATATTCCCGAATTTAAGCTGGCCATCAAGAGGTTCAATAAGCACACGATTTTGAGTGGGTTTAAATCGGATCATCATACGAAATCTTCTATCTGTACAGGTTAAGCCTTTAGTTAATCGGATTGAGGTACTCTTCCTGGGGTATTTCGGTTGGTGGCAACGCTTCTCCAAGATTCAACAGGACATTTAGAAAATCTTCCGCGCCTTTGAGTAAGAGAATGGATTTGCCATCGGTTTTATCCAAGACACTTGAATAATGGAGAAGTGCCGTTTTTGCCGCCTCTCTGAACTGCGGAGAGAGAACCACATCTTGATGCGCACTGGCTCTTGCTTTGTCAGCTAGAAAATCAGCTTTGGGCGTGAATTTAAATCGGCTCATTCGAAGTAGAATAATTCTTTGGCTGGTAATCCTGTAACACGTATGAGCCATTCTGCCGAAGATTCTTGTGACCAGGCTTTAAGGTTGGTATCGTAGAATCTCCAATATCTCCAATTTTGTGCTGGCAGCCACAATTTGCAAGTCTGTTTCCATGTACGGCCAATTCCCGGAAGAAACCCAGGCGCTACACAGGATGTGAGAATGCCAGATAGGAAGTTACGTCGGTTCATTCGCTGGGTTGTGGATTCCGTTGCCCTCTCAAAATCTCAGCTTGTGTCGTCAAATCCGTTCCCGCAATCTCCGCCTGTGTCTTGGCGTGTCCGCGTTGAACTTCAGCAAAGGTCGAGGCATTCCTTCGAAGATTCTCGTTGTAAAATGCGATGTCCTTTTGTTTCTGTTTCTCAGCCGCCGCGTCATGTTTGATCTGCGCGTCGGTATGCGCCATAAGCAGCCGTTCCTGAATCTTTGCCTCGGTTTGTGGATCAATTCCACCTTGTTGCGACTTTTCTTGCTCGGCAGCCTCGATCTGTTTTGCTGCTTGTTGAAGTTCTTGCTGCAACTTCATCAGGACCTTGACGAGTTGTTTGGCCGCAGCTTTCTGAGTTTGATCCTGTGCAATTTGCACGATTATTGGCTCGCAATGCTCGGCAATGTTTGCCAATCCCATAATCCGTTCCGCGGCAATAGCCAGTCCTTCCGGGTGCTGAAGCAAGCCTTGGAGTTGCTGGAACGTGAAATCGGCCAACTTGAGTAATGTTGTGACGTAAACCGTGCGATTGATCCCTTCTTTGACCTCAAACTGTGGGTTTATCATCAAGAACGTGAAAGCCGTTTGCGCATATTGCACGTCATCGGTTGGTGGAGCAGGGGGTTCCGGCACCATCGCAGCGGCGTCCATCACGTTATCGGTGAGTGCCAGAGCGCGCCGGCGATAGATCGCTCTCTGTGCTTCCGGTCCTACGGCTGGGGCGATCTCTTGTAAAAGCTGCTGCGTGACTGTCAATTCGACTGCCTTGCTGCCGCCGCCGACGGTTTGCTCGGGGATGATCTCCCAGGTATCAACGTCGAGCATTTCCAATGGAACGCCTTCCTTCTGGATGTTTTCCCGAAATCTCTTTGTCATCGGATCGGGATTATCTTTGATGCAGAAGCGGCGGCAAATCTCACGGTGTTGTTCAACTGATTGCCTCACAAGCTGGCCCATGACAGCGCTGGTGAATGTCGTGCTCATCATCTGACGCACCATCGTCTCGTACGCGGTCATCGCTGGGCCTTCTCCGGCACTTGGCATGTCTGGTAGAAAACCAGTGGAAGATTCCTGCATGAGTTGCCGTCCCTGGTTCAAGCCCATGAGGATCAAATTCTGGTCAACAACATGACGTTCCTGGGCTGGAACCATAGAAACTCCATCCGGCATGATGCCGAAGTTTTGCAGGTCGATCAAACCCAGCTTTTCCCGGTCATCATCGGAAATGTTTCGGAATAGAGTAAGCAACGCCTGGAACATGTGGTCATACAGCCGGTTCCTGAGTTTGTTTTGGATCGTGCAAACAGCAAAGAGAAGATAACCTATGGATCGGATTGAGTAGTAACGGTAAGGAGCGACGTTTGAGCAGTTGCCGATGAACCAATGAATCACTTCAGACCAATCAGCAGCATAATTGTCCCGGCTGTAGAGGAATCCCCGGTTTTTATCGACCGGCGTATCTTTCAATCCGATACTTGTGATGTTCTGGTAATCGACGATCATGCGCCGGTTCACTTTGCCGGTCTTGTCGTCCTGGTAGAAGAAATCCCATGTCAAAAGTTTCGGCAACGAACTGGAGGCGACCGTTGCCGATCCTTCCTTGATATCCTCCCAAAGCTTTTCTGGAAACAGCCATCGGTTGCCTTGGTACACCGGCACGACGCCAGTTTTATACATCCGAGCCAGGAAAGCTGCGGCGTAGTCTCGATTCCATCCTGAATCGAAATTGGGACCGTGGACTGACGAGTAAAGTTCCGGCCAACTGATTTCACGATAAATGGCGAACCGATCCAGATTACTGAATGACGTGAGTGTCGCGGATGGCACCAGTACATCCTCAACACCAACGACGCTTGGAACTGGGCAACGCCGGTTCTGCCAAACACTGGGGCCAGGGCCATGCAGGACTACCTGGGCATTCGCTGATTCACGGGCCGAATAGTACTGCTTGGACCGTTTGAGTTCCCGGTTGATGTAATTCGTTATCGTATTCGACCAAAGTTGACGGAATTGGATGGGTCCATTGTCGATCCTCACGGAGAAGAATTTGTCTCCTTTGAAGAAGGAGTTGTTGATTTGATTGGTTGCATTCGACGCGATGCGCGGGCCTTCAAGCCAATTCGCATTGGTCTTCATATTCTCAGCTCGCGCTTCCTCTTCGGTGTTGGGCGTGTCGCCATTGAAGAGGCGGTTGATTTTGGTCCGGTTCTGCATCGTGCGCTGTTGCGCAATGAGCATCTGGTAAATCTCAGTCAGACAGGAATTTGGAGAATCGAAGTTCATTCCATTCAAGAATAAGCGGTCACGGGCTGTTAGTAAAGCTGTCCTGGAACGGCCCAAAAATAGCCCATCCGTTTCGGTCGTGATGGCATTCCCGAATCATAGGTCGGAGTACTTTCAGAGCCGCGAACTGTCTTCGATTTTTGCGTTCATTGATGTCATCAAGAGCGATATACTTTTGACATCGAGAATAGAGCAAGTCGAATTCCCCATCCGTGCTTTCATCTCCGCCATCGAATAAAATCAGATCGATCTTCTCAGGCAATTCCTCCAGGACATTTACGGTTCTGTCCTTGATAAATCTGATTCTCTCATCTTCATGGAATCTGGATGCGGCCAGCCATGCTTGTGCATCTTGATCTACCGACCACATGCGCTGAAAAGGATGAACCAGTCCTTTAGATAAAGCCGCAGTCGAGCCTTCGCCAAGCCAGGACCCAATTTCTACGATGCGCTCAGCATCTTGAGCTAGACGTGTTAATTCCAATCCAAATTCCGACGCCGGTTCGATCTGTCCACGTTCGCTCATAGAAGACCTTTTTGTTCTAACTTCTCCAGATCACTCTCATTAGGTTGCTGCAACCAAAAGACTTTATCATCGAGGTTGTAAGGGCGGCGTTTGTCATAACCGAAAGTGTGGTATTTAAAAAGACTTGGATTTTCTTTTGCCAGATCGTGAAAGTGATGTTCAACAAGACTGGATGAATCGTGTTCAGGCCGCGAGAGTAGATATTTCCCTACGATTTCTGGAATGGCCCAATGGCGCATAAGGATGAGAGCGGTTCCTGACGGGCAAGGTACATTGGGTCCAAGCAAACATCCGGCATCCCCTATTTCTTCGTACATCTTATCGCCCCATGAACCGAACGCGAGCGCATCCTGTTCTTTGTAGATGAAGTCCGATTCATCGCAGTAAGCGATCATAGCCAACGTTAAAATAGCCGCCGCTGCGCCAGAGAACTTGTGCGTTTTCTTTCCGTAAAGCAGATCGTCATGATGTCCCAAATCACCCACGACATTTACTTCCTTAATAGCAGGGTGACTAAAATGGGAACCTGCCATTGAAAGCACGAAAACCGCCCTTGGAGCGGCAAATTTCCAGTTATTAGCCCCCCAAGTCTCCATGATGTGTTCTTTAAATGGCACGCCATGATTAACGTAGCCGCTTCCAATTATGTAACGGTGCGCGTTCAAACTTTTTCAATCACAACCACCATTGGATGAAAATGGACGGCGGAAATGTCCCCTCGGAAATAATCCATTTCCTTTATCTTCCCCAAGAACAGATCATCAAATTTTTTCCTGACGTTCTGCGTGAGGGTGCCGGGCCGGTTGAATTGCATTCCCGGCCAGCCTCCATCCACACCATCATAAGCTATGCGCGTATCCTCGATAATGTAAATTCCGCGAGGGGTAAGGGCAGGCCAAAGGGTCTCGAAGGTCGAGATGATATGGTCCACAACATGACTGCCATCGTCGTTGATGAATTTGAACGGTCCGTGTTTCTCGGCGATTGAAGTCAACATTTTGGGATCGGACTGGTCACAAACATGAATGAACTGTTTTTCGCCTATCGACTCGTGGACCTTGCAATATGGGTCTATGTCCAAACCGTGGATTTCTCCTTGTGGGAAGTAACGGCGAAGCATTCTCAGGAATCCTCCCCAGCGAACTCCAACTTCCAATACGTTTCCCTGAGCCTTGATGAGTCGATAAAGGTAAAGATCAAAAATGTCCAGATAGCTTTTGCCGTGGAAAGTGTGATCCGGGTTATCTTTATCGGTATTGAACACGTCTGGATTGGACGCGCGAATTTGTTTGAGATTCATATACGATCCACCACGACCCCTTCCCCGACCCAAGGCAGGAAAGATTTAAGATCGACGGGCCATCGCATGTTTCGTTGAAGTTTCCGCCAGCCTTCTAAAGCGCCTTTACACGAAGGATAGTACGCTTCTTTAAATGCAATTTGTTTCTCAGTAGAGTAGGCTTGATGGACAAATACGAGTCCGAGCCTCGCCGTTTCTTCGTGCTTGATAGCATTCTCTTGGAAGTTCTCTATCACTGGTGGTTCGTGTGTTTTGAACCGCATCCCCGGAGAGAAACGCCAGACTCGCTTCCACTCGTAGGCGTGATGATTGCCGTAATGTTCGCCGTCTGCATTTGTGATCCGTACCCGTGGGCCAACGCGATAGTCGCAGCGAAAGTAAGCGCAATTCTTTTTGGGATCATTCAAGAACATCTGATGGACTTTACCGATCTGTTCTGCGGACCAAAGTTCATCCGAATCCATCTCGAATAGAAGTCCAGGCTCGTACATAGTCCGCAATGGTTCATTGACCATCGCAACCTTTCCGTTCCAAAGTTCCTTGCGATACAATATCACGCGAGGATCGTAACCGGCGAGCGCATCCAAATATTGCGTCGTGCCGTCTTCGCTCAGACGCGGTGTTAGAGGTTTACACCATGATGTATCTTTGACGTTCGCCGCGACGCCCTCGACCACGCGCCAAGACCAATCGAAATCCAACTTTTCCAGTTGAGGATAGATATGGGCGAGCCAAGGTAAGCCGTCGAGAACGATGGTCAGAAAGTGGATCATTTCAGAATCTCCCAAGGCTTAGCCAATTTCGGCGGTCCAGTGGGTTTTTGCTGGAACGTTGCGTAAAGGTGCAGAACGTACTTCTTTGCCTTTAGGCATGGTAGTGAGTCGATTAAGCAGAGAAACGATGAGTCGATGCAATGGATTTCTCCCGCGCCTTCGATGATGCCCCACCAATCGAAAATGTTCGGCTCTCCGCCATTGGTCGGTTTTATCAACACAGGCGAGATCATTGGCCTTCCCTTTCGAACGAGCGACCGGTCGATTTGAAAGCCGCGAGTTACATCGTCATGGACGAAGGCGTAATTGCCTTTTGGTGGCGTTGGGACTGGATCGAATGTGGCGTGAAGATTTCCATCGCCGTTCTTGGTCAGCGCAAGCTCTCGGCTGGGCTGGCGGTCCACCTTGAACCCATTCCAGCGCTGCTGAAAAGGCACTCCAGCCTGCCCGAAAAACGATTCATCCCACTTCGAAATGTCCCACTTTTCCTTTGTGTGCATCCCAAGTCGGACAACTTCAATGCCGTGCTTGGAAATCATTTCCGTGGCTTCTTTTGCCTCAGCATCATCTTTAATCCCAAACACTTCTATGGCTGTTGAGTCCCGAAACATGAAGGCAACAGAGGCGGCATTGTGATGCTTGCAGAGTACGATGACTCTTCGTGTCTTGGCCAATTCACGCACGAGTGCATTGCAAATCAGGTGATCGCCTAAGCCGAGGTGGCCGTACAATAAAGCTTCTTTCATGCGTGTTGAAAGTTTGTCCTTTGCTGGAAATGCACAGGATGCGGCGTATCGTCAGGATTCACGATCTCGCCAACAAATCTGTCTTCACCAAACTTGCAGCCGTCAGGAAATGGCCTTGCGTCCGGGTAAAGCTGTCGAGTGCAACTGTCATGGCGAAGCAAAGACTTCTTGACCAGTGGATAAATGTAGCGGGCAAGGAATATTTGATCCAAGCAATAACTGGTTGCTCGATCGTACGACCGCGCCCCACAACCGCTTCGAATGATCTGCCCCGTCATATCTTTAACCACGTCGGTTTTGCCACCAAATAGTCCTCCGCCAATGGGCAACGAGTGAGCTGGGTGATCTCCCATGACGTGCCAATCCAGTCCTGAGTCGATCCATTCCTTGACTGCCTTAGCCTCGCGTTGGCTCAACCGGCTATCGCAATCGCGCACGATGAACCGTTCAACCGAAGGATCGTCATTGATCAAGAATCGCCAAAACATTCCGTTCTTGATTCGCTCATCGCTCTGACGTACTTCCACCTTCAACGATTTGAGTTCCTGCATGATCTCTTTCGGAACCGTATAGTCAACGTAGAAAACACACTTCCAGCCGGGATATACTTTCGTTGTCAGTGCCGCGTTCTTCACCGCCCCGATGCAGAACATCGGATCGTTTCCGAAGAGGGAAAAGCTGATTGCATTCACGAGAAATTAGAAATCAATCCAGGATACCCGTTGCTCGAGTACCATTGAACGGCCAATCTGCGGTTGTGCATCTTCGCCGGTGCGTTCTTGTTCACAGGACTGACCCACGGGCGAAGGTGGTTTTCGTGAAGGACATAGCCGCGTGGAATTTCACACTCAATTTGCGGCTCGATGATGTTCCTCCTATCCGTGAACACTCCAACACTTCGCCGGATCATCGCGGTAAGCACGAGGTCAAATTCCAATTCGCCCACGAAGAAGTCGGGAATATTGAACCAGTTGTCGATGAGCCATAGCTTCTTGAAGGCCATCAAGTCGCGGCCAAGATCGGATTTTCCATTTGCAAGAATATCCGCGAGGTTCATCTCACCATTGGGGACATTACCAGGAGTGAAATTAAGCCGGAATGATCCAACTGCGGGGGCGCGTTTCATGGCTTCATCCAGAGGTTCCAACAAGCGCGGATGGAGGATTGTATCGTCATTGGTGAAGACAATCACGTCATTGGGACCGGCAGTTGTCATTCCTTCGATGAGGATGTCCTTGAGGAACGGGAGTGCGCGAGTATCGCTCACCTCACGCGAGTCACGGGGATAATCCCAAACATGGCAAGGGATAAGACGACCGGTGCGATAGAGCTTTATCCAGCTATTGACCGCTCGCAAAACCCGCTGCTCATCCTCCACTGTGGCTTGAACGTGTCTCTCGACCGCGTGGATGTATTTTATCGGTGGTATCGTTCTGACTTGAAATGTTCCCTCAGTGATACATCCTTGTGTTTCCTTCGCTAGTTTCCAGGCCGTGAGCAACTGCATAGCGGTGGGTTCACCGTCACCGCGCAACACTGAAATGAGCGAGCCGTCATGCGAGGGATGAGCTAAGACGCAATTCTTTGGCAGGCTCGAAACCAGAATTGCATTCTTAGGCATGATCTCAGTTCGACGCGATACCCAAGTCGGTTTTGTCTCGTGATTCAGAAAGTTAAAGATCAAATCGGTCGTCTGGACATAAGGCATCACCAGATCGGCAAATTGGACATCCCAAGCGACACTTCGGTTAATCGAAATTCCCTTGTAAATACTCCATGCGTCGGCTGGATAAACAGAGATTCCAGATGGGATTCGCCTTGGAAACTGAGGGAGATTGAGAGTTGTGACATGGCTTAGGATCGAACATTTATTTTTCAGCGCTTTGTCATATTCCTTTTCGATATCATCAAGCCAACCAGCGCGGGTTGGGACGGCGTCGGCTTCAAGCCAAAGAAATGGTGAAGGTTCATCAAGACCGCTGATTAGTTTGCACGCCGTCTCGAAAAGCCAGTTAGCGCCACGTGGATGGTCTTCTTTGGCCAGTGCGAAAGGTGGTTGGATCAACGTCGAAGATCGAAAGGCGGCGTCGGCCTTTGCCTTGACCAATTTCATTTCGGATTCTGAAACTGAGTTTGATGCAACGAGCAAGCAATCATTCTCCAGGCAACCTCCCAATTCAATGATCCATGAGACAAGCTTCAATGCTGTCGTGCAATCGGATTTACAGAACGGCAGAACCACCAGAAGCTTCATAAGCGTATCGTCTGCGGGCTTAATTCCTTAATTCAAACTCTCCGCACCAATCGTCTTCACGTGTGAACGGGAATTCTCCCTTGGGTGCATATCTGCGGCATCGTCCGCCGTTTACGGTGGACATATCGTCTCCATAGCAGAACTTGGGTATTTGCATGGGGCTTCCTAGTGTGGCGACCATTTGGTCCCACCATCGGCATTCTTTACATTTATTCATTTCTCTGTTTCGGTTAAAATCCAGCATCGCGGCTCACTTTGATTTAGGTAAAGAAGCATTCCAGGCGTTTACCATTTCCTCAAAGGTCTTAAATCGAACGTTCCAAAATCTTTGCGTGCTCTGTGTTTTACTAGATGGGCCATGCTCCGGGCATGAATCTAGCTTGGCCTTAAACTCCGCATTTCGAGATTTATCGTAATTGTAAACGAACACGCAGTGTATTTCATAACCCTCAGAAAGGGACCAGCGTGGTCTTGGAATGACTTCGCAAATTGGGCATCTTTCAAATCCATCTTCCAGGGATGGTCCTTCCACCTCCCGCCTTTTCTCCTCTGGCGTGAGAGATTCGAACCATGTTTTTTCATCCTCTCTGACCTTGTTTCCAGCGGCCAACATTTCTTCCAGCTTACGAAGATTGTTTTTGACTATTTCACGAGTCGTTCCCAATGGTAGCATTTCAATTGTCATGGCAATTTCCTCTATCCGATTCGTTCAAAATCCAACATCGCGGTTCACTCTGGTTTAGTTTGGTGATGTCGGTCGTGTTGCGTATCATCTCGATTGGAACCCACGGCTTTAGTTTTAGACTGCATCCGCATCCGGTGCAGATATGCAACGATTTTTCGCCATCGATGCGCAGGTTCATTTGGTTTTTCAGTTCGATCTGTCTCCTGACCAGGAGCGCAACTTCGGTTTTTAGGAATTCACCTGTTCTCTTGGGTTGATTGAGAGGGCATTTCAGACATACATTTGCTCTTTCCTGGGCTTGTTCTTTTGGGACCGGACGAAGTCCTTCTCCGATCCATTGAGAATAAAGCTCAAAGAATTGCGTGGCTTCCTTTATAGTCACAATTCAACTGATAATATGCGGCGAATTTTTACAACCCAGGCGGCACAACATTCAATGCTGCAAAATCTTCTAAAATCGCATGTTTGAATGGTGCCACTCCCAGGCGTATCCATTTCAAGACGCACTTCATGTTTGTCTTTAATTACTGTATTACATTGGTTGCATTGGTTTATTTTCGTGCTCATTGAGTCAGGTCATTGAACGTCACAGTTATTCGATAATTTGAACTTCATTCGCTGCTTTTCCAGCGACTTCCCAAGCAATTTTAATGGTTTTGTCGAGGTCTTTCCAAACTGGGAGCGGCGCACCACTGACAAGTGATTTCCATCCTGTGTGATTACAGTACGCTTCATAAGCTATTTGACCAAGTGTTTTCATGCGTTTAGCTTCATTTAAGTTCACTCAGTATTCCTTCGTCTTCCATTATCAGAGATGATCATTTCATATTCATTGTTCTTGACCACAAATTCCCCGTCTAGTCTCACGGCTCGAAAGATAGTCAGATCCTTGTAATTGCCCCATGAATCCACGATGACAAAGTGCTTTTGGCCTTTCTTAAACACTCTCCGTATTTCATCGGCAGTCATTTTCATTGTCCGCCACATGTTCCACAACCTGCTATTGGTATTCCAAAGCTACCCTGCACTGCTGACACTGGAGAAGTTCCCGATTTAGGCCCGCAATATTTTGGATCAAAATTGAGTCTGGCGCACGTATAGGCTTTGATTGCATCAAGGCAGGCATTAAATGATGGATTCAGTCCCGCAAATGGATTGTTTGCCCGTGCCTTCTGTAATTCCTGCGCAACCATGTCAATAGGCAAGAATGGGTTCGGCACGACCCAATTGATTGACGGCTCACGGTACCGATAACCACCGGGTGGCATGTCTCTAAGATTGGTCAGAGTCATTTGCTGGCGGATAATTCTTTCAGATGGCCTTTACCTCCGCAGTGATAGCAAACAACCACCCTCGTAAATGACGTTGTGTTTTCAACATTTAAACCAGCGATGTTCTTAACAAACTTCATGGTGCCTTGCCCGCCACAGGTAGGACAGTTAACATGGTTGTAGTTTTTTGCTTTAAGGCCCTCTGATAATTCAAAGTCGGAATTCATAAATGATAAAAGCTCAGTCATTGATTTGCGAACATCATCATCCGACAATATCTTATCAAAGCAGAGTATCATGCTGTGAGCAATTCCTCTTTTCTTTGTTCCTGTTCCTTGTCCTGAAGATGTCTTATCCACATATCACGTTTACGTTTCACCTGTGGCGTTTGTCCAAGTGGAAAACCCAAACGACGCGCACCTTCAATGCCAGCGACGAGCATGTCGCCAAGGTCTGGGCTTCGGCTTGTCCGCTTACGCATTTCATCCTTGGTCTCAACTGATTGCCGTCCGCCACGCGCTTCATCCCATCGACGCTGGCAAGCTTCATCCGCCGCTTCCTCAGACATGCCCCGCATTTGATCGGAACGAATACAATGCGCTAACGCGAACCAAAGCTCAGTCACAAATCTATCGTATGCCTCCCGGCAGGTCATGCGTTCACCTTGATTGTCTCCGACAAGATGTTTCTGACCGGTAAAGCATTCCCGATCACTTGCTGGTCCTCCGAATTGAATTGGAACAACCTGAGTCCATCCAATGTCAGCGAATGCCTTCATAAATTCCGAGCGGCCAGTTCCATCAAAAAATACATGTGCCGGTGGAATTCCAGCCTGTTCACAGTCGGCCTTGCATTGTCTCACAATGGCCTCAGCATGGCTTACATTTGCTATTTCGCTCCCTTGATAAACCCGAATGGGTCCGCACCAGAATCTCCAATTGTGAGTTGCGTCCTTTCCTAAAATGAAGGGCGCACCCGCCGTGCGGTCACCACCCGTGCCGCTATATGCCACGTCGAGCATGTAACCTTTAACCAATTTCTCATGGCTCCATGTCACTGGGTCAAATGCGTTGAATTTGTAGCAGTCGGACTTGGAAAACACACGGCGATCCGCCGTGGATTTCGGAATCTGGCCCACGGCGAACATGTTGAATCTGTCTGATTGTTCTCCGTAATTGTGGCGGCATTGATCAATATAACGTCGTCCAATTAGATTCTTGTAAGGTTCGTGCCCTTCCGGGAAATCCAGATTCGGAGAATCGTAGCCGATGAGTTGGACTGCCCGCCCATTGTACCAACGTGTTTCGTAAACACGGCTGACCTTTGTATCAGGCAGAGATTCCCAACCTAGTTTAGGCTCTGCGGCTTTTGCGAGCGGGTTGTGGATATCTGGCAGGTTGCCCATGAACGCCGCGAAACAAATCGGGTTGGATTCGAGATTGGCGAGAGAATCAATTATGCCCATCGGAACTGCCATAACTTCATCGGCTCCAAGGATAAATACACCGGATTGTTCTTCGGAAAGATCACCAGCTTTCGTGCCAATGTACTCTTCCAATCCCTGCCATTGGCCACCGCGTTTACAGGCTACGCCCAGGATACCAGACTTTAAGGAACGAAAATCTTCGGTTGCAGGCTGAGCGAGAAGCATGTTTTTGGATTCGATCAGATGACCGGCAAGCCACGGGAAAACTTTTTTGGCACTCTTATGAAGTTGCACAACGTAATCCCAAATTCTACGCCGGAGAGCATCGAGAGTTGTGGATGATATAATCACTGTGGTCGCTATCGGTCGTGCATAAAACATTGACAACGCGAATGCGGAAAACTCCAACGATTTTCCGGTAGAACTAGGTCCGAAAAGTGCGAGCCGTCCGGTCTTGCAAAGTTCCGGCAGGATCAATCCTTCATTCCACCGATGCCAGTATTTATCCGGGAACGCCAGCTTTTGGAACGCTCGAACGTGGTAAAATAATCCTTTGCCGCATGGTTGTCCCTGTTTGCCTTTCCAGGTTCCCATTTGAGCGACGGCTCCAAGCTCGATCCGTGCATCATCATCATTACCGAAGACATCCCAGACCTCGCCGTATTTCTCTACAGTTTTAGGTCGGATGCGGCGTTTCATAAATCAAAGGTCGCTCACGGCGTAGAAACCGGGTCAACGACAGACGCATTGACCCAAAGACGCCGGAGCGACCGAAATGTGAGATGGCTTGGTTTCATAAGCCGCCGTGAATGTGGTTGCAGGATGAATGAAAGTCAAGGATAGTTCAGCGAATGCGATAGGAAACTTATGTCACAAGCGCTCCCCAGCCCTATTGATTGCTGTTCTCCTTGTCCTGTCACAACGGCTGTTCCGCTGCCTGGCATTCCAGGTCCTCCAGGTCCTCCGTGCGTCCCGTGCGTCAACGGGATTGATGCCTTCACTTTGGTTGCAAATTACGCGCCGAATCCGCAACCACAGATGCCCTATCCGATTCAGGTGCTTTCCAGCACACTGACGATTGGATTTCCTACTGTCGCGCTTGTCTCAACAGCGACTCTCGTCCCTGGAATGGATGTTTCCGGGACTGGGATTTCTGGCGGAACAACGATTCTTTCTGTTGATAGCCCAATCCAAATCACATTGACGACTAATGCGACTGTGGGTGGTGTCCAGAGCATCACATACAAACAGAGCGTGACGGTCAATACGACGAGCAGCACTGGATTCCTGACGCCCGGAGAAATTGCTTTTGTCCAGTCTTGGGGCTACATGCTGGTGATTTCATTGCCATCGGCGACAAGCGTAAGAATTCAGAATATCGCTGATGGATCTAATCATTATATTCCAAATGTCGCACAAGGGACGATCTTGGCTGCTGCAAACAAGATTGTGCCTGGAGGTTTACAGGGAATTGATGGCATTTTGATAGGTGCGGCAGGTGGAGACTTGACTGGAACATATCCAAATCCAGTTATCGGTGCAGGCAAGGTTACGACAGCGAAAATGACCGCGACAGGAGTTGGTGCGATTACAAGAGGAGATGCGTTAAATGTCGCCCAAGTAACTACCGATGTTTCCGGTCGAATCACAGCAATGGTTAACGTGCCAATCGCTGGTGTCGTTCCTGGAGGTGGTGCTGGAGGTGATCTCACAGGAACATATCCGAGTCCAACATTAGTGACGACAGCGGTAGTAGCGGGTACGTATGGAGGTTCGACAACAATCCCGCAATTCACCGTGGATGCGAAAGGAAGGCTGATAGCGGCATCCAATGCAGTAACTAAATTTCTTCCGAGATATGGTCTTCTTGGAGTTGTTATTGGAGTTAATCTGAATGTTGGAGCAACAGACACACCAATTCCGATTTCTTCCGTAAATTATATCGTGCGACGAGTAATCGGAGTTAATGCTTCGATCAGTCTAACGGTCGCAACGGCTGGAGTTTTCAATACAGCGGGCGGTGTGGGAGCGATCTGTGCTGATCAAGTCTTATCTGCTCTTACAGCGGCGTCCAAGTACAAGGATTTGACGGTTGCGGGTGTTGGATTAACAGATGTACAAACGCCGGTACAACTTTTCTTACGTTGCGGGACACCACAGGGTGCAGCGGCTACGGCGGACTTTTATGTATTCGGGGAGAAGCTTGATTAGTCATGGCTGCTCCGATTCCCAATGCTTTCCTAGAGAAAATCTCGATCACGAGCCAGGGCGTCCACAGTGGAATCAAGCCGACTGAACTTTTGCCCAGTCAACTTGCGTGGGCACAGAATATCACGAATCGAGGAGGACGGGCAGGAACGCGACCGGCCATACGTAAGATCAAATTGACTTGGCCAGCTGCGACGAAACGATTTGCGCGATTTCAAGGAGCTGGATTTTACGAGGCAAATCTTGGAGGACAAAGCTGTCTCTTGGCCGCTATCTCCGGGAGCATTTATCGTTTTCTGATTAGCGGCAATATTGGCACCGTTCAGAATATTTCGCTGGGGGGAGATTTGAATGATCCGAATGTCAGACAAGTCTGGATGTTTCAGGGGGAGAATTTCGAATTTATCAATGATGCCCAATCCAATCCACTCTTCTGGGATGGCGCTGGATTGCGACGAAGCAAAGGAATTGCTGGGTCCGAACTTCCAGCAGGTGCGATGGGTCACTATTCAAATGGACGTATTGTCATGGCATTGCCAGATCGAAAATCCTATATCGCTGGCGATTTGGTGTACAGCCGAGGGACCAGTGGTGGTTACGGCGGTCGTGATGCTATTTTAAAGACGACGGAAAACAAAACAATCCTGGGCGGCGCGGCTTTTGGTGTTCCAGCCAACGCCGGAATCATCAATGCTATTTCTTCCGCGGGTGTGCCTGATACGTTCTCAGGACAAGGCCCAACACAGATTGGAACTAGGAAGGGCATTTTTACAGTCAACCTTCCACTTAATGCTCAAGATTGGATTGATATTCAATTTCCGTCGCAGACCAATTCGCTTCCTTCCTACGGACCGCTTTCGCAGAATGGGACAGTAACGATCAACGCTGATCTTTGGTATCGTTCTGTGGACGGTTTCCGATCTTTCGCCATCGCACGACGAGATTACAATACTTGGGTTCAGACACCGCTTTCTACGGAGATGACTCGTGTTTTGAAAAGCGACATTCCTTTCTTACTGGGCTTTGGTAGTGGAGTAGTTTTTCAAAATAGGCTTTTAGAGACATGCTCACCTTATGAGGTTAAGGATCGCGGCGTTGCTCATCGTGGTCTTATCGCGTTAGACTTCAACAATGTAAGTAGCATAACGCAACGGAGTAATCCTGATTATGACGGTTTATGGACCGGGCTTCCGATCCTTCAAATTCTCACGGGAACAATTGGCGGTGTCGAACGGTGTTTCATCTTTGCATTGGATTGCACGCTCGGCATTTGTCTTTACGAACTTCATCCAGACGAGGCTTACAGTTTCGACTTTGATGGCGTGAACGATGTGCAAATTGGCTGTGCTATAGAATCACGCGCATTGTGGGGTATGGACGCTCGTACCGCATACGGTCAGGAATATCAGCCAGATTCGGTGAAGTTGCCGCTTAAAAAATTGCTTACTGCTGATCTGTTTCCAGAAAAGATAACCGGAACAGTTAACGTTAAAATAAGGTACAAATCGGATCAAAATCCGAACTTTGTTGATTGGCATTCATTTTCATTCTGTGCCACATCGAAGGATTGTTCGACGGCAAATTGTCCTACGTTCCAGGATGTTCAGCAGCAATTCGCGACGTTTGTGCGATTGCCGTCGCCAAAGGACGATTGCAATACAATTACTGGTCGCTTGATGCGAACCGGGTACTTCTTTCAATTACGGTTCGAATGGAAGGGGCACATGCAGTTGCATCAAGCGCTTATTTGGGCTGTGCCAATACCGGAAACCATTCCGGAATGTCCTACCAACCAAGCTTGCACGCTGGTTGAGATGTGTCTTGATCCTTTGTTCGACTACAGCATTGAAGCTCCATGCGGCTCTGGATAACTCGCCTTACCGTTTCATGCCTTCCGCGCCTGCCAATCTATTCCAGTCCCGTTCCGTCCATTCCGTTCCCAGGCAATCCCAGCCTGCCTTTCCAAGCCAAACACATCCCTTCCCCATCTCGTCCGTCCTGGCCAATTCATACCTGCCAAACCCTCCCGGTCTGTTGCTGACCATTTCCAACCACTCCATGCCTGCCTTTCCCATGCTCTCCCCTGCTCTCTGTGTCACGACCTATCAGACCCTTTCGCTCTTTACCTGCCATGTCTTTTCTATCCCTGCCCCTTATTTCCCCACCCCACCCCACCTGCCATGCCTGCCATTCCGATCCCATCTCAACTACACCAGCTCGGTCCCCACTGCGCCTAGCCTGCCACGCCTTTCCAACCCACGCCTTTCCTGACCCAGTCTTTCCTGCCGTACCTAAGCCCGGATTTCAGCCTGTTGACGCAGTGTCGTGCGACGATGTTGTACATGGGTCTTTTTCATTGCGCGAAATACTTCCGCTAATTCTTTCAATGCTCCAAACTTTTGTTGGAAGTAGGAGAATTCATCCAACGCATCCTGAAGCAGTTCATCACGCATTTTAATATTGGATAGAACCTGAACTAACGGGCGATACCCACCGCCTTCCTTAACGCGATCCGTTTTTAGGCTCACCCACATCCGATCCCCATCTGGATTGGGAGAATTCGAAATCACAGTTATACAAAGCCGAATCAACGAACGCGCTTGCCAAATGCGGTATTCATCTGATGCCTTCACGTTATCCCATTCAAATCTGGAATGGAGCGGAGAGGAAATCGGACGCGCGGCTTCCACGATAGCGGCAGGCTGGAGTATTCCTCCGCCAGCCTGTTCAATGCGCTGTAGTTCACTGATTATTTCGATTGTTTTCATTGGTTAGTTCAAAACATCCCCAGCCTAAACCGGCTGAATTTTTAGAATCGTAACGCCCTTCACAAAGGCCGACTTGTTGACCTACACGCATAAGTAGATTGCTCACGTCCTGAATGCTGAATTGATCGGCATCCCAGCGGATTTGCACTTTAGCCGACCAATCGTGGTAAGCAGCACGAACCGTCACGTACGGTTGTCCGGTTTCCACCCGCGCCATATCTTCCTGTTTGACAGCCTTTCCATAGATTCGGATCAATGGGATTTGCGGTTCCAATTTATCGGTTCCATCGGCAACCACGAAAACGCTTAATTTGGCCAGCGTCATTTTGAAGCTGACCAACCGGCAGGCTGAGATCATGGCGTTACGAATTGATCCGGCGTGGAAACCATCCCAGCCTTCGGCGCTGATATACCGTGCGTCTTGGAATAGTTGATCTGTGGATTGGGCTTCGCGATTCTTTTTGGAAGATGAAGACTTGCCCGCCTCCATTTTATCTTTCATTTGCTGTTTGGTCTTGGCGCTGAACCGATGGATGACCAGCGGAGATGTTCCCCTGATTTCAAAAACAGCAGTTTTAAAATTCGGGGCCTTGATTTGAATGGCGATTGGAGTGTTTTGTTCTCCATTAGTGACTGACAAACGCGGTGTTGATTTGAGTTTTACCATGATGATTGATGAGGAAAAGGCACGCACTCGGAATATCGGCAAAGGAAGTTGTGACGCTTACCAAAGCTTTTGGCCAAGCGCGTGCCTACATTGGGTTCCTGATATTTAAGCGTCACAAAAGAATCAATCGCTGAATCCAGGTTGAAAGTCAAGCTTATTTTAGCCTTCCCAAATGTGCCCTGGTGGTTTATAGAGAGATAACGAAAGGACCAATTATGGCCAAAACTAAAGCCGACCCTGACGCTGATGGTGATGCTGGGTTTCACGCAAAACAGATGGCTTCCCACGAAGCGTTGGCATCCAAGCATCGTGCATTAGCCGATCATCATAGACGGCTTCACGACCAACGCATCCGGGCCACCGAGGAGGACAATACGCCGAAAGGCCGATTACTCGCTGCGGCACGCCAAATTTCTCCAGCATCGCCGATGGGAGGCTACTAAACAGTGGGAATGATTTGAACATGTTTCCAACATCTTCTTCTGGCTACATGACCAACGGTATGTTTGTTAAGAAGCATTATTCGGGCAATCGACGACTGTTTCTCTCCATTGGCGAGGCGCCGTTTGATCTCTTTAACTATTGCCTCAGTAAGAACCGCTCTTCCAATTTGCTCACCTTTTGGACGAACACGTGGTTTGCGTTCTTCTACGGGAAGATGTTTCCAAATCTTGCCTCTAACAATAAGGCCGACATCAACATTGGAGACTCCAAATTCGCGTGCCAACATTTCGTAAGTAGTTTTTCCTGGATGGTAACGTTTCCTGATTTCCAAAACGATAGCATCAGTAAGATTACTTCGTTTCCATGCAGCCCCTTTCGGATGGCGTCCTTTTGCCATCATGTCTGCATGATTATCTTGCACGGTGCCTGTAAAAAGATGATTTGGATTGCAACAAGGAGGGTTGTCGCATTTGTGGCAAACAAAATGGCCATCTGGAATATGACCTCGCTCCAATATCCAAGCGATGCGGTGTGCTCGCCATTGGCGACCATTCACTGCAAATTGCATGTAACCGCGTGGACTGGGTGCACCTTGATATGGCCAGCATTCGTCAGGACTACCGATTTTGACTTTTCCCCAAAATCTATCGCGCAATGGTTGCGCACAAAAATTTCTCCATCGCTCAAATGCGCCCCTCAACGCTGGAGGAATATCTTCTGCTCTCATCAGATTCGTAAAATGCATCAGGACAACTTTGCCTTTTGTCTTTTAGAAAGGCAACTGAATTAAATGGCAACAATTTTACTTAGCTTACGAGTCGGTACACTTTCTCCAAATTACTGTTTCTCAAATTGGCAGCAGACCCTTCTGGATTTCGGGGCTCAGTACCAAACCGAATTGACTGCATCCACTTTCTTTAGCATTGGATCGACCAAGCCTGACCCAGCTTTCAACGCTTTCCCTTGGTTCAAGACTGTGACCGATGCTTTCGGTCCGACTGGATTGTACCAATTCAGCGGTATCTGGTTCATGCCGGTCTGGCCTTTTGATGTCGATGAACGGCGGTCACGATTTGGAACTGAACCATCGGTCTGGTCGTTCGATGGTGGCGACGGTAATAATCCTACGATCACTCCACCGACAGCCAATAGTGGAGCGATGTGGGAAGTCGATCATACTTTTGATGGACGTTCACCTATTGGCGCTGGTTTGATTCCAAACGATATTTCGCCTGCAAGAACGCTCGCTGTAGGAGATACGGTTGGAGAAGGTGGACATTTACAAGGTAGAGAAGAAGTGGGTCCACATACGCATCTGGTCTGGCCAGCGGATGGAGGAGATAACAACATTGGTAAGAAGTGGTCGCATACCGATCCTGGAGGAGAATCCTGTGACGTTAGGCTTATGCAGATGATTCGGCCTAATATACTTTGCGCGCAGCAAACCGAATTGCTGGCGGATACGATCAAGTACGCCGCAACCCAACAGAAGGGAAATGTTCTGCATCCAGTAAAAGCGCTTTGGATCATCAAGAGAACGATTCGATCTAACTACGTCGTGCCATGACACTTCCTGATTCATAGAATTGTTGAAATGAGCAATCGCCATACATTTGCTGACCTCAAAAATTCGCGAGTGCCCGCAATTTTAACCGTCTGTCCTACAGACCCACGGCTTGCTCAATGGGCTATGATGTTCGAGGAAAGAGCATCCGCATTAGGACGATGGTGGGGCACAACTCGATTGGTCCGGTTCTGTTTGACAGATGGTTGTTTAGTTCTGCCGCGTGAAGTCGCGGTTGTCGAGAAAGCGACGATCAATGGGATGCCGTTACGCACTGAGAATGAATGGTTTCAGTTTGTCAGACCGCATGTGAGTTGCGATCCGAAAAGTAATTGTTTCACTGGTAGTTGTTCGGTATGCAATTGTTGCGGCTGTGGTGACGTAGTTCTCGAAGATCATTTGACCGATTGTTCGTTTACCAAAACAATCGGGACGAACAAAAAGATTCGGACGTACATTGGTGGTCTTTCTGATGTTGGGAAAAAAGTTATTTATCAGGGTTATGACAAAAATGGTGTTTGGATTCGCACTAACTTTGGAGGCTTTGTTCAGGATGGAGAACAGGTAACGCTTGCAAGTCCATTCGTGGACACGACAACAATCTGGGCTGCTGGTTCTCCGACAGGTGTAATCAAGGATGTGACTGACTGGCGTTTACTAGTTTATGAGCTTGATACAGGTACTATTCTGGAAGGTAAACAGTTGGCTATTTACCAACCGGATGAAACGATTCCAACGTATCGGGTGATGAACATTACGAATTTCAATCGTGTAGGAGGTTGTTCATCGACAAGCACGACGCGAACACTGCTAGCCATCGTCTCAGTCAATCCGATGCCGATCAAAAATGATAACGATTGGTTGCTCTTTCAGAATCTCGCGACGTACCAGGATGGAATGCAAGCGATTAAGTACTGGGAGGAAGGCAACGCTGCGATGGGCAACTCATTCTTTTACGGCGATGCCGCACCAGCGCGCAATCGCGAAGGTAATCCTCGAATGGACTTCCGGCATGGAGCTATTCCTATGCTTCAGGCTGAGCGTCGGAAGATGACGGGCGATCGCACGACAGTTAATTTGCAACATGATGGAGTGAGTACAGCAGGATTTTTATGAGCGCAGTAGGACCAGCATTAGGATTAGTTGGAGTAGGGCTTAGTCTTTGGGGCGCTTCTGAAAAAGCGGCAGATGCAAAAAGGCGTCAGCAAGTCTTAAAAGACTTGATGGCCACACCAGATGTTGACATCGGTGCTTTAGATCAAGCTGTGCTTGGCCGACAAGAAGCGGCGCAATCGAGAGTCACCGCCCTGGCGCGGCAATATGGTTTGGGCGCTGCTGAGACAGCCAAGCAAGCACAAGAAATCGCCCAGCCCGGAAGTGCTGAACGGGTAAAAAGTTTCGGATCGGCGATTGATCAAATTATTTCCGGCAAAGCCGGAGGAAATCCTTGGTCTATTTTTGGTGAAGGAGCGGCTGACACACTTGCCAGGGGATTTGGCGGAACAGGGGCCGGGGCGATCAATACCTACAACCTCGGTCGTCGGACGAGAATGGCCGAATTGGCGCACGTACCTTCATTGCTAGCAGCCCTTGGCGGGTACGCCCCGCATTATTCAACTCCGACTGGTGAATCATTCATGCCATTAAGTACCCAGGGCAACCTCAGCGCTATATTACAACAGCGTCAACAACGATTTGCGTTGGGATCACAGCTTTCCCAAACCGAAGGTCCTGGCGGAGTATGGGGAGGTGCACTGGAGGGTCTTGGAGGAACAATGATGGGTGCGGGACTATTTGCTGGAATGAGCAATATGGGTGCTGGACCTGGACAAATGGCTCAGAATATGGCGGCTTTTAATGGCCAAAGTTTACCTTCGAATTTTGGAAGTCTTAGTTCAATAAATCAATGGAAGTATCTGGGAATGTTGAATCGGGCTGGTCCTTCCGGTGGGTACGAATAGATCATGGCCAATGAATTTCTATCCGGTTTGCAGATTGGCGGTCACATTGCCAGTGAAGCGCTTGGTTACAGCGCGCGGATGCAGGAATTGCGTTCTCAACAAGCATTGAGACAGTTACAAGAACAACACTTGGCAGCGGAGACCCAACAAATAACGGGAAACATCCATACTGGTATTGCGATGCGCGGTGACATGGAACATGCAATGGCTCAACACGCGATTGATACATCCGATACGATTCCAGGCAGCGGGGGAATGCCGCCACTTCCAAACACCCATAAACTTGAGCAGGATGAATCACTGATGAAGAACGTTTTGCCAGTCGTCGCAAAATGGCGTCCTCAGGAAGTTCCTGCCTTTATGCAAGGTGTTGCGATGATACCTTATCGAAAAGCGGCAGCCGAATGGATGGGAACACGAGCACAAACAGAACAGGACAAAATCGCTTCTCATGCGGAAGCAAACGCGGCTTTAGCAGAGCAACGTCGGGCCGCTGCTTTGCTCAGTGGCGCTCGCGCTGGTCAGATCGGATCACAGACGGATGCCTTCGATACGGGAGAGGCAAAAGAATTCACAAACTCAAAGGGCGAACTTATTGGTTATGGTTTGCCAAACGGCAAAGGTGGTATGCACTTCATGTCGCCTCATGCCGATGGCGAGATTAAATTCGGAACCACACCAGCGGGCGAACAGTACATCTTTAACAATCACGGTCATTTTCAGATGCTCCGTGACCAGAGTCAACTTGTGAATCTCCATCGGCTCAATTCGGAGTTGACGGATATTAACAAGACGATCCGTAAAGTGGAAACCGATCCGACCCGGAATGAAGAAAACAAAAACACGGTGATTCTTAAGCTCAAGCAAGATCGTAATCGGATTCAGAAGCAGATGCAAAAGACAACTCCAATACCTTCGACCGAACTGCCTGCCGCTGCCGCTCCAAAAGAATTCAATTGGGACCCAGCTAAAGGGTTAATACCCTCTCCGTAATATGCCGGTTAAAGTCAACATTCCAGATGTTGGCGCGGTCAATTTTCCTGACGGGATGTCGATGGAAGAAATCGCTTCGACGATTCGAGAGAAGATTATACCAAAGGCAGAGACATCGACTGCTGTCTCATCTCCGTCTAGTGCTCCGTCTAGTGCTCCGTCTGGTGCTCCGTCTGGTGCTCCGGGTATTATTCCGCCCGAAGTTATCCGTGCCAATCGCTCCACAATGCCAGGCACATTTGGTCGGCCAAGTGAACAGGGCCTTGGCGCTTTGGACACGATCAACCAAGCAGCTCAAACTCGCGGCCCGCAACTCAATAAGCCGTTGAGTCAGACAGAGAAGTTTGTGGAAGGTCTGGGGTCTGGAATGGAAGAAACAGTGAGGTCACTTGCTACACCCGAGGGGGTCGCTACCGCGGTTGGTCTAACAGCGCTTTCACTGTTTCCACCGACGGCTCCAATTGGACTCAGTCTGACCGCTGGTTTAGGTGCGAAGGGCCTGGGCGAGTCGGCGGGACGCGCCAGCGTCGCTATCCAGCAAAGTGATATTCGGGAGGCCGCAAAAGAAATCGCACCAACGGTAGCGAGTTTGCTAATGACAGCGGCTCCGGCGGGGACCATATTGCCCAAGGCGAGCGCCGCGCTTAAAGAAATTCAGGGTGGCTTGGAGAAAGGCAAGGAAGCACCTCCAAGGATTCCCGGAGAACAAAATCCAGCAGGACCAGAACCTCCAAAACCAAATCCTTTCCATGAGAGTTTTGTTAAACAAGAAGAAGAGGCCCGATTAGCCAGGGAACAGGAAAAGCAGTCGGCGCGTGAAGCCCGAAGTCAGGAGACTGGAAAGCCAATCTCGGAACCTGAGTCACCCATTCCTCAATCTCCAATCGTACCTCCAATTAGGCCAGTTACAACTCTTCCAGAAGTTCATGGAACCACTTCCCAAGATGATAAGTCGCCTTTGTTAAGCGCGCCAGAAAGCGCACTTCCTCCACAAGCTTCTCTCCCTGTTAATCCTCTTCCAGAATCTGAACGAACTCTTGGCATAGTAGCACCCGCGGCGAGGGGCATATTATCTATCGGCCTTCCAAATTTTCATCCAATCAAGGCCATTCAAAATCTCTGGGATACCATTTCTGGAAAATCAATGCCGCGCATTACAGAAGCCAATCGTGATGTGGGTGAGCTTGGAGTCCGTTACGCTTCCTCTCGTGTCGCCGCTGAACATCAAGGAGCTTTGTTTGGCGCGAAAGTTCTTGATGGTCTTGACATCAACGCTCGTTCCTTTGGAGCGTGGCTGACCGAAGATAATCTTCGTTCGATCCGGCAAGGACTCTTCGATCAAGCACACGCGGCCCGACGCGAGGGCAATCCCGAATTGGCGCGAGAATTAGATTCACAAGCAGGAGAAGTCCGAACCATCATCGGCGAGAAAAATTCCCCCTTCCGAAACGAAGAAGATTATCAAGATTTCTTTCGCAAGCCGGAAGTTCAAGAGGCTTTGACTCGTCACAAACAGTATTGGCAAGAGACGGTCGATCCCATGTACAAGGCCGCAATGGACATCGACCCGAATGTTGAGCTTCCTTCTCGCGGTTTGCAATCAGGTGCCCGCATTAACCTTAAAGCTATCTTGGAAGGCGATGCACCGAGCACAAGTCCAGTGACAACCAGCCGTGGCAACCTTACATCATCGTTCAAAAAGAAATCTCCTTTCGGACGGCAAGCTTTCGGAACGGCGGATAATTATGAATCATGGTATCCTGACATTGTTGCGCATACGTTCAACCGACAGCTTGAGATAGCAAACCAGAATCGGTTCAACAAATCTCTTGTGGAAAATGAGCTTGCGGAGGTGGACGCGCCTGGTCAGAAGGTTGAAATTGATGGTAAGCCAACGGTGTCTTTCCCGTTGCAACGCCGCCTGATCATTACAACTAAAGAGGGTCAAACCCAGACGTATAATGCCGGTCAGAATATCTACGTGCGTGCCGATCTTGCGCCGGAATACCGACAGGCGCTTAATGTGGATTCGCCGCACAAATACCCGCTCACCGAAGACATTAACGGACTTCTAAATAAGTCTGCGCTAGCTGGTCTGACCGATGTCAGCACCCATGTACTTAATTTGTTTGACGCCTTAATACGTTCGCCGAATGGCAATCCGATAATCGGAACGGCAACAAAACTGGCGGGTCGAAGCGACTTACTCGTTCAAGCCGGGCGTGTTCTCGCGAAATCTTTTTCCGATAATCGCGAACAACTTGCGGAGCTTGCGGGCATTGGAGCCTTGCGTGATAAGCTTGCGGTTGAACCTTCACAGAACGTCATCGGGGCCGCCTTACAAGCTCCAGGTAAGGTTACCAGATCAATTATCCAGTGGGCTGATAGCACAACACGCCTGGTTCTGGATGATACTTTTCAAAAAATGGCCGAGAATGGCCTTGTTGAAAACACCGAAACTGCGCGCCGTGAATTCGTCAATCAAGTTGGACAGTACAACAAACGCCTTCAGGATAAATTTACGGTTTGGCTTAGAGACACCGGTCTTGGCCCTTTTGTGACTGCGGGCAAGACATTCAACTCAATGGGCGTAAGAGCCGCCACACTTAATCCCGGCGTCAAAGGAGCTACGGCGGCGGCGGAAGTGGGATTGCGCACCGAGCAAATCTCCAACTGGATAGGAACTGCTGTCACTGTAGGCGTCTTGAATTACATGTTCACCGGATCTTTCTCTGGTCGTGAAGGTAACAAACTTGGGAATATCGACTTTGGATTGAACGATAAAAATGGAAAACCGACGAGCTTTCCGGCTTTCGGGCTTCTTGGCCTGGATCGTGCCGAGCGCGTTACGGGTGTTAAAGGAGCTATTGAATCAGTTCGTCAAGGTTTACCTTTACAAAATGCCGTTGATTCCGCCTTCCGTGATTTGTTTAACTCATGGACCGCGCCGATGGCCGGTCCTGCCGTGCGAGCCGCCTCTGTCACAGCTACGGGTTATCCGCCTGCCATTGGAGTTCCCAGAGAAGCTGAAGCCGCTGGACCAAATCAAAGCCAGGCGTTAGAAAGATTGTGGGCCGCAGGTCGTGGCGCAAATCCAGTTCTCAAAAGCTATCTGGATTATCGTGAAGGTAAACCTTGGTCCGATATAATGGCAACCCAACTTCCCAGGCTCGTTATGCGGCCCGGAATGACGCCGGAGAGATTTGAAGCCATGCCAAAAATCGTAGAAGGCGCGCGTCTTAACGATTTGATTGATGATTCCGCAAGCCGTTTGCGTAAACTCGGATTGACCGAGCGCATAGACGCCGCATCCAAAATAGCGGACGTGCGCGAACTGAATGAAGCTCAGCGCAAAAAGTTCTTCGACGGCTTGATGCTCAAAGGCATTTTTAAGCACGGGGACGAAACCTCGCCCGTATCTCGCGCTAAAGGCGGTCCCGTTTCCGCAAACCAGCCTTACGTTGTGGGTGAGAAGGGGCCTGAGACATTCGTGCCCAATGGGAGCGCCAACGCGACAACATCGGCTGGACGCAAGCATCTGTTAGTCATTGGCGGTTCAGGCTCGACCATAAACGAGAATCTTTTTCCACTCGTGCGAGACGCAGCGGGGGACATGGCCAAGAGCATTTCGTATTATCCTTTACGTGGAACCGGGCAGGGAATGGATCAAGTTGGGATTGGCAAATCCACCAAGGAAATCGGAGATTTGCTCAAGCAGAAAACAGCGAACGGGGATGAGGTAAACGTTGTCGCGCACTCGCTCGCGGCACCGATTTTGTTCAACTACCTGAGAAACAATCCAAATCCGAACGTTCATCCGACCTACATTGATGCGCCTAACCTAAAACCGTGGATGCATCCCGGACCTGATTGGACTCTTGGTATATCTCCAACGGCAAAGTCTATTGTAACAGCCAACAAAAACGGAATCGCGAGTGATCCAAACCATATCAACTGGACGAGTGGTGATTGGTTGTTCAACAAGGCAAAACATTCACCCTGGAATTATCCCGATGCCCCAGGTGCCAAACAGCAAATAAGCGACCTGCAAGACCTCATTCGCAATTCGCTCGGAGGCGGTGCCACAAATGCGACTTCCCCTAAAGTTGTCGGCGCGCAAGGGCCGGAGGTAATCGTTCCGAAACAATCCGGGTCGATCATTCCGAATCCTCAATAGTTTATGCCAGTCACCAAAGGATCATCGAAAGCCGTGATTAGCCGGAATATTTCCGAATTCCATGGAGGAAAGTCTTATGCCCATACGCAGTCGAAGTTTGGCAAGAAGAAGGCCGATGCTCAAGCGGTCGCCGTAGCCCTCAGCACGGCTCGCAAATCGCTCGGTCGGAAGATGAGGAAACGACGCTGAAAGATTGGTTGCAGGCCAAGGAATTGCACCTTGCTAAAGTGGTTATGAGCCACCCATCTGCGCTCTAGCCGATTCGCCTGCGATGGTTAGTAACCGCCTTTGCGCTCTTCGGGATAACCTTGGTACTTGCCGTAAGTCGGGCCAGGAATCACAACTCCACTGTCCTTAGGTTCGGAGTAGGATTGGCATGGACCGGCTAAGATTGGATCGGCACCACCATCACCGCCGGGTTGTTTAAGATCGGATTCGATTGCAGGTTTATCAGTCATAGTGAACTAATCCTACCTTTGTTGTCATCATAGTCAACCTGGTTGTGGTATTCATTTGTTTCTAACTTCCAGCGGATACCGCAGAAATTCCTTCTCAATATGGTCACGAATTGTGCGCAGGCGGTCGTACACCTTATCATTGTCCTTCCAATCTAATATGGCACCGTCCAGTGCGAGCAAAGCGTGCCCGATGCGGATGCGTCCAAAGCAGAGCCGGTTCATTTTGCGGTTGGCTGTGGGATCGCCCTCGGCGGCTGGCGCACCTTGGTAAGCTGAGAGCGTTGTTAGTGGCCATTCGCTGTCGATGACATCACTTTGGCGTTTTGGACTGGCCGCGCGCCGGTCGGTGGGATATGCCCTTGTTGTTCGTTCGTCCATGATTTCTCACTTTTTTTCAATCACTATTTCAATTCTTTCCGGTTCTCCGCGCGCGCATTTTCTTTGAGTGACTTCGATACGGGTCGTGGCTGGATCATCGTTTGGGATGAAGCCGTATCGGCGCAGACAATCGACGTGAAATTTTTCTGCAAGGTTGTCTTCATCGAGAAGCCGTTTTCGAATGCTGGTAATGATGACTCGAAATCGTGCCGGATTTTCCTCTTGAGGCGATGGCGTTCCCAATGGCTCATGGCCAGCACCTGATTCCATGAGGGCAATCTTCCGAGAATCATGATCACAATTCGCTTTGACGAAACTTGGGCTGGCGTTTGGGAATTTGCTTCGCAATTCATGGATTGTCATAGATCAAACTGATTTCGATTTCGATTCGACTTTGTTGGTTTTGGATTACCGTACAGAGCAATCGCAGCACGGAATCTTTTTACGTTGAGTTCTTTGGGTTCACATTCAGCTACATCGCTATAGCCGTTTTCGATACACCACCGGAAGAATGCTTCGAACGGCCCAACTTTATGATGTAATGATGATTTCATTCGTTCTCTATGGATTTGACCAGATTGTAGTAAGCGTCCTTCTCATCCTTGCCTTCGGCGCCATAGTTGGAAACCAAGCTGTCACAGGTGGACCACGGACAGAAAACGACGATCTTCTTTTCCGACTCAATCCGGTGGAGTTGTTTGTCACACGTCGGACAAAAGTAGAGGGATGGCGTTCCGGTTCTCATAACAAAGATGTCGCATCAAATGAACTTCATGAAATCAGATTCGGACCAAGACCCCTCCCTCCTCCCCATTGGATGGAGAGAATGAGGGGAGACCTGCGGCGCTTGTTTTTACCGTGGCTTTTCCTGCCGCACCCGCACTTCGGGGCCTCCCGCCACGTCGGAACTCGCTTTTTCTCGTGCTCGTTATCGAACGGGTTCGTGAACGTTGAAAAATCAGCGTTCGCTCAGTTGAAATCCTCATAACAGCGGAGGTAGCCCGGAGCGGGCACTGAGCGAACGCCGAAAGCGGCATTTCGTTCGATTGCACTGTTATGCCAGATTTCATACTGGCTCGAACGTCTTTAAATTGATTTGTCATGGGGTCTTTGTCAACTTCTAAATCGGTACGGTTCTTAAGGGGACTGATAACGCATCACGGACCGCCATCATGCGCTCATAAATTTAGGGCCCGGTCCTCTGGCACTCGCGCCGGGCGTCGCGCTTTTCAACTCCTGTTTCGCACAGGACGCCTACTCAGTCCAAGGCAGTTTATCAGCCGCCTCTTCTGCCACACGGCAGGTCGAATGTGATGCAGTTAACTGATTCCTGTTTGCACGGGAATCCGTCCAGCTCCGCGAAAAGTCGGACAGTGGTAGTTTCCCATTTAGTAGCACACATTGGCCGGAGAAATTCGTTGAGCGTACAGAAAAAGATTCTGAAAGCGCCAGTAAAAAATTCCTCGCACGTGCGGTTCAATCCTGACATCCGCTTTTTCACCATGCAATCTCGGCGCTTTCTTTATCATCGTAATTACTTTTTGTGAGTTGACAATTAAAAGGCCCGCCCAAACGGGCATATCCTCGTAATACAATATCCCTTCGGGACTGACGAACCAGAATTGAGATGGGCCGCAAACAGAATGAGCCGCAAGCTCATCGTGTTTGACGCGCGTCTCATGGATAAAACGGCGGTCGGCGTCCATCACATCCGTTCTCTTTGATTTCATCTTTCCAGCATCGGATAAAAAGTCCTG
>Ga0209515_10001523_pt1 | contig 38426 bp, 36 predicted proteins | sample Subgroupgradi54m_FD_187454 | JGI IMG/M metagenome (GOLD analysis project Ga0209515, IMG submission 187454) | Subsurface groundwater microbial communities from S. Glens Falls, New York, USA - GMW60B uncontaminated upgradient, 5.4 m (SPAdes)... ... | reverse complement strand
AGGCAAGCTTAAGAATCTTGATGAAGACGGTATTATCCGTATTGGTGCCGAAGTATCTCCTGGAGATATTCTCGTAGGAAAGATTACACCAAAGGGAGAGACTGAACTTACTCCAGAAGAAAGATTGCTTCGTTCAATTTTCGGTGAAAAAGTGCGTGATGTGAAAGATTCATCTCTTCGCCTTGATCATGGAAAGCGTGGACGCATTATTGGTGTGAAGGTGTTTACTCGTGAACGCGGAGATCAGCTTGAAAGTGGAATCATCAAGCGTATTCACATTGAAGTAGCGCAAGTGCGAAACATTTCTGTGGGAGACAAACTTGCAGGGCGACACGGTAACAAAGGTGTGATCTCAACAATTCTTCCAGTAGAAGAAATGCCATACATGGCAGATGGAACTCCTGTTGACGTGCTTCTTACACCGCTTGGTGTGCCATCACGTATGAACCTTGGACAAATCTTGGAAATGCATCTTGGTCTTGCTGCGCAGACACTTGGTTATCAGGCTATCGTGCCAGCGTTCCAGGGAGCAAATGAAACTGAAATTAAAGAAGAGCTCGTGAAGGCCGGATTTAAGGAATCAGGAACAGCACAGCTCTACGATGGACGCACAGGCGAGGCATTTGATAAAGAAACTGCCGTGGGTGTGATGTATGTGATGAAGCTTCACCATATGGTTGAAGATAAGATTCACATGCGTTCTATCGGTCCGTACTCTCTTATCACGCAACAGCCCCTTGGAGGTAAGGCCCAAGGTGGAGGACAGCGCTTCGGAGAAATGGAAGTGTGGGCTCTTGAAGGATACGGTGCGGCACACACGCTTCGCGAAATGCTTACGGTGAAGTCTGACGATATCGACGGACGTTCACAGGCATTTGACAGCATCATTCGTGGAGAAGATGTGAAGGAACCTAATACTCCAGCATCGTTTACGGTGATGTTGAACACACTTCGTGGACTTTCTCTTGATGTTACTCCCCGAAAGATCCAAGGATTTGAAGATACATTACTAGGAGAAACTAATCTTTAATCACACACCAAACACAAACGTATGAAAACAATTGATACAACAAACTTCGACGCTTTGACTCTCAAGATTGCTTCTCCTGAAGCGATTCGTTCATGGAGTTTTGGTGAAGTGACCAAGCCAGAGACGATCAACTATCGTACAGGCCGCAGTGAACGCTACGGACTTTTCGATGAAAGAATCTTCGGTCCGGAAAAAGATTATGAATGTTATTGTGGAAAGTACCGCCGTATTCGCTATAAGGGGATTATTTGTGAAAAATGTGGAGTAGAAGTATGTAAGTCTATCGTTCGTCGCGAACGTATGGGACATATAGAGCTTGCTTCTCCTGTTGCTCATATCTGGTTCCTTCGAACCGTGCCATCACGTATCGCTATGGTACTTGGTGCACCAGTGTCAGAAGTAGAAAAGGTAGTGTACTTTGCAGGATACATCATTCGTTCAGTCAATGATGCTGCAAAGGAAGAAATCTTGAAGAATTTGGACAGTGAATTTAAGGCCAAAATCAAATCATCAAACGATGAAAAGACAGAAGAAAAACTTCGTGATCTTCTTGTTTCAACAAAGAAGGAAATCGCAGAGCTTCGTCCTTGGAAAATCCTTGATGAACTTACGTATCATCGCTATGCGATGAAGTATGGTACTTGTTTCGAAGCTGGTATTGGAGCTGAAGCTATTTTTAATATCTTCAAAACAATTGATCTACCAACACTTGAAGCAAAGATTGTACAAAGTATGATCAAGATTGGGGCTCTCGATAGAGAGAAAGCTGAAAAGAGACTTTCACTCATCAGAGCGTTTATCGCAGCAGGTATTCGTCCTGAGTGGATGTTTATGACGGTGGTGCCGATTGTTCCGCCAGGCATTCGCCCGATGGTAGCACTTGAAGGAGGCCGTTATGCAGCATCTGATGTAAACGATTTGTATCGCCGAGTGATTAACCGAAACAACCGTTTGAAAAAATTGAAGGAAATCGGAGCACCGGACGTGATCTTGAGAAATGAAAAGCGTATTCTGCAGGAAGCAGTGGATGCACTCATTGATAACTCTGCTAGACACGGACAGGATGCGATCATGAGTCAGTCTCAGAAGCGCCAACTTAAATCTCTTTCAGATAATTTGAAAGGTAAGCAAGGGCTTCTACGTGGAAACCTTCTTGGTAAGCGTGTGGATTACTCTGCTCGATCTGTGATCGTGGTTGGTCCTTCACTTGCACTTTCTGAATGTGGACTTCCAAAGCATATGGCGCTTGAACTCTTCAAGCCATTTGTAATCTCAAAGCTTCTTGAACGAGAACTAGCGTTCAACATTCGTGGCGCAAACAAATTAATCGAAGATGGTATCCCTGAAGTATGGGCGATTCTTGAAGAGTGTATTGAAGGAAAGTATGTGCTGCTTAACCGAGCTCCGACACTTCACCGTCTTGGTATCCAAGCATTCCATCCTCGTCTTATCGAAGGTAATGCTATTCAGCTTCACCCGCTTGTATGTCAGGCTTTCAACGCTGACTTTGATGGTGACCAAATGGCGGTTCATCTTCCACTTTCTATTGCAGCACAAAAGGAAGCGCGTGAGCTTATGGCCGCAAACAGAAACCTTCTTAAACCAGGTTCTGGAGACACTATCGTGAGTCCTCGTATGGACATGGTGCTTGGTGCGTATTGGATGACAAAAATAATTGAAGGAGAAAAAGGAGAAGGAAAGTACTTTGCATCTGCAAATGAAGCGATCACTGCATATGACTTCGGTATCCTTTCATTCCGCGCGAAGATTTGGGTTATGCCGTCAGATAAGGAAAAGTATTCTCGATTTGAGGGCAAGCGATTTGAGACAACGGTTGGACGACTTCTTTTCAACTCGGTCTTCCCAGCAGATTTTCCTTTCTACAACGAAGAAGTGAACATCAAGAAGATGAGTTCGCTTGTGGATGAAGTGGTGATGCGTTATGGATTAGACATCGCTCCTACGGTGATCGATAAGATCAAGGCATTCGGATACAAATACGCTACTGTTTCTGGAACAACATGGAACATTGATGCGGTGAAAGTACCAGTAGGCAAGCCAGCGCTTATTACTGAAGGATGGGAAACTGTTGCGAAGATTCAAAATGATTATGGCGAAGGACTTCTTTCAGAAGAAGAGCGTTATGAAAAAACAATTGAATCATGGCAAAGTATTCGTACTCGTATTGAGAAATTGATTCCAGAATCTCTAGAGAATCATGGATCAGTGTTTGACCTTATCACTTCTGGTGCGAGAGGTTCTATGGCACAGGTAATTCAGATGGCCGGTATGAAGGGTATCATTGTGAACAACTCAGGACGAAACATCGACTTCCCGATTATTTCATCATACAAGGAAGGATTGTCTCCAATTGAATACTTCATTACTACCTATGGTGCTCGTAAAGGTAACTCCGACACCGCGCTTAAAACAGCTCAGGCCGGGTATCTTACACGACGCCTCGTGGATGTGGCACAGGATGCGGTGATTACCGATGTAGATTGCGGTACGAAAGAATCAAAGACAGTTCGCAAGGAAAACGCGCTCGGTATCGAAGTTCCAATTTCAAAGAATATTCGTGGACGAGTGATTGCAGAAAATATTGTGGTAGATGGCGAGACGCTCTTCAAGAAGAATCATCTTCTTACTAAAGAAGACGCAATCGCGGTTGAAAATGCCGGAGTTACAGAAGTGAAAGTATTCTCTCCACTTATCTGTGATTCTCTCCATGGTCTTTGTCAGAAGTGTTATGGACTCGACATGGGACGTAACGAAAAAGTTCGTCTTGGTGAAGCAGTGGGAATCGTGGCTGCTCAAGCGATCGGTGAACCGGGAACTCAGCTTACTATGCGTACCTTCCACTCTGGAGGTGTGGCGGGAACAGACATTACTCAAGGTCTTCCTCGTATTGAAGAAATCTTCGAACGACGTGCACCGAAGAACCCAGCGATCATTGCGCATGAAGCAGGAGAAGTCGTGGGTCTACGCGATGAAGGAAAGGAAAAGATTCTTATTGTAATTGCAGATGAGGAAATTGTCGCAAAGGGAAATAAAAAAGGGAAGCAAGTGGAATACACTATTCCTTTCCGTCGCCAGCTTATCGTAAAGATTGGAGACAAGCTTGCAAAGGGACAATTGATCACTGATGGATCTTGCGATATCGAAGAACTCTTCGAACATGCCGGCAAAGAAGCAGCAGAAGAATATATTGTTGCGGAAATCAATAAGGTGTATGAACTTCAAGGTGCTGCGATTACACGCAAGCACGTGGAAATCATCATCAAGCAAATGTTTGATCGTGTGAAGATTACTGCACCTGGCGCTACTAAGTTTACTCAGGGAGAAACTGTTGAACTTAATAACTTCCGTGTAGAAAATAATCGTGTGAAAGCAGAAGGTGGTGAAGAGGCAAAAGGCAGAACAAGAGTGCTTGGTATTACAGATGTTGCGCTCTCAACTGACTCATGGCTCTCAAGTGCGTCATTCCAAAATACTACTCGTGTGCTCATCACTGCTGCATCTCGCGGACAGACAGATGAACTAAGAGGACTTAAGGAAAACGTTATTCTTGGCCGACTTATTCCAGCGGGAACTGGTATAAGGTTAAAGGAAGATAAATAGTAAAATTATTCGTTTGTTGTTATTCGTTTATCGTTGATAGTTTTAATACAAATACCGCATCTACGATGCGGCATTTGTATTTTCATCAATAATTAATTTTGTTTGACAGGTTTCTCCCAGAAACCCAGAATGAAAAATAAGGGCCCTTTAACTGCTTCTGGAGTTTCTAATGAACAACCTCATGTCATCGTTTGATTTTGCGACAAGGACTATCTATATTCGCGGAGATATAGAGCTCGGGACGTGTGAAATAATTGATAAAGCGCTCATTGCTTTTCGGTCAGATGGTTCTCCTCCAATTGCAATTTCTATTTCTTCAAGAGGGGGAAGCGTGTCAGCAGGACTTCATGTATGTGATCTGTTTAATTTATACAAGGGCAAAAAAATCGCCTTTGTTTCTGGCAAAGCTTCTTCTATGGCGGCAATTATTCTGCAGGTGTGTGATGTAAGAATTTGTACGCCTCATGCAGAGATTCTTATTCACGGCACAACCCAGCAATTAAGTTATGACATATATAATAGTAAAAGGAGAATGAAAAGATTTGAGAGAACAGTTAGGAAGCTGCAGCAAGCAACAGAAGCAATTCTCTCCAAGAGAACAGGGTTGTCAGTGAAAAAACTTAGGTCGCTCTACGATAGGCGATTGTCGGCTCAAGAGGCGCTTAAATACCACCTCATTGATCAAATTCTGTGAGAAACCCCCGCTCCGGCGGGGATTTGTTTTACTATAAAAATAAAAAACCGCCGGACGCGAAGTCCGGCACGTGAGAGTAGGTAAAGGGATCATCAATCTTCTTCGTTGTCAGGTCTCCAATAGCGATCCCAGAGGAAAGCTAGGAGGATCAATGCGGCAATTGAGGTGCACAATATGATCGTAGAGCGAAAAGTTGGTGGGAAATGCATTTTTGCACTCGACAGTGACATGGTCACGCAAATGACCAGCAAACTGCCAAGGAGAGGCACGGCAGTCTTTCGCAACTTCCGACCTTGAAGAGTTCCATTGCGAATGCCTAGGACGGTTTCGTATGTGATTGCCATGCAAATAGCTGTGGCCATGAGCACAAAAAAAGTGATAATATCGAAATCTTGCATGTCTATCCCCAAGTATGCTCCAAAGAGCGTTGATAGAAATCTACTATTTAATCCGTCATATGTCAATTTGTAAAAAGCCTTGGAATACATACAAAATATGTCAACTAGTAACTAGTAACGAGTAACGTTAAACTAGGATTACGCATCTAACTAACACCTAACGGCTAAAGCCTACCGCCTATTTTATGAACCCTAAAGACGAAATCAAGGAGAAACTTTCTATAATCGATGTCATATCGACCTATGTTCGTCTTGAGAAAGCGGGGTCACAATATCGCGCGAGGTGTCCATTCCACAATGAACGCACGCCATCATTTTATGTTTCTCCTGAGCGCAAGAACTTTCATTGCTTTGGATGTGGGGCACATGGCGATATTTTTACATTTGTGGAGAAGTTGGAAAACATTCCATTTTATGATGCGCTTAAGATGCTTGCGGACAGAGCAGGTATCGCGCTTACTCCAAACAAAGATTCGCAAGCGGAATCAAGATTAATTTCTCTCCTGAAAGATACTACAGAATACTTTGAAGTTAACTTTCAAAAAAGCGCTGAGGCTAAGGAGTATATCGGTGGAAGAGGAGTGCTCGATGATACCCGTGCACATTTTCACATTGGGTATGCAAACAACGAATGGCGGACCTTATTTGCGCATTTGATGCAGAAAGGCTACCAGCCGGAGGAAATGGAACAAGCAGGCGTAGTCATAAAAGCACTCGATGAACAAGGGAACACAAAAGGCTGGTATGACCGCTTTCGAGGGCGTGTGATGTTTCCTATACGAAATATCGCAGGAGCAACTGTTGGGTATTCTGGGCGCATTCTCCCTTCACTTCTAGATCCGACCAAGGAACTGGCTAAGTATGTAAATACTCCAGAGACGCCGCTGTATCACAAGTCAAAAATTCTTTTTGGATATGACACCGCGAAGAAAATGATGAATGAAAAGAAGGAAGTGGTTGTAGTGGAAGGACAGATGGATCTCGTGATGAGTTATCAGGCGGGAGTATATAATACTATCGCAGTCTCCGGAACTGCCTTTACCGATGAACATATCAATTTGATCAAGCGGTTTTGCAATAAAGTGATTCTTTCTTTCGATACAGATAATGCTGGGCAAGTAGCACTTCGAAAGAGTGCGCTTATGTGTTTATATGGTGGGTTAGACGTATACGTAGTCGGAGACATTGGTACTAAAGATCCGGCGGATTTGATTAAGGAAAATAACGAAGCTTGGATCACAGCATTGGAAAAACGAACGCATGTGATTGAATATTTGCTTGGTCATATTATGAAGGAGACACAGGATGCTCGTGAGCAGGGGAAAAGAATAGTAACAGAACTGCTTCCTTTTATTCGCGCAATACAATCTTCAATAGACAAAATGTATTTTGTTAAGATAGTGGCAAATAAAGTAGGAATACCGGAAGAAATTTTGGTGGAAGAAATGAAGCGCGGGTCACAGATTTCTTCTCGTGAAGACAAGCAAGAAGAGTCAGTCTCACCTCAAAAGCAGAAAATAAGCATTAAGGAAAAGCAAGAACGCGAGCTTATCGCGTTTGTTACGTGGAAACATATGAAAGACCATGAGTTAGTCATGCCACTTTCTCTGCCTTATGAAGAATACCCTCCACAGATTATTGAAGAACATATTTTTGAATTGGAAAAGACAACACAAGGTGATGCCGACAAGGTGCTTCGAGATTTAGTGAATTCTTATAAAAAAGAATTATACAGAGTGAAGTTGACGCTTCTCCAGGAACGTATGCGTAAAGAAGGGGATGATCACGAAACAATCCTAAAACAAATTTACGAACTGACTAAGGAATTTCATTCTTAGCTAGTAGATACCAGCTCTCTATTTGTTTTCCACTTCTCAGATATCCACTTCCATGCTGCTAGTCAAATAGGGTAAAATATGATAGTATACGCGTTACCCGTCAATATGGCGAAAAGCAAAGCATTGTCAAAAAAGAATATTTCAAAAAAAACTACAGCAAAAACTGTATCCAAAAAAACAAATAAGAAGCAGGTGAAAAATATAGCTTCGAAGAAGGTAGCACCGAAAAAGAAAAAGACAATTCATAAAAAGCCAATACTCAAAAAGAAAGCAGTAGTCAAAAAAGCTGCAGTTTCCAAAAAACCCTTGATAAATAAGGGTAATTTAAATAAAAAACCAGTTGATACTGGAAAGCCGGTCTACAAGCCAAAAGCATTTACTATCAAGACTGGTCCTACAAAAATCCGTCCCGAAGTAAAAACAAAAAAGGTTCTCACGCGAGAACAGAATGAAGCAGAACTTCTTGCCAAAGGTAAGGAGCGCGGTTTCGTGACATATGATGAGATCATTAAATATTTCCCAACCATTGAATCTGATATTCTCTTTTTGGAAGAGCTTTATGAGAAATTAGGGGCTGGAAGTGTGGATATCTTGGAAGGAGGAAACCTTCTTGATCTTGATGATATCGATGGAAAAGGAGACAAGAATGAAAGTCAGTACGATAGCATTCAAATGTATCTTCGAGAAATCGGGCAGTATCCGCTTATTTCTGGAGACAATGAACGCGAACTAGCACAGCGTATCGAAAAAGGTGATGACGAAGCGAAGAATTTGCTTGCAAAAGCAAACTTGCGACTCGTGGTGTCTATCGCCAAAAAATACGTAGGAAGATCATCTGATCTTACACTTCTTGATCTTATTCAGGAAGGAAACATTGGCCTTTTTAAGGCAGTAGAAAAGTTCGATTGGAACAAAGGATATAAGTTTTCAACCTACGCTACATGGTGGATTAGACAAGCCATCACTCGCGCGCTTGCGGATCAGTCTCGTACGATTCGTATCCCGGTGCACATGGTAGAAACAATCGCTAAGTACAAGCAAGTAGTGCGTCGTCTCTCACAAGACCTAGGTCGCGATCCTCTCGCTGAAGAAATCGCAGTAGAAATGGGAGTGGATGTGGAGAAAATTCACATTATTGAAAACATCAACCAAGACACTGTGTCACTTGAAAAGCCGATTGGAGATGATGAAGACAAATCCACGCTTGGTGAATTCATTGCGGATGATAAAATTCTCTCACCTGATCAGGAAGCAGCTCACAGAATTCTCGCAGATCAAATCAATGAGATTCTCGATGATCTTTCTCCGAAGGAACGCAAGATTGTAGAAATGAGAAACGGTCTTGGTGAATACGACGGTGTGATGCATACGCTTGAAGAAGTAGGGACAGAGTTTGGAGTTACGCGAGAGCGTATCAGGCAGATTGAGGCCAAAGTTCATGAGAAAATCCGCAGTCACGAGAAAGCAGAGAGACTCCGCAATTATTAAGAAACAAACAAAATTACTTCATCTGCTTTGTTGTTAAAGATTTTTGCTCCCACAATGTACTATTATGTACATCTTAGTCACAAAAATCTTTCGCGCCTCGCATTTAAAGCAATTTTCTTAGTTTCTATATGTGTCTTCGAATTGGTTTGTCTATGTTACACTTTGTGCATGAAAAAAATACTTACCTATTACAGTATAGGAGTTCTGTTATTGCTAGTATTAGCTCGAGTCCTTAGTATCTTTATTAGTGTAAGAATGCAAGATTCTAGCTATCTTCTAGTGGTATTTATAATTGTTGCGCTTCTTCCTTTGGTTTTATGTTTATTTACAGGACGAAGGACTTTTTATGATATTTTTATTACTTTTTTAATATTTACAGTATTTCTTTGTGTCGTGATGGCTATTGTTGCGACAGTATTTGGTCAGGATGTAACTTTTCTTGGAGGAATAGTAGGAGTGGGAGGATTGTTGTCTTCTCTAATTTCATTATTGGTGGCTTGGGGTATTAGATTGTTCCGGGGAAATTCTGAAGAAGGGAATGATACTTTATTAACGGGTTATTTTGTCTTAAAAATAGCATTGTTAATTAGCATAGGAACAATCTTGTATTTAACTCGTTTTGGTATCAATTTTTTGTTTTAGTTTGTAGATAAATCTTAGTTTGGTTAAACATAGTAAAACGGGTCCGCGCTTCGCGCGGACCCGTTGCTATTTGAAGTGGCCTACCAGATACATGTCACAAAGCAAGCGCTCACGATCCGTAGACGACAGAGAGGTGCCATGCAAAGATAAGCAAGTCACAGACCAGAAGAACCCAGAAGATGATTTCTTGCAAGGAGCCAGCAGTGAGTGCTCTTGCGACAACGAGTAACAAGTTTGATTCGAGTCGTTGTTCCGTGATCTCTTCACGTGTGAATCTCTGGGTTCTTCTTGCTTTCCGTATCTGTAGAATGCATAGAAGTGCAAAGAGGAAGAGAATGATGTAAAGGATGGCATAAAGAGCGTAGTTCATTTGTTCTCCGGTAGTTTAATCGTATTCAACTACAAAATCCAGCACGAGTCAATAATTCTGTATTGTAAAGAAAGTAATTCTATTGTAGAGTTGATGTGCTGTCATTCTGTTGTGGGATGATGTACTTCTTTGGAGAGAAATCATGGCTATGAAAGGTAAGGCTGCGGAGCCGGAAATCGGGCAGGTTTACGAGAGGAAATACCCCATTCGGAAAGTTTCGAAGCGCTATGTCATCATCCGTGGCATTAGGCGGGATCAGAAACCAAAAGCCGATGTGGAGGTTCAGGCGTGGGATGTCGATCTGAAGAAAGTCCCGATGTACGGACAGACTTCGTATCCGCCACTGGATACGTTCCTCAAGTTTTTCATCCTGGCACCCGACGAATTTCAGCAGAAATGATGGTGTGTTGCGCTTCATTGCGCAACTTTTTTATTTAGTATAGGATAGATGATTATGATATTTGTTTGGGGAGAATCCATTGGAAATTTTGTACTTAAATATTGGTTTGTATTTGTATGGTATGTAGTTGTGATGAGTATCGGTACCATTATTCTTTCGCTCCCTGTGCTTGTGAAAGAGTTGTATTTGAAACAAGGATTATTGCTTGCGTGGAAATATATGGATAAAGTAGCGAGACTTTTAGTAGTCGATAGCCTATAGTCGATTGCTTATAGCAACAAAGCGCGAGCTTCGCTCGCGCTTTGTGTTGTTCTATATGTGGCTATTAGCTATAGACTATAAGCTATGGTCTAGTTTAGTAGTATCCTGAATACGTATCGGCATAGTAATAATCATCATGCGGATATCGTCTCTGTCCTCCATAATTTCCCTCACTGTATGGACTCCAAGGCATTACCGTAGGTACATATGTTGAATAGTTGTAACAGTAATTATTGTAATAATTATACTGATAGCCGTACTGTGTAGTGCAAGGATATGAAGAATATGGAAGGTTTTGGTACTGTGGATAGGTATAGGTCTGGCACGTGGTATACAAGAACGTGCTTGCGCGTGTATACGGGTCATAACGGTAGACATTACATCCTGAAGTATAGGTGTAGGAAGAATATGTAGGAATTGAATACATCTGTCCCGACTGATGATATGCAAAAACAGATGCTGTGCCTGCGAAAAGTGCTCCCGTTAAAACTAGTGTGGATATAATCTTTTTCATATATGTACGTTATACGCTTGTAGACGAAGCTAGTCAAGGTTTCTTGCAAAAGACACGGGCTTGAAAAAATCTTGAAAATGTGTTATAATTCAAGTCTTAAAAGTCCAAATCCGCTAAGTTACATTAGTATCTCACTTTCGACTTTACGGACTTGATGGACTTTCGACTCATTTTTATGTTTATCGATCACGTAACACTTAATATAAAGGCAGGAAAAGGAGGCGATGGCGTAGTACGCTGGCGTCGTGAGAAGGGTATTCCCTTCGGAGGTCCTGCTGGTGGAGATGGTGGCAAAGGAGGCGACGTTTATTTCCGCGTGGTTCGTGATATCAACGCGCTTAATTATTATTTTAATAAGAAAGAGTTCGAAGCACCTCATGGAGAATCAGGACAGAAGCGAAGTATGCACGGCAAGGGTGCGGAGGATTTATATTTGCAAGTTCCACTTGGGTCAGTCATTCATAATCGCGAATACGATATCACCTATGAGTGTATGACAGATGGAGAAGAAATTAGAATTTTAAAAGGTGGGAAAGGTGGACTTGGAAATGAAAACTTCAAATCAGCAGTAAATCGGGCTCCTATGGAGTTTACTAAAGGCGAGCTCGGTGAATTTGCGACGTTTGATATCGAACTTCGTTTGATTGCAGATGTTGGACTTATCGGATTTCCAAATGCCGGTAAGTCGTCATTACTAAATGCCCTCACGCGTGCCGGAGCGAAGGTTGGGGATTATGCCTTCACTACATTGGAACCCAACTTAGGAGCGTATCACGGCTATGTACTTGCTGATCTTCCAGGGCTTATTGAAGGAGCGAGTGATGGAAAGGGATTGGGAGATAAATTTCTTCGTCACATAAGACGCACGAGAGAACTAGTACATTTAGTTTCTGGAGAAAACGAAGATGTGAAGCATGCCTATGAAGCTATTCGTAAAGAATTGGGCGCGTATGATAAAGAATTACTTAAGAAAGATGAAGTGGTTGTGCTTTCAAAGAGTGACTTGGTTGACGAAAAAGAATTGCAAGAAAAAAAGAAACTTTTAGAAAAAGTTTCTGGCAAGCATGTATATGTACTTAGTCTTTTTGATGACTCCACTATAAAAGAATTCGGAGATCAGCTTACAAAGATACTGGAGAACAGATAATTAGGTTTTGTATTTTCTTACTACCTACTCTCCAAAAGGTCAGTTTGTGATCCAGGAGTAAAGATACCGATATGACGTATGTCTAATCCCATGCATTGTGCAAGCGTGTAGGTTGCTGAATTTGAATTCTCTGTAGTACCGAGGAGATTGATACCATACAGTGAATAGAGAATGTCTTTTTTATTGATTTCTGCCATGCAGTTTTTCGCCAGGCCCCATAGAGTAAGTGTAGTGCTTACATCTCCTTGCGTAAGCACTACTCCAGGGAATTGGTATTCTTTCATGGAGTATCTTATGGAAGAAAATTCCCATACTTTAAGTTCGTCAGTTTTCTTGGTGCCAAAATATTTATATGTTCCAGTAGAAGCATCTGTTGCAAGTCCGTGAAGTTCACTCACGATTTGCCCTTTATCATTGCGCAAAATAAGATAGTTGTGTCCAGCGAGTCCAAGCAAGAGCGGATGTTGCAGTGTTTCCACGCTCCACATACCGAGATGATATTCAGGTGTGGGTTGGGTGATAGGATTATGCACTAAAAAATAAACTCCTACGAGAAATACTAAGCTAAAGATAAGATCTTTCACAAAATGAAATGTGACGACAGGCATAATTATCTACTAGTATACAATACACAAAGCGCACTTTAGTGCGCTTTGTGTATTTTTGCTGCAGTCTACTAGCTACAACTTAGATGCTATTTCAATTCTTCTTTTAAAATTTCTTGGAAGAGTCCCGGGTTACCGCTTCCTTTTGATTTTTTCATGCACTGGCCAACGAAATACATGAACATAGCTTCTTTCCCAGCTTTGTAATCCGCAACTTGTGTTGGTGACTCAGCAAGTACTTCCTGTACAATTACTTTAAGTGCTTCAGGATCATTTTTTTGGATTAATCCTTTTTCTTTCACATATTTTCTGATGTTAACATCATTTTCTGTTGGGGTTATGTACAATAGTGCGGTTTTTGCACCTTCAGAAGAAAGTTCTCGATCAATAATCATTGTAATAATATCTTGAAAGGCACATAAATCTGGAAGGTTTTCTTTTGTGACTGATAAATTTCTTCGCTTTAAAATTCCTAAAACATCAACTGTAAGATAGTTTGCAACAAGATTTTGGAATGTTTCGTTTTTACCTTCGGTTGCCATGATGAAAAAACGCGCTAAGACTACTTCGTTAAGAAGGACTTCCTTAAGATCTTCTTTTATTTTCCATTCTTTACGTAACTGTTTCGGAAGTTTTGGAAGTGATGCTTTGAGTTCATCCAAATCAAATACTTCTTTCAAATAAAACTTTGGAAGATCTGGGTCAGGGAAGTAACGGTAGTCATGTGCGTTTTCTTTCTTGCGCTGGCTGAAGGTTTCTTGTTTGTTTTCATCCCATCCGCGAGTTTCTTGGATTACTGTCCCACCCGATTCAATGAGCTCGATATGGCGGGCTACTTCGAAATTAATCGCTGCTTCGACAGATGCAAATGAGTTTAAGTTCTTAACTTCACATTTAGTGCCGAATTGATTCGGGTCTTTTGATACAGAGATGTTTGCTTCCACACGCATCTGCCCCATTTCCATATTTGCTTCACTTGCTCCAACATAACGAAGTATTCGTTGGAGCTCACGAGCAAATGCTCCAGCTTGCTCAGCAGAGTGGATCACTGGCTCAGTCACAAGTTCCATAAGCGGCACTCCAGCGCGGTTGTAGTCCACAAGCGTGATGCCATTTTCGTGTGATGATTTTGCGGTGTCCTCTTCGAGGTGAACACGGGTGATTTGCACGCCATTAATTTCTCCGCCGGATACGATAGGGTATTTGTATTGTGAAAGTTGGTATCCTTTTGGGATATCAGGATAAAAGTAATTCTTGCGATCAAACTCTGTGAAGTCTGCGATGTTTGCTCCGATTGCGAGTCCCACGGTGCTCACTTTCTTGATAGCGTCTTTGTTTGGCACAGGAAGTGTACCAGGATGTGCCATACACACCTCACAGATATTTGAGTTTGGTTTCGCAGCGAGAGGCTCATTTTTGCACCCGCACCACATTTTAGAATTAGTATGAAGCTCGGCATGTACTTCCAGGCCGATTGTTGTGAGGTATTCTGACATTATCAGGCAATTATAACAAAAAAATTAGCCTCGCGCATGCGCGAGGCTACCCATCTTATTTCAAACGCTAGCGCGGTTGAAGAGTTCATCGACACCAGAGAGTTTCAGGTGTCTGGCGACTCGAGCCAGTTGGTTCCGGTCGTGACGACGTCTCACGAACGCGAGCGCCTTCTCGTCGTACTGCGAGTCGCCCGTGAGCTCACGCATTTTGGAGTAGATCAGTGCGAACGGAAGTTCTTTGTTTACCGGGTCTGTCTCAGATTCCTTGATTTCATGTTCTGCACTTTCCAGAAATTCGAAGGCTTTCTCTCTGAAGAAATAACCGATCAAGGGGATTTGCGTCACGAGGAAATATGGCGCACCGAGAACTTCCATGTCGAGCAGACCTCTTTCCTCTTTCGGAACTTCTGCACGCAGACCAAGTGCTTTCTTGGAGTAGTGGAGTGATTCCAACCAGAAAACAAGAGCGGTTGGAATGTTCCCTTTCTTGATCAGATGTTTGACCTGGCTGTAATAAGCCGAGGTCAGACCTTGAGCCTGCTTGTAATTACTCGATGTTTGGTTGATGTGTCTTTCGAGTGCGATGACACGAAGAGGATTTTTGCCGGTCCAGGAAAGGTGGTACCACTCTTGGCGGTATTCTTTGAGAGGGAAATTCTTGCGCTTTAGATCGACGAGTATTTTGTCGATCTTTCTGCCGATTGATCCCATGATGTAAAAAAACCTTGCTATTGCAAGCAAAACCAGGAACGTAAGGATGATGAAGATCTTCACGCATTGCTCCTCAGAAAATGAAGGCGAAATGCCTTTTATTATTATACTATATAAAGTATGTAATGTCAATTATTTTACGTCGATCATTTCTGCATCAGGAAAATACTTTTTGTTCCATGTCATTTGACGCTTGGCGTATTGGCAGATCTTAAAATAAAGTTTTTCTTTCATTTCTTCAAAAGACATCTTTCCTTCAAGAAAAAGAGAAACATAGCGATATTCAAGTCCGAGTTTGTGTAACCATAGATGTGTTGATCCATGTTTAAGTAATTGCTCTACTTCCTGTAGCATTCCTTCTTCGAATCTTTTATCGAGACGCTTAGCTATTCTTTCTCGCAGTAATTCTCGAGATGGATTCATAAAATATATAGTAAAAGGGAAACGAGGTTTTGGATTTTCTTGCTTTGGGACAGATTCGTTTTCTTCCAAAATCTCAAGCGCGCGAATGAGTCGGACTTTATTATGCTTATCGATAGTTTCTGCGCGACGACGATCTTTTTCTAAAAGTAGTGCGAAGAGTTCTCTCTCTGATTTTTCTTGTAGCTCTTCCCGAAGTCTCTGATTGGTAAGAACTTTTGGGAATTGTACGTCATAGAGAGTGGCGTGAACGTATTGGCCGGTGCCACCACAAAGAATAGGAGTTTTGCCACGAGCGAAGATATCTTCAATAATGGGAAGTACGCGCTCTACATATTCCACCACTGAGAACGGTTCTCCAAGGGAAAGAATATCTAACATGTAATGCTTAACACTTCTCATCTCATTAATAGTGATTTTGCCAGTGCCAATATCCAAACCTTTATAGATTTGGCGTGAGTCGGCACTTATGATTTCCCCGTCTATTTGCAGCGCAAGGTCCACAGCGAAATCACTCTTGCCGCTTGAGGTAGGACCGATTACTGCTATGACGTTTTTGACTGCTTTATTCTGCATACTATGCTGTGATACTATAATACTATCCAGCAGATTACAAACTCTTAAGAATGTAATTAAAAATTAAAAATTGATAATTTAAAATTATTTAAACTATGACCCATAATCATGAACACGAAGACGGAGAATGTATGGTAGGCGGAAGTGCCTCTATCATCGGTACTCCCATGCCTAATCTTTCCATGCCGGCGTATATCGGCAATGAAGTGAAAACGATCTCGCTTGAAGATTATAAAGGCAAGTGGTATGTACTCTTTTTCTATCCAGCTGATTTTACGTTTGTATGCCCAACTGAACTTGAAGAGCTTGCTGACATGTACGACCAGTTTAAGGCGATAGATTGCGAGATACTTTCCGTTTCTACCGATACAGCATATGCGCACAAAGCATGGAAAGACGTCTCTCCTGCGATTAAGAAAGTAAACTATCCGATGCTTTCTGACGCAACGCATGTGCTCTCTACATACTGTAACGTGCTAATTGAAGAAGAGGGCATGGCGCTTCGCGGGACATTCATAGTGGATCCAGACGGTGTTGTGAAAAGTATGGAAGTAAATGATAATTCTATCGGACGATCTGCAAAGGAACTTATGCGCAAGATAAAAGCTGCACAGTTTGTACGGAAGCACGGTGATCAAGTATGTCCTGCATCTTGGGAAGAAGGAGACGATACCCTTACTCCGGGAATGGACTTGGTTGGAAAAATCTAGAGTAGATATATGTTACTTCTCTATACAAAAGATGGGTGTCCACACTGCGCAAAAGTAAAGGAGGTATTTAAAGACCGAAATGTCATGTATGAAGAAAGGAATGTGAAAGAGCCTACATTTCTTCAGGAAGTGAAAGATCATGGATTTAACGCAGTGCCAGTACTGGTAGATACGACAGCAAATACCACAGTAGTTGGAACAGATGAAATAATCGACTACGCAAGCGAACACGCATTTTAGAAAGCAATAACGACAAATAAAAAAGGGCCGCGAGAGCGAGCCCTTTGCTTTCTGTATCGGTCTGCGTTGGTTTTTCAGGCGGCCTGGGCCGTTTGAATCGCCAACTGTGCATGCCCGACGTCAGTGAGTTGATGGCGATAGACGACCTTTCGCATCAGCCCGTCGGTGGCAAGTTCCTTCAAGGCCGTATCGATGTCGGCGAGAGGCGGCTTGCCTTCGGTGTGTTTTCGGATTGCTCCGATGTTGAACCCCTGGGGCCACTCGTTCTTGGGCGTGGTCCCAGAAATCCTGACCATCGCATCCCACACTGCTTCTTTTACCGCTGTCGTCATGCAGTTGCTCCTGGTTATATATAGGCACCCGAACCTTTCGGGTCAGATAAATCTACAGTACTTTATCTGATTTGTAAAGTGCATAAAAAAACGCGGCCGTAGCCGCGAGTGGTTTGTATGGTCGAAGAGGTGCTAGTACGACCGAACTTGAACTGGTCTATACAAGGCATTCTGGCTTGGCATCTCTTGCAAATGCCGAAGTAGTGCGTCGCTGCCGGAGTCGGTCATCTCCCAGCGGTTTTCTCCGTGGTGAACGAGCATCAAATCCCGATGCCACAGGAAGCGAAGCGCACCCGAAATGAATTTGATGCTGTAGTCTTGGCCCAGATGTTTCTTCACGTATTCTCGTAGCCCCTCCGGAGTTTTCGTTCTGCTTTCTCCTGCGGCCATCATTACGAACGCCGTGATGCGGACGAGCTTTATTCCGACCTCTTGCTCTTGATTCATTGGAGAATCTCCTGTAGTTGTTGACTACCAGTCACATGACCGGATCTTTACACTACTATATAAAGCATCTTTTGTGAAGTTTGTAAAAAAATACGCAGCTTACGCTGCGCGGTTGCATCTCATGGAAGACGCGGAAGCTTAAACCAGTCAGGATGTGATTTCATGGTCCTGCGGAGTTGATTTGCGCCCTTCACGGTGATCTGCCACTCTTCCTGTAGGTATTGGCGATCGATCTTGCCGTTCTTGGTTAGTCCGTCGCAGATACTTTCAATCTCTGCAAGTGGAGCTTGTAGTTCATAAATCAATTCGATGCTCCATTGAATCACTTCATTTCGCGCGCCTCCTCTTCTTGTAAAGTGATCTATAGTCAGAAGAACAAGACAATGAAGCAGCGCAGGATTAGCTTGGTATGCTGTGTTCGGCATGCGGTACTCCTTAACTTGAAGTTATATGAGCCTCTATCCAAATATACACTACTATGGCGAGATGTTTTTGTAAAATTATGATAGAATCTCACTACTTGCCGGAGTGGCGGAATGGTAGACGCGCACGACTCAAAATCGTGTATCGCAAGGTGTGAGAGTTCGAGTCTCTCCTCCGGCACATTTTATCCCCATATATTTCTTAGTATTTTCTGCGTGATATACTTATCTCATAAATTACCTATGGCGCAGATAGAAAATTCAATTTTTTGGATAGAAGTAGAGAAGATCGTACCGAATCCTTTTCAGCCGCGCCGTGAATTCGACCAGGATCGATTGAAGGAGCTTTCGGATAGTATTCGTCAGTATGGGGTGCTTCAGCCGCTCGTCGTCTCACGTATCGAACAAGTTGCTGAGAATGGCAATATCCAAGTGCAATATGAACTTATTGCTGGAGAGCGCCGTCTTCGCGCTTCAAAACTCGCAGGAATAGCCCAGGTGCCAGTGGTGGTGCGCATCGGAGATGATAACCGTACCAAACTTGAGCTTGCAATTATTGAGAACCTTCAACGAGAAAATCTCAATCCTGTTGAACGCGCACAATCATTCCAACGTTTAGCGGATGAATTTAAATTAAATTGGACCGAGGTTGGTAAGAAAGTAGGGAAGAGCCGCGAGTATGTATCAAACACCGTGCGTATCCTCATGCTCCCGCAGGACATTTTAGATTCTCTTTCAAAAGGCCAGATTACAGAAGGGCACACTCGACCACTCCTCATGCTTATTGATCGCCCACATGAGCAGATGACGCTTTTTAAGGAGATGCTTGTGAGAAAGATGACCGTGCGTGAAGCAGAGCAGCTTGCGCGTCGTATCGCATTTGAGAAAATCCGCAAGAAGGATCTCTTCATGACTCCAGAAGTGGTGGATATGGAAGAGCGGCTTGCAGAAACATTAGGTACTCGTGTGCATATCGAACCACGCGAGAAAGGTGGGCGTATTTCTATTGATTATTTTACACATGAAGAATTGCTCGCGCTTTCAGTGCTTATTCGTCAAGCAGGAGAAAAGAAATCTCATCAGGGAATGTTTGATAAGATTCGCGATGAAGATATGGCGACCATTAAAGAGCAGGCAACGGTGTATGATACTGGCATGAACAAGCGTTCTTTCGTCTTGCCGGGTGAAGAAAATAAAGGAATAAAAAGCGATGAGTATAAAGAAGAAGTGATTGCTCAGGCACTTGGGGACAAAGAAACTGCGGTGGATGACAGATCAACTGCGGAAGTGAAAGCGGAGGAGCAGGATGATGACTTATATAGTGTAAAAAACTTTAGTCTCTAATCAGAAAATCACTTCATCTGCTTTGTTGCGAGAGATTTTTAATCGTCAATGTAGTAATGTCTACATCTTCTCATAAAAATCTCTCGCGCCCTGCATCTAAAGCAATTTTTTGATTAGACAAGAAACTTGTATTGTCACCCTATGCATTGGCAAGGGTCCAGGTCTTATGTATAGCAGAATACAAGAATATAAATCTCTAAAGCAATTAACGTATTGGTTTAATAAATCTGGATTCCTGCCTTCACAGGAATGACACCGGAGAGGTATACTTGCTTGTATGTCTCTCAATGAACATCTCATTGTCCTAGCAGTTCTCGCGGGGTCTATGTTTCTTATGCCTACGTTTGGTCTAGCAGAACTTTATCCACTCCTCTACATGGTTCCATTAGGAGTTCTGTATGGAATCATTTTGCTGATATGTGTATTGAGAAAAAAGTTTATTATCAATAGATTCCAAGGTGTTTCTCTTTTTCTCATTTTGACTGCCTTCACAGCCTTCGCGACTGCGCTCATCTTTTACATGCAAATAGTATATGACTGCAATCAATTTAATATCGGAGCAAACTTTTTCGACCACTTAGGATACAAGGTGGTGATAGCACATTGTGACGATACTCAGTCTCAGCCTTATACTAACTACTAACCACAACTATATGACAACAAATGACCATCTTATTTTACAAGGAAAAATTATTGGATTACTACTTCTTGCTGCGCTTTTCCATGCGCCTATTATTATTCTTTTGCTTCCTATCGTATGCATTATTGATGGTCTCTATCTTTTAATTAAAAGAAGAGAAGATCTAAAAAATTCAATATTGAATATAGTCTTATTAGTAATTATGCAAGGTGTTTCTATATTTCTAATAACAAATACCACCCTCTACATGTTTGGAGATGTATGCAGAACACCCAGAGCTAGTCAGGCTGCTGTCCTCCTTTCGAGGCTTGGATTTGGGGTAGGAGGTGCTGACTGTGGCACACCAGCAGTTCCTACTGTGCCGAGCTACTAGTACTAATAAAATATGAAAGGAAATACAATACCATTACCAGCTGACGCTCCAAAGGTTGGAGAAGTGTACAAACATTACAAAGGGGACACTTATAAAGTAACTGCTATTGCACTTCATTCAGACGATGATATGTGGATGGTAGTGTACGAACCGCTGTATGAAAATCCTGCTGCGCCTTTATTTACAAAACCACTAAGTGGTTGGACTGATACAGTGGAATGGCCAAAAGAAAGCGGAACGATAGTAAGAAGATTCACTTTAATTTCTTAATTTTCCTAAAAAAGTATTTTTGTTTAATACTTTACTAAGTAAAGTATTAAACAAAAATACTTTTTTACACTTTGACTATCTAAAATAGAACAAGAAAATAGAATAAAAAAAGCCCGCCTTGCGCGGGCTTTCCGTGCGAAGGCGGGTAGACAAGAGTCTATTCGTGGAAGTAAAGCAAACCTCCAACATCTCTTTCCATCAGCGGTGACAGAGAGACGTTTTGGCGAGGATGATGTCTTCCGAGATACAGAGTTATTTCCGACCCTGCTCGTTTGTAACCACCACGCTCGATGATTTTGATTTCAACGTCTCTCACTTGCCACCGAGTCCAGCCTGACGCCTCTTCGCCATCCAAAAAGCGTTGGCCAACCGTGATAGAAACGATCACCTTCGGCTTGTGGCTGCGTGTTGTGTTCACGTAGAACTGAACAAGGCGACGGTTGTCTTTCTCGTAGTGTTTACCGCTTTCGTCAACGTCATGCACCCGGATTTGTGGGCAGCTTTCACGGAGAAGCATAGCAATGTACTCCAGCTGAGCATTGTCGTGTGGTTGAACCTCTCCTTCTGCGAAAGGTTTCCAGTCAGGTTCGTTGTATTGCCCGGCCGGCATTTCGGTCCCCTGGACATACCAGGAGTCAACCATGTTGATGGTGTTGTTGCGGAACATGTGGAACACGTTCATCGCGACTTGTGTGCCTTCGCACAGCTTCATCTTGAAAAAGGACATTTTCGATCTCCAAAGGGTGGATGTACTTGTCGCAGCCAATAGGCATATTGACAATATTAATTATAGCACATTTACACATAAAAGTCAATACTAAAAAGCCTTATATAATAAGGCTTTTTAGTATGAATTTGTTTTAAAATAAATACTCACCTTTCCATGAGAACTGACTTTCGGAGTGTGACGACACGAGAAGGAGATGATTTTCTAGCAAGAAAATACATCGCTCAGTTCGATGGAAAGGTAAAAAAGAAAAAATAGAAAAGGAGATAACGAGACTTATCTCGTCAAGAATTTGTCCAAAAATCCTCCATGTTCACGAATGTGCTGTCGTATCTTTCTTTTTGCAAGCGTGGTGCGTGCCATGTCCAGCCATTTGCGTTTTGGTTCAGCAGTATCACGCACATCAATTTCAACGATATCTCTATTTTGTAATTTAGTATCAAGTGACGCTAACTTTCCATTTATTTTTGCACCTGCCGTGTGATTCCCGATATCTGAGTGCACAGCGTATGCGAAATCAATCGGAGTAGATCCTTCAGGAAGATCGATCACGTCTCCGTGGGGTGTAAAGATGAATACACGATTCTGAAAGAAATCACTTTTTAGATTCGTAAGAAATTCTTTATGTTGTTCCACATCCTTTTGCCATTCGAGAAGATCTTTGGTCCAACCAGTTTTCTTTTCGATCACATCCTTAGACACATTCTTCCCAACTTCTTTGTATGATAAATGCGATGCGATGCCGTATTCTGCTTCCTGGTGCATTTCTTTTGTACGGATTTGTATTTCAAGCGTGGTGCCGTCTCCGGTAAAAATAGTAGTATGCAGTGAGCGATAGCCATTTGGCTTGGGTACGGCTATATAGTCCTTAAAGCGACCAGGAAGTGGCCTGTAGAGACCGTGGATCACTCCCACCGCCTGATAGCAGTCTCCAATGGTAGGGACGATGATACGAAGTGCAACCACGTCATAGATTCTCGACTCATCCATTTTATTGCGGCGCAATTTTTGCCATAGCGAATACAGATGCTTCACGCGAGAGTCAATGCGTTCGATCTGCACATCGAAAATGGAAAGTTCATCTTTTAGTTTTCCTACCACTCTTTCCAGTTGTTCGTCGGAAATCGGACGGAATGAGTCAAAGAGTTCAACTGTCTTTTTGTATTCTTCCGGATAGACATATGGAAATGCATAATCTTCAAGCTGGGCTTTTAATCGTCCCATACCGAGACGGTCAGCGAGACGCGCATGGATCTCAAGTGTCTCCAGTGCGATACGTTTCTGCTTTTCTGGATCGACATACTGCAGTGTCTGAATATTGTGCAAGCGATCACAGAGCTTGATCACTACCACGCGGATATCATCCGCCATCGCCACGAAAAATTTACGAAGTGATTCAACATGGCGCTCCGTACCGGAATATCTAAGTGTTCCAAGTTTTGTGACACCTTGTACAAGGGATACGATTGTATCGCCAAATTCTGCCCGCATTTCTTCTTCTGTCACCGGAGTGTCTTCAAGTACATCATGCATGACGCCTGCGGAAATGGTTTCTGCATCCATGTGAAGTTCAGCCAAATTGAGTCCTGTTGCAAAGACATGATTATAATACGGTTCGCCAGATTTTCGTAGTTGCCCTTGATGTGCTTTTTGCGCAAACTCGCAAGCTCGAGTGATGAGATGTTTTTCGTTATCTGTAAGCTTCGGATTGAGTGCAAAAATGCGAAGCGGGGATGTGTCCATGGTTGGGATAGGCATAGCGTGTCTCTTTACAATATCAAAAAATAACGGTAATGAAAAGGAAAGCGCAGCCGAAGGCTGCGCTTTCCTTTACTTTCTAAATTATTTTTTGCTTACTGATTTTTGCTTTGTCTCTTCTAGTTTATGCGGATTGTGATTCGGACAGGTTTTGTCTGAACAACGTTCTGGTATAGTTTTAGTGCCCATCATCATGAGTTCGCCGCAGATAGTTCCATCATCACGCTTATACGAACAGCGATTGCCAGTAGGTTTAGTTTTGATGATGTGTTTGCAGTCTGGATAGTTTGAACACGAATAGAAAAGCCCGTAGCGGCCTTTGCGTTCTTCCATGTATCCATCTTTACATTTGTTGCAACTCACTCCAGTTGAATTTGCTTTACGCATCTCTTCGTCTTGCTCGATATATTTACACTTAGGATAGTTTGAACAGGCGATGAACTTACCATAGCGACCATCGCGTTCCATGAGTTCTCCCTTCTCACACTTCGGACATTTTTTGCCGAGCATCTTCGGTCCTTCCATGACGGTGCCGTCCATCTTACGTGCTCCTACACATTCTGGGTAGCGAGAACATGAATAGAACTTTCCATTCTTTGCAAGCTTGATGATCATTTTCGAATCACAAAGCGGACATTTTAATTCTTCTGGTGCATCGCCTAAGTTTGTAGCCTTCTCAAGTTTTTCTTTTGATTTCACATCTTTCAAAAACGGTTTATAGAAATCGGTCAAGATTTTTAAGTATGTAGTCTTACCTTCCGCGATTGTATCTAACTTATCTTCCATATCCGCAGTGAAGGTATCAGAAATATAGTCTCCGAAATTGTCTTCCAAAAAAGAAATCACCACTTCACCAGTATCAGTTGGCTGAAGGGACTTATTGATTTTATCTACATAGCCTCGTTCTTCGATTGTTTTACAAATCGAAGCAAACGTAGACGGTCTACCGATCCCTCGCTTTTCAAGTTCCTTAATGAGACCTGCTTCGGTATAGCGATTTGGCGGTTCAGTTTGCTTCTCTATGGTGTTTAATACTACGAGATCAAGTTCGTTTCCTTCCTTAATCTCCGGAAGTACCACATCATCACCGCGCGCATCTTTGTCCACAGCAAGCCAACCAGGAGATAGAAGCACTGATCCAGTTACAGAAAAATTAGGAATCGTTTCCTTGCTTCCGACAATATTTGCAGAAACTTTTGAACGCTTAAGTTTCGCATCCTTCATCTGACTGGACACGGTGCGTTCCCAAATCAAACGATAAAGTCGTTTCTCATCATCAGTAGTGCCTGCGTAGGTGTCTGCAGCATGAGTCGGTCGTATCGCTTCGTGAGCTTCCTGGGCGTTTTTTGATTTGGTCTTGTAGGTTCTTATTTCAAGCTCCGATTTTCCATAAAGGCTTTCTATAGTATGTGCGATTTCGCCAAGCGCTTGTTGTGAAAGCGTGGTCGAGTCTGTACGCATGTAGGTGATGAGACCTTTTTCGTACAATTTCTGCGCGATACCCATCGTACGTGATGGTGCATACCCGAGACGAGTGCTTGCAGTTTGTTGCAGTGTGGAGGTAGTAAATGGCGCACGTGGAGCGCGTGATACTTCTGTTGACTCGACTGATACTACTTCCCACGCGTGCTTGCGACCGAGACGTGCAATCTGTTCCGCCTCTTCGACTTTTTTCGGTTGTTCATCGCATTCCAAGATGAGTGTGTACGTTTTGGATTCCTTGGCGCGTCCTACTGTTTTAAATTCTCCTATAAGTACGAAATATGTTTCCGGGATGAAGGCTCGGATTTCTCGTTCTCGTTCCATGATGATGCGAAGTGCAGGGGATTGCACGCGACCAGCTGAGAGTCCGTATCGCACTTTCTTCCAGATGATTCCAGAAAGATCATATCCCACTAAACGGTCAAGCACACGACGCGCTTCTTGAGCTTCTTTCAAATGCATATCAATCTCACGCGGATGCTTTAAAGCTTCTAGGATGGCGTCTTTAGTGATTTCGTGGAAAGCAACTCGCTTCGCATCCTTTAAGTTGCAAGCATCTTTAATGTGCCATGCGATAGCCTCTCCTTCTCGGTCGGGGTCAGTTGCAAGCACTACTTCTGTAGCCTTTTTCGCAAGCGATTGTATTTCCGCAATTACTTTTTCTTTTCCTGGAGAAACTTCGTAATGAGGAATGAATCCACCTTCGATGTCGATAGCTTTTTTATTGCTCTTTGGCAAATCTCGCACATGACCAACAGACGCACGCACTTCGTACGCGTTGTCGAGATATTTTTGAATCGTCTTCGCCTTCGAAGGACTTTCTACAATAAGTAATTTCATAAGATAGTTTCCTCACATTACACTACTCTTCGTAATTCGCCAAATGTTTCTTGTATACAACCTTTCATTTCAAGCGTGGTAAGTGCGATCATAAATGATGACGGTTTAAGTTCAGAAAGTAGAAGCAACATATCTTTTCCTCGTGGTTCAGAAAGGAGATTATATAGTTTCTGTTCATCCTCAGAAAGATTCTGTGGAGACTCATGTAAAGTGTTTTCTTCTCGCTTCTTTAAATGAAGTAATGCAAAGAGATCATCGATATGCATTATAGGAGTTGCTCCGTCACGAAGTAGGTTATGCGTGCCGCGCGAGGTGGGAGAAAAAATAGAACCCGGTACAACACCGATATCTCTCCCAAGCTCCAAGGCATATCTGGCAGTTATGAGCGTGCCTGACTTCTCATCTGCTTCTATTAATAGAACAGCATCAGAAAGTGCGGCTTTTATTCTATTTCTTGCTGGGAAAGTCCACTGTGCTGCTTGCATATCATCATTCCATTCAGACATAAGTGCTCCACCTTCTTTTACAATTTCTTCAGCAAGTCGTACATGGCTTCGCGGATACAATACTTCTCTTCCTAAACCGCTTCCTGGGACGCTGATCGTGGTTATTTTATTTTCCAGCGCTGCTTTATGCGCAAGTGAGTCGATACCAAGCGCGAGCCCGCTTATGATAACTACCGGCTGGCCAGCGAGACCTTGTACTAAATGATTAAGCGCATCTTTTCCATAGGTTGAATATTTTCGACTACCAACGATAGTGAGGATACGCGGCGTGGCACGCCCGTGTTCATCGATGGTGACTTCGGGAAGTGTTCCTTCTACTGTAATTTGTTCTGGAATTTGTGGGAGTTCAAGCAATCTGGAAAGAAGAGGATGCGTTTCAAATTGTTCGCGAGTGAAAATGTGACGAGGGTGCTGCATAAAAAAAGTGTAGCATGCTGTTTAGTCTACAAATAAAAAAGCGCCGTGAGGCGCGGGGGAATACCACTTTTCGTCTCTCATGCTGTACGGGCGATGTGAGTATGTTGAGAGAGGATCACAAGGACAAGCAAAATCACGATGAATCCGATAAGGCGTTTACGTTGTATCGAAGGGTCATCATGACGCCACCCTTTGATACCTTTAAATACCACGAGGTACAAAAGGAAGATGGCGGGGACAAGCCAGGTTAGTGTGGGTAATGCGAGCACCACAATCGCCCAAAATGCCAGTGCAATGACGATCACAACGCCAACCGCTATGCCAATAGTTCTTTTAACTCCTTGTATGAAGCTCATACAACCCCTTTCAAATGGTTGGGTTTTGAAACTTTCTCCATCCTACTAAAATTGTAATAAAACACAAGTTGTAGAGATGGTTGCCTTTTTGAGTAGCTCGTGAGAGTATACAAGCGAAAGCACATTGCAATTTTGCAACAATTTACCACCTTGGGAGCTTCAGATGGAATCTTCAACAGTCTTTGCAAACACGTTGTACTATTTTTTCCTGGTAGTCGTGTGTCTTACAGGTATCAGCTACGCGTTCTTGGGTGTGCACACCGTGAAGCAAAAAGTAAAGTTGCTCATCGTCGGAATTGGTACGCTGTACTTGTTTATGATCTTCTGGAAAGGGATCGACACACTGTACAAAGCTGAAGTCCTACAGCAATTGGCTGGTGTGACGTCGCTTATGACTACGAGCTCACTTTTCTATGTGGGCATACTTGCGTTCTTTCTGTGTAAATCTTTGGTTCAAGATGGAAGAATGAAAATAGGCGAACGGTTCGGGCAGCATCTTCTCATTTCGTTTGCTGTGTTCGGGCTGATGTATTACTTTCTTCTCTCCACAGGTACGGTCACACTTCCATTTTTCTTTCTGTGGCAAGTTGAAATAGATTTGTCCGCTGCGGCGTACTGGATCGCTTGTGTGTGGTCTGTCGGGAATTACATTGGATTTCTGGAATATATCAAGCCAAAACATTTCGGGTTACTTGCTTTCTTCGGACCGCGCACTAGAGATGTTGTTACAGAAGGTATCGAACCCGTGCCAGGAATATCTCTGTGGGTAAGTCTTGTGTCGTATGAAGCTCACTTACCTTTCGGGTGGAGCGTCAGTAAGGTGATCTACTTTGAGCCAATCAACCTCTCGCTGCAAGTACAACATCTTAGCCAAGACGGACATCGCATCGCGCTGTTTGTGGATGTTGTGTATGACCTTGTAGATCCGTATGTATACGATCAGCAAGGTGAAGCGACAGTCAAAGCGCAGGTGGGAGCTTGGTATCAGTACGCTGTTGCGAAGTACATGCAAGGGAGAACATATGCAGAGCTCGTTGACTTCTTTCAGAATCACAGCATGGTCCTGATTGAGGATGACTCCTGCAACCCTATCGCCCACTTAGGTGTGAGGATCGCATACTTCACCTCGTGGAGAACGGTGGTGCTTTCTCCAGAAGTGCTTCGGATGCTTGATTTAGTAGCAGTGCCCGAGCTTCAACAAAGATTGCTACGTCAAAATGTAAACACTGTTACCGAGGTCTATGCTCGTCTTCCGGTGGAAGTAAGAGACGTCATGACTTCGCAAGATGTATTGGCACTCATGCATATGGCAACTGGCCACAACCAATACAGTACAGGTACCTTCAATGTGATTCAGAAGCAATGATCTCGAAAGAGTCATTATCGCGTAGCGCAAGCTGCGCGGTTTTTATTTGTAGAATCAGTAGGGTGATCTTTTCCAATGTTTAGGAGGGGATATCTTCGACAAGTATTTGTTCGTCGTCATGAAAAGTCAGTAGGGCGATCTTTTTCATTTTTTCCTCGTCGTCACTCGTTAAAATGAAAACGGTGATTTCCGACACGATGTACTCATCGCGTAAACCGGAAATCCCTTCGATCCCTACACGCAAATGAATCGATTCATTTGCTTGAGGGCACAAAATAATAAAACGCGATTTCTTTGGAAATCGCGTTTTATTATTTTGTGCCCTCAGTAGGGATCGAACCTACGACCGTCTGCTTAAGAGGCAGCTGCTCTACCAACTGAGCTATAAGGGCATCTAACTTCCTATGTCGGCAAGTGAATATGATTCTACAATATTCTGCATGAAAAGGCTAGATATGTTAGAATAAAACTCACTTATTGAATAGTATTATTTCAATAATAAAAATAAGATGCAGTGGCGAAGTGGCCTAACGCTGCGGTTTGCAAAACCGCCATTCGCGGGTTCGACTCCCGCCTGCATCTCCAGATATTACGAAGTAATATCGCAGGAGTATATGACCTGCGTCATATACGTCGGGAGTCGAAAGGCAGAATCATGTTTTGATAGCAATCAAAACAGATGAGCCGGGGTCGAGAAATTTTTCTTGTGACGACAAGAAAAATATTCATGACCGACTCCTAAAGATGCCCGGGTGACGAAATGGTAGCCGTAGGAGACTTAAAATTTCCGGTGCGTATGCACGTGTGGGTTCGAGTCCCACCCCGGGCACAAGTAAAAACCGCTTCGGCGGTTTTTAGTTTGTGGCGGGAGCACATGAACTGCTTCATGTGTGTCTGGACTCGAAAGGCGGAGCTATATTTTTCTAGCAAGAAAAATGAGCGAGCCGGGGTCGCAGAAATTCATGAGTGACGACGAATGAATTATCTGTGACCGAGTCCCACCCCGGGCACAACAAAATAAAACCACCTTCTGGAAGGTGGTTTTATTTTGTTGCTATACTCATAGATATGAAAAAATATTTTCCTCATTTGCTTCTTTCATTATATGCGATTGAATTTATTGTTCTTGCTATTCATCCTTATGACAGGGCAGTATGGCTTACGGAAAATCTGACAATCCTTCCAATTGTTCTCATTCTTGTAATTCTATATTTCAAAAATATTCGCTTTTCAAATATAGCGTACGCACTCATGAGCATACTTATCTTTATGCATACCATCGGTGGCCACTACACCTTCGCACTTGTGCCTTTCGATTGGTTCGATAATTTCTTTGGCTTCCAAAGAAATATGTATGACCGGGTAGCTCATGCAAGTGTTGGTCTATATGCATATGCAATTATAGAGGCAGTCATTACTTATAAAATAGTCAATAAAAAATGGTTTGCCTACCTTGCGGCTTTTTCTATTATTCCGGCTATTGCTGCCTTCTATGAAATATTTGAATGGCGTTATGCTATAAGTTCAGACCCGGCCGCCGGTCTTGCAGTTTTGGGATCACAAGGAGATATTTGGGATGCCCAGAAAGATATGCTTATGGATACGCTTGGCGGGATGGTCGGTGTTGTACTCTACTTTATTGTCTCTCGGTTAAAATCCTTGAGGTAATTCTGTTTCAAATTCATATTTTTCTCCATTAATTGAAAACGAAAGTTTCTTCGCGTGTAGCATAAGTCGAGTTGATGGTGTTTCTTTGTTGCCATATATTTTGTCGCCAAGAATCGGGTGTCTGATATGTGCCATATGAACACGTAACTGGTGCGTGCGTCCAGTTTTTGGAATCAAAGAGACAAGAGTCGTGTTCGTTTTTTCATTCCTAGAAATAACACTTACTGCTGTGATTGCCTCTCGTAATTGCCCACGAGGGTTGCTTGGATGTACTGATTGCCTGTATTCTTTTTTATTTCTTCCAAGTGGTGCGTCGATAACGAAAGAATCTTTTTCTACCATTCCTTCAACTAGTGCAACGTATTCTTTTTCTACTTCGTGGTTCTTAAATTGTGAAGAAAGTATCTCAAACGTTTCTTTATCCTTTGCGACCACCATACTACCAGAAGTTTCTCTGTCTAATTTATGTACAATTCCTCCAAGATTTATTTCTCGACCATCCTGAAGCTTTTTGGTATTTTCAAATGAAAAAATAACAGGGGAATGAGTACGTAAAAAATCAAGAAGTGTTTCTTCCTGAGAAAAATCAAATGGGTGCACGACCAAACCCGAAGGTTTGTCGAGTATGAGGAAGTGTTCATTTTCATAAATAATTTTTGGAATCATATTCGCACTCTATCATATTTTATTGTATAATCGGTTATCACAAGCTCTATAGAGAGAGTTTGTAAGTTACATATACGCCTGGGTGGCGAAATTGGCAAAGTATTATCTGCGCACTAAGTGCGTCTACCAATTTCGATTATTCTGTGCAGTATGATTGTGAGAGTTTCTAAAGTAAATACGCCCGGGTGGCGAAATTGGTAGACGCACTTGCCTTAGGAGCAAGCGAGGCAACTCATGAAGGTTCAAGTCCTTTCCCGGGCACCTGTACTCAAAAAAGCTTTGACAATAATTTTAAAAAACATTACAAACCAAAAATAATAAAACAATAATATGGAACCAAATATGAATAAAATAAATAAAAAAACTGCATTAGAAACTGCCAGGGAGAATGTGTACAAGGAAAACCCGGACATGCCTATGCAATTAAAATTTGAAGTTTCGCCCAAAGAGACTATCGACGAGCTACTTAAAGTAACAGATTTAACTATACCTACTCCACCGGGACAAACTCGAAATATAGTAGGAGTAATTTTTGATAGTATTAATAGTAATTTAAGTAAGAATGGATTTGAAAATATTAGTGTAGTTCGAGGCGGACAAAAAGTATCAGCAGCGGATAACTTCGATAATTTATTTTTTCCACCTGGAAACCCAGGACGTTCGTCGACCTACACTAGATATGTTGATGAAGATAATTTATTGAGGACACACGTTACCTCGCTGGTGCCTGGAACTTTTAGAAACTTAAAACAAGAAAAATTTCTATTAGATTATTATACATTTTTATTTCCTGGTTTAGCATACAGAAGAGACGTGATTGATCCAAGACATTTAGACGTTTTTCATCAAATTGATGTTTGGACGTTACAGGAGAATGCAAAACATGGCATTGCGAACCGCGAAGATTTGTTAAAATTAGCAAAAACAGTTTTCGATGCTGCTTGTCCTGGTGCTGAAATGATTGTACTTGAGGCCAAACATCCATATACGATTAATGGTATTGAAGTTTATGCAAAAATTGGAGATAGAGAAATTGAAGTATTGGAAGCAGGTCTAGTTCATCCTGAATTAATAAAGATGGCTGGCCTAGACCCAGATAAATATTCTGGTTTGGCATTAGGAATGGGGGTTGAACGATTAATAATGGCAAGAAAAAATTTACCAGACATTAGATTAATTCGTGCTACTGATCCAAGAGTGGTATCTCAAATGACTAATTTGGAATTATTTAAATCTGTCTCTAACCAACCAGCAATGAACCGAGATATGTCATATTGTGTTGATAAAAATGATACCGAGGAAGACATTTGTGAAAACATAAGAAAAATTTTTGGTGAGAATGCAGATTTGTTGGAAGAAGTTAAAATAATAACAAGAACCCCATACGAAAAATTAGAGCCCATCGCAATTCAGAGACTTGGTGCAACTCCAAATCAAGACAATGTATTGATAAGAATTACTCTAAGACATCCTGATAAAACTTTAACTAAAAAAGAATCTGCTGCACTTTACGATGCGGCATATCCTCTATTACACCAAGGTGGTGTTTCTGGATATATCGTTAAAAAATAAAAGTTTTATAGGTGCTTTATTTTCTGCAGAACCCAAAAAACTTTTCCCATTGCACTTAAATTCTTGGGGGCGGCAGCTACAAAAAAAGGAAATAGAAAAAGTTTTTGGGTTCTCCCAATTGCACTAGTGCTAGTGGCCCTAAATTGCCCTATGGAGTGTTTTCCACATATTTGCTACGCAAATATAGTTTCTGGTTTTTGCAAAGCCAGAAACTGCCCGTAGGGCGTGGAAAAACACTCTTAACTATTTGGAGAAAAAGGTTCGAGCGAGGTATAATAATGCCACAGCAAAATAAAATTCCGACTTTTAAGTCGGAATTTTATTTTGCTGTGCCTGGGAAGTAAACAAATTTTCCCAATTATTATTATTTTAAAATAAAAAAGCCCTGCAGGTGCAGGGCGTTGCCGAATTGCTCGGCATTTCCACTTAATTTTGTCTCACGACAACAGCCAAGTGGTTAACTGATTTCTATCTGCGGAAACGTGCGCTGAGAGCTGCAAGTTTGTCCGTGGAGGCAGGTGTAGCGATTTCAGGTGAAGGCTTAGCCATCTCGATGGCGGGAGTCACCAGTGCTGGCAAGACTGTCTCGGGCTTCGCCTGTGCAAGCACAGGTTTTGTCTCGATCCTTTGTCCACCGTAGTGGACTGCTTCATACTGCCAAGCAAGGTCAGTGGCTTTCACCACTTCATTGCGAATCAGCATGCCGTTGAACCAGTGCTCTGTTGTGGAAACGCGTTGTCCCAGCAAATTTTCTCGCGGGTCAATATTCTTTATGACCACGAGCAACTCCTTGCGAACACGTGCGACTGCCATCACGTCATCGAATGTGATCTGTGTCACCTTTTCAACGATCGTAAAGGGTTCGTTTCCGTTTCTGGGGACGATTCTTCGCAGGCCAGCGCAGACGAGCGGTGTATTGATGTTGTACACGGCGGAACCGTGACCACATCGGTAACCAACTCCTTCTTTGGTGTAAAGCATGTCGCGATTGATCATCACATTGTTCACTTGGCCAGCCAAAATGCAATGGCGCAAGAGAACATCCATACCGAAGTTGTTCCAATGCCCGTCGAGTTTTTCTTCTTTAAGGCGCTGGTTGAGATCACGCTCCACTTCTTTCGCGGCAGTGAATCGCTTATAACCGATGTTCTTCAATTCCATGAAATTTCTCCGCTCTTCACCAAATACTTCAGATGCCGAGCAAAAAGCAATCATGGAATCAAGCCAGTCGCTAGTCATGCTGAAGCCATGAGGATACTTGAAGTCCTTGCGAACTCCGCCTACCTCCATGACTGCGGCAAGCGACACCGCTACACCGAGTACGCCGATTTGCTTTGCGTGCCAGAGCATAGCTCCGGTTTCAGTGCTGACCGGCAAGTTACTGATCCACCGGCCGGCCTCTGTGAGGTTGCACAACTGATCGATGAGGCCGAGGCTTTGCAGTTTTGCTTCCGCGTCTTCAATCTTTTGGATGTCAGGCGCGTAGTCGAAACGAAGTGAATGGGCACGAACACCGAAGGTGGCGCAGTGCATCACAAGTTCCGTGAGGGGAAGCCGGATGATTTCCGGCGAAGTCTCCTCAAGACGGTCCTTCCACGGCTCATCAGAGCAGAGAACGAACATGCCATCGCAGAAACGCTTCACGCGTCCTTCTTGCTGTTCCAGGCGCCACTGTGATAGATTCACGAGTTCAAGCGACAGAGCGCCAGATTCGCGAACCACCACTTGTTTGCCGGAGCCGCAAGTGACGCCGCTGTCGAGCCAGGGGATGTTTGCTCCCGACTCGACGACGTTTGTTCCCACGAGTACCTTCACGCGACCATGTGCAGGTGCCATCACGGCAGCTTTTCGGGTCGTGTAGTCCATCTCACCGAAGATCATTGCGACTTCCAGGTTTGCAAGCGGATGGCTTTCTCGAATTCGGACTACGATCTCATTGATTTCGTCTTCCGAGAGATGCTTGTTGTCGCGCCGTGCTTGTTTGCACAGTTGGCGAAGCGTCCGCTTCGCCAAAGCGGTAATCGCTTTGGCAGTTTCTTCAACTTCGCCGACACCTGGACGAAACACGAGCACGCCCTTTCGGTTGTGGTTTGTGATCAAGCTGACCACCTCATGTGCGACCACGGCTTCCCGTGCATTTTCGAGAGCCTCTCGCTCTTGCATGTCGAGGAACGCTTCTTCGTCGGCTGCCTCGCCCTCGTTCTGAAGCTCGATACCGTTTCCGATCGGAACTTCCGATCGGATGCAGTTGAAAGTACGGCCGTCGATCTTGTAGATCTTGGTCGGACACTCGAGTTGCCAGTAGGCAGCTTGCCTCACCGGATCAATCGTCGCACTCATTTCCATGAGCTTGACGTCTTCACCTCGTCCGAGGCGCCGGAGGAGAAGTGCGCGCACGATGGAGATGTCCATCGAAGCTTCGTGCACTTCGTCGTTTGCGAAATATCTCGCTTTGTTCACGAGTCCGCTTGAGATCGCGTATCCGTGGGTGACGAAGAGCAGCCTTGTTTCAGCACTCATCATGGACTGCTCGCCGGATTGTTTCCCGACGGCATAGCCCACTTCTTTGCCAATGGTGAGACCTGCGAGTTCGCAGATCGTCTCGGCGGCATTGACCGCCAGAAACCGGCGAGGCACACACACTACCACTTGTTCACCCACCATGTCGGCAAGCTTGCAAGTGGCGACGAGTGTTTTGCCAGAACCCGTTGCCGAGTTCAGAATCACAATCAGTCCGTCACGGACTGAAGTTGCGATTTCGTGTGCGATACCCATGACAGGCAGGTGAGAAAGGGCTTCATACAGTTTTTCGAACATGGCTTACTTACGCGATGTTGCCATCACGCATCCTTTTATAAGAGTTTCCTCTTTGATTTAAGATAGCCACCATGTCCGAAGACAGAGGGATAGCTTTTGGGACGGTGCTCTTTCAAGTACCGGAAAACAATGCGAATTTCACATTGTTTTCCGGTACTTGAAATTTTTTTACAAAGAGCTGAGTTTGTTCTAAAGTATACACAAATTTAACAATTTGTCAAGGTACCATATTGACAAATAATGTCGATATGGTATAATAAATATTGGCAAGCAAACTTAGTTTCGCAAGCCATTCGTTTTGTTTTTTCGCCCTTTGATCAACAGCCAAATCTAGTCTAGGAGATTACAGTCATGAATGCAAAGACCAAGCGTCAGGGCCAGTCCCACAAGAATGGCAAGCCCGAAACAGCGGACGCCGGCGAAAGCCAACGTCAAGCCGAAGCGATCAAGAAGTTCGGTGATGGTGCTCCGCCGAAAAGTGGTTACGCTACGAAGAAGGAGAAGGCACGTGCCGGCGGAAACACCTCCGTCCAGCAAGTCGTCGCCGAACCTGCTCGCGAGCAATCCGCACGCCGGGACGATGTTCGTCAGTTCGACAACAATGATCACAGCGACCAGCGTGCGGACTTCGTGGACAACAATGGTGGCACACGGCCGGTGATGAACACCTCAGCCGAGCTCGCACTCGTGGCTGCGAGGCCATACGTAACCAAGGACTTCGCGACCTTCGAGCTCTACACGCCGATGCAGTGGCACATCGTGACCGATGACGGCGACGTGATCGTCAGGCATGGTTCTCTCATCGATCACGGCGTGACGACGTACGTGGTCACGATGAGCAGTGACCCGGAATTCGAATCGGGTACCTGCCTGATCAAGATGAAGCTCTTGCGGCTCGTCGGCGGTGATCGCGAGTACCTCGCCAAGGGTCCCAATGCGGAAATGCATCGTACGACGGCCAACTTGCTCCTCGATGTGATCGAAGAGCAAGAGGGTCTGAACAAAGTCATGAAGATGCGCACCGAGCTCTCGGCAGAGCTAGACGGCGCTCGTCAACGGGAAGAGCGCCTGGCAGCCTGACAGGCAACTGCCCGTGCAACGCGGGCAACAACATTCGCAGATCCGAAAGGACCTGCGATTTTTTTATATGTGGATAGAACGATTGTTCTTATTTTTTAATTTGTATACTATAGGTATGTTATAACTTCAAGCATTGAGTGAGGATTGATACTTTTCTACGTATTTGTAGTAGTATGTTCCTAACTATGCCTTTAGAAGGAGGACTATCATGTCCGAATCTGATTCGAAAAACGCAGTCGTTCTTTTCGGTTCTTTTCCAATCAAGGTGGTTTCTGGGGGTGGTCTTTCATTCTTCAATGTCAAAGAAGGATTCTTGCTTGAAGAATGGTCGGACAACGTTCTAGACCAGCTTCATCTTGAAACTCCAGGTCAAGTGGCTTCATGTCTACTTGCGGTGCAGGGTAAAATCAGTTCTGGCAAATTTGAGTGGCTATTGAAAGAGACCGTGGCTCAAGGTCGGATAGGCAAGTACGAAGTGGTTCAGATCTATTGCTCACAGAGTCCGGACATACGTGAGCACTCCGCGTACCTGACGCTTTATGAGATGTGGAATCTTTTTGTCGGCACAGGAGAGGAACGTCAACATCTCTTTTCCATGGCAGAGCTCTTCGAGATCGGTGAGCAAGTGTTAAGTGTCACTCCAAGTGATGTTGGACAAATGAGTAACTCGTGGTTTGCACAAGCAGGCTACACATGGTCGCTTTCGTTTCTGACGTACTGGTACGAGGCTTCCAAGAAACTTCATTCATCGATCAAAGGAAAAGGGCTCTCGCTCTTAGCAATAGACTATTACGAAAAGCGGGTGGCAGACGACAGTATCAACCTTTCGATTTGGAGGGAAATGTTTTTCCAGGAGATCAAAAAGGAGATGATCGACTTGGCTAGAACAGAACCCGAAAGTCATGCGTATTCCAGGTTCCATTGGCTGCTCGCAAAGATCGCCAGAGACTTGGGTGGCACGCGTGAGACAGAACTTCTTGATGAAGTTGCTGACGCCCTCGCAGAAGTGGTGGTGACCGCGATTAGTCCGTACTCTTCTCGTCCGAATCTGTATCACGGCAAAACACTACTCTACTTTTTCCTAACCGATCCTGGAGTCACAACGGCACAGAGGGAGAGGATCAGGGAGAAAGTCAACAAAAGTGCCACTGCCTTTGCTCATTTGTATTTCTATTTGGTCGATGACGCACTTGCAAACAAGTAGAGTAATGCAATGCGTAGCTTCCAAACTAACATGCGCGACCCGAAGGGCCGCGCATTATTTTTTATTCTCTACTCTTCTTCACTTTCTTTATTCTTCTCATCAATTGGATCTCTAAGTGGAAGTCCTCGTGCGATTTTATCCTGTCGCAAAAGGTCATCGATGTGACGGCGATGCTTTTCTCCATGGTCGATTTCTACTTCTACGAATGGAATCGTTTTGATCTGGAGACGTTCTTTGATCGCGGTACGCAAATCTGTGCGCATGCGTTTTGCAAAATCTAGCGCAGCTTGTTCTTTGTTTTCTGGAAGTACGGTGATGAGGACTGTTGCCTGGCGAAGATCAGGAGAAATCTCCGCATCGGTAACCGTAATGAGCGACATGCCAGAAGATTCACGCTGAAAGAAATCCTGCGCGATAGAGCGAAGTTCTAAGCCGACTTGTATTTGTCGTTTGCTGTGTGGGCGTTCTGGATGCATATATTAAATTCTTTTCTTTTCAACCACGAGCACTTCAAGAATATCAGAAGGGATGATTTCAAATTTGGTTTCTACCATAAGTCCGCATTCTGTTCCTTCGTTTACCGCTTCTACTTTTAATTTCTGAGATTGAAGCTCAACGATTTTACCGCGGCCAAGTTCGATTCCACGGCGTACTATTTTCACTGGGCTGTTGTTGGTCACTTTTCCAGTTTCAACACGACCACCGATCACGTATTTGTCTTTTTGAGTGCTGAAATTTTTAATAACCTTAAGCGTACCCAAGACTACTTCTTTTTCTTCATACGGAAGTCTTTCTTCTACCACAGTATCAAACCATTCTGAAATTTTATATATGATGTCGAAAAGCTGCGGTTTGATATTAAATCTATCTGCCTGGTCGCGGGCACTGTTTTCTAGCTTCACAGAAAATCCGATAATCACCGTTTTTTCGTCAGAAGAGGCCAGCATGATATCTCCTTCGGAAATGGTGCCTACTCCC
>Ga0209515_10001521_pt1 | contig 38451 bp, 40 predicted proteins | sample Subgroupgradi54m_FD_187454 | JGI IMG/M metagenome (GOLD analysis project Ga0209515, IMG submission 187454) | Subsurface groundwater microbial communities from S. Glens Falls, New York, USA - GMW60B uncontaminated upgradient, 5.4 m (SPAdes)... ... | reverse complement strand
CGCCGCGTATCTCGCGGGGCTGGCCGAGGGTGTATGGGCGTCGCCGGCCGAGGCTGCCGCCAGTTGGGTCGAGGAGGCGAGCTTCACGCCGTCGATGCCGGCCGAGGAAGTAGAGCGCCGGTATGCCGGCTGGCGCCGGGCGGTGGAACGGGCCCGGGGCTGGGCCCGTTGACGCAGCCGGCTACGACGCGAGGCTCTCGAGCGTGGCCAGCATCACCGGCTCCTCGGCCACGTCGTGGCCACCGCGCTCGTCGGCCCTCTTCGTGGAGTAGGTGTCGACGTACTCGTAGCCCGAGAGCTCGCGGATCTCGAACATCACCTCGTCGGTGATCCGGCGCAGGACGAGGTGATCGTGCTCGGGCTCGGCGTAGTGGTCGACCGGGATGGGGGCTCCGAAGCGGATCCGCACCGGGCGGAACAGCCGGGGCAGCTTCTTGTCGGTCGGCTGGACCTCGTCGGTGCCGATCAGCCCGATCGGCACGATGGGCGCGCCGGTGCGCAGCGCGAGCCGCGCCACCCCCGTGTGGCCGCGGTGCAAGAAGCCGTCGCGCGTGCGCGTGCCCTCCGGGTAGATCCCGAACACCGCGCCCCGCTCGAGCACCTCGGTGGCCGACGCGAGCGCACGCTCGCCGGCGCTCCCGCCCTCCCGCCGGATCGGGATCTGGCCCACTGCCCGGAAGAACCACGCCGTCTTGGGGTCGTCGAAGTACTCGGCCTTGGCGACGAAGGTCACCCGCCGCGCCACGACGAGTGGGAGGAAGAGCGAGTCCATGAACGAGCGGTGGTTCGCCGCGAGGATCACCGGGCCCCGGGCGGGGAGGTGCTCGCGGCCGTCGACGCGCACGCGGTACACGACTCGGAGGATCGGCGTGAGCACCGCCTTCAGGACCCAATAGAGCACGCGTTCAGCCTAGGAGAGACGGGCGGAGGCCCTCGGGCCGACGCCGAGCGATGCCCGAAGCTCCTCCACTCGAGCGCGCGTGGCATCTGCATGCTCGGGTGCCTCACGCGCGTTCGCCGCCGCGCCTCGCGCTCCGAGCCGCTCGATCGCCTGCACCGCCCATCGGGTGAGCCGCTCCCTCATCTCGTGTCTCCATCGCTGCGCCCTCATCTCGGGCCCCCATCGATTGGCGCAGCAAGACGGACGGACGTTTCGGGCTGTCTCGGACCGGTTTCCCGAGCGCGAACGGTGCGTGGCGCACACCTGGACGGAGCGGACGTCCGGTACGAGCACGCGTGCTCGCACGATCTTGACCGGCCCGCACGATCTTGACCGGCCCGCACGATCTTGACCGGATGGTCAAGTCGCTCGTACCCTGCCGCCCGATGAGGCGGAAGCTCACGCAGCGAGGCAAGGACCGCCGCCGCCAGCTGATGCGGGAGGCGGCCCGGCTGTTCGCGGAGCGAGGGTTCCACCCCACCTCCGTCTCCGACATCGTCACGAGCCTCGGGGTGGGCAAGGGCGTCTTCTACTGGTACTTCTCGAGTAAGGACGAGCTGCTGGTCGAGATCCTCAAGGCCGCACAGCTCGACCTGCGGCGACGCCAGCAGGTCGCCATCGGCGACGAGCCCGACCCGGTCGTGCGCATCGAGCTCGGCATCCGCGCGTCGATGCAGTGGTTCGACGAGCACCGGGACGACCTCACGCTGTTCCAGTTCGCCGCGTCGGAGGAGCGCTTCGCGCCCGTGGTGCGCAGCAACCAGGAGATCGCCATCGCCGACGCGGCCCGTCACATCAAGGACGCGATCGGCGACGGCCGCGTCGCCGACCAGGATCCCGAGGTGCTCGCGCACGCGATCATCGGCGTCATGCAGCAGCTCGCCCGCACATATCTGTTCGAGCAGCCCGTCGACGGCATCGCCGACGCCGCGGTGTCGTTCTGTCTCCACGGCCTCACCGGCTGACCAGGCGCTAGCTCCGATCGACCTGTCGGATCGGCCCGGCCCGGATCAGCCCAACTTCGTGAGGGTTCGCTTCACGCCGCGCACGGCTTGGCCAATGCGCTGCTCGTTCTCGACCAGGGCGAAGCGCACGAACCCCTCGCCGCCGGGGCCGAAGCCCACGCCCGGCGACACCGCCACCTTGGCCTCCCTCACGAGCAGCTTGGCGAACTCGAGACTCCCCATCTCGACGTAGGGCTCGGGCACCGGTGCCCACACGAACATCGTCCCCTGCGGTCGTTCGATCTCCCACCGCACGCGAGCGAGCCCGTCAACCAGCGCGTCGCGGCGGCCGCGGTAGATCGCGTTGACCTCCTGCGGGTAGTCGGGCGCCTCGTTCATCGCCACGATCGACGCGATCTGGATGGGCTGGAACGTGCCGTAGTCGAGGTACGACTTGAGGCGGGCCAGCGCGGCCACGGCCTCGGCGTTGCCCAGGAGGAACCCCATCCTCCAGCCCGCCATCGAGAACGACTTCGTGAGCGTGTAGAGCTCGACCGCCACGTCGGCCGCGCCCGGGACCTGGAGGATCGACGGGGGGTCGTAGCCGTCGAAGCCGAGGTCGGCGTACGCGAAGTCGTGGACGAGGAGCACGTCGTGCTGGCGCCCGAACTCGACCATGCGGGTCATGAAGTCGAGGTCGACGCAGGTGGTCGTCGGGTTGTGCGGGAACGACAGCACGATCACACGCGGTCGCGGCCACGACTCCTCCCATGCCGCGAGCAGGTTGGCGAAGAAGTCCTCGTCGGGCCCGAGGCGCACGTGGCGCACCTCGGCGCCGGCGAGGATGGGGCCCCAGATGTGGATCGGGTACGACGGGCTCGGGACGAGCGCGGCATCACCGGGCCCGAGCATCGTCCACATGAGGTGCGAGAACCCCTCCTTGGCCCCGATGCTCGTGCAGGCCTGGGTCTCGGGGTCGAGCTCGACGCCGAACTCGCGGCGGTAGAGATCCGTGACGGCGAGGCGCAGCTTCGGGATCCCCCGGCTGGTCGAGTACCGATGGTTGCGCGGGTTCCGCACCGCCTCGCACAGCTTGTCGACCGCGACCGCGGGCGACGGGATGTCGGGGTTGCCGAACCCGAGGTCGATCACGTCGTCACCCGCCCTCCGGGCCTCCGTCTTCAGGGCATCGATGGTGGCAAAGACGTAGGGAGGCAGGGCGTTGATCCGGCGGAACTCCATCCCCGGAACGGTACCAGCCACCCCCCCGTGCACCGTTCGCATTCGCGCCCCCGTGCGCCCCTCGCGTACGGACCTCGCGTACGGGAGCGCGCGGTCGGCCCGCTACGCTTCGACGCCCATGCCCGCGATCCAGGCCGTGCTCCTCGACGTCGGCGGGGTGTTCCACCTCCCCGACCACGATCACCTGATCGGCGCCTTCGCGCGAGCGGGCGTCGCGATCGACCCCGGGCTCCTCGACCGGGCGCACTATGCCGGCGCGGCCCGCTTCACGCTCGCCTACGACGGCGACCTCGACTGGAAGACGATGTGGGGGGCCTATCTCGACGCCTACACACGCGCCTGCGAAGTACCCGACGATCGCCGCGACGACGTCCTCGAGCACCTCCGAGCCGAGTTCGCGGTGGCAGCACTGTGGTCGCGCGTGATCCCGGGATCGCGCGAGGCACTGCGCGCCCTCGCCGACACCGGCACGACCCTCGGCGTGGTTTCCAACGCCGACGGATCGGTGGCCGCCCGGCTGGCCGAGCAGGAGGTGCTCCAGGTCGGCCCCGGTCCCGGCGTGCCGGTCGCCACGATCATCGACTCGGGCGCGGTGGGTGTGCAGAAGCCCGACCCGCGGATCTTCCATCTCGCGCTCGACGCCCTCGACGTGCGTCCCGAGCACGCGCTCTACGTCGGCGACATGCCCGCCATCGACGTGGTGGGAGCCCGCAAGGCCGGCATCCGCCCGGTGGTGATGGACCCCTTCGGCTTCCAGGCCGACCTCGACTGCGATCGGGTCGCCACGCTGACCGAAGTGGGCGCGTTCCTCCGGTGAGCCCCGTCAGCCGGTGAACGCGGCCTCGGCCGGCTCGAGGTAGAACTGCGAGGCCCACTTCCGGTACTGCATGATCGGGCCATCGGTGTCGGCCAGCGCCGGCCGCGCGAGGTGCACCTTGTTCTCCCAGATCGGGATGTCCTGCATCACTTGCCGGTTGATCTCGGCCACGAAGGCGTCGGCCACGCTCGAGGTGGATCGCTCGCTCTCGAGCTTGCGCACCGTGAAGTTGAAGCGGATCTGCACGGTCTCGTCGTCGATCGGCGTCGTGGTGGCCACGAGAAGCGCGTCGACGATGCCCGTGAACCACGTGTAGGCAAAGCCGGGCCCGAACGAGTACGCGTCGATGTGGCCCTCGGTGACGCCACGGGGGGTCACGTACTTCTGCACGGAGATCATCACCGATGTCGGGCCGTCGGTCTCGTACCGCTGCACCTCGGCCACCTCGTCGGTGCCGTGCACGTACCGGAAGTGGGCCGGGTCCACCGTGTTCTCGCCCATCTCCTGCCACGCCGTCCGCACCCTGTAGCTCGACTTGTAGTAGTCGGTGAAGCCGGGGGCGGAGCACTCGGGCAGCTTGGGGACGTCCCATTGCGGCGCCTCGCCGCGCGGGTGGTACCAGGCCATGGTCAGCCCGTTGCGCTCCATCACCGGGTACGTGCCGACACGGGCCCGCTGGTTAACGCGCTCGCTGTACGGGATGCCGACACACGCGCCGGCGCCGTCGTACTTCCAGCCGTGGAACGGGCACACGATGCAGCCGCCCTCCACCGCGCCGCCGACGCCGAGGTGCGCGCCGAGGTGCGCGCAATACGCGTCGAGCAGGTGCGGGTCGCCGGCCTCGTCGCGCCAGAGCACGAGGTCGCGCCCGAAGTAGCGCAGGGGGCGGACGTCGCCGGGCCCGAGCTCGTCGGGATAGGCGACCTGGAACCAGCCGAAGGGCATGGGGAACGGGAACCGGCTCATGCGAGAATTAGAACACGTTCCTATTCGGGGGGCAAGCCCGTCGGCCCGCGCGCTCGGGCCGGTCGCGGCTACGGCTTGTCCGTGCCGACCACCCACATCGAGAAGAACTGGGAGCCGCCACCGTAGGCGTGGCCGAGCGCGCGGCGCGCCCCCTCGACCTGGAACCCACCGGCGAGGCCGCGCACCTGCTGGGCGATCTCGGCGAAGCGGATCATCCCCGACGCGCCGATCGGGTTCGACGACAGCACCCCGCCCGACGGGTTCCAGGGGATGTCGCCCTCAAAAGCGGTTGCCCCCGCCTCTGTGAGCTTCCAGCCCTCACCCTCGGCGCAGAAGCCGAGGTTCTCGAGCCACATCGGCTCGAACCAGCTGAACGGCACGTACACCTCGGCACAGTCGAGATCGCGGCGGGGATCGGTGACTCCGGCCTGCGCGTACACGTCGGCCGCGCACTCCCGCCCCGCCCGTGGATTCACCTGGTCGCGGCCGGCGAAGATCGTCGGCTCGCTGCGCATCGCGCTGCCGTGGACCCAGGCCGGCGGGCGGGGCGCGCCGTCGGCGACCCGCTCGCCGGTCAGCACCATCGCGCACGCGCCGTCGGACGACGGACACGTCTCGAGGTAGCGCAGTGGCTCCCACAGCATCGGCGACTCCTCGACCATCTTCATGTCGATGTCGGGGAGGTGCAGGTGCGCGTTGGGGTTGCGGAGCGCGTTCGTCCGGTCCTTCACGGCGACCATCATCCCGATGTGATCGGGCGCGCCCGAGCGGCGGATATAGGCACGGATCAGGGGCGCGAAGTAGCCGCCGGCGCCGGCCACGAGCGGGGCTTGAAACGGCGGGTGCACGGTGAGCGCCCACATCGCGTCGCTCTCCGACTGCTTCTCGAACGCGACGGTCAGCACCCGCTCGTGGATGCCGGCCTCGACCAGCCCGGCCGCGACGAGCGCGGTCGAGCCACCCACACTGCCGGCGGTGTGGACCCTGATCATCGGCTTGCCCACGGCCCCGAGCGCGTCCGCCAGGTACAGCTCGGGCATCATGACGCCCTCGAACATGTCGGGCGCCTTGCCGATCACGACGGCGTCGACGTCGCGCCACTCCATCTCGGCGTCCTCGAGTGCTCCCATCGCGGCTTCACGGACGAGGCCGGCGATCGAGACGTCGGCGCGAACTGCCTTGTGTCGCGTCTGACCCACGCCCACGACCGCGCACCGATGCGCGCCCACTACTCCCCCTCCAGCACGCAGACGAGGTTGTGCTGCAGGCAGGGGCCCGAGGACGCGTGGGCGACGGCCCGCCGGGCGCCTCCGTCCGACACCCGGCTCGCCGCCTCGCCGATCCGGATCAGGCCGGTGGCCATCATCGGATTCGCGGCCAACGCCCCGCCCGACGGGTTGACGTCGACGCGCTCGCCGAGGCCGAGCGCGTCGCGCAGGATCAGCTCCTCGTGGCTGAACTGCGCGTGGAGCTCGGCCACGTCGACCGGCGCGTCGCCCACACCGGCGCGCTCGCCGGCGAGCCGCGTCGACTCCGACCGGGTGATGTCGCGGCAGCCGAGAGCGTGGGCCTCGATCCGATGGTCGATGCCGCGGATCCACGCGGGGCGCTCGCACAGCTCGCGGGCCCGATCGCCCGCCGCGAGCACGACGGCAGCGGCGCCGTCGGTGACGGGCGGACAGTCGGACGGGCGCAGTGGCGACACCACCGTGGGCTCGCGCAGCATCTCGTCGGCCGAGCGCGCCTCGTGAACCACCGCGTGGGGGTTGCCCATCGCGGCCGCGCGGCTGCGGGCCACGACCTCGGCCAGATCCCGCTCGCCCTTCCCGGTCGCCTCGAGGTAGGCGCGGGCCTGGAGCGCTGCCAGCGACACCGCGTCCGGCCACAGCGGCGCGACGAAGTATGGATCGAGCTGGAGCGTGAGCACCTCGGAGAGGTCACCCATCGACGTCTTGCCGAACCCGTACACGAGCGCGGAGTCGACGTCACCATGCTGGAGGCGCACCCACGCCTCGTAGAGCGCCCACGCGCCGTCCTGCTCCACATGGCTCTCGCGCACCGGAGGCCACGCGCCGATCGCGTCGAGCGCCTGGACGAACGAGAACGGCGCGCCGATGAGGTAGTCGCAGCTTCCCGAGCACACGAAGCCGAGGTCGTGGCGGCCGATCCCCGACCGGTCGATCGCCTCGGTCACGACCGGCATCAGGATCTCGACCTCGTTGCGGTGCGCATCGGTCGCGGCGTTCGACTGCGCGAAGGCGACGACCGCGACGTCGCGCATCACAGGTACGCCTTGTACGCGTCGTAGGGAGCGTCGGCTTCCCCCGTGGGCTCGAACCACTTGATGCACTCCGTGCTGGGTCTGCGCTCATCGGGTGGTTGCCACACCGCCCGTACTCGGAGGCCCATGCGGCAGTCGGCCGCGGGCAGTCCGGCCACGAGCCCGAACAGCGCGGTGTCGGCGCCGTCAACGAGCACCTGCGCGCACACGTAGGGCACCTCGGGGGCGAGCTCCGAGAACGCGATGTTCACGACGCAGAAGGTGGTGACGGTGCCGGTGTCCGGGAGCTCGACCTCCTCCTCGGTGGGCACGCCGTCGGTGGGACACGACCCGCGGGGCGGGAGGTAGACCTTGGTGCACACGGGGCAACGCTGGCCTCGGATCTTGCCGGCCATGAGGCCTCTGAGAAACTTCGACTGCGCGGTGCCCGCCCCTACGTCGAGGTCGATCCGGATGGGTGCGGCCATGATGGTGACCTGCTCGCCGTCGCCGGCAACGTGCTCGCCGCGCTCGCCCCCCTCCGGCTCGCCAACCTCCGGCTCGCCCCCCTCCGGCTGGAAGGCCTCGATGTCGGAGATGTGGCCCACGGTCTCGGCCCGCCAGCGCGGCCGCACCCGCAGGCCGGTCGCCATCGCGTCCTCCGAGCCGGCGTCGACCGCGTGCAGCATCGGCGTGTCCGCGCCGTCGAGCCGGATCAAGGCCCACGCGAACGGGTGGCCGAGCGGGTGTTTGGCGCGCGGCGCGGCAACCCACCCCCACGTGGTGACCACGCCCGCCGGCCCCACCTCCACGAAGTCGGATGGGTCGCCACCCAGCGCCTCGCTCGTCTCGGGGTCGTACTCCGTGGGGGGGACGAGCACACGACCGTCGGGCCGCCGCACGCCGACGATGCGGCGGTCGCGCAGCCCGGTGAGGAACCGCCCCACCACCGGGCCCACCGAGCGCTTGTAGCCCCCCGGGAACTCGAGGACATGGTGCGCGATCAGCGAGTCCGTGGCAGCTTCAGATCGCGCGCTCACGGCCCTCCCAGTACGGGTCGCGGAGCTTGCGTTTGTACAGCTTCCCGCTCGGGTCGCGCGGCATCTCGGCGATGAAGTCGATCGTCTTCGGCCACTTGAACTTCGCCAGCCGGCCCCGGAGGTAGGTGAGGATCTCGTCGGCCAGCGCGTCGCCGGGCTCGACGCCGAGGGCGGGCTCGATCACGGCCTTGATCTGCTCGCCCCAGTCGTCGTCGGGGATGCCGAACACCGCCGCGTCGCCCACCTTGGGGTGGGTGAGGATCTCGCCCTCGATCTCGGCCGGGTAGATGTTCACGCCGCCCGAGATGATCATGTCGCTCTTGCGATCGCACAGGAACAGGAACCCGTCTTCGGTGAGGTAGCCGACGTCACCGACGGTGAAGAACCCGTCGCGCCGGTTGGCGTCGGTCTTCTCGCGGTCGCCCTTGTACTCGAAGTCGACGGTGCTCATCCGCATGTAGACGGTGCCGGGCTCGCCGGGCGCAGCCTCGTTCCCGGCGTCGTCGACGATGCGCAGCTCGGAGCCGGTCCACACCTTGCCCACCGTGCCCGGGTGCGCGAGCCAGTCCTCGGGGGTGGCCAGGGTGCCGCCCCCCTCGGTCGCGGCGTAGTACTCGTAGATCACGGGCCCCCACCAGTCGAGCATCCGGCGCTTCACCTCGACCGGGCACGGCGCGGCCGCGTGGATCGCGTAGCGCATCGACGACACGTCGTACTGCGCCCGCACCTCCTCCGGCAGCGCCAGCATCCGGTGGAACTGCGTGGGAACCATGTGCGTGTGGGTGATCTTGTAACGCTCGATCTTCCGGAGCGTCTCCTCGGCGTCCCACTTGTCCATGAAGACGACCGTGTGCCCGGCGTGCAGCGCGTTGGCGCCGAACGTGGTGACCGCGGTGTGGTAGTTGGGCGATGTGACGAGGTGCACGTTGCCGTCCTTCGGCAGGATGCCGAAGAGGAGGAGGAACATCGAGTAGAGCTCGGCGTTGGTGTCGGGGTCGACCTTCGCGAGCGGACGGCGCACGCCCTTGGGCCGGCCGGTGGTACCCGACGTGTAGTGCATGGTGGCGCCGGTCACGCGGTCGGGCGGCGCGGTCGTGGGCCGGCCCTCCCGCAGCCCCTCGAAGGCGCGGAACCCCTCGATCGCGCCACCCACGGCGAAGCGCGCCTCCTGCGGGAAGTCGAGCTCCTCGGCCGCCGCCGCGCCCGCCTCCGCGTAGCGCTCGTGCACGAAGAGCGCCTTGGCCTCGCAGTCGCCCACGATGTAGGCGACCTCGGGGCCGGTGAGGTGGTAGTTGATCGGCGTGAGGTACCAGCCGGACTGGAGCGCGGCGAGGTAGATCTCCATCGACTCGACCCCGTTCGGCAGCAGCGTGGCGATCGCGTCGCCCGGCTCCAGGCCGAGGGTGCGCAGGCCGTGCACGAGCTGGTTGGAGCGGGCCGTGAGCTCGCCCGCGGAGTGCTCCGTGCCGTCGGGATCGACGACCGCGAGGTACGACGGGTCCTCCCGCGCGTGCACCCAGAAGCCGCCTGCCATCGGATCCCTCCTACCGGCCGTCAGTAGAACACGTTCTCGTTTCGCGTCGCAAGGCCGGTCAGCGGGCGCCTCCGCGGGTCGCCCGTCAGCGGGCGAAGCGGTTGCTCTCGAGCCAGCCCGACCCGGGCGGACCGCCACCGGCGGACGTGAACCGGACGAGGGTCCGGCGGTACACGGTGGGGCGGGGCGGGTCGAAGACGTGGGCGAGGTCGATCTCGATGCTCGTGACCGGATCGATGCGCCCGCGGACCACCGTGCCGTCGTCGGCCGTGACCGTGAACGGCCCTGCCACCGCGTGCGCGAGGTCGCGATCGTCGAACTCGAGCTCGTGCTCCACGTCGACGATCGTCCTCGTGGTGTCGGTGTGCAGGTACCCGGTGGCGAAGCGACCCAGGCCGGGAACCTCGACGACGGCCCACTGCATCCGGAAGTCGGGCCCGCCGATCGCGCAGAATGCCCACTCCATGTTCCAGTCGCGAGGCCCCCACGAGTGGTCGCGCTCGCCCCGGCCGACGAAGCGCGTGGCTTCGCCGATGCCGAACTCGCCGTGCACCTCCACCGCCTGCTCGAACCGGCAGGCCGAGTAGCCCGCCGCGGAGTGGCCCGGCACGTCCGACGGGCCCGTGGAATGCGCGGCGCCGGCCGCGTCGTACTCGACGTCGACCGATGCCGGAAGAACCAGTCCCGCGCGCGGTCCGGTCACCACCCGCCCGAAGCCACGCACGCGCAGACGCCCGTGTCGCAGCGGGTCGGAGCGCTCCCAGGAGAACGCGAGGCCCCAGCGGTCGTAGGCGAGGCCCTCGACGTCGATGTCGGCGAGCGGGAGCCGCGTCTCCTCGAGCACCACCCACTCGTCGCGCTCGTAGGCGACGAACCAGAGCCAGGCCCGGTCCTGGTTCGGGTGGAGACCGATGCGCACGTGGCCGGCGCGCTCGCCCGCATCGTCGAACCAGTCGAGGAACCACGACTCGTTCCACCAGAGGTGGTCGGGGCTCCACGGATGCGCTCCCTCGTCGGCGGGCTGGATGCCGAACTTCGTCAGCACCTCGAGGGCGAGAGCGGTCTTGGCCACGGCAACGGAGTACAACACGGCGCGCGCGCCCCGGGCAACCTCCCCAGGGTCGCCGGTTACGTGCCGGACGGGAGATTCCGTCGATCCCGGATCTCGAGCGGCGTGCGGGGCGGCTTCGCGACCGCGTCGCGCAGGAGCTTGCGCGCCGCCTCGATGTCGTCGACCACCGGGCCGGCCGGCGGGTTCGGGAGGTGGCGTTCGGCCGCCTCCTCGACCGCGCACACGATGGGATCCCAGTCGGCATCCGGCACGCGGGTGATGGTGACGAAGTCGTTGACGCCGAAGACGGAAGCCACACCGTCGAGCGCCAGCACGGCGCGGGCGAACGGATCGTCGGTCTCGTCGCCGCAGTTCACGTGGATGCGGGCGGGCAACGTGATGTCGAGCGTGAACTTCATCGCGTTCGGGTTGGGTGTGGGCGACGGCCGGGCGCAGGCCATGGCTCCAAGCTAACGGCTACAGCCTGGTGAGCACGGTTCGTGCGAGCTGCTCGAGCGGCGCGGGATCGAGGTCCTTGACGGCGTCGAGCCTGAACTGGACGCTGCCGTGACGGACCCAGACGTCCTCGAAGACCTGTCCGCCGGCGACGGCGTGTTCGCTGAATGCCTCGTCACCGAGCCCGGAGACCTTCGCGGTCTTGCCCGACGCGATCTGACGTTGCTGGACGAAGTCCGCGGGGCTCCGGCTCGGATACACGTCGAGCTCCACGCCGAACCCGTTCCCGGCAGCATCGGTGATCACCCAATCGCAGATCGTCTCGCTCCCGTCGGGCGTCGAGGTCGGCGACCCATTCCCCGCCGTGGCGCCGAACACGACCTGGAGGTCGCCGGGCGCGAGGAGCGTGCACGCGTGCGGAGCCGCCGAGGGGCGCGGTGCCGACGATGGCGACGCGCTACCGCTCGACGAGGTCGCGCCCCCCGAGGTGGTTCGTGCACCGTGCGTGCGCGAGGTGCTCGCTGGGCCGCTGCGAGGAGATCCACCGCAACCGGTCAGAGCGACGAGAGCGAACAGCGCCACCAACCCCCGTGGACCGGAGAACGCCTTCACTGCGGTGCGCACGCACCGCCGTCGCTGCCGGGCACGGCCCCCCGATTCACCGGGTCTTGCTGAACCGCACCGGCATGTGCTTGATGCCGTTGATGAGGTTCGACGCCAGATGCTCGGGCTCGCCGTCGAGCTCCATGTCGGGGAGGCGGGAGAGGACCTCGTCGAAGATGGCGTTGATCTCGACCTTCGCGAGCGTCGCGCCCAGGCAGTAGTGGGGGCCCCGGCCGCCGAACGCGAGATGCTCGTTGGGCGAGCGACGGACGTCGAACGTCTCCGGGTCGTCGAACTTGTCCTCGTCGCGGTTGGCCGAGCCGTACCAGATGGTGACCTTGTCGCCCTGCTTGATCGCCTGCCCTCGGATCTCGGTGTCGGTGGTGGCGGTCCGGCGGAAGTACTGCACTGGTGACACCCACCGGAGCATCTCGTCGACCGCGGTCGCCAGGAGCGACCGGTCGTCGCGCAGGAGCCGGAGCTGATCGGGGTGCTGGAGCAGCGCCAGCATCCCGCCCGAGGTCAGGTTGCGGGTGGTCTCGTTGCCCGCCACCGACAGCAGCAGGCAGAACATGTTGAACTCCAGCTCGTCGAGCCGTTCGCCGTCGACCTCACCGGTGATGAGCGTCGTGATGATGTCGTCCCTCGGCTCGGCAATGCGTTGCTCGCGCAGCTGTTGCGCGTACGCGTAGAACTCCATGGCCGCGGCCTGACCCGACTCCGGTGTGGCCGCGTACTCGGTGTCGTGCGCGCCGATCATGCGGTTGGACCAATCGAACACAAGGTGGCGATCCTCGATGGGAACGCCGAGCAGCTCGGCGATCACGATGAGGGGGAGCTCCGACGCCAGCTCGGTGACGAAGTCGCACCGGCCCTTCGGCGCCACCCGGTCGACGATCTCCCTCGCCGCGGCATGGATGCGAAGCTCGAGCCCGGCGACGGTCTTCGGCGTGAAGCCGCGAGCGACGAGCATCCGGAGGCGCGTGTGCAGCGGCGGATCCTGGTTGAGCATCATCAGCTCGGCACCGCCCTCGATGGGTTCAATGAAGGCGCCGCCGGCCGCGGAGGAGAACGTCGGCGCGTCGCGCGACACCGCGACGACGTCGTCGTACTTCGTCACGACCCAGAAGCCGGGGCCGTCCGGGAGCGGATGCGGATACCACGCGACCGGGTCCTCGCGCCGCAGGTAGGTGAAGTACTCGTGGGGTGGCCCCGAGGTGAACGCGTGCGGGTCGGCGAGATCGAAGGTGATCGAGGCCACGATCCGGTCTCCTCGTCTTCGGGCGGGTGGGCGGGTCGAGCGTTGGGCGGGTCGAGTGTCGGGCGGGTGGGCGGAGCAGGTGCCCGTCACGAGTGGAACACGGTTTCGGCAGGCAAGGGTAGCGCGGTGCCCGCGCGACCTAGAATCGGTTCTACTTCGGGCGGCCTCGCGGCCGCCGCCGGTGACGCGGCCGGTCCCACCCCCCGGGAGCCAGCATGGAACTCCTACCCATGAGCACCGAGCACTGTCTGGTGGAGCGCGACGGCCACGTCGTCACGCTCACCATGAACCGGCCCGAGGCGAAGAACGCGCTCAGCGCCGAGATGCTCGTGGGCCTCGCCGACGGGTTCACCTACGTCGACGAGGAGCCCGAGGTGCGGTGCGCGATCCTCACCGGCGCGGGGGGCACGTTCTCCTCCGGCGCCGACCTCAAGGCGATGGCCACGCCCTCCGAGGACCAGCGCGTGCGCGACCGCATGGCGGAGCAGCCCAACCTGCACTGGAGGGCCCTGCTGCGCGATGAGCGGCTCAAGAAGCCGCTCATCGCCGCGGTCGAGGGCTACGCGGTCGCCGGGGGCACCGAGATGCTCCAGGGCACCGATATCCGCATCGCCGGTGAGGGCGCGACGTTCGGCGTGTGGGAGGCGCGACGCGGGCTCTTCCCACTCGGTGGCTCCGCGGTACGGCTCCCCCGCCAGATCCCCTACACCATGGCGATGGACATCCTGCTCACCGCGCGGGCGGTGTCGGCACACGAGGCGCGCCAGATCGGGCTCATCGGCCGGGTCGTGCCGGACGGCCAGGCACTGTCGGCGGCACGAGCGGTGGCCGAGCAGGTCGCCGCGTGCGGACCGCTCTCGGTGCAGGCGATCCTGCGCGCGTGGCGCGAGACCGAGGGCATGAGCGACTTCGAGGCGATCCAGGTCCAGGACAAGATCGGCTGGGAGGTCTTCGCCAGCGAGGACGCGCAGGAGGGACCGCGCGCGTTCGCCGAGAAGCGGCCACCCGTCTACAAGGGCCGCTGAGCCGCGCTCGATGGACGCCGATGCCGAGCCGTCGGGCGACGCCCACGTCCCCGCCTCCCACGTCCCCGCCTCCGCCCCCGACCCCGGGGTCTTCGTCACTCCCGAGCGCCTGCGTCTGGCCGAGGCGGTGCGCCGTCTCATCGACGCGGTGCTCACCGCCGACGGCGCTACCGAGGAGCAGCTCGCCGACGCGGCGACCGGGGCCGTGCAGCTCGCGGCCCGGCTGGCGGGGGTCGCTCCCGGCGGGCCACGCACTGGCGGGCCCGGCTACTCGGCCCGTAGCCACGACGACTACCTGCCCCGCAGCCCGCTCGTCGGTGAGGTGAGCCCGATGGCGCCGCCGATCGCGTACGAGTACCGCGACGGCCGGCTCTACGGCCACGGCGTCTTCCATGCCGCGTACGAGGGGCCTCCCGGCTACGTACACGGCGGATGGGTGGCGCTCGCGTTCGACGAGATCCTCGGCATGGCCAACATCGCCAGTGGTCATCCCGGAATGACGGGCCGTCTCTCGATTCGCTATCGCCGCCCCACGCCCTTACACCGAGAGGTGCGCTTCGAGGGGTGGACGGACGAGGTGGACGGCCGGCGCGTCGTGGCCAAGGGAACGCTCGAGGTCGACGGCGAGATCACGGCCGAGGCCCACGGGCTCTTCGTCGTGATCGGGGACGAGCGCGCGGCCGAGTACTTCGGGCCGCGTGGCCGCGACGGCTTCGAGCCCACGTAGCGTCCGCTACTCCCCCAAAGTCGCAGACAGGCGCTCGGTGGTCTCGAGATACTCCTCGACCATCTCGTAGATCACATCGCGGACCGGCTTCACCTCGTTCATCTGGCCGACGATCTGCCCGACCGGGAAGCCCATCAGCTCCTTCTTCTGCGCGCGCGAGATCCGGGCCTGGGCCTCGGCGGTCAGCATGAACTGGAGCGGCATGGGCAGCGCGCCGGGCGAGTCCGGGGCGTCCCATGCCTCCGTCCACGGGGTCCGCAGCTGGCGGGCCGGCTTGCCGGTCATCGCGCGTGAGCGCACCGTGTCGCGCGACGTGGCTTCGAGCAGGTTCTCGATCGTGAGCGGGAGCAGGTCGCTCTCGGCGACCGTGAGCCAAACCGATCCCGTCCACACGCCCTCGGCGCCGAGCGCGAGCGCGGCCGCGATCTGGCTGCCGCGGCCGATGCCGCCGGCCGCGAGCACCGGCGCGGGCGCGATCGCGTCGACGACCTCGGGCCACAGCACGAGCGACGCGATCTCGCCGGTGTGCCCGCCGGCCTCGGTGCCCTGCGCGACCACGATGTCGACGCCCACCTCGACCTGTTTGCGGGCGTGGTGCGCGCTGCTCGCCAGCGCCGCGACCTTCACGCCGTGCGCGTGGGCCTCGTCGACCACGTCTTCCGGCGGCGGCCCCAACGCGTTGGCCAGCAGCGAGATCGGATGCGACAGCGCCACCGCGACCTGCGGGCGCGCCGTCGCGTCCGTCCAGCCGAGCAGGTGCTGCGGTTGCCCGACACCGGATGGGAGCGGCGGCACACCCAACCGGTCGAGCGTCTCCTCGACGAAGCGGCGGTGCTCCTCGGGGACCATCTCCTCGAGCTGCGCCTCGAGGTCGCCACCGCCCGCGAGCCCGGCGCCCTCGTAGGACGCGGGCATCACGACGTCGACCCCGTACGGCTTGCCGTCGACGTGGTCGTCGATCCACCGGAGCTCGATCTCGAGCTGCTCGGGCGTGAACGCGAGGGCCCCGAGCACCCCGAAGCCGCCGGCCCGGCTCACCGCCGCCACGACGTCGCGGCAGTGGCTGAAGGCGAAGATGGGGAACTCGATGCCGAACTGCTCGCTCACGCGGGTGCGCATCGCCGGAGTGTATGGACGCCCGGGGTCGACCTGCAACACGTTCTACCCATGGACCCCCGGTTTGACTAGGGTCGCGACGTGCCTGCGAGAGCTGCGCCCGCCCCGCCCGCCGGCCGGTCCGCCGAGACCGCCGCCCGCCGGCAGCGCCTGCTCGACGCGGCTGCGTCACTGGCTGCGGAGGGTGGCTACGACGCGGTGCAGATGCGCGACGTCGCGGCGCGGGCCGAGGTCGCCCTCGGCACCCTCTACCGCCACTACTCGTCGAAGGACCAGCTCCTCGTGGCCGCGCTCGCCGCGCAGGCGAGTGCGCTCCAGCGCCGCCTCGCGCTCCGGCCCGCGCGTGGCGCGGCGCCGGCCGACCGGGTCGCCGACGTGCTGCGGCGCGCCAGCCGGGCGCTCGAGCGCGAGCCCCGGCTCACCGCCGCGATGGTTACCGCGCTCTCCTCCCCCGACCCCGAGGCGGCCCGGGCCAAGCTCGAGGTGTACGACGTGCTGCGGGCGATCATCGCGGGCGCCGTCGACGGCGACCAGGTGCCCGAGCTCGACGGCGTGCTCCGGGTGCTCGGCTACGTCTGGCTCGCGGTGCTCGGGTCGTGGGTGGGCGGGCTCATCGACGGCGAGCGCATGGCGGGCGACCTCGACTCGGCAGCCCGCCTGCTCCTCGACTGAGCCTCACACAACGCGGGCACGAGGGAGGGCGCAGCCCCGGTGATCAATGCCGGTGATCAGCGCAGGAGCGGGGCGACCAGCTCGCCGAGCACGGCCGCGTTCTCCGGATCGGACGAGTCGACGGGCCCGGCGATGACCCAGTCGGCGCCGGCGTCGCCGTAGGCGCGGAACGCGTCGGCGACCACCTCGGGCCCGCCCACCAGCACATCGGGGCCGGGCTGCAACCGGTCCCGCTTCGACTCGGCCTCGGCATCCGAGCCGCCGACCACGACCAAGCCCCCCCAGGACACCGTGAACCGCGCCGGGTCGCGTCCCCGCTGCGCGACCAGCTCCCGCACCGCGCCCGCATCCGAACCGAGGCGATCGGCCGAACCGCCCCAACGGTTCCATCCGTCGGCATGCTCGGCCGAGACGGAGCCGACCTTGGCCGCCCGCCCGCCGACCCACACCGGGTAGCCCCGCCCGGCCGTTGCCCGCACCGACGCCGCCAGCTGTTCGAGTCGCTCGGGCTCGGTTCCGAAGTCGAGGCCGAACGACTCGTTCTCCACCCGACTCTGCGCGTCGCCCGCGCCAATGGCGGCGATGACCCGCCCGCTGCTGATGCGGTGCAGCGTGTCGAACGCGGCGGCGAGCGTTGCCGGCGGCCGGAGCGTGGCGCGAGCGACGAGCGAGGCGAGCCCGATCCGCGACGTGGCGACGGCCACGGCACCGAGCAGCACGGTGCACTCGAGCGCGGGTCGGCGCTGACCGTCGAGGCCGATCCGGAAGAGATGGTCGAACGCGAACACCGCGTCCAGCCCCGACTGCTCGGCTGCCACCGCGACGGCGAGCGGGATCTCCGGGTCGTCGCGGAAGGACGGGAGCGTCAGGCCGATCCTCACCGCGTCAGCTCGCGCGCGAGGGCAGCCGCGCCGATCACGCCGGCTCGCTCGCCCAGCGTCGCCAGCACGACGTCGGGCACCGGTCGGAGCGTGCCACCCTCGATGTAGGAGACGAGGCTCCGCCGGACCGGCGCGAGGAGCGCCTCGCCGAGGGCGACGAGACCACCCGACACCACGATCACGCCGGGGTCGAGGATGTTGCACAGCGCGGCAAGACCCATGGCGACATAGTCGGCGTAACGCTCGAGCAGCGCGACCGCGTCGGGCTCGCCGGCCAGCACCGCCTCGCCCACGTGGTGACTGTTGACCGCGGCCGGGTCGCCGCCGGCCTCCCGCAGCACGCTCGGCGCCGCGCCCGCCGCGGCCGCATCCCGGCCCATGCGACCCAGGGCGGTACCCGAGGCCATCGCCTCCCAGTGGCCGCGCGCACCACATGCGCACACCGGGCCGTCGGAGTCGACGGTGAAGTGGCCGATCTCGGCCGCGAACCCGTGGGCGCCGCGGTACACCCCGCCGTCGGCGATGATGCCGCCACCGATCCCGGTCCCCAGCGTGATCACGAGCGCGTCGCGGGCACCACGCGCCGCGCCGTGCACCACCTCGCCCCACGCGGCCGCGTTCGCGTCGTTGTCGACCACCACGGACAGTCCGGTCGCGTCTGCGATCGTCGCCCGCACCGCGACGTTGCGGAAGCCGGGAATGTTGGGCGCGTAGTGGATGACGCCGTCGTGATCGACCATCCCCGCGGCACCGATGCCGACCGCCGAGACGTCGGCCTCGCGGAGCGTGCCGATGAGGTCGAGCATGGCGCCGGCTAGCGCATCCCACCCGTCCGGGCTCGGTACCCGGTGCTCGGCCAGGATCCCGCCGGCCGGGTCGACGAGCGCGCCGAGCACCTTCGTGCCGCCGACGTCGAGCCCGATGGTCGGGGTCACGCCAGGTTGATCCGCGTGACACGTGCCGGGCGCTCTCGCGGGGCGGCCGGCTCCCGCGCCGCGCTCCGCCGGGTACCGACGCCCGGTGTCGCCGCGCTCCGTTGCTGCTCCAGCGCCCGCTCGGTCGCGTCCACCACGACCTTGATCGCGAGCACGAGCTCGTGAGCCGCGTTCAGCAGGTGCTCGGTGGCCTCGGGCCCGGCCTCCTGCATCGCCGCGAGCACCGCGCCGACGGGCCCCCCGCCCGTGGACGGCGGTGGCGAGCCGGGGCCGTCATCGACCGCGAACAGCGGGTTGCGCCGCGGCTCACCCGGATCACGCATCGGGGGCCTCCACGAACTCGACTTCGAGACGGTCACCCTCGAGCCGCGCCCCGCCCACCTCGCGGCGACGCAGGCTGTCGGGGAGGATGAGCGCGCGGCGGTGCGCGCCCACCGCGAGCAGGAGCTCGCCGTTGCTCCGGCCGAGCTCAACCTCGTCCTTGTCCGTGAACGGCAGGTGGAGCGAGAGCACGAGCGAGTCGCCCACCGCGTCGACCCGGAACGGTGCCGCCATGGCGAGCCGCGCGGCCGGATCGCGGTCGCCGTAGATGTGGGCTCCGAGCTCCGACAGCGGCTCGAGGCCCACCAGCTCGGCCGCGGCGAGCTCGGCGGTGAGGACGGGCACCGGCGCGAACGCCGTCTCGATCTCCTCGAGGTGCGCAGCCTGGATTCGCTTCCACCCCGCGAACCACGGGTCGCGAACCGCCTCGGGGAGGAGCCGGTTCGCGATCACGGCGTCCACGTGGTAGCCGAACAGCGACAGATAGGTGAACGTCCGGCGGGCCTCGGCCATGACCAGCCGCTCGGGGTTCACGACGAGCCGCGCGCTCGCGATCGAGCCGTCGGTGAGAAGGTCACGAACGCCGTCGAGGCCGTCGTAGAAGCGTCGTACGGCCGCGAACACGCGGTCATCGGCCAACGGCATGCTCACCACCCGTGACAGCAGCGGCCGGATCGCCCGGGTGACGCTGCGCTGCGCGGGGAAGACGCGGTCCATGTACCAGCTCAGCACGTCGGGGAGCGACAGCAGCCGCAGCGTCTCCGCAGTGGGCGCGCAGTCGACCACCAGGAGGTCGTGGTCGCCCGACTGGGCGAAGGCCTTGATGTCGGCGAGGGCGAACACCTCGTCGAGCCCGGGGATCACCGCCAGCTCCTCGGCCTCGACCGCGTCCGCGCCGGCCCAGTCGAGCAGCGCGACGACGTACGCGCGCACTGAGTCCCACGCCTCCTCGAGCCGCCGGCGGGCGTCGAGCTGTACGCCGGACAGCGACGCGGTGATCGGCGTGAGGTCGTCGCCCAGCGCGGTGTCGAACGCGTCGGCCAGCGAGTGGGCCGGGTCGGTGGAGCAGATGACGGTGCGTAAACCGGCTTCGGAGGCGCGAAGCGCCGTCGCGGCCGCCACCGTGGTCTTGCCCACGCCGCCCTTGCCCGTGAAGAGCAGGATGCGCATACGACGGCGAGGCTAGTGGAGCGCTCGCGCGCGGTCACCCGGAGATCGAGGGGCCCTGCCCGCCGCGGCCGTCAGCCCCGCTCGACCTCGCGTTTGAGCTCCCGTAGCGCGTTGCCCATGATGAGACCGGCGGCCCGACGCTTGATGAGACCCGGCAGCGGGACCGAGATGTCGACCGACAGCTCGTAGGTCACCCGGGTGCCCTCGGCGTCGGGCTCGAACAAGTAGGAGCCGTCGAGGTGGCGCAGCAGGTCGCCCTCGACGAGGCTCCACGAGAAGAATCCGGGCGCCTCCGAGTAGTCGTAGGCGAGGACGTAACGGACCGTCCGCCCCATGGCCGCGGCCCGGTACTCGACCCTCGCGCCCCTCCCTTCGGCGTCACGCTCGAGCACCTTCGCCTGCTTCACGTCCTTGGCCCAGCGCGGGTAGGCCTCGAAGTCGGTCGCCACCGCGTAGCACCGCGCGGGCGGGGCCTCGACGCGGATCCGCTCACTGCCCTGCTCGGCCACGTGCCCTCCTCTCCGCGGTCGTGCCCGATCGCGCCCTCCGGGGCGGGAACGCGCCGTGGCGCGCGGCCCAGTGCCCGGCCAGTGCCAGGGGCAGCATAGGGACCAGCACGCCGAAGGGGTCGGTCGACGCGGTGACGGCCGCGATCGCTACCGAGATGCCGAGCGAGCCGAGCAGGTGGGCCCGAACGCGCGTAGGTGCGGAGCCCTGCAGGAGGAACAGGTTGGCGACGACGACGTCCTCGCCCCGTGCGCTGCGCGCGATCCCGAGGCCGAAGGCGTAGACCCACACACCGAGCGACGCGACGAAGAGCCCGAGCGCGGTGCCCGCGGCGACGTCGTCGAGCGCAGTGACGCCGAGCGCGGCCGGGACCGCGGTCGCGGCGAACACCCCGTTCGCCATCCACGACACGGCGATGATCGCGGTGCCGGGCAGGCGCCCGGCCGGAGACCGAGGCACGGGACGAGCGTACCGGCCGCAGCTCACGCGGGCGCGAGCGGGCGGAGCTGCCCGAGGTCGCCCGCGGCGAGCGGCGCGAACATTGCCGCGCGGCGGTCGTAGGAGAGCTCCTGCACGGCCCGCTGCCGCGCCGTGGCGCCGATCCGCGTGCGCAGCGCATCGTCGTAGCGAAGCCTTTCGAGCGCGTGCCGGACCGCGACGACCTGTCGTGGCTCCACCACGAAGCCGGTCTCGCCGTCGACGACGGCCTCGTGCGACCCGCCGCTGCGGCCCGCCACCGCGGGGACGCCGCTGGCCGCGGCCTCGAGGAACACGACGCCGAACCCCTCCGCCTCGAGCCCACGCCACCGATCCCGGCACGGCACGGCGAACACGTCGGCGCTGCGATAGAGCGCGGGGAGGTCGGCGTCGCTCACCCGCCCGAGGAACCGCGTGCACCCGCTGAGGCCATGGAACCGGACGCGCTCCTCGAGCCGGGCCCGGTCCCGCCCGTCGCCCGCGATCACGAGCGCAGCGTCGGGGAGCCCGCCCATCGCGTCGACGAGCACGTCGAAGCCCTTGCGGGGCACGAGGCGGCTCACGCCCAGCACGACGAAGCCCTCGGGCGCGATCCCGAAGCGGGCCCGGTCGGCCGCCCCCTCGACCGGCGAGGCGGGCGGGCGGAACCGCTCGACGTCGACGCCCGGCGCGACCACCAGGCCCCGGAGCGCCTGCCGTGCCGTGCGCGCGGCTTCGCGCGCGGGATAGAGACCGGCGGCCACCACGCCCGCCGCGTCTCGGAGCACCCGGCGGGCGAGCGATCCGGTACCGGGAAGCCGGCCCGGCACCGTCATCTCCGATCCGTGGACGACGACCACGTATGGCGCGGTACGCAGGCGCGGGCCGACAGCGCCGAGCGGCAGGACCGGGTCGAGGAAGATCACGTCTGCACCAACCTCTCGCGCGAGCGCGTCGATCCGGTGCCGAAGGAACGGCGTCGGCAGCAGGACGCGCTCGCGCGTCCGCTCGATTCGGAAGGCCTGCGCGGCATCGAACTCGGCCGCGTCGGCGTGGGGGGTCGTGAGCACAGTGGTCTCGCTCGGCGGCAGCCGCCGCCACAGCTCGTAGAGGTACGACTGGATGCCACCGAGCTTCGGCGGGAAGTCGTTGGTCACCAGCAGCGACGGCACGCTGCGATGCTAGGGGTCGCCGGCCCGGCCGCTCACAGCGCCGGGCTCACAGCCCCGGCTCGGCGACCTCGGGCGCAACCGACTCGTGCACCGCGGGCTCGTACACGACGGGACCGCGCGGTACGGCCCGCGCCCGCGGGTCGATCCCGCCCCGGAGGAGCACGAAGCCGACGACGCTGCACACGGCGCCGGCCGCGAACGCGCCGCGGTACCCGGCGACGGAGGCGACGCCTCCGAGCACCAGCGAGCCCAGGCCCTGCGAGAGGTCGAAGAAACTGCTGAACGTGCCCACGACCGAGGCTCGTTCGCCGTCGGGCACGCCGGTGAGCGCGAGGAGCAAGAGCGCGGGATAGAGCAGCGACATGCCGACCGCGAAGACGGCCGTACCCACGACCAGGCCGGTCACGTTCCCCCATACGGCCATCACCGCGAGACCGGTCGCACCCGCACCCAGGGCAAAGCTCCCGGCGCGGCGCGGGCCCAGGCGATCGGGGAGCGCCGCGCCGACGATGCGGACCACGAGGATGAGCCCGCCGTAGAGCAGGAAGATCCCGTCGGAGCCGCCGAGGCCGAGGTCGCCCGCGTACAGCCGGAGGAAGGTGGTGAAGCCGGCCAGCCCGACGAGGCCGAGGAACAGCACCGCGCCCGGCGCGAGCGCGCGCCGGTGCAGCAGCCGCGGACGGGAGACCGCCGGCTGTCGCCCGATCTCGGATCGTTCCGGCTCCGGTCGCCCAGTCTCGGATCGTTCCGCCTCGGTCGTGGCGAGCCCGAGCCCGGCCGCGAGCGACGCGAGCGAGGCCGAGACCAGCCACGCGAGCAGGTAGTGGTGATCGCCGAGCACCGTCTCGCCCAGCGCGGGGCCGAAGGCGAGCCCGCCGTAGACCGCGACCGACCAGTAGCTCACCGCCTCCCCCCGCCGCTCGGCCGGTGCCAGGTCTGTGATCATCGTGGCCGCTCCCACGAAGAACGCGGCCTCGCCGATGCCGGTAACGATCCGCGCCGCCACGAGGAAGGGCACCGCGCGCACGAGGCCGTAGCACGCGGTGGACGCGGCGACGGTGGCCGCGCCGCCGATGATCAGGAGTCGGCGGCCGAACCGATCCCCGACCCGACCCGCGTACGGCCGCAGCAGCACCGCGCCGACGAACAACGCGCCCACCGTGACACCCACCGCGAGGCTTCCACCTCCCAGCTCCCGCTTCACGTAGAGCGGCGTCACCGGGATGAGCATGCCGAGGGCCATGAAGTACGCGAGGCCGGCCCCGACCACGAGCACGAAGCGTGGCGTGAGCAGCCGCTCGCGTCGCGCGCTCATCGCCGGATCTCAGCTCGCGGCCGCATGCTCGAGCGCGGCATCGAACGCGGCGCGCTCCGCGATCATCCGCCGGTACTGCATGAGCTGGCGCGGACGGCTGAACGCGAGCGCACCGGTAAGTCGCCCGGCCCGCCCGAAGAGGGCGACGAAGCGGCGCTCCCGGAGTGTCCCGTGGACCACCGCCAGCTCGTCGTCGCCCGTGAAGCGGCCCGCGCTCTGGATCTTCACGTCGTACTGGTCGGACCAGACGAAGGGGACCGGCGCGAACGGCTCGGCCGAGCCGCCGGCGAGGAGGCGGTGCGCTGCAGCCGTGCCCTGCTCGACGGCGTTGGTCCAGTGCTCGAGGCGCATCACCTCACCGTCGAAGGCACGGTTGGGCCAGCGAGCGAGATCGCCGGCCGCGACGACGCCCGGAGCCGCGAGACAGGTCTCGTCGCACACGACGCCGTCGGCGAGGGTGAGACCGGAGCCCTCGAGCCAGTGGGTCTCGGGCGTCACGCCGACCGCGACGAGCACGAGGTCGGCCTCGACCACGGAGCCGCTGCCGAGGCGGACGCGCTCGACGCTGCCTCCCATGTCCGGGTCACCGCCCTCGATCGCCTCGACCGTCACGCCACACCGCAGGTCGACGCCGTGGTCGCGGTGCATCTCGCCGAGAACCGCGCCCAGCACGGGACCCAGGCCGCGCACCATCGGCTGGGGCAGGGCCTCGAGCACCGTGACCTCGAGCCCCCGCTTTCGGCAGGTGGCCGCGACCTCGGCGCCGATGAACCCGGCCCCGATCACCACCACCTTCGGACCCGCGTCGAGCCGGGCCCGGATGGCGAGACAGTCGTCGATGGTCCGCAGGGTGAACAGGCCGTCGAGCGGTGCGGTGCCCGGGAGCGTGCGGGGCGTCGCGCCGGTCGCGATCACCAGGCCGTCGAAGCCGATGCGCTCGCCGCCACGCAGCTCCACCTCGCGCGCGGCGAGGTCGAGGGCTACCGCGGGCACGCCCAGCCGCAGCTCGAGCTCGAGCTCGTCGTACGGCAGCTTCCGCAGCACGATCTCGTCGTGCTCCCACTCCCCGGCGAGCAGCTCCTTCGAGAGCGGCGGGCGGTCGTAGGGCAGGTGAGGCTCCCCGCCCACGAGCACCAGGCGACCGTCGAAGCCCTCGCGCCGGAGCGTCTCGGTGGCCCGAAGCCCCGCGAGCGACGCGCCGACGACCGCGATCTCACGCATCGGGGATCTCACGCGCGAGAGGCGCTCCTCCCGTGAGCAGCGACCGGCGCCTCAATCCTCGATCGAGATGGCCTGGGTGGGGCACATGCGCACCGCCTCCTCCATCTTGGGGCGGAGCTCCTCGGAAGGGGTCTCATCGAGGACGTAGAGGAAGTTGTCGTCGCGCACCTCGAACACCTCGGGCGCGATACCCATGCAGACGGCGTTGCTCTTGCACTTGTCGAAGTCGACGACGATGCGCACGGCTCCGTCCTCCGTCCTCCGGCCTCTATCTTCCGGTCTGGGTCTTCCGGTCTGGGTCTTCCGGCAGGCGTCCTCCGATTGCGGGCCGCACGTTACACGCAGTGGCAGCAAGGCTGACCCGGGCGTCATACTGGCGCGCCGCCGACCGCCCTTGGAGCGTGCATGCCACCCAGCGCCACGAAGCCCCCCGCCCTCGACGTCTCGGGGCGGCCCCTCGCCCTGCGTGAGATCGACCTCGATCGGTTCCTCCACCCGAGGACGGTGGCGGTGATCGGGGCGTCGGAGTCGACCCGCAAGCCGAACGGCGCGATGACGCGGAAGTTCAAGGCCTGGGCCGACAAGCACGGCGGCGCGTTCTACCCGGTGCACCCGGTCTACGAGACGGTCGTGGGCGAGAAGTGCTACCCGAGCATCTTCGACGTACCGGGCGACATCGACCTCGCGATCATCCTCACCGGCGCCGCGGTCGACACATTCGAGGAGGTGCTGGCCCGCAAGGCCGCATTCGCGGTGATCTTCGCTGCCGGCTTCGCCGAGGTCGGCAAAGAGGGCGAGCGGCTCCAGGCCCGGCTCGAGGAGCTCGTGAAGAGCGGCGACGTCCACCTCCTGGGCCCGAACACGAACCTGAACGCGTTCGAGGACTTCCGCGACGACCTCACCGGCCCGTCGATCGCGCTCATCACCCAGAGCGGGCACCAGGGCCGGCCGGTGTTCCAGGGCCAGGAGCTCGGTATCCGCCTCACGCACTGGGCGCCTACCGGCAACGAGGTCGACCTCGAGTTCGCCGACTTCGCCGCCTACTTCGCCGACCAGCCCGAGGTCGGCGTGATCGCGGCCTACGTCGAGGGGTTCAAGGACGGCCGCACGCTCATGCTGGCCGCCGACCACGTGGCGAAATTGAAGAAGCCCCTGGTCGTGGTGAAGGTGGGCCGCACCGACGAGGGTCAGTCGATGGCCAAGGCCCACACCGGTCATCTCACCGGCTCCGACGCCGTCATCTCCGCGGTGTTCCGCCAGTTCGGCATCACCCGCGTCGACGGCCTCGACGAGCTCCTCGACATCGCGGCCGCGTTCGCGCGCACCGAGCCGCCGCGCGGCGACGGCGTGGCGATCTACGCGATCTCCGGCGGCACCGGCGCGCACATGGCCGACATGGCCTCCGCCGCGGGCCTCCGGCTCCCGCAGCTCACAAAGAGGACCCAGGACGCGCTGCACGACGGGCTGATCCCGCGCTACCTGCGGGTGAGCAACCCGGTCGACTGCGGGGGGCCGCCGGTCATGACGCCGGCCGGTCGGAAGATCCTCGACCTCATCCTCGCCGACCCCAACGTCGACCTGCTCGTTGTCCCGATCACGGGCGCGCTCGAGACGATGAGCCGCCCTATGGCGCGCGACCTCGTCGACGTCGCGCAGACCACCGACAAGCCGATCTTCGTCGTGTGGGGCTCGCCCGTCGGCACCGAGGCCGCGTATACCGAGGTGCTGCTCGCCTCCGGCCTGCCCGTGTTCCGCACCTTCGCGAACTGCGTCACCGCGGTGAAGGCATCCCTCGACTACTCGTCGTTCACGAAGCACTACCGCTCGCCCTTCGACGACGCTCCGACCGAACCACTCCCGGCCGCGAAGAAGGCCCGCTCCCTGCTCGCCGAGGCCGGTGCCGGCGGCGCGCTCTCCGAGCACGCGTCCAAGCAGCTGCTGAAGGCGTACGGCATCAAGCCGTCGCGGGACGTGCTGTGCGGAAGCAAGGCCGAGGCGGTGCGAGCCGCGGCCACGATCGGCCATCCCGTCGTGATGAAGGTGTCGTCGCCCGACCTGCTGCACAAGAGCGACCTCGGCCTGGTGGAGGTCGGCGTCGGATCGGCGGCCGAGGTGCGGGCCACGTACGACGAGCTGCTCCGCGCCGCGCGGCGGGCGGGGGGCAAGCGAGCCCGCATCGACGGCATGCTGGTCTGCGAGATGGTGACCGGCGGCGTGGAGACGGTGGTCGGCGTGTCGCAGGACCAGCTCTTCGGCCCGGTGGTGATGGTCGGCCTGGGCGGCATCTTCGTGGAACTGCTGAAGGACGTCACGTTCCGCGTGCCACCGTTCGGGACCGACGAGGCCGAGCGCATGCTGCGTGAGCTCGACGGCTTCCCGCTGCTCGAGGGCGTCCGCGGCCAGAAGCCGGCCGACGTCGCGGCGCTGGTCGACGTGATCGTGAAGGTGCAGCGGATGGCCCTAGACCTCGCCGATCCGTCGCTCGGCCCGACACTCTCCGAGCTCGACATCAACCCGCTCGTCGTGCGGCCCCGGGGCGCGATCGCGCTGGACGCGCTGGTGGTCGCGAGATGAGTCCCGACCGGGCCGGCGAGCTGCTCTCGGAGATCGAGCGTCAGGTCCTCTGGATCACGATCAACCGGCCCGACGCCGGCAACGCGATCACGCCCGACGTCCGCAACGGCATCATTGAGCTGCTCGAGGGCGCGAACGCCTCGCTCGACGTGCGGGCCGTCGTGATCACCGCGACCGGAAGCAAGCACTTCTGCACCGGCGCCGACCTGCGCGCCGGGCGGCCGACGCCCGCGCCCAAGCCGGAGGGCGCGCCGGACCGCATCGGAGGCGACGCCGCCCGCATGATCCGTACCGGCATCCAGCGGCTCACCGCGGCCATCCTCGATTGCGAGAAGCCGGTGATCGCGGCGGTGAACGGCACCGCGGCCGGCGGCGGCGCGCAGATCGTGCTGGCCTGCGACCTCGCCATCGCCGCCGACACCGCGCGGCTCATCCAGGTGTTCGTCCGGCGCGGCCTGATCCCCGACGGCGGCGGGGCCTACCTGCTGCCCCGGCTCGTCGGCATGAAGAAGGCCAAGGAGCTCGTGTTCTTCGGCGACGATGTCTCTGCCGTCGAGGCCGAGCGGCTCGGCCTGCTGAACAAGGTCGTGCCCGCGGCCGAGCTCGAGGCCACCGCGAGGGAGTGGGCCGAGCGGCTCGCGTCGGGCCCGACGAAGACGATCGGGTTCGCCAAGCGCCTGCTCAACCAGTCGCCCGACGTCGACCGCGCCACCTCGTTCGCGCAGGAGGCGCTGCTCGTGGAGCTGGTCACCCAGACCGGCGACTCGGCCGAGGGCGTGGCGAGCTTCGTGGAGCGTCGGCCTCCCGAGTTCAAGGGCTGGTAGTGGGTCGAGGCCGGAAGGTGCGATGAGCGGCCCGCTCACCGACCGCACCGCGATCGTCGGGATCGGCCAGACCAAGCTGGCCAAGGTGCTCCCCGGCAGCGAGCTGAGCCTCGCCTGCCAGGCGATCTCTGCCGCGCTCGACGACGCCGGCGTCGAGCCCGCCGAGGTGAACGGTCTCGTGTCGTACACGATGGAGGACGGGCGCGAGGTCGACGTCGCTCGCAACGTCGGGCTCGGAGACCTCACCTTCTTCTCGCAGGTCGGCTACGGCGGCGGGGCCGGCTGTGGCACGGTCGGTCACGCGGCCATGGCGGTGGTGACGGGCCAGGCCGACGTGGTGGTGGCGTGGCGGGCGCGCAAGCGCGGCTCGGCCGCGAGCCGGCCGTGGGCCCAGGTACAGCGACGCATCACGGGCACCTGGCAGTGGAGCCGCCCGTGGGGGCTCGTCCGCCCGGTCGACGAGATCGCGACGCTCACCCGCCGCTACATGCACGAGTACGGCGCGACGCGCGACCAGCTCGCCAACGTCGCGCTGGCCTTCCGCAAGCACGCCAACCGCAACCCCAAGGCCGTGATGTACGAGAAGCCGCTGACCCGCGAGCAGTACATGGAGGCGCGCTGGATCTCGGAGCCGCTGTGCCTGTTCGACAACTGCCTGGAGACCGACGGTGCGCTCGCGGTCGTCGTCACCTCGGCCGAGCGGGCCCGTGACCTCCGCCGGCCACCCGTCTACATCCACTCGTTCGCGCAGAGCATCCCGCAGCAGCACCAGACCATGACCAACTACTTCTGCGACGATCCGCTCCTCGGACCCTCGTACGCGTGCGCTGAGCTGCTGTGGCGCCGGGCCGACTTCGGGCCCGCCGACGTGAAGGTGGCCCAGCTCTACGACGCGTTCAGCCCGCTCGTCCCCCTGTCGCTCGAGGGATACGGGTTCTGCAAGCGGGGCGAGGGGGCTGCGTTCACCGACGACGGCAACCTCGAGTTCGATCGCGGTCGGCTCCCGACCAACACGTCGGGAGGTGGGATGTCGGAGGCGTACGTCCACGGCTACAACCTCATCACCGAGGGCGCCCGCCAGCTCCGGGGCACCTCGACCGCGCAGGTCGAGGGTGCCGACACCTGTCTGGTCACGAGCGGCGAGGGCGTGCCCACGAGCGCGCTCCTCCTCCGGAAGTAGGCCACCATCGAGACCGGGCTCCTGCTGCCACCCCTCGACGACCCCGACACCGAGGGGTTCTGGGCCGGCTGTGCGCGCGGCGAGCTGGGTGTGCAGCAGTGCGACGACTGCGGCGCGCGGCGCATGCCACCCCGGCCCATGTGCCCGCGCTGTCGGTCGCTCCGCGCGAGCTGGCATCCGACGTCGGGCCGCGGCACGATCTGGTCGTTCGTCGTCCCCCATCCGCCGCTACTCCCCGCGTACGCGGCGCTGGCGCCCTACAACGTGATCGTCGTCGCGCTCGACGAGGATCCGTCGATCCGCTTCGTCGGAAACCTCCTCGCGTCACCCGGCGGCGCGATCAACGAGGTCGACCCGGCGACCATCACGATCGGTGAGCCGGTGCGGGTCGTCTTCCAGTCGGTGGACGACGTCACGCTCCCCCGCTGGATCCGCGCCTGAGCGTCGGGCCGTCGCGCGCGGTGCCGGCGTCAGGCCCGACCCGCGCTCACGCGGCTTGCGTCTGGCGCTGCGTCACGCGCGGGGCGGGAGCCCCCACGGCGCCGGTCGCTGCGGCCCGGAGGTCGGTGAGGGTCCGCTCCCACTCGAGCTGCCGCGCGATCCAGCCGAGGACCCCCTTTTCGTGCCGGGTCGCGGCCGGGGCCGGGGTCGTGATCCTGGTCGCGCTCATGGCCCACCACCTATACTGATCGTACGCTCAAGTGCTCACACACTTGGTGCGATAACACTAGGAGTATCTACTCTCAGTGTAGGGTCTGTCAAGCTCACGTGACCGACCCCCGGTCATGGGGAGGACGCGTCCGTCCCATGGGAAGCGAGCCCGCCTGGCGGATCGACGACCTGGCCCGCCGGGCCGGGGTCACGGTCGACACCATCCGCTTCTACCAGCGTGAGGACCTGCTGCCGGCCGCCGAGCGATCGGGGCGCAACCGGCTCTACGGCCCTGACCACCTGGAGCGCCTGGAACGCATCCGTGAGCTCCAGGCCCGGCGGTTCTCGCTCGCGGCAATCCGGGCCCTGCTCGAGACCCAGCGGGCCGGGATCGCCGAGGGGATCTTCGGGGGCACGGCGGCCGCCACCTACACCTTCGACGACCTCGTCGAGCGCTCGGGCATCGATTCGGCCCTGGCGCGGCGCCTCAACGAGGTCGGGCTCGTGCGCGAGCCGGCCGAGTTCGGCCGCGACGCCTACGACGGTGCCGACCTCGACGTGATGCGGGCGGTCGCCGACCTGATCGCGGCCGGCATCCCCGCCGAGCTCGTCGTCGAGCTCTCGCGGATCTACGCCGAGGGCGTGGAGCAGATGCAGTTGCAGGTCCTCGACGTGTTCCTCGGGCGGCGTGGAAGCGACTGGGACCCGGAGGAGCTGCGCGCCTTCCAATCACGCGCCGCGGCCGTGGCCGGCGACCTCCTGCCGCTCGTGGGCCGGATGATCGACTACGTGCACCAGCGCACGCTCCAGCGCCTCACCCTCGGCGCGATGGAGCAGGTCGCGCGCGACACGCGCGAGCCCGAACCGTCGACGAGCCCAGTCGCGACTGACTGAGTCGCGACTGACTGAGTCGCGGGCTGCTCAGTCGTCGAGGTTCCAGATGCGTGCTGCGTTGCCGGCGACGATCTTGTCCCGCTCCTCCTCGGCGATGAAGCCCATGGTCTCGTCGATCACCTTGCGCGAGTAGGGCCAGTCGTTGCCGTGGTGCGGGTAGTCGCTCGACCACATCATGTTGTCGACCCCGACCTTGTGGCGCAGCTCGATCCCGCTCCGATCGGTGATGAAGGTGGCCGCGTTGTTGCGGTACCAGTAGAACGACGGCGGCTCCTTGATCGGGAGGTCGCCCCAGGAGCGGTTCCGCCAGTAACGGTCGTCGATGCCCTCGATGAGATGCGGGATCCAGCCGACGCCGGTCTCGATCCAGCACATCTGGAGCTCGGGGAAGCGCTCGAACACGCCGGTGAAGAGCACCTGGGTGATGCTGCCCGCGCACATCGAGAACACGTGGCTCATGCTCCCGATCGCCTTGGCCCGAGCTGTCTCGGTGCGCATGTCGTAGAGCACATTGCCCTTCTTGGCGGCCGCCTTCCGGCCGGCGGTCCGCTGCCGGCGCGAGATGATGTTGATGTGGACCGCGACCGGCATGCCCTCGTCGACGGCCGCGGCCCAGAACGGGTCGTCATCGCGTGACAGGCTCTCGCCACCCGAGGGCCAGTTGGAGATGATGATGCCCTTCGCGCCGCGCGCCTTCGCCTTGCGCAGCCCGTCGACCGCGGCGTCGAGGCCGAGCGAGGAGATCTGGGCCAGGCCGATCAGCCGGTTGGAGTCGGGCGCGCAGAACTCCTCGAACAGGAAGTTGTTGTAGGCCTCGACGCCGGCGAGGACGAAGTCGTCGTCGTCGTCGCCCAGGAAGTGGCTCATCGTGCGCTGCGGCGGATAGAGGAGCTCGACGTCGACGCCGTCGATGTCCATGTCCTTCAACCGCTCGGCGCCGTCGTAGCAACCGCGTCGGGCCTCGTCGTAGGTGACACCCATCCACCGGAACTGATCGAAGGGCATGCCCGGGGTGGAAACGAGCCCGATGGGGTCGGGATCGCCGCCCACCGCGGTCTGCCAGGCGTCGCCGCCCTCGGCATCCTTGACCAGCTTCGGCGCCTTGTCCTGGAACTTCTCGGGCAGCCAGTTCCTCCAGATGTCGGGCGGCTCGAGGATGTGGCAGTCCGCGTCGATGATCCGGTACTTCGACATGGCGGATCCTTCCGGGTCGTGAGGCGTCGAGGCCGAGTTTAGGCTGACACGCACGTCAGCATCGAGGGCAGCGCCCTCAGGTCAACATCGAAGGCAGCGCCCTCAGGGAGCATCGAGCGCGGGGACGCCTGGAAGGGACGCGGCATGGCCGAGGGATTGTTGCAAGGCACCCGCGTGTTCGACCTCGCGGGCGCGCCCGCCGCGATGACCGGCCGCATCCTCGCCGACCTCGGCGCCGACGTGGTCAAGGTCGAGCCGCCGGCCGGCGACCCGCTCCGAGCCGAGCCGCACCGGTTCGCGGCGTGGAACGCGGGCAAGCGCAGCGTGGTCGTGTCCGGTCCGGCCGACGCCCTGCTCCCGGAACTGCTCGATGCCGCCGACGTGGTGGTCGACACGCCCGGCTTTCCGGGCGCGCTCGAGCTCGATCCCGCGCTCGCCCCCGGCGCGGTGTGGGTGAGCGTGACGCCGTTCGGCCTCACGGGGCCTCGCTCGCGCTGGCGGGCGTCCGATCTCGGCGTGATGGCTGCGAGCGGCAACATGTACTGCACCGGGGACCCCGACCGGCCGCCGGTCCGCTGCACCGAGCCGTCGGGCTATGCGCACGTGGGCGCCGAGACCGCCTTCGCGGCACTCACAGGGCTCGCGTCGGGTCGCCCCCAGCGGATCGATGTGTCGATGCAGGAGGTCGTGTTCGTGGCAAACATGGCCACGCCGGCGAGCTTCCCGAAGACCGGCTTCCGCGGCACACGGCGCGGCGCCAACGTCGGCCGGACCCGCGAGATCTGGCCCACTCGCGACGGCTTCGTGTCGTTCGGGCTGCGGGGCGGCAAGGCCCGGATCCCGAGCCTCGAGATGCTCACGCGGCTCGTGGCGGCCCAGGAGGGAATCGACGCGACCGCGCTGGTGAGCCGCGACTGGTCGACGTTCTCGCCCAACACGACCTCCGACGAGGAGCTCGCCGCGCTCGAGGCACCGGTCGCCGCGTACTTCGCCCGTCACACGATGAGCGAGCTCTACGACGTCGCCTGCGAGACCAACCTCATGCTCGCGCCGGCCAACTCGCCGCGCGAGATCTACAACAGCGCGCAGCTCGCGGCGCGCGAGCTCTTCGGGCCGGTCGGCGACGTCGCGCGGTTCCCGCGCTCCTTCGTCGTCGTTCGCGGTGCGGACGACCGCGCGGCAGCGGCCCGCCCGTCCGCACCGGCACCCGCGCTCGGCGCCACCGCCGCGGTCGCGGTGGTGCACTCATCGGGGTCGGAACCCGCAGCGTCGCACCAACGCTCGAGGGACGAAGCCACCGCGGGCGCGTGGGCGGGTACGCGTGTCCTCGAGTTCGGGTCGGGTGCGGCCGGGCCGATCGCCACCCGTTACTTCGCGGAGCACGGCGCGACGGTGCTGCGCGTGGAATCGAGGAGCCGGCCCGACTTCCTCCGCGTCTACGCGCTCGGGCCAAAGAACCCGCACGGGCTCGAGGGCGCGCCCATGTTCGACGGCCTCAACGTGGGCAAGCTCGACGTGAGCCTCAACCTGAAGCACCCCGAGGCGGTCGCGCTCGTGAAGCGCCTCGTCGCGGAGTGGGCCGACGCGGTTGCCGAGAACTTCGCGCCGCGCGCGATGCGCGGTTTCGGCCTCGACTACGACTCGCTCGTCGAGGTCAAACCCGGCCTCGTGATGGTGAGCGCGTGCCTCAACGGCCAGACCGGCCCACACCGCGACTACCCCGGCTTCGGTGGTCAGGGCTCGGCGCTGTCGGGGTTCAACTGTCTCACCGGCTGGCCCGATCGCGAGCCGGTCGGGCCGCACGCCACCATCACCGACTCGCTCGCTCCGCGCTTCGTCGCCACCGCGCTCGCGGCGGGCCTCCTCTACCACCGGCGCACGGGGCGCGGCGTCTACCTCGACCTGTCGCAGGTGGAGGCGGCCACATGGTCGCTCTCGCCGTGGCTGCTCGAGTTCGAGGTCGACGGCGTGATCCGCTCGCGCGACGGCAACCGCTCACGGTGGGCCATCCCGCACGGCGCGTTCCCCTGCGGAGAGGAGAGCGGCATCGGCGACCGGTGGGTCGCGATCGCGGCCTGGACCGACGCCGAGTGGGCCACATTGGCCGAGCTGGTCGGCGTCGGCGGCCGGTGGCCCACGCTCGACGAGCGCGGCGCGCACGTAGGCGAGGTGGAGGCCGCGGTCGCGGCCTGGACCTCGACCCGTTCCCGGAAAGAGGTGGCCGACACACTTCAGGCCGCCGGTATCGAGGCGGTGCCGGTCAACGACTTCGGTGACATCCACGCCGACCCGCAGGTCGCGGCACGCGACCACTTCGTTCCCCTCGCCCACCCGTTCATGGGCGACGGGCTCTACGAGCGCAACGGGTTCCGCTTGAGCGACGCGCCGAGCGGCTACCCACGCAGCGGGCCCACGCTCGGCCAGGACAAGGACTTCGTGCTCGGCGAGCTCCTCGGGCTGTCGCGCGACGAGCAGCGGCGACTCGCCGAGGAGGGCGTGCTCGACTGACGGGACTGGCACATCCGACTTGGGGGCACATCGGACCGGGGCTTGGTAGGTTCCGATCGCCGTGGACCTGGCTTTCAGCGACGACGACGAGGCCTTCCGCCGGGAGGCTCGCGAGTGGCTCTCCGAGCAGCTCACGGGCGAGTTCGCGGTGGTGCGGGGCCGGGGCGGGCCCGGCGACGAGCATGCCTTGTTCGAGGAGCGGCACCGCTGGGAGCGCGCCCTCGGCGCGGCCAGGTGGACATGTCTGGGCTTCCCGCGGGAGTACGGCGGGCGCGACGTCACTCTGCTCCAGCAGGTGATCTTCTACGAGGAGTACGCACGCGCGGGTGGGCCGGGCCGAGTGGGCATCGTGGGCGAGGGGCTCATCGGCCCCACCATCAACGCGTTCGGCACCGAAGAGCAGAAGCGGCGGTTCCTGCCACCGATCGCGCGCGGCGACGAGCTGTGGTGCCAGGGCTACTCGGAGCCCGACGCCGGCTCCGACCTGGCCAACGTGTCGACCCGGGCCGAGCTCGACGGCGACGAGTGGGTCATCACGGGCCAGAAGGTCTGGACGTCCCTCGCCCACTGCGCCGACTGGTGCTTCGTGCTCTGCCGCACCGACCCGGAGGTGCCCAAGCACCGGGGCCTCTCCTATCTCCTCGTGCCGATGCGCCAGCCCGGCGTCGAGATCCGGCCCATCGTGCAGCTCACCGGCACCTCGGAGTTCAACGAGGTGTTCTTCGATGGCGCCCGCACGTCCGCCGCCGACGTCGTGGGCGCCGTGAACGACGGTTGGAAGGTGGCGATGGGCACCCTCGCCTTCGAGCGGGGCGCGTCGACCCTCGGCCAGCAGCTCGGCTTCGAGCGCGAGCTGGCCGAGATCATCCAGCTCGCGAACAAGAGCGGGCGGGCCGCCGACCCGCGCCTGCGGCAGCGTCTCGCCGACGCGTGGATCCGGCTCACGATCATGCGCTACAACGCGCTGCGGAGCCTCAGCTCCATGGCGACGGGCGCGCTCACGCGTCAGACCGCGATTCACAAGCTCTACTGGTCGAGCTTCCACCGCGACCTCGGGCGGCTCGCCGTCGACACGCTCGGTCCCCACGGCGAGATCGCGGAGGGGCAACCATACGAGCTCACGCCGCAGCAGCGCCTCTTCCTCTTCACACGGGCCGACACGATCTACGGCGGCTCCAACGAGATCCAGCGCAACGTCATCGGCGAGCGGGCTCTCGGCCTGCCGCCCGAGCCGAAGGTCGAGCCGCGATGACCGCACCCGTCCCTCCCTCCCCGAGCAGCCACGGGCTGCTCGATGGCAAGACCGTCGTCGTGACCGCCGCGGCGGGCACTGGAATCGGCTTCGCCACCGCAAAGCGCTGCGCCGAGGAGGGCGCGACGGTGATGATCAGCGACCTGCACGAGCGTCGGCTGGGCGAGGCCGCGGCTCAGCTGGAGGAGCTGACCGGCCGCCGCCCGCCCGCCCTGCGCGTCGACGTGACCGTCGAGGCCGACGTGCAACGCCTCTTCGAGGCGGCGGTGAGCGAGCTGGGCCGCGTCGACGTCGTCGTGAACAACGCCGGGCTCGGAGGCACCGCCGACCTCGTCGACATGACCGACGACCAGTGGCATGCCGTGCTCGACGTGACCCTCAACGGCACGTTCCGCTGCACCCGCGCCGCGCTGCGCCACATGGTGCCCCGGGGCACCGGCGCGATCGTCAACAACGCGTCGGTGCTGGGGTGGCGGGCCCAGGCGGGCCAGGCTCACTATGCGGCGGCCAAGGCGGGCGTGATGGCCCTCACGCGCTGCGCCGCGATCGAGGCCGCACCGGCGAACGTGCGCGTGAACGCGGTGGCGCCGAGCATCGCGACACACCCATTCCTCGAGAAGGTGATCTCACCCGAGGTGCTCGAGAAGCTCGCCGCCCGTGAGGCGTTCGGGCGGGCAGCCGAGCCGTGGGAGGTCGCCAACGTGATCGTGTTCCTCGGGAGCGACTACTCCTCTTACATGACCGGCGAGGTCGTGTCGGTCTCGAGCCAGCACCCCTGAGCCAGATGGTTGAGCCCGATGGTTGAGTGGGGCGCGCTGGGCGTCGAGGGGGCCCCGTTCGAGATGGAGGTCGAGCGGGGCAAGATCCGTGAGTACGCGCGCGCGACCGGCTCCGACCATCCCGCGTACCTCGCCGACGAGCGCCCGGTCGTTCCGGCGCACTTCCTGACCACCACCTTCTTCTGGGAGGGCGACGACGGGAGCCCGTGGGACCGGGTGCAGATGTCGCAGCAGCGCGGCATGCACGCGGAGCAGGAGTACCTGTTCCACGGCGAGCCTCCGCGCGCCGGGACGCGGCTGACTTGCACGAGCCGGATCGACAGGATCTACGAGAAGGAGAGCCGCACGGGAGACGTGCTCACGTTCGTGGAGATGGTCACCGCGTTCCGCGACGAGTCGGGCCGGCTCGTGGCCGAGGCGAGGATGACCGCGGTGGAGCCCGGATGACCCCGGGGAGCAGTGCCGTGAGCGTCACCTGGACCCGACTGGTCGAGGGCGACACCGGTCCCGCGCCCCTGGTGTTCGGGCCGATCAGCCGCACCGACATCGTGCGGTATCAGGGCGCGTCGGGCGACTTCCAGCCCATCCACCACGACGAGCCCTTCGCTCGTGCCGCCGGCTACGACGCGCCGCTCGTCGTGGGCATGCTCCCGGCCGGGCTGCTCGCCACATGGGCCACCGACTGGCTGGGGCCGGCCAACGTGCGTCGCTCGCGCGTGCGCTGGGCCGAGCGAGTCTGGCCGGGCGACGTGCTCGCCTGCGCGGGGACCGTCGTGCGGAAGTACGAGGAGGCCGACGAGCACCGCGTCGACCTCGAGCTGTCGTGCACCAACCAGCACGGCACGCCCGTGGTGCGGGGTTGGATGACCTTCGTGGTGCCGGAGTAACGAGCCGTTGACTCAGGCGGTGGTCACGCGGTGGTGCCCTTCGCTGCGTCGAGGAAGACAGGCTTCTCGCCGCCGCCATGGACGAGGAGCGCGCTGCCGCTCACGTAGCTCGCGAGGGATGACACGAGGAACAGGCACGCGTCGCCGATGTCGGACGGCTCGGCCAGGCGGCCCAGCGGCACGGTCGCCGCGACCGACGCGATCCCGTCCTGGTCGCCGTAGTGCAGATGCGACTGCTCCGTATGCACCATGCCCGCCACCACCGCGTTGACGCGCACCTTGGGCCCGTACTCGATCGCGAGCGTCTGCGTGAGGTTCACGAGCCCGGCCTTGGCCGCGCCGTACGCCGCGGTGCCGGGGGATGGACGCAGACCGCTCACGCTCGCGATGTTGACGATCGCGCCACCCTGCTCCTGGCCCTGCATCACCGCGTTGGCCTTCTGCGCGAACACGAGCGGCGCGACGAGATTGAGGGTGACGATCGCGGTCGAGAAGCCCGGCGATGCAGTCGCCGCGTCGGTCGGCGGCGAGCCACCCGCGTTGTTCACCAGCACGTCGAGCCGGCCGAAGCGGTCGAGCGTCGCGTCGATGACACGGTCGATGTCGTCGGGCTCGCGCACGTCGGCCGCGACGAAGGCGGCGTCTCGCCCGCCCGCGGCCACCACGGCATCCGGTTCGTGACGGCAGCACACGACGACGCCCGCGCCTGCCTCGAGGAAGCGCGCCGCGATTCCACGGCCGACGCCGCGACAGCCGCCGGTGACCACGACCGCCCTGCCCGACATGTCCAGCGGATCCGTCATGCGGCTAAGTTAGCCACCGCGATCTGACGACTCATCAGAACGCACCGCGGAGCGACCACCGCGGAGCGAGCGGAGCTCCCAGCCCGGCGAGCGAGCACCGCGGAGCGAGCGGAACCGGATGGAGCACCGCGGAGCGAGCGGAAGTAGGCGGCGCGGAAGCGGAACAAGGAGACGGAGCGATCCGGCGAGCGAGCACCGTGAGCGAGCAACGCGGAGCGAGCGGAGCCGGATGGAGCGAGCGCCAGCGAGCAGAAGTAGGCGGAGCGGAAGCGG
>Ga0209515_10001520_pt1 | contig 38475 bp, 32 predicted proteins | sample Subgroupgradi54m_FD_187454 | JGI IMG/M metagenome (GOLD analysis project Ga0209515, IMG submission 187454) | Subsurface groundwater microbial communities from S. Glens Falls, New York, USA - GMW60B uncontaminated upgradient, 5.4 m (SPAdes)... ... | reverse complement strand
ACGCTCCTCGCTTGCAAGGACTTCGACTTAGACTTCACCCTCAGGCTTCTTCTTCGCGAACAGCGATTCCAATTCCGAGAACTTGCTCGGCACGGAGGCGGCGACGACAGGCTCGCCGGCGCCGGGGATCTTGACGCCTTCACGGGGCTTGAGCAGCAATTCTTTTTCTTCCGGCGGCATGTTGCCGAACTCGGTCTGGCCGTAGATGTCCAGTTCCTTGCCGATGAGCTTGGACGCGAGGCGCACGTTCTGGCCGCCGCGGCCGATGGCCTGAGACAGATCCTCGTCGCCGACGATCACGACCACGCGGCCGTCGCCGATATCGGTGATCTGCTTTATATTCGCGGGCGACAGGGCGCGCCGGATGTAGGTGTGCGGATCATCGCTCCAGTGGATGATGTCGATGCGCTCGTTGGAGAGCTCGCGCACGATGGCTTGCACGCGGTTTCCCTTCATGCCCACGCAGGCGCCCACGGGGTCGATGCGATCGTCCTTGGTGCTCACGGCGATCTTGGCGCGGTAGCCCGGGTCGCGGGAGACGGCCTTGATGTTGACGATGGCGTCGTAGATTTCCGGCACTTCCAGCTTGAACAGCTCGGCCAGGAAATCCGGATGGGTGCGCGAAAGCAGGATCTGCGGGCCCTTGGTGTTGGTCGAAACGTTGGCGATGAAGGCGCGGATGGTGTCGCCCTGGCGGTAGCGCTCCTTGCGGATCTGCTCCTTGAGGGGGATGATGCCTTCCGTCTTGCCCAGGTTGACCAGGATGTTGCCGCGGTCGACCTGCTGCACGGTGCCGGACACCAGCGTGCCGATGCGGTGCTGGTAGTCTTCGAATATCTTGTCCCGTTCCGCGTCGCGGACCTTCTGCAGGAGGATCTGCTTGGCGCTCTGGATGGCGGCGCGCCCGAAGTTCTCGATGGGGATTTCCATTTCCAGGTAATCGCCCGCGACCGCGTCCTCGTTGTACTCGGAGGCTTCGCCGATGAGCATGTACTTCTCATCGAAGGCGGCGACCTCTTCCGGGGTCAGGGCCGGATCCACGTCCGGATAATCCTCGACCACGTTGACGCGCAGGAAGACATGGATGTCGCCCGAGTCCTTGTCGATTTCCGCCTCGATGTTCTTGGCCAGATTCAGGTACTTCTTCGCCGCGTTGATCAGACTCTGCTGGAGCGTGGATACGACCACTTCCGGGCCCAGATTCTTGGTCTTGGCGATAAGGTTCAGGCTTTCAAAAATCTCAGCTGCCATCTAATTCTCCAGTACGCTGCTTAAGTAAGTCTCACATCCACCTTGGCCTGAAGGATCAGGTCGAGGGGGATGGAACGGGTGGTCCCGTCCGTATCCAAGGTGATCGACGTCTCTCCGACGCCTTCCAATTTGCCGACCATGATCTTCTTGTTGCCGAAGCCTTCCACGGGCTCCCGCGTCGAGACGCGCACGAAGCGTCCCAGGTTGCGGCGGTAATCCTTGATGGTCTTGAAGGGCCTGTCGAGGCCGGGCGACGAGACTTCCAGGATATAATTCTCGTCCTGCATCACGTTGTCCGCGTCCAGGAGCGTTCCGAGATCGCGGCTGACCTTGGCGCAGTCGTCCACGTTCACGCCGTCGCGCTTGCCGACGTAGATGCGGAGCACGCGGCGTTTGCCGGCGCGGAAGATTTCCACGTCCACCAAATCCAGGCCCGCGGATTCCGCGACCTTGACGGCCAACTGCGTGATGTTCTGAATCAGATCCAACCTGTGCTCCTGCGACCAAACTAGCTAAAAGGCTCCAGGCACTCATCATACGACGATGTGACTCGGGCCGGGTTCCCCGCCCCCAAGGTTTCGGAAATCTTAAAGAAGGAGGAAGTGGGAAACCACTACGAGGTGAAAATTAAGTAAATTATTGCGCCAGCGGCAAGCCTTTGGCATGCCGTACGGCAATGTCGCCGGGCCCCGGAGAACGCGGATATGAAGCTCATTCTCATCCTCATCATAGGACTGGGGGGATTGTGGCTTTCGGTGAAGCAATTGCGCCGAAACGTGGTCGACATCCGGGATAAACCCAAGGGCACGCACCGGATGGAAGACAAAGTCTTCAATTATCCACTGATGTTCCTCTGGTTCGGCTATCTGATCGTGTTTTTCGGGGGACTGATCGTGAATAATCTGATTATTCGGTGAGTCTGTTCGCTGTAGGGGTTAGGGGTTAGGGAAGAAACGGCGGGAACGGCATATGCGCCTTCGCAGTTTTTTCTCCAGCCTAACGTCTTCGACCGACCCCCTAGCCCCTAATCCCTAGCCCCTTCTTCCTTCTTCACCCTCACCCAATACGCCTCTTTTTCGTTCAGGTTCAGTGCCCGGAAATCCACTCCGTCTGCATCCGCCAGCTTTTCCATTCCCGCATAGCGGTCCATGAATTTGCGGTTTGCCCGCGCCAGGGATTTTTCCGGATCGAGTTTGAAGAAGCGTCCCAGGTTCACGGCGGCGAAGAGGAGATCGCCGAATTCGCTTTCCAGGCGGTCACCATCGGGCTTGCCCCCCGGCACCTCGGCTTCTTGGCGGAACTCCTCCAGCTCCTCGCGGATCTTGTCCATGGGGCCCTTGTAGTCGGGCCAATCGAAGCCGGCCTGGCCGGCGCGCTTCTGGAGCTTGTCCGCTTTGAGCAGGGCGGGCAGATGGCGCGGCATGCTCCCAAGACCGCTTTCCTTGGGCGGGACCTCACCGTCTTTCAAGCCCGCACCCAGTGCGTCCGCACTCTGCGCGGCCTTTTCCGCTTTTTCCGCCTTCTTCAATTCATCCCACTTCACCTCCACCGCTTCAGCCCCGTCGAGCTTGAGTTCGCCGAACACGTGGGGATGCCGTCGCACCAGTTTGTCACTAATGCCGTGCACCACTTGGGCGAAATCGAAGTCGCCGGTTTCCTTGGCCAACTGGGCGTGGAAGATCACCTGGAGCAGGACATCGCCGAGCTCCTCCTTCATATTGGGCCGGTCGTTCTTCTCCACCGCGTCGATGAACTCGTACGATTCCTCGATCAGGTAGTTGAGCAGGCTTTGATGGGTTTGCTTGCGATCCCAGGGACATCCGTCCGGGGCGCGGAGCTTGGCCATGATATCGAGCAGGTCCGGCATGGAGTAGGTCTTGGCGGGGGTGTTCATCGGGTACCTCACCCGCAATAATGCAAAAATCCGGGGAAAAGCCACGGAAACCGGAACCGGTAAAAAGGACTTGCTATAATGCTCAAGTGTGCAGTATATTTCCCGGCATGGAAACATGTTGGGATGGAGGGGGTCTGCCTCCGCAAGAACTGCAGAAGATGTTGGCCTTGTCCATGGCGCCCGGGGTGGGTCCGGCGACCTGGCACCGCCTGTTGGGCGCCTTCGGGTCGGCCGAAGGCGTATTCGGGGCTTCGGAGGCGGAATTGACGGCCGTTTGCCCCCAGCTGAAAAGCGAGGGCATGGACGCCATTTTGGCCGGCCCCAATCTCAAAGCGGTGCGGTTCCAGGAAGAGACCTGCGCGCGTCTGAAGGTCCGCATCGTCACCGAACGATCGTCCGCCTACCCCGCGCCCTTGCGCACCTTGCTCCATCCGCCGCCTTTTCTGTTCCTGGCCGGCCGCTGGCTGCCCGAGGATGGCAAGGCTGTAGCCGTGGTGGGCACGCGTTTTCCCTCCGCCTACGGAATGCGGATGGCGCGCGAGCTGACCGCGGGTCTGGGCGAATCCGGTTTCTCCATCGTCTCTGGCCTGGCTCGCGGCATCGACACTCTCTCACACGAAGCGGCCTTGACGGCGGGCGCCCGCACCGTGGCGGTGTTGGGTTCGGGTCTCGATTGGATCTATCCGCCTGAGAATGTTCCGTTGGCGCGGCGCATTGCCAAGCGGGGCTGCGTGATCTCGGAGTTCCCCATGGGCGTGCCGCCTCATGCGACCCATTTCCCCCGACGCAACCGCCTGATCAGCGCCTTGTCCCTCGGCACCTTGGTCGTGGAGGCGGGCAACGACAGCGGCGCGCTCATCACCGCGGACTACGCTTTGGATCAGGGACGCGAAGTGTTCGCGGTGCCGGGCGCAGTGCATCAGCCGGGCAGCCAAGGCACGCATAAACTGATCCAGGAAGGGGCGCACCTGGTGGAGCGCGCCGCGGATATCGTGAAGTTGCTGCAAGGAACCGCCCTGGCGGTTCCCGAGCGGCGCTTCGCCCTGACGGCACGCGGCGTAATGGCCGGTCACGGGCCGGATGGCGGAAACGGACCGACCTCGGAATGCCCGACCGAGGACGGCGCAACCGGGAACGGCCAGACTGAGGATGGCGTAACGCAGCATGGCCCGGTGGATGTTGCGATGCCGGAAGACAGCGGCGTGGCGCCGGATATTTCCCTGATTGGCATCCCGTTGGAATTGGAATTTGAAACGCCCACGCCGGAAAACGCTTGGCGGGCCGTGTCCGCTCCAGGGACCACAGAGGCGCCGAGACAAAGCGGGTCGCCAATGGACGTACAGGTTGCAGCGCAGGTTTTGGTCAGGACGTGCTCAGTCCCGACCGCGCTGGAATCGGCCGCGGCGGGCCTCGACGAAGAAGCGCGTTCCCTGCTCAGCCTCATTGGCCGCGAAGCCGTGACTTTGGATGTGATCGCGGAGAAGGCACGCCGGAAGCCGCGCTTCCGCAATGCGGCGCCTCATCGCCTGCTGGCTGGCTTGCTGGAGCTGGAGTTGAAGGGCCGGGTGAAGCGCATGCCAGGGGCCTTGTTCCGGTTGGCATAACGACGGCGGGAAGAGTTGCGGATCCGATCATGAGTACACTCGCGCCTTTGCCTTATTCCGCAACTTCAAAGCCGAAGACCGCGAGTCGTAAAACCCCGCGTTCCAGAAATCGCCGGATCCGTTCGGCGCGGCCTCGGAATCTTCCGTTTCCATCCCTGCATTCGCATGGTCTTAGTCCAGCGCCCCTGGGTTCGCAATCGACGCGCATATCTCTGCAGCCTCCCGCACTGCGCTTGCGATCCATACATCCGAAAGAGGTGCGCTTGCAGCCTCTGAGTCCGGGCCGTCCCCAAACGGGACGGTGGGAGCCCACCCGGGAAAATGTTATGATGGTTTTGAGAAAGAGCTACATTTCCCTTCCGGAGACGGCGCGAAATATGGCCAAATCGGCGGCACCCAAAACCGGATCGAATAAGAGAGTGAAGTGGCTGCGCTACGTCATTCTCGCCGCGATCGGGTTCGCCGTCTACCACATTCTCAGCGGGCCCAGCGGCGCCCTCAACGTCTTCAATCTGCGGCGGACCAACGCGCGGCTCACGGGCGAACTGGACAGCCTGGCCTTGCGCAAGCAGGCTCTCGAGATCGAAAAGCAGCGTTTGGAGAAGGACAGCGCGTACATCGAAAGGGTGGCGCGCAAGGAGCTGGGCATGGCCAAGCCCGAGGAAAAGGTGTTCCGCTTCGTCCCGCCCGCGCTCAAACGCGACAACGAATAACGCGGCGTAAATCCCCCTGAAAAGAAATAGGGCCCCGTGAGGGCCCTACTCCGTCAGACTATAATCCCGAGTTCCTGAGACTGGGAGCTCCGCCGGAACGGTGCTCCGCAACGCGCGGGTTACTTCTTGCCTTTTTCCTTGCAGGCGACCACAAAGCCGGCCAGCACGCCGTCCATGTAGAAACGGGAGATGGTCATGATTCCAGTGAGCTGCTTGCCGTAGCGGGTTTCCTGCTGCGCTTCGATCTGGAGCGACTTGTCCTGCCAGGGCGCGCGCACCAGGTTGTCGAGCGGCGAATCCGAACCGTGGATCTTGGAGACGATCTTGGCCAGGGGTTTGCCGAGCATTTCCACCTGGGTGTGACCGTACAACGTGCGGGACGCTTCGTTCCAGGCGATGACTTTGAGTTCCGCATCGGTGACCACGACGGCCGGACCGGTTGCGTTGCGGTAGGCGGCCGCGGCCTTGGTGGCGCGGGCGTAGATTTCCTCGTCCAGAGCTTCGGGAGAGATTCCAATCTCTTCGACGTAGCGCATGACGGCCTCTTCGGTGAGGCGCCTGGGACCACGTCCAATCCGCTCGTACGGCATCCGGCCCTGGTCGAGCCAGTTGATGACCGTCTGGGCAGAGACATGGAACAATTTCGCCACTTCCCCTGTAGTTAACATTTTGAACTCCTGAAACTGCACTGTCCCGTCCATGCGGGGACGGGTAGTCATTTCTGTGGATTATTATCCACCATGTTTAGCGGAGTTTCAACGAATTTCTTTTTTTGGACTGTTACCTGTGCTATCGAAGCTGGGTTCAAATTGGGCTCCAGAGACTTTGCCCGCGGCGACAAAAACCCAAATTTTTACAGGGGGTAACACGCGACTCACCTCCCCCGCGGGTGATATAATCTCCGGTGACAGGCTTAGTTATGAACGCGGAACCCCTCCTCTCCATTCCCATCGTTTTCCTCGGCGCCGACGGCGCCCTGGCGGCCCGTCTGCAGGCCTGTTACGAGGGCATGGCGTGGGGCGAAGAATACCGGATCGCGCCCGCCTACCTGGCGAGCCCGGCGGCGGAATGGCGCTCCGCGGTCCCCGGAAAAGGCCGGGGCATGGTGTTCGTGGAGATCACGGACGCGGGCACCGAAGGCGATACGCGGCTCATCCGCGAAATCGGCGAAGCCAATCCCGGCATGCAGATGGTGCTGCTCGCGGACGACGGCGAAGACTACTTCCAGATCGCGACCGACTTCCGCATCGGCAACGTGATCAAGAAGACGCGCTTCGACGCGGACATCATCCAGGCGCTGACGATCCGCCTGCTCACGGGCAACATCTTCGGGTTCGCGCCGTACTTCCCCAACGGCTTCACCGTCGGCCCGTTGTACCGCACCTATAGCGGGCGCGTCACCATCGAAAATGTGATCGAGGAATGCTTCCAGGCCTGCAAACCCCATATCAATCCGGAAGAGCTGTCCAGCTTCCGCATCTTCATGCATGAGCTGCTGATCAACACCTTCTCCTACGCCATCGAAGGCATAAGCCCGGAGGATCGCGACACCAAACTGCTGCGGCCGCGGCCGGAAGTGGACATCGCGGAGCGGCGCGCCATCAAGATCAGCCTGGTGGCCGATCAGGAAAAGGTGGGCGTGAGCGTGATGGATTCGACCGGTTCCCTGAGCATGCTGCGCGTGCTGCAGAAGCTGCGGCGCCAGTCCAAGATCGGCGGGGAGAAGATGCCGCCGGGAATCTGGGACGAAAGCGGCCGGGGCATGTCCATGGTGTACCGCTACAGCCGCTTCATCGTGAACATCCTGAAAGGGGTGCGCACGGAGACCATCTTCCTCCAGTATAATGAAAAGGATTTGAACCGCTTCGAAAGTATCATCATCACCGAAGTGAATCCCTTCTAGACGCCGCCGCCCGGAACACCTTAAATGACGGGCTTCCCCGCCGTTCCGGGGCCTTTCCGCCCCACTTCCCGCATCCCAGAATTTTCTATTCTCCGCGGATCGCGCAAGTAGTCGAGATTGAGGCGGCCCATAGTTGTTCACAGTCTATCCACAAGTGTTAACAAATGCTTTTGGGAAGAGGGGAAATGCGCCGGTTACGGACACTTGAACATTCCCTGACCGGATTTTACCGTAAAATGACCCGAAATTGTTAACTTCTGGAGGCTTTGTGAAACTTCTCAAGTTTCCAAATGTCTTCCCACCTTTTTTAGAACGGGTCAACATGATTAAACTCAATACGATTGCAACGGTTTGCGTGGCCGCCGCCGGTCTCGCCGGATGGGTCAAGGCCCAGGAAAACACCACAACGGGATCCTTTCCGACCCCTTCCTCGACGAGCAGCGTTTCCGCTCCGCGCACGGGCCTTTACTCGGGCGTGACCAAGGGCAACGCAGCCGCGGACAACACCGTGGACGATTTCTCCCGCCGTCCCACCCTCATCGGGGAAAAGCAGTACCTCGCCGGCTGGGGCACCGCCAACCTGGTCAACGCGGCCTACTCCATCCAAGGAAATGGATTCAACTGGTTCGGCGCGGTGCTCGCGCTCGACTCCTTGAGCCAGATTCGCGCCGGCCTCGCGAAGGGCACCAGCTGGGGCGCCGGCGTCATCGCGGGCGTGAACCGGATTCACGCCAAGGCCGCTACCGGCGGCGTCGAAACCACCACCTATTACGAACCGAGCGGTTTCGGCCTCTTCGGCGACTTCAATCTGGGATCCAGCGACGTGTATGGACAGGTAGGCTGGAACACGGGACTTCCCAGCGCCCCCGGTCTGCAGAACAGCGTTTGGACCAAAGCGCCCGCGCCCCTCCCCGAGGACGATGATCAGAACCACACCCTGAGCTTCATGGGCGGCTGGAAGAAGGACGCCACCACCGAAGGGACGCACGCCGTCAACATCGAACTCAGCTACACCAGCGAGATGATCCGCCTCAAGAACCCGACCCTCGAGGCCACCCTCAGCACCATCAACGTGATGCCGGCCTGGGCTTACATCCTGCGAGCCAACTCCTCCTATTCCGTGTTCGTGGGCGCCAACGGCCTCCTGAGCTATCTCCATCCCGAGAACGGCAACGCGTACGACGTATCCGTTTCGCCCAACTTCGCGTTCCAGAAGCAATTCGGCCATGGCTTCGAAGGCTTCTCCGGCTTTTCCGTAACCGCTTCGTGGTCCAGCGAAACGGATCTCGGCGTTGCCGGCGAAGAAGGCTCCCAACTGCTGACCGGCGGCGCAGACATGGCCGTGGGCTTGCGCTGGGTCAAGGACAACTTCGCTTTCGAAGGCGCTCTCAAGGACGTCGTGCTCGCCAATGGACCGTACCTGATCGGCGGCAACGCCGGCCAGGGACTGATGTCCTCGGTCGGAATCTCCCTGGGCATATAGTGGCTCGTCGCTCTGGAGTTTGCCAAAGGCAAACTCCACGCTTCCTCGCTTGACGAGGTCTGCCGGCTCGTCGCTTCGCTCCTCGCGTTTTCGCACTTTGGTCAAAGCAAAGATTTCATTCTCGGGGCCCGGCCCCGGCAAAAGGTCCGGTCCGCCGGACCTTTTGTTATTTTCGGGACCATCATGTGGACCATTCTGCTCCTTCTCTTTTCCAACGTGTTCATGACTTTCGCATGGTACGGGCATCTCAACTATAAGAGCGTGCCCCTGTGGAAGGTGATTCTGGTGAGCTGGCTGATCGCCTTTCTGGAGTACTGCTTTCAGGTGCCGGCCAACCGCATCGGCTCCCGTCACTTTACCACCGCGCAATTGAAGGTCATCCAGGAGGTGATCACCCTTTCCGTGTTCGCGGCCTTTTCCGTGCTGTACCTGAAGGAGTCCATCCGCTGGAATTATGGCGCGGCTTTCCTATGCATGATCGGGGCGGTGTACTTCATTTTCCGCCGCTGATCCCTCTTCCACGCGGTTGCCGCTTCCGCGCAGTTGCTATTTTCTTCCGGCATGGCCAAGCCCCGCAAATCCGATCCCTCCCTGGCGCAAATGCAGACCTGGTTCGGCAATGCCATCAGCCGCCCGCTTCCGGACGAGTATCCCGGAAACCCCCTGGCCGTTTCGGCTCCGGAACTGGAAGGCGAAGCGGACGCGCGGTTGCGCGAGAAGGGCGGATTGGACGGGTTCGGACGCCTGGGGATTTACAACCAGCAATACTGGTTCCGTCTCGTTTCCATCATGCAATCCGACTACACCTGCGCCATCCACCTGATGGGCCTGCGCGTCTTCAACGATTGGGCCGTGCGCTTTCTGGCCGAACATCCCCCCGCGTCCCCGTTCCTGGCGGAGCTGGACGCCGCCTTCCCGGCCTACTTGGAGGCGGGCTACCAGGGGCCGGACCGCGAAGCGGTGCTGCAGGCCATCGCCTATGAACGCGCGTTGTCCAAGGCCTTCGACGCCCTGGAAGGGACCGCCCTGGCCGAGGCCGGCCTGACCGCCCCCGCGGATCTGCTGGCGGCGCGCTTGCGTCTGGCTCCGCATGTCTCGCCTTTGCATATCGATTGGGATTTCGCCGAGTACCGCACCCGCTGTCTGCCGGACGAAAGCCTGGAGGCCGCCGTCGCGCCGCCCCTTCCCGGTCCCTCGGACATGGTCATCTTCCGCGATGCGGATCTGGAGGTGATGAAGGAAACGGTGTCTCCGCCCGCGCTGGCCGTGCTTTTGGAGTTCCGCCGTTCCGCGACCCTGGGCGAAGCGTTCGGGAATCTGGAAGGCCGGCTATCCGAATCGGAACAGGCGGAATTGATGCGCGGCATCTCCGGCTGGTTCCAGGACTGGGTCGCGCGAGGGTGGCTATGCCTGGGATAGGCTCGTCGCTCTCGAGTTTGCCGTAGGCAAACTCGACGCTCCTCGCTTAACGAAGTCTACCGGTTCGTCGCTTCGCTCCTCTCGTTATGGGTCATTGGTATAATTGGTTGGGCAAACTCGACGCTCCTCGCGCTATCATCCACGCTCAAAAGCCGGGGCCGCTTGGGGAAGTGTCTTCAGATCCGCTTTAACAATTCCGCGAGATAGGTCTGCGCGGCTTCGGGGTCCGCTTCGGAAGGGGCCCAGGGGGCGAAGCGCTTGTGGGTTTTCGCGTCGAAATGTCCGTCGATGACTTCATAGAGTACCGCTTCCGGGGAAAGCACCACCAGCGTGTGCCAGGTTCCGGGCGGGATTTCTACTTGCCAGGATTCGCCGTTTGCGTCCGCGCCTCCGTCCCGGCAGAGGAGCGCGCGGTCGAGAATCGCGCCCGCGTCGTCGAAAGTGATCGCCATAACTCTACCGGAGAGGATGGTGAAGATTTCCAGCTTGTCCGGATCCTTATGCCGATGGGGCGCGAAATAGCTGCCGCGCAGGGCCGCGTTCACCATCCGCTGTAGGCGATCCGCGGGAAGCTGGAAACAATGGTTGGCGCGGCGGCGCGGGGAGAGGCGCGCCCGCGCGAGGACTTCATCCATCAGCGCCTGATCCAATTTGTGCGCGAACATATGGGCCTTTCCAAACTCTACGGATAAGATAACCGCATTGTTACGGTAGCGGCAAAAGGCGCGGCGGCAGGGGGTTGGCGGCGGCGCGGATCAGAAATCCCTGGAAGCGCGCGGAAGATCAATTGAAAAATAGGGGATATGCGTTTTTCCAACATCGCGGGCCCGCGTCCGCTTAAAGCCAGGCTCTGCCTTGCGCTAGCCCTGACCTATCTGCCTTGCGCGGCGGATCTTTTCAACCATAAGATCGTCCTCGTGGGCGACAAGGGGGCCGCCCTGGGCGGCGCGTTCACGGGCCTGGCGGACGATGCGACGGCGACCTACTACAATCCCGCCGGCCTCACCCAGATCAAGAACATCAAGCTCAACGTGTCCGCGCAGGTGGTCCAGTATCAGAAGCAGAAGATCGGCATCGCCGAAGGCACGGACATCCCGTACAACTCCTTCAACTTCAGCCCTACCATCACGGCCTTCTCCCAGCGCATGGGCAAATGGGCCTACGGTTTCAGCATCGTGACGCCGCAGAACGATCTGTTCACCGGCGAACAGAAGATCGAGAATGCCTACCGCGACACGCTTCCCAACCAGCGCTGCTACGAGGCCGAGGGAAATCCGCTGCCGTGTTATACCAAGCTGAACCTTTCCTACTACGACGTGTCCAAGCTGACCTACATCGGACCGAGCGGCGCGATGAAATTCAGCGACAACATCTCCCTCGGCTTCACCCTGTACGCAATTTATTATACCGAGTTGGAAAAGACGGCCTACGGCGGCTGGGACGCCAACTACGTGGGCGGCGATCAGACCGACCTGTCCCGCTTCCATGAAAGCAGCGTCACCCGTTCGGTGAATCAGACGGGCCTGGGCGGGACCGGCATGTTCGGAATCCTGGTACGCATGAACCAGGGGTTCTCGTTCGGCGTGAACGCTTCGCCGGGCAGCCTGGTGTGGGTCAACCGCACCGAGGAACAGCGCGTGCTGGAGATCAACAACGACAGCCTCTCGCAGGCGGGACAGACCGTGCCCATCGGGACGAAGGCGGACATCGTGTACTCGTTGGCAGCGGACGAGAAGCATACGGAAACCTCGGCCCCCAGCCTGGCCTTGGCCGTTTCGTGGATGCCCATCGATCCCCTGATGCTCACGGCGCAGACCGATTATTACATGGGCAGCATCTATTCCTACACCGGGTTCACGCCGGGCAGCGGAAGCCTCCGCTCCGGCTTCGAGAGCCTTACGCCGTTGGAGAAGCGCTACACGATAGAGAAGAAGGCGGTGGTGGATTTCTCCGGCGGCGCGGAGTGGAAGATCCTGAAGGGCTATTCGGTGGCGATGGGCGGCTACACGGACTTCAGCCAAGGTCCGGACGATTCGCGTCCCGCGAGCTGGGACCGCAACATCGATTATTACGGCGGAACCTTTTCCGTGGGGATGGACAAGGACCTCACGGAATCCCGCTTCGGCTTCGGCATGGCCTACGGAGACGCGGCCATGACGCATTTCAAATGGACCAAGGCCAGCGGTGGCCAGCCCATCCTGCAGGAGGATCCCGTCACCCACGGCATTGCGCGCGTCCGCCAGAATTTCAAGGCGTACAACTTCGGCATCTTCCTCTCCAGCACCCTGAAGATCTGATCCCGGGCCGCCTATCTTGCGGCGGGGCCGCCGGATTTCGCGGCCGGAACTATCTTGTGCAAGCCATGGCCTCTCTGCTCATCCCCCTGCTCTGCGCGATCCTCTATCCGCTAGGGACCCTGCTGATGAAGCGGGCCCTGGAGAAGGGCGTGGATCTGTGGACCACCATGGCCGTGAACTATTGGGCCATGGCTTTGGTCTTCGCCTGCGTGATCCCGTTCGAAGGGCGCGGCATCCCCTGGCAACTCTGGTATCAGCCCGCGGTGATGGGGCTCCTGTCCTTCCTCGGGCAGGGTTGCGCCTTGAAGGGAATCTCCTCCGGGGATCTCACCATCGCCACCCCCGCCTTGGGAACCAAAGTGTTGCTGGTCGCCCTGCTCACGGAAACCCTGCTGCACCAGAACGTGCCGCTCGCCTGGTGGATCGCCGCCGCCTGCAGTTTCGCCGCGGTCGTCTTCCTCCAGGCCGGCGCGCCCGCCGGGCACAGGCGCACCGCCGTTACCCTGACCTACTCCCTGCTGGCCGCCGCGTTCTTCGCGCTCGGGGACGTGCTGATCCAGAAATGGGCTCCCCGTTGGGGCGCGTTCCATTTTCTTCCCGCCATGTCCTTCGCCGCGGCGATCTATTCCCTAGCGCTGCTGCTTTTCATGCGTAAGCCCCTGCTCGCCTTTGAAGGCGGCGGCCGCAAGTGGCTGGCGGCGGGAGCGTTCACGCTGGGGATCCAGTCCCTGCTATTGACCGCCGTGATCGGATTGCTGGGCCAGGTCACCCTCGTGAACATCGTGTTCAGTTCCCGCGGGCTGTGGAACTTCCTGCTTATCTGGTTCGTAGGCCATTGGTTCCGCAATCGCGAGCGCGAGGCGGGACCCCGGGTGATGGCCGCGCGGCTGGTGGGCGCGGGGCTTATGTTCGCGGCGATTGTGATGGTTTCGCTTAGGTAGCGGAGAAGAGAGAACTCAAAATGAAAAATGAAAAGTGAAAAATGAAAAGTTGAAGATGTGGGCGCCGCGGGCAAACGGCAGAGCTTTCAGTCGGCGCTTCCAAGGGGCGTAACAGCAAAAATCCAACCGTGGTTTCAGATCCTTCTTATCTGATTTTTGCCCTTTTTATTTTTCATTTTTCATTTTGCCTTCTATCCCCGACTTGTCCAGGCCTCGAAGGATGTCCTCGAAAAACTTCCCCGCTTCCGCAGAGTTGTCCGGATAATCCGCGAGCGCCAGCGGCTTTCCATCCTTCCACGCGTCCAGGATTTCGATGTCGAGATTGGACAGGGCCTGCATCATAAGGTTGGTGGCGGCGATGCGCATATCCACGCGGCCGTCCAGGGTCGCGAGCTTGACGCGCTCCACGCCGGCCGGGAATTCCCGTAGGGCCGCGTCGGCGCCCACCCAGCGTCCATCCAACCAGGCTTCGCACCAGGCATGGCCGATGAATACCCCGCGGCCAAGGCTGGCGAATCCCAGGGCCACGCGCGCGGGCACGCCACGGCTGCGCAGCAGGGCGGCGGTGAGGACGGCGGCTTCGGAACAGTCGCCGGTCATGCCGCGCAGGATCTCGGCGCTGGTCCCGAAAAGCACGGCGCCCAACTGGAAACGGAAATGCTCCATGACCCAGCGGTAGATCGCCGCCGTGACCTGACGCGGATCCGTCGCATCGCCAGGCCCGCCCGCCGCGGCCGCGTTTCCGACGATGCGGGCGGCGGTCGTAATGAGCAGCGTGTCTTCCAGGATCAGGAAACCGTTGGAGGCGAGATAGGCGTGCATGGAATCGGAGGGCAGGGATGGGGGGCGTGCGCGCTTGGGCTCCGCTCGACCGGGAGCCGCGCCCCCCGGCCTCGCGCTTCCGAGCGCCGCGCTTCCGAGCGCCGCGCTTCCGAGCGCCGCGCTTCCGAGCGCCGCGCTTCCGAGCGCCGCGCTTCCGAGCGCCAGGGTAGGTCGGCGGTTTTCCAGGATCCATTCCGAGGCCGAGACCGCGCGTACCAGTTTTTGCTCGGGACCCAGGACGCAGATCCGGGACAGCGCGGCTCCGTTCTTGAGGCGTAACCGGTAGCGCAGGCGATCAGCTTCGCCCGCGCGTTCCGGGGCGCGGGGGGAAACGGGAAAGAGGTTCCGGTTCGCGGAGCCGGAGCCGGGCAGCGCGCGGGTCCGCCCCAGGCTGTCCGAAGCGGCGAGGGGCGAGGCGGTGTCAACCCCTTCGGGCATGCCGCGGCGCAGGTTCACGGGCGACGCCGGACCTTCCAGTTCCTCCATCTCGGCGATGAGCCAGCCGCGGCCGGACTGGTAAAGGTGGACGGCCTGCACGGATCGGATGGAATCCTGGCCCAGGAACGGATGTTTGAAGACCATGCGGCTGTCGACCTTCTCGTAGGCCCAGGTTCCGTCGTTCCTTTCCTCCAGGGTGATCTCCGTGGAGCGGGAACTGTCGACCAGACCCGCGATTTTGGACTGGGTGAGGGCGATGAAATCGAACATGCGGAGCATCTGGCCGGCGCAAAGGCGACGGGCTTCGGGGAAACGTCCGGCGTCGAGAAGGGAGTCGAAGGATTTCAGAACGGCGGAAGGTCCCGGCAGCGTTGCGGTTGCGGCGGGGGACTTCAGGGAGTTTACCCGGGATGCGGGCGCGACTGCAGGACCGGGGCGGGACGACGCGCCTGACCGCGCCGGTGAGAAGGCCGGGGAAAAGGCCGGCGCGAGGCCGAGGGCAAGGTAAAGGACGAGGGCCGCGGAGCCCGTCAGGGAGCGGCTCAGGGGCGTTCCAGCCTTCCGATTTTTTGCTTGGAAAGGTCGCGCATCGTATCCTATGATAAGTTACTTTTATTCCGACGAACCACGAAGGAAACCCGATCAGACCCTTGATGCGCCGACTTCTCTCCTCCTCCTTTTCCTTAACTCTCGGCATCGCCCTCGCGGGCGCCGCTCCGCCGGCCCTCGCCGCTCAGGCCGCCAAGCCCTCAGCAACTCCGACTGCAACTCCGGCCTCCGCGGCAACGGGGGCGGCGGCGACGTTCGAAGGCATCATCGATATGGCCCTGACCATGGAAGCCGGATCCGGGGATCTGCGCCTGTACATGGCGGGCGATCGCGCCAAGCTGGACATGTCCATGCAGGTGAGCCCGCTGCCCCAGCCCATCAAGATGGGCGTGCTTCTGGACGCCAGGAAGCCCAAGGACGTCTGGCTCGTGAACGACAATCTCAAGACCTACAGCTATCTGAGTCTTTCCGACGCGCCGCCGGTCCCCGACGCCGCGGGCAAATACGCCATCAAGGTGCTGGGCCAGGAGAAACTCCTGGGTTACGTCTGCACGCACCTGACCCTGACGCGCCCGCACGAACTGGTGGACGCCTGGATCACCCGGGATCTTCCGGACGTCTACGCGGTGCTGAAGAAGCTGCAAGAAGCCAATCCCCAGTACGGTGACCTGTCCATCTTCCAGGCCCTGGAAGGCGCGGGCAAGGCCGGTTTGCCGCTCAAGTACATCGTGGTGCGCGACGGCCAGCGCGTGACCATGGAAATCCGCCGGACCGAACGCAAGGCCCTGCCGGCCGCGATGTTCACCGTCCCCGTCAGCTACAAGAAGACCGAGGACGCCGGGGCCGCGGGCCTGCAGCCGACGCCGGAGCAGGTGGAAGAGATGAAGAAGATGATCCAGGGGGCGTTGCAGGGCCAATAGGCCCCGCGACCGGAACCATGCGCAAACGTATCAAACCCGGCACCCTATTATTGCGCTCCCGTCTCCGGAGTTTGCTTTGCAAACTCCACGCCGGTCGCTTCAATGAACATCGATGAAGCTCAACCTGCATGTCTCCAAGCAGCCCGATGACGAAAGTTGCGGCATCACCTGTCTCCAGGCCATCTACGACTATTATTCCCATCCCACCTCCCTCGACAAGCTCAAGCACGAAATCGAACATTGGCAGACCGGGGGCACCGTGGCCGTGAACCTGGCCCGACACGCCTTGAGCCAAGGTTTCCAGGCCGAGATCCATTCCTACAACATCAAGATCTTCGATCCCACCTGGAGCTCCCTGGACGCGAAGGAGCTGTCGCTGAAGCTGAAGAAGCGTCAGCGGAAGATCCGCAGCAACAAGCAGAAGAAGGTGATTGGCTTCTACCTCGATTTCCTGAAGCAGGGCGGCTCGCTCAAGTTCGACGATCTGAACGAGGATCTGCTCACGCGCCTTTTCAAGGCGCATCACCCCATCATCTGCGGCCTTTCCGCGACCTACCTCTACCAGCAGATCCGCGAGACCGCGGACTGCACCGAGGACGACGTCGTAGGACAGCCGGTCGGGCACTTCGTGGTCGTGTCCGGCTGGGATCCGCATACCCGCACCGTGACCATCAACGACCCCTTGCGCAAGAACCCGATCTCGGACACCGGCACCTACAAGCTGCCCTTCACCAAGTTCTCCAACGCGGTGATGCTCGGAATATTGACTTACGACGAAAACCTGTTGGTTATTAAAAAGTGATAGCGAAAAAATGATCAGAAACATATGCGTGGTGGAGAATGCCCGCCACTGGAAAAAACGGGTCCCCCAGATAGAGTTCGTCTCCGTGAACGACTATCTCTTCGGCAAGGAATGGCAGGATCTGCGCCAGCTGAAGATCATCAACCTGGCCAACAATTACGGCTACCTGGGGTCCGGCTATTACGTGTCCCTGGTCGCCGAGGCCCGCGGCCACAAGGTGCTGCCCAACATCTCGACCATGCAGGCGCTCTCCAAGAAGGAGTTCTACCTCATCGAGACGGACGACCTGAACGCGCAGATTCAGAAGGATCTGGCCAACATCACGGACAACAAGTACGAGCTGTCCGTGTACTTCGGCAAGAACGTGTCCAAGAAGTACGAGAAGATCTCGCGCATGTTCTTCAACCTGTTCCCGTGCCCGTTCTTCAAGGTCTACTTCCGCCGTGAAAAGCAGTGGATCCTCACCTCCATCCGGTCCATGTCCATCAACAGCATCCCGGAATCCCACATCGGCGTATTCCTGGAAGCCTTGGTCGAATTCACCATCCACCGCTGGGGCATCAAGCGCCAGAACAATTCCGCGCGCTACGATCTGGCCATCCTGCACAATCCCAACGAGCGTTTCGCGCCCTCGGACGACGCGGCCATCCAGAAGTTCATCAAGGCGGGCAAGAACAACGGCCTCTCCGTGGAAGTCATCGAGAAGAAGGACTTCGCGCATCTGCCGGAATTCGACGGGCTCTTCATCCGCGAAACGACCTCCATCGATCACCATACCTACCGCTTCGCCAAGAAGGCGGAGAAGGAAAAGATCGTGGTGATCGACGATCCCAAGTCGATCATGTACTGCACCAACAAGATCTTCCTGAACGAGCTGTTCAAGCGGGAAGGCATCCCGCGGCCCAAGACGTTCATCCTTTCCGAGGACAACGTGGGAGAGATCTACGAGCAGTTCTCCTTCCCCATCATCATCAAGATTCCGGACGGATCCTTCTCGCGCGGCGTAGTGAAGGTGGAGGATCCGGGCGAGCTGGCGGCGGTGGCCAAGGAATATTTCAAGCGCTCGGATTACATCATCGCGCAGGAGTTCATGCCCACGGAGTTCGACTGGCGCATCGGCGTCTTCAACAACAAGCCGCTGTTCGCCTGCAAGTATTTCATGTCCCGCAACCACTGGCAGATCATCAACCACCACAGCGACGGCAAGACCGGCGAAGGCGCGCACAAGACCTACCACGTTTCCGAAGTGGAACCCTTCATCATCAACACCGCGCTCAAGTCCGCCAAGCTCATCGGCGACGGCCTCTACGGCGTGGACATCAAGGTGGTGGGCAAGAAGCCCTACGTGGTGGAAGTGAACGACAACCCCAACATCGATGTGGGCGTGGAGGATCAGGTGCTCAAGGACTCGCTCTACAACACCATCATGGAGGAGTTCGTCAACCGCATCGACAAGCTGAAGATGCGCAAGGATCGCGAACCGGCAATGCCCGCCGAGATCGTGAAGCTGCTCAACCTGCAGGTCGTCCGATAAACCCGGCGTCCCCATCGCCCCAAGGCGAAGGCGCTCCAGGGCAGGAGAAAACGCTGCGTGCAGAATCCGCGCCAGCGGATTCTGCCAGTTCAAATTCCGCGTCAGCGGAATTTGAACCATGGTCATTGTTCCAGGTCTTCGGCGTCGAGATCGAGTATGCCGTGGTCCGCAAGGACACCCTGGCCGTCGACCCCTCCGCGGATCGGCTGCTGGCCGCGCTGGGCGGCAGTCCCAATTCCCATCCCGCCGCCGGCAACGTCGAAGCCGATAATGAACTGGCCGCCCACGTGCTCGAGATCAAGTGCAAGGATCCGGCCGTGGATCTCGCCGCCCAGGCGCGCGACTTCGCCGCCTACGTGAAGCTGGCCAACCGCACTTTGGCGCAATGGGACTGCCGCCTGATGCCCGGGGGCATGCATCCCTTCATGGATCCCACCCGCGAATCGCGCATCTGGCCCCATGAGGACAGCCAAATCTACCGCACCTTCGACCGCATCTTCGGCGTGCGCGGCCACGGCTGGTTCAACATCCAGAGCGTCCATCTCAACCTGCCATTCTCCGGCGACGCCGAGTTCTCGCGCCTGCACAACGCCATCAGCCTGCTGCTGCCCATGCTGCCGGCCCTGGCCGCCTCCAGCCCCGTCTTCGAAGGCGCGCACCACGGCTGGCTGGACGGGCGCCTCTCCCACTATGTGAACAACCAGCGCAAGCTGCCCTCCATCATCGGAGGCATCATCCCCGAACCGGTGGGCAGCGAAGGCGAATACCGCGAAGCCATCCTCGCGCCCATGTACCGCGAAATCGCGCCCCTGGACGGCGAAGAAATCATGCAGGAGGAATGGCTCAACTCCCGCGCCGCCATCGCCCGCTTCGAGCGCGGCTCCATCGAGATCCGCTGCCTGGATACCCAGGAACGCGCGACCGCGGATCTGGCCCTGTGCCATTGGGTCATCTCCATGTTACGTCACTTGATGGGTACGGGGTCCGACCTGCTCGCGGTCCACCGCAAGGTGCCGGCCGGCCTGCTCAAGGCCCTGTTCCTGGATACCGCCCGGCGCGGCATGTCCGCGCCGGTGCCCGGGGAGTTCCCCTTCGCCGCTTTCGGTCTGGATCGCCAGGCGACCGCGGGGGCGTTCCTCATGGCGCTCACGGCCAAGAGCGTGGGTGGGGCTTCGGGAGCGGCCGCCTCGCCGGCCGTCGCGACCGCTATCAGTGCGGCGGATGAGGCTTTCCGGCCTTCCATCGATCTGATCTTGTCCGAAGGGAATCTGGCGGAGCGTATCTTGCGGGCGGCGCCGGAGGCCTCGCTTTATCCCGCCGTCTATGCGCGCCTGTGCGAGTGCCTGGAGACGGACTCGCCGTTCAAGTAGCTTCTTCTTCCGGTCAAACATTGATCGGGTGACTTCTTCCATCCAGCATTTCCGTCCCGAAAACCAAAACATTCCTTTGGCATTCGAATTGCGTTTAACAGGGTGTTGAAAAAGTCCCCGCGAGGCCAAAGGCCGTGCGAGCGCAACACAGCCCCCGGCCCGCGCAGCCGGCCGACGCCCGCGCGGACTTTTTCAACACCCTGTTAAGGCAAATGCGCTCTTAATCAATACGGGAACGATGGAATGAAGCTGAAAACGTTTTTCCGCCATTTGAAACCACGCTATCTCCTCAATAATCATCGCGGCCGGTGCGCGGTTTGCGGCAAAGCATCCTTGTTTTTGCTCACGGATTCGGAGAAAACCATCAGGAACCACGCGCTATGCGTCCGGTGCGGGAGTTGTTCCCGACATCGCCATCTGGCCCTTTGGATCAAAAAGATGTTCAGGGGTTCCGGGATCCGCGAGCTTTCCGATTTCAGGGAGAAGCCGCAGATAACCGTATTCAACGCATCCGCTGCGGGGTCGATTTTCAAAGCCCTCGGGAGCGGTTCCAATATCATCTGCTCGGAATATTTCGATGATGTCGACCGGGGCGGCTATAAAAACGGGATCCTGAATCAGGACTTGCAAAGCCTCACCTTCCGGGACGAGTCCTTTGATCTGGTGATTTCGGAAGATGTATTCGAACACGTTCCCGATATCCGGAAAGGTTTTTCGGAAGTCCATCGCGTGCTGAAAAATGGGGGCCTCCATATTTTCACTATCCCCTATTATTTCGATAAAAGGACGCAGGCTTTGTTCAAGGTCGAAAACGGAAAGACGGTCCTCTTCGAACCCGTGGAATATCACGGCGACCCGATCCGCGGAAGCATCCCATGTTTCACCCATTTCGGATACGATTCAGTCGAGATCCTGGAGGGCATAGGCTTCGACGTCAGAATCGAAATTTCCGGTTACGCGGATCAGGTCCGGTTCGGGACTTTTGATTGCTACACCTTTATCACCAGGAAACGGGAGCGGGAAAAGGCCTAGAACCAGGACTTGGCCTTGAAGTAGGCCAGCATGCCCACGAAGCTCGCGGTCGAGATGATCATGATCCAGATGAAGGCGTGGTGGGATTGCGCCAGCGGCAACGGCACGTTCATGCCGAACAGGCCGGTGACGAAGGTGAGCGGAAGGAAGAGCGCGGACATGGCCGTAAGCACGGTCATGTTGTTGTTGGTGCGCGAAGACATGGCGGAGCGGTAGAGCTCCAGCGAGTTCGCGAGCATCTCCTTGAAGCTGTTCTGCTCGTCGATGAGATTGCGCAGGCGGCTTTCCGCATCCTTGAAATAGGGGCGGATGAACGGACGCACGTGACGGCACACTCCCGTGGACAACTGGGCGAGGATGAGCTGTTGCGGCGTCATCGCCATGCCCAGTTCGATGATCTCGTCGCGCACGATCACGATGCGCTCCAGCAGATCCGACCCGGGCTGGTACAGGGCCTCCTCTTCGAGCGCCGAGATCAGTTCGCGCTTGCTCTCGATGACGGGGGAATATTTGTCGATCAGGTGCGAGACGATGTGGTAGAGCAGTTCGTCCGCGCCTACGGAGGTGAGGCGGCCGTGCTCCAGATCCTCCAGGGTCTCGCCGATGCTGCGGATGGGCTGCTTGTGATAGGTGATCAGGTAGGACTTGGCGATGACGACGTCGATCTCGCTGGTGCGGGATTCGTCCTTGGGCGCGTCCAGGTTGAGCGCATGCAGGGTCACCTGGCTGTAACGGTCGAAATTCATCAGCTTGGGGCGCGAGCTGGCGAGGTGGAAGTTCTCCATCACGATGGGATGCCATCCCATGGTCCGGGCCAATTCGTCCTCCATTTCCGGGGTCAAATCGCCGATGATGTCCAGCCAGAGCAGCTTGGTGTCGGCGGCGGTGGCGTGCTCTAGTACGGAAAGCGAATCCACTTTGGCGCAGGACTTGTCCGTCTTGATCAGGTATCCGCGTAAACCTTGCATACGGGGCTAAGTATAAAAAAAAGACCCTGTTACCCCATGCCCCGCCGGATTCTATATTGGATCGGATCATCCGATGGCATCGCCATCCCCATAGGAAAGCAGCCGTGAAAGATACCGAACACACCGGACTTTGGTTCCACCTGGTCCGCTCCTACGTGACCCTTTCCCATCGCCGTCCCTGGCAGCCCCTGCTGGCGCTCATCCTGGTCTCATTGGGCGCCGTATACCTGGGCGGGAAGCTTAAAATCGACACGGACCTGCGCGTCCTCCTGCCCAAAGGCACGCCCTCCGTGGTCGCGTTACAACAAGCCGAAAAGCGCATGGGCAGCACGGATCTTTTCACCATCGCCTTCCAGGCCAATTCGCCCGAGGCCGTGGGGGCCATGCAGAAAGCCGTGGCGGACTCCCTTTCCCATTGGAAGGAAGTGGTCTGGGTCCAGTACGATCAGGACCGCTCCTTCTTCGAGAAGCACGCGTTGCTGTACCTGCCCACCGATCAATTGCAGGATCTGCGCGAACGCATCTCCGGGATGATCGGTGCGGATTTCGCCAAGGCCAATCCCCTCATCGAAAGCCTGGATGAACAAGCGCCCAAGCCCAGCCTCAAGGGTTGGCCGGATCCGGAATCCCTGCGCCGCCAGGGTTTGCCGAAGGATCTGGTCGAAGCCCTGCTCTCCAAGCTGCAGGCCCATGACGAACGCGCCAATTCCGCCGCCGCCGCGACCGCGGCCAACGTCATGACCGCCGGCAACCCGGCCGTGAAAAAACCCTCTCCGGATCCGGTCCGCCCCGACAGCCTCAAGACCCGCCTGATGGGCTGGCATGAAGGCAAGAATGTGTGGGTGGGCGTGATCCTGGCCCAATTGAACCATCCCTCGACGGACGCCTTCTTCGCCAAGGGCATTTACGAACGCGGCACCAAAATGCTGGATGGCATGCAGCCCCATGCCTACGCCCCTGACATGCTCGCCAAGGTGGTGGGCGCCTACCTGAACTTTAACGAAATCAACCAGGTGGGCAGCGACGTCATCACGGCGGGCATCATCTCCCTGGTGCTGATGTTCGTGCTGCTCTGGTTCTTCGTGCGCAAGATCGCGAACGTCTTCCTGGTCCAGGTCCCGCTCTTCGTAGCCATGGCCTGGACTACGGCCCTCACCTACCTCATCTACCACCGCCTTACCATCCTCACCGCCTTCATCCTCACCCTCATATTCGGCCTGGGCATCGAATACACCGTCCATCTCTACAGCCGCTGGGCCGAGGAGAACCGCAAGGGGCTGAACGCGCTGGACGCCATGATCGAAGCGGTGCGATCCACGGGGCGCTCCCTGCTTTCCGGCGCCGCCACCAACGTGTTCGCCATGCTCAGCCTCCAGTTCGGCAGCTTCAAGGGCTTCCAGGAGTTCGGCATCGTTGTCAGCTTGGGCATCACCTTCGCCATGATCACCACCTGGCTGGTGATCCCGCCCCTCTTCTTCCTGGCCGTGAAGTTCGGGGACGGCATGCTGGCGAAGATCCACGGGAAGATCCCCCACATGGTCATCAACTTTTTCATGCCCAGCAGTTCGGTAGAGGGAGGCCTGCTCCTGCCCGAGATGCGCATCAGCCAGAGGACGCTCAGGATCCTGGCCGGGGCCGCGGCCCTTTTCACCCTCGGCATCTCCTTCGGTCCGGCTACGCGTTTCGAGAACGATTTCGCGAACCTGCGCGGAAAGTCCACCACCACCGGCATCAGCTACGGCCGGGCCGTGGGCGGCGGCCGCAACACGTCGCCTTCCGTAATCCTGGGCACGAGCCAGGAGCAGATGCGCTCGGTTCACGATTCCCTGGCCTCGCGCTACGGCAACCCCGCGGACAGCATGATGCAGAGCTTCGCCACCATCCAGTCCTTCGTGCCCGCTCCCGACGAGCAGGAAAAGCGCATGGCCGTGATGGGGGAAATCACCAAGCTGCTGGACGCCCGCGCCCTGGATCGCGTCGACAGTTCCACCCGCGCGGATCTGCAACTGTTGCGCCAGTACCTGAATCCCGGCACCTTCGGATTCGATTCCCTGCCCGCCTGGGCGCGGCGCTTCTTGAGCGAAGCCGACGGCCGCAAGGGCGAATTCGGCTACCTCTACGGGGAACTCCAGGAAAGCGACGCTTTGGAAAGCCAGAAGTTCCAGGATCGTTTCGGCACCGTACCCTCCAGCGAAGGGCCGGTGATGGTGGCTTCCAGCGGGTTCATCTACGCGGACGTGGTGCGCATGGTCAAGAGCGACGGGGTCAAGCTCGCCATCGTCACCTTCCTTTTCCTGATCCTGATCACCTGGCTGGACATGCGCAACTGGAAGGGGGTCATGATCAGTTGCGGCTTCGTCGCCCTTTCGTCCTACTGGACCTATAAGATCATGGGGGTGATGGGGCTCAAGCTGGGCATGTTCAATCTGGTGGTGCTGCCCACCATCCTGTCGGTGTCCGTGGATTCCGTGATCCACCTGTACCACCGGCGCTGCGAGCTGGGCGCGGGGAAGATCGGCGAACTCTACCGCACCACCGGATCCGCGGTGCTGACGGGCACCCTGAACAACGCGTTCGGATTCGTGGGGCTTTGCTTCGTGACCCACAAAGGCATGCAAACCATCGGGTACATGGCCACCTTGGGAATCGGTACCGGCCTGGTGATCATGTTCACCTTGTTGCCCTGGATGCTGGAGGCCCTTTGCCCCACCGAGCCGGTTGCGGAGTAGACCGACTCAGGATAGAGTTCAAAGGGCAAAGTTCAAAGTGAAGAATTGCAGCCGCTGCGCGGCTGATTGGCAAGAGCTTCAGGCCCTTGGAAGCGGCGGTGAATTTGTAGTGGTCGAAACCGCTCGCGAGCGCTCGCTCCCGGCTCACAGCCCCTTGTGGGCTGTTCGCTGCCCCGCCGTTGAACCGAGCCGCCCATCTTATCCCGTTTCAAATTTGAACTTTGCCCTTTGAACTCTGAAATTTGAACTCTCTCTTCAGCCCCGCCCAAGCGCATTCACTTCCTTGAAATGAACGGATTCCCTTCCAGGTAGAACCGGAGGGGAAGCTGGGCCGCCTGGGTGATGCCGATCCGCGTAGTAACCTTGATGTTACCCAGGGGCGAGGCTCCCGCGGCCATGGGAAAACTCCCGGGCGGCAAGATGGTTACTGGACCCGAGCGCAGGTCCGAACCGTTGGGCAGCTTGGCGAGACCTAAGGCAATCACGAGTTTCCCCGGACCGCTGCACAGCGCCTTGGGTTTGTCCGTCTTCCGCCGCGCGGCCATCAGGGGCAATCCGGCCAGCGGTTCCAGGGCGCGGATCAGCACGGCCTCGCCCACCCCGCGCGGGGACGTCACCACGTTGAAGCAATGGTACATGCCGTAGATCAGGTAGATATAGGAGCGGCCGGGCGGGCCGAACATGGCCTGGTTGCGGGGCGTGGGGCCGCGCGAGGCATGGCAGGCGGGATCGTCGTGGAGGTAGGCTTCGGTTTCCACGATGCGGCCGGCGGCAAGGCCTTCCGGGGCGCGGTGGATTAGAACGGTGCCTAGCAGATCCCGCGCGACCTCGATGGTAGGGCGCGCGTAGAAGGACGCGGATAGTGGTTTAGGCATCCCTTTCCGCATCCGTATCAGCATCCGTTTTCGCATGGCGGCGCTTGAGCCAAAAGGCGATCCCCAATACGCCGACGGTGCAGAATATCTCGACCGCGATTTTCACGGCTCCCGAGGACAGGCCGAACCAGCTGGCGAGGCCGGGATCGGTGATGATCATTTCGCCTCCCACCTTGCCCAGCAGGGCGGCGCCCAGGATCAGGATGATCGGGTATTTGTCCATCACCTTGGAGAGCAAGGTGCTGGCGAAGATGACCAGGGGGATGCTGAACCCCAGGGAGAGCCACAGTTGCAGCGTATTGCCGTGGGAGACCCCGGCGACGGCGAGCACGTTGTCCACGGACATGGTCAGATCCGCCACCAATATGACCCAGACGGCGTTCCAGATCGTGGTGGGTTTCTTCTTGTGGCCGGCTTCCGCGTCCGCATTCTCCAGCAGCAGCTTGACCGCGATCCAGAGGATGGCGATGCCGCCGACCAGTTTCAGGAACGGGGTCTCGAGCAGGTGGGAGGCGAACCAAGTGCAGAGGACGCGGAGCAGGACCGCGCCCAGGGTGCCGAGGAGGATGCCTTTGGTGCGCTTGTCCTTGGGCAAGGAGTGCACGGCCATGGCGATGACCACGGAGTTGTCCCCGGAAAGGACGATGTTGATGAGGATGATGCTGAGGGAACTGAGGACGAATCCGCCGTTGAGGGAACCGGTGCTTAGGCTGTCCAAATCCACTCCCTGCTATAGGGGATGAGACACCCCGGCAGCATTAAAAATATAGCAATGTAGCCGGGGAGGGGCTTTTTGAGGCGGTTCCGGGTCGTTTCCGACAATGTCCCACGGTATTCCTTGGCGTCGCCCGAAAAGGGTTTATTTTCATGGGCAGCGGGGGTGCCGTTATCGGAACATCGACCGGAGGGACCGCGGATATGTTGCGCGTTGTGATGATGACCAATACCTACCTCCCTCATGTGGGGGGCGTGGCGCGATCGGTGGAAAGTTTCAGCGAGGCGCTGCGGGCCATGGGTCATGAAGTGATGGTGGTGGCTCCGGAATTCCCGGGCATGGACGAAGAGGAAACCGGCGTGGTACGGGTCCCGGCCATCCAGCGTTTCAACGGGAGCGATTTCTCCGTGCGTCTGCCGGTTCCCGGCCTGCTGACCGATCCCCTGGATCGTTTCCATCCCGATATCATCCACGCCCATCATCCCTTTCTCCTGGGCGACACCGCCTTGCGCGTGGCGTCGGGTCGCGGACTGCCTTTGGTCTTCACCCACCACACCCTATATGAGGAATACACCCATTACGTCTCATCCGAGTCGGACGCGATCAAGCGCTTCGTCGTCGATCTCTCCACCGGCTACGCCAACCTTTGCGATCACGTCATCGCGCCCAGCCAATCGGTGGCGGCCCTGCTGCAGCAACGCGGCGTGGTCACGCCCATCACCGTGGTCCCGACCGGCGTCGACGTCGTCCGCTTCACGCGCGGCTCCGGCCATGACCTCCGTCCCGAATTGGGCATTCCCACGGACGCCTTCGTGGTGGGCCACATCGGCCGGCTGGCCCCGGAAAAGAACCTGATGTTCCTGACCCGCGTGGTGGCGGCTTTCCTGAAGGCGCGGCCGGAAGCGTGGTTCGTTGTGGCCGGGACCGGTCCCCTGGAAGAAGAGATGAAGGCCTATTTCGGCGCGGCAGGCGTGCTCGATCGCGTGCGCTTCCCGGGGATCCTCAAGGGCGGGGATCTGGCGAACGCATACTGCTGCATGGACGTGTTCGCTTTCGCCTCCCAAAGCGAGACCCAAGGCATCGTGCTGGTCGAAGCCATGGCGGCCGGCGTGCCGGTGGTGGCCGTGGATGCCAACGGCGTGCGCGAAGTGGTGCAGGACGGCGTGAACGGCCGCAAACTGGTCATGGAGGATCAGGATACCTTCTGCGCCGCGCTGGACTGGATCGCGTCGCTGGCCCCGGAAGGGCGCGCGACCTTGGCGCGCAACGCCCGCAAGACCGCGGAAGGCATGTCCATCGCCGCGTCCACGGAACGGCTCGCGGCCGTATACGGTTCGGTGATCAAGAAGAAGGCCGTTTGGGATGTCCCCGAAGAAGGCCTGTGGCAGGGAGCCATGCGCAGCATCAAGGCCGAATGGCACATCCTCGGCAACCTCGCCCACGCCGCGGGCTCCGCCTTTTCCGCTTCGGCCGCGCCGGGTGCTTCGGCTACGTCGGGCGCCTCGGCCTCGTCGGCCGTATCCGCCGAATTGGCAATAGTGGATTCCGAAGCCCTGGAGGGCAGGCCCGCTTGATCCACATCCTCGACGCGCGTTTACGGCAGATGCGGCGCTGGCTCAGCCGCAGCGAATGGTCCCTGCGCCTTCTGCGCCTGCCCAAGCTGGAAGCCGATCATACCCGCGGCCTGGTCCTGATCCAGGTCGACGGCTTGGCCAAGGCGCAATTGGAGAAGGCGCTCAAGCGCGGGCGCATGCCCTTTCTGCGCAAGCTCCTGAAGCGCGAAGGCTACCGGCTGCACGACGTGTATTCCGGCATCCCCTCCACCACCGCCGCCGCCCAGGCGGAACTGTTCTACGGCGTCAAGGGCGCCATTCCAGCCTTCGCCTATCAGGATAGGGAACAGGGACGTTACGTCAAGCTGCTGCTCCCGGAATGCGCGTCGCGCCTGGAAGGCGATTTCTCGGGGCGGGGAGAGGGGTTGCTCAAGGGCGGCAGCGCCTTTTCCGACATGTATTCCGGCGGGGCCGATGAGACCCATTGGTGCGCCTCCGGCCTCGGGACTGCGGACATCTTCCGCAAGGCGAATTACCTCGGCATCCTGGCGGTGCTGATCTGGAACTTCGCCAGCATCCTGCGGTTGGGCGGTCTGCTGGTGGTGGAAATCATCGTCGCCCTCTACGATTCCGTGCGCGGGGCCATCTCCCGCCACGAGGTGCGCCAGGAACTGCTGTTCGTCTTTTCCCGCGTATTGGTGGTGGTGGGCCTGCGCGAGCTGATCACCGTGCAGGCCTCCATGGACGTGGCCCGCGGGCTCCCCATCGTGCACGTCAACTTCGTCGGGTATGATGAGCAATCCCATCGGCGCGGCCCGTCCTCGAAGTTCGCCCACTTCTCCCTGCTCGGCATCGACAACTGCATCGAACGCATCTGGAAGGCCGCGCACCGCTCCTTCCGCCGTGACTACGACGTATGGATCTATTCCGATCACGGCCAGGAAACCGTCATCCCCTACGCCAAGGAGAACGGCCGCCCCCTCGAGGACGCGGTCTCGGAAGTGCTGGGCGCCCCGGTGGCCTCGCCTACGGCCCAGCGGCGCGCGCCGCGCATGGTCCGCAGCGAGAACAACAGCGGCACCCGCATGGAGGGATACCTGTTGCGCCGCTCCGGGACGAAAATCTCCGCGGAGGCTCCGGTGGCGCCGGGCTCTCCCGTCGTCATCGCGGTCGGCCCTTACGGGCACATCTATCTGCCCACGCCTCCCGAACCGGGCAAGCGGGACGGCCTCGCGCGGCAACTGGTCGACAAGGCCAACATCCCCATGGTCCTGTTCCCGGACGGTCCGGGACGCGCCCGGGCGGTGACGCCGGAAGGGCAGTTCGAACTGCCCCGCGACGCGGTGCGCGTGCTCGGCCCCATGCATGCGTTTCCGGAGGAATGCGCCAGAGATCTGGTCCTGTCGTGCCATCATCCCCATTCGGGCGACTTCGTGATCGCGGGCTGGCGGCCGCGCGGCCGGCCCGTGAGCTTCGTGTGGGAGAACGGCGGCCACGGCGGGCCCGGCAGCCAGGAAACCCACGCCTTCGGCCTGTTCCCGGTCAACGCGCCGCTGCCCCAGCACGGCGCCTACCTGCGCTATGGCCATATCCGCGAAGCGGCCATGCATCTGCGCGGCACGCCGTCTTCGGTGCGTACCTACCCGCGGCGCAAGCGCGTGGCGGAGAGCACCCTGCGGGTGATGACCTACAACATCCACGGCTGCGGAGGCATGGACGGCAAGGTTTCCACCGGACGCATCGCCCGCGTGATCGCCCAATACGAGCCGGACATCATCGCCTTGCAGGAATGCTACGGGGCCAAGCGGGGCGAGCAGGCGCGCGCCATCGCCTCCGAGCTCAAGGACGTCTACCATTTTCCCGGCGCGCTCTCCGTGCTGCAGGACGATTACGGCAACGCCATTTTGAGCGTGCATCCCATGCGCCAGATCCACGCGGGCCGCCTGCCGACCCTGGCGGGCCGCCTGCCGACCCTGGCGGGCCGGCCCATCGAGATCCGTGGGGCGCAATGGGCGCGCGTGGACGTGCAAGGCACCGGTCTGCAATTCATCAACACCCATCTGGGTCTGTTCACGCTGGAACGCCAGAAACAAGCCGAAGCCCTGATGGGCCCGGAATGGCTGGCCGGCGAAGCCTGCGACGGCCCGGTGATCCTGTGCGGGGATTTCAACGCCTTCCCCTCCTCCACCGTGTACCGCACGCTTACCGGCCGCCTGCACGAGGCGCAGGACAACGCGGAGGGCCACCGCACGCGCAACACTTTCCCGGGCCGCTATCCCGTGAGCCGCATCGATCATATCTTCTGCAGCGGCGAGTTCAAGACCCTCAAGGTGGAAGTGCCCCGCACCCATCTGACGCGCCTGGCGTCGGACCACCTCCCCATCATCGCGGAAATCAGCATCGCCGTAAGGGAAGCATCCAGCGCCAAGGCGGCGTCGACGGCCGCGCTCAAGCCTTGAGTGGGCCCGGGAACCGCTCGATTCCGCCTGGACCCGCCGTAACCCCGGCCGGCTTCCATCCGAAAGCGCTTTTTCAATCCAGGAGGAATTCTCGGCCCGCTTTTTCCGGGGCCGCGTATATTCAGCCTCATGCGCAGCCTTGTTTCAATCCTCGTGGGCGCCCAGGTTTTCTGCCTCCTGCCCGAGCGTCCCTGCTTTGCGGCAGCGGCGCTGGATCCCGCGTCGGCCCGCGTCCTCATGGAGTCGAATGCGCCCATAACCACGTCACCGGCCTCCATCGGCACGGGGTCCCAGGACTCCCTCCGGCTGCGGATGCTGCTGCACGGCGGGCTGGCGGTCTTCTCGGCCTTGCGGCTGCCAAACGGAATGTATCTGGATTCCAAGATGCTGGCGGGCGCGGACACCCATCCCATCTCCATCGCGAGCGCGGGCATGGGACTGATCACCTTGTGCGTCGCCCATGCCATGGGATGGCTTCCCGGCGCCGCGGATTCCGCTCTGGCCACACTCGATGCCTTGTCCGGGAGCCGCCCAGGATTCACGCCGGATAGGAACGCCTCCGGATATTTCCGGCATTTCCTGGCGCCTGCCACGGGCGCCAACGCGTGGAACTCCGAGTACAGCACCATCGACACGGACATTTTGATCTGCGGAGCGCTTTTCTGCGGGCGCTACTTCCGCGATGCGCGCATAACCGCGCGGGCCGAAGCCTTGCGGCGTTCCATCGATTTCGGGGCGGCCATCGCGGATCCGGAAGGCGGCCGGATGTTCCTGGCCATGCGGGCGGACGGCTCCGGCGATTCCGCGGCGCTGACGTCCGTGTACAACGAATACATGATCGCGGCCTGGCTGGCCCGCAATGCCGATACCGCGAAGACGGCCCCGGGCGCGCGCATCTGGGAACGGTATTTCGCCGACCCGGGGATGCTGCCCCACAAGGAATACGCCGGAATACCCGTGCTGACCGACAACCCCTCGGCCTTCCTCTCTTCCTTCACGCACGTGTTCAACTATTACCTCTGTCATCCCTATGCCCAGTCCCAGGCGTATCTTTCCTTCCACCGCAATGCCCGCCAAGCGGACTCCCTCTGGTGGCGCACCTCCGGTGGCGGTGAGCCCTTCGAATGGGGGTTGGGAGCGGGCGCGACCGCCGAGGGCTACGGGGTCGATCGCATCGGCGCGAATCCCGGACGTTACGTATCCCCGCATATCATCGCCGGTTTCATCCCCGTGCATCCGGATGGGGCGGCGGACCTGCTCGCGATGCTCTCGGCGGGCAAGGGCGTTTATCCCTTGCCCTTCGCCAAGGGCGATACGGTGCTGTGGCGCTACTCCCTGGCCGATCCGGCCTGGAAGGCAAATGAGATCGAAGGTGTCGATTTTTCCACCCTGGTGTTCGGCCTGGCCGCGGCGGCAACCAATCTTGGGCCCGGCTTCTTCGCTGCCTACAATGACTTCTTTCGGGACGCAGCGGGGGTGCTTCCGCAACCCGGCAGGAGGAATGGAAGAAGGGGTTCGTCGGGAATGTCCCCGGTTCGGAAACGGAACCCGGCCCCGAAACTCATCCGCGGCGGTAGGGCTTTCCGCGCGGACGGCAAGGGACTTCGCAAAGGCCTTTACTAACTTTCACGCCAGGCGGCGCACCGCCCTCACCATGGGCCCGGGACATACCCGGACCGATATCCAGGCGTGAATCCGATGCATGAAATAGCCGACTCCACCACCCGGTTCCTGGACTACCGGCTCCTGGGGAATCCCGTGCGGGAAATCCTCGTGACCCTGGTGATCATCCTCATCGGGATCATCCTGGTGCGGCTCTTCCAGGTCTACATCATCAAACGGCTGCGCAAGCTTTTCGCCGCCACGTCCACCACCTGGGACGATCTGCTGATCGAGATCCTGGAAAGCAACGTCGTCCCGTCGCTCTATGCCGTCATCGTCTGGCTGGGACTGCGGGACATAGCGTTGCGCCCGTCCATCCACGATCTGATGCGCTCGGCGGTCACCGTGGTCGTGACCCTGATGGCCATCCGCATCGTCCTCTCCGTGGTCAACCACGGCATCCGTTCCTATTGGAAGCGGCATGCCTCGGACCAGACCGCGGCGCGGGAAAAGAATCTCAACGGCATCGTCACAGTCGCCAAGATCGTCGTGTGGATCCTGGGTTCCATCCTGCTGTTGGATAACCTGGGCATCAAGGTCTCGGCCTTCGTCGCGGGCCTGGGCATCACCGGCATCGCGGTTGCGCTGGCGGCCCAGACCATCCTGGGCGATCTCTTCTCCTTCTTCGTGATCTTCTTCGACCAACCCTTCGAGGTGGGCCATGTCATCAAGATCGGGGAGTTCCAGGGCGAGGTGGAGCACATCGGCCTCAAGACCACGCGCATCCGCAGCGGGGACGGCGAACAGATCATCATGTCCAACAAGCACCTCACGGATTCGCGGGTGCAGAACTTCAAGCGCATGCACCGCCGCCGGGTCGTGTTCAATCTGGAAGTGGAATACGCCACCTCGCCGGAGGCCCTGCGCGGACTGCCGGACCTCATCAAGGCGCAGTTCACTCGCTTCGCGGACGTCAGTTTCGAGCGCTGCCACTTCCGCCAGTTCGCGGACCTGGGACTCCGCTTCGAGACCTCGTATGTGGTGGAGACGCCGGACTTCGGCCGCCATGTGGAGATCCAGCATGAGTCCAATCTGGGCATCCGCGAAGAGCTGGAAAAAGCGGGCATCCGCCTGGCCGTTCCGGGTCCGATTTCCGGAGCCCTGCGCGCCGCTTCCAAGCGGGCGGATTACTAATATTTCAGACGCGGACTTCCGGTGGAAGCCCCGATAGTTTAGCCGCGGGCCCCCGATGGAAGCCTCGGCTGAAAACGCATCTTGCGATGAGCGGGAGACCATGAAGAAAAAGGAACCCAGCAAGGCGCAGGGCACCAAGGGAGCCAATGAATTCAAGGGCGCCGCGGCATCCAAGCCCGTCTCAGCTTCCAAATCCAACCCCGTGAAGTCCGGCAAGTCCGTGGCCGCCAAAACCCCCGCCGCTCCTCCAGGCAAGCCGGCAAAGTCCAAGGCTGCGAATCCGGCCAAGTCCCCTAAGCCCGCTCCCGCACCCAAGGCTCCGGCCCCGAAAAAATCCGCTTCCGCTCCCAAGAAAGCCTCCCGTTCCGACGAGGATGATTTTGATGACGACGATCTCGCTGATCTGGATAAAGACGCGTTCAGCGTCGCGTCCCTGCTCGCCAAGGCCAGGGAGTCCAAAGGCGGTCCGCCCGATCAAAGCGAAGAGGCCATCGACGCCGAGATCAAGGCCGCCTTTGAGGCGCCCGCCTCGCGCGAAGAAGAGGCCGGCCTGGAAAAGGTGATGGCCAGCCTCACGCAGATTTTCGGCGGCAAGGATTTCCTCTCGGACGCGGAACTCGACGCCTTCCTCGACAGCAAAATCGCCAGCGGGGAGATCCCGCCTTCCGCCGCCCTCGATCCCCTGGACGAGGCGCAGAGCCTCATCTACGAGGCCTGGAATTCCGAAGGACCGCACAAGATCGAACTCGCGCGCCGCGCCCTGGATCTGTCCAAGGATTGCGCGGACGCCTATCTCATCCTCGCCGAAGAGGAAGCCAAGACCGCCGAAGCCTCGCTGGCGCTGTACCGCAAGGCCGTGGACGCTGGCAAGCGCGCCATCGATCCGGGCCTGTTCGCGCGGTCGACCGGGAAATTCTGGGACGTCATGGAAACCCGTCCGTACATGCGGGCCCGTCTGGGTTTGGCCGAATGCCTGTGGGACCTGGAGAAGAAGGACGAAGCGCTGGGGCATCTTCGGGAACTCATGCGGCTCAATCCCAGGGACGATCAGGGCGTACGGTACATCCTTTTGCAATGCCTGCTGGAATCCGGCGCGGACGAAGAACTGGGCGCCCTGCTGGACCGTTACGGGGATGATACCTCCCCGGAGATCCGCTACACCCATGCGTTGTGGATGTTCCGCCGCCAGGGGCCGGGCGCCGAGGCGAACGCGTTGCTCAAGAACGCGCTTAAGGCCAATCCCCACGTGTCCGGATACCTGCTCAAGAAAAAGAAGCTCTCCAAACACGTCCCCGAGGCGGCCCATGAGGGCAGCGAAGAGGAAGCGGAAGCTTACGCGGTGGGCGCGGCGGACACCTGGCACGGCACCTTGGGCGCGTTGGAGTGGCTCGCTTCCCGCTCCGGCGCATAAGACCGGTAATCCGCGGTAGCGCGCGCGCCGGTCGATTCCTGTATCCGCCTCAGGCATTCCCGGAATACTTTGTTCCGGATTCCGATTCGGGATTCGAAGAGTTTGGGCCGGGCCCGCAATGGCGCCCGGCAGACCAGCGGGAGCGCGGAATTGCCGCGAACTTTCCCGGAGCCGGAAGTTAGATTCATCCAGGATACGGCGAGTGGGGTCGCGTCCGCGGGAGGGGTTCCGATGATTTTCCAAAACGTTCAGGCCAAGGGTGGATTTCTTTTAGGCGCTTTGCTCCTGGCTTGCGCGCCCGGGCGGGCGCAGCACAAGCTCGAACTGCAGCAGGCGTTGCCCTTGGACGGACCCGTGCTGGTGCAACCCTCGGGCCTGGCCTGGGACGGCAAGCATCTCCTGCTGATATCCAGTTTCCACGACGAGGAAATCTTCAAGGTGGAATTGCAGGCGGACAAGGCCGCCTTCAAGGAACAGGTCCATATCCGCATGCCCAAGGACGCCGCGGGCATGAAGATGACCTGGCGGGGCATGGCCTCGGACTTGGGCGGCAACCTGTACCTCGCCAGCGGGACCGCCTGCCGCATCCTCAAGGTGGAGTCGGACGGGGACGCGGAATGGGAAGGCCCGGCCCTGCTGGAAGCCGGCGCGGAAAAAGGCCTGTTCTCCGGGGAGAACTCAGGACTGGAAGGCATCGCCGTGGCCGGCAAGCGCAAGTTCGTGGTGGCAGCCTCCCGGGAGCCCCGGGGCCTGTTGCAGGTCGACATGACCGGATCCAAGCCCCTCATCACCGCGTTCGTTTCCGACAAGTCCAAGGTGCCCTTGCCCGCCGGCCGCCGCAAGCCGGATTTCTCGGATCTGGCGGAGGAAAAAGGCCAGCTCTGGGCCCTTTCGGCCAATGCCGACGCGGTCTTCCAGTTGAATTGGAATGGACATGAATATATGGAAGGGGAATTCTGGACCTTCGGACACGTGAGCAACGACCCCAAGTACCGGTACGGCATTAAGATGGGCCTGGCGCGCGGTCTGGCCATGGATGGGCAGTCGATTTACGTGGTCCTGGACAACAAGGGGGTGGGCCGCCAAGCGGACGTGAACGACAAGCGCCCCCTGTTGCTGGTCTTCAAACGCCCCACCGGGGTTTAACTATTTTTCCTGTCGAGAACCCAGGAAAACGGAGTATTGGATGGATTGTCCCAAGTGCGACTCGGTCATGGAAGAAATCACCTACCACGGCATCAGCGTGGACCGTTGCACGATATGCAAAGGCATCTGGTTCCCGGGGATCGAGCATAAAGAGCTGAAGCGGTTGAAGGGTTCCGAAGTCATCGATTCCGGATCGCCGGAAGTAGGCAAGGCCTTCGATGGTCTGAACGACGTGCATTGCCCGGAATGCGATAAGGTCATGGCGCGCGTGGCCGACAAGTTCCATCCGCACATCCACTATGAAGTCTGCCTCAAGGGCGACGGGGTCTATTTCGACGCGGGCGAATTCAAGGAGTTCAAGGACGAGGGCCTGGGTGACTTCATCAAGACTTTGACCTTGGCCGTCAAGAAGAAGAAAAAGTAGCCGTCATCGGCGCTGCGTTGCCCGTCCCTCCCCGCGCGCGAAGCGTACCAACCGTCGGCGGTTCTCCGTGTTCCGGAGCGCGGCAGTGTCCGGTGCCGGGTTAATCAGGGAAGGGTGAAGACGAAGGATGCTTCGTCCTTACCGTCCCGGAGCCGCGCGAAGAATTTCCGCTCCCCCTGCTTCCCGTATTTCCAGGCATAGGATTCCATGCCCGCCCTCAAAGCGGCGCGGTGGATCCATTTTCCGTCGATGGCGCGGATTTCCAGTTCCGCGGACGGATCGCGGATGCGGGGGAAGTTGAACACCATCGCCTGACCCGCGGCCGACGCTTGGGCCGAGAGGCGCGGCTGGAGTCTTTGCAAATCCGCTTGCCCTACCGCGGTCGGAGTCCTCCAGACCTCGGTGATGGGATTGGCCGTGGCCGCTTCGCCGGAATGGGTGAGGCCGTACATATCCTCCAGGGTACGGAGCACGTTGTAGTGGTTGATGATCGAGGAGTAACTTCCCTTCTTCACCATCGGCCCCAGGAAAAAAGTGGGGACGCGGTTGGGTCCGCCTTTGTTCTCATCCTCATCGAAGGTGAGGATGAAGAGGCTGTTGTGCGTCTTGGCCCATTGGACGTAGCCGTCCAGGTAGGTCTTGATCCACGTGTCGGATTGCGCCACCGTGCCGTCGTGCATGTCGTGCTGGAGGTTGGGAACGACGATGGAGAGGGTCGGTAGGGTCGTGTAATCCGTGGGAAAGCCGGTGAAGGGAAGATGCGCCGTGGACGGAATCCCGTTCACGCCGGTCCCCTGCCAATTGACCCAGGGGGCGTGCTTGCGCGCATAGCCGTTGCTCGTGGCGCCGGTGAACCCGATGGAAGGCAGATCGTCCGAATAGCCGATGAAAGTCAGGGACTTGGCCAACAGGGACGCGCCCAGGTTGGCGGTCTTGAAGGGCAGATTGCCCGGCACGGCATCGTCCGTGATGCCCTGTTTCGATCCCGAGAACAGCATCAGATAGTTGGGCTGGCTGGGGTGCGTGAGCGCGAAGGATTGCGTGAACTTCGCGGTCAGGGAATCGCCGGCGAGCTTGTTGATGTAGGGGGCATAGGTGGAACCGATCACGCTGCTGTCCCCGTGGTTCTCCAGGATCAGCATGACCACGTGATCGGGCCTGGGAATGGCCGCGGCGGGTCCCGCCAGGAGCGCGCCCAGGAACAGCATGGCATTGGTCTTCATCGCTCCGGTTTTCATCGCTTTCATCGTAGCAGCACCTTTTCCGTAAAGGGCCCGTCCTGGGTTGCGATGCGTACCAGATACATGCCGGCGGGGCAGGTTCCGCCCCGTTCATCGAGACGGTTCCAGCTCATTTCCCCCTCGGTGGCGGCGTAGCGCCGCACCCGCGTGCCGTCCAGGCGCGTAATGTCCACGCTCAAGGCTTTGCGATTGGCCGCATAGATGCGGCCGACTCCGGCCACGTTGAAGATGAAGCTCCCGCCCCTGCCGGCGGAACGGCCTTGGGAACCGCGTTGCAGCGCCACGGGCGAACCCATGGTGATGTTCTTCTCCAGTTTGAGTGTGCCCCAGGAAGTTCCGATGCGGTTGACCACGAACATCTTCCCGTCCGTGATGCGGAAGACCATGATGTCCCCGTTCATGGCCGTGCCGTCATCGTAGATGTCGATCCCCTGGTACGCGTACACCTTCTTGCTGTGGGAATGACCGTGCAACAGGCCGATGCAATTGTAGTTCTTGAGCAGGGCGATCATCGCCGCCTTCTGCGAGTTCTGGTAATAGTCCTGCGCCGTATCCACGTTGAAGTGCTGAAGGATGAGCACGGGACGGCCGCTGGTCCCGACGTTCTTCTCCAGATCCGCCTTCAGGAATTGCAGGCTCTGGAAAGGATCCCACTGTGGCGACGTGCCGATCTGGGCGCCGGCGAACAGATTGAGATGCACGAAATGCACCTGATCCCAATCCCAGGAATAATGCAGGTGTTCGGAATCGTAGTTGACGATGCCGGCGCGCTTGGCGTTCCGGGCGATGATGGCCTGCTTGATCAGGGTCGAGGATTGGGAGGTTCCGTAATTCCAGACGTCATGGTTGCCGAGCCCGTCGTACACCGGGAACTTGAGCCGGCCTTCCCCGTTCACGCCGTAGTCGGCCACGTAATTCGCCCACAGGCCCGCGTCGGGGCGATCGATGAGATCCCCGGGCATGAGCACGGCGCGCGGCTGGGCCACCGGCGCTCCGCCCACGGACGCGGGATAGTTCACCCCGGGCAAGGCGTTCAGGTTGCCGACCATGGCCAGCCGGTTGGCGTCGCTGGTCGCGCTCGACTGCCCGTAATGGGTATCCGAAACCGCGAAGAATGTGATATCCGTAACGGCTTGTGAAGCATATGGCATGGCCATGCACATTCCCAAAACCTGCCAAAATGCCT
>Ga0209515_10001519_pt1 | contig 38475 bp, 27 predicted proteins | sample Subgroupgradi54m_FD_187454 | JGI IMG/M metagenome (GOLD analysis project Ga0209515, IMG submission 187454) | Subsurface groundwater microbial communities from S. Glens Falls, New York, USA - GMW60B uncontaminated upgradient, 5.4 m (SPAdes)... ... | reverse complement strand
TCAAGTGCAGCAGGTCACACAAACGTTTGTGGCTCCGGCCACGATTGCGATCGGCGTGGCGAATGCGGCTGCGGCCACTTCGGCCTTCAATCTTTTGAACTATCTGCGCTTTTTGTTCACGCAACCTTTATTGCTGTTAGGACGCAAGCGCAGGAAGCAATGGGGCGTGGTGTACAACGCGCTTTCCAAACAGCCTTTGGATCTCGCCATTGTGCGTCTGTTACATGCGGAAACCGGCGTAGCTTTGCAAACGCGCGTGACCGATGGGCAGGGGCGATTCTCGTTTTCCGTGCCATCGGGAAAATATCGTTTGCAGGTGGCCAAGGCCGGGTTTGTGTTTCCCACGGCGTATCTCAAGCAAGATCAAGAAGATGGCGATTTCCTCGATTTGTATCATGGCGAACCCGTGCACGCGGTGCGTGAGACGGTTTTGGCCGTGAATATCCCGGTGGATCCTGTGGAAAAGAAGGAAGAACCGCCAGCGCGTTTGATTGTGAAGCGCCGGTTGCGCCAGTTTCAGCAGGTCGTGGGCGTGAGCGGGACTGTGATCGCGGCCGGAGCCTTTGTGATCGCCCCGTCTTTGTTGATGGGTGGGCTTTTGGCGGCGCAGCTCGTTTTGTATCTCATCATGAGGCGTTTTGTGATACCGCGTCACTCTAAGGATTGGGGGGTCGTCTATGATGCGAAGACGCGTCAGGGCTTAGGGCGCACGATTGTCCGTATTTTTGATAAGCGTTTTAACAAGCTGTTAGAGACGCAGGTGACGGATAAGCAAGGGAAATACGCATTTTTTGCCGCCAAGAGCGTGTATTACGTGACCGCCGAGCACCAAGGATATGAGAAATTCCAGTCTCCAGAGTTGGATTTGAGCAAAGCCAAAGAACCCGTGGTGCACGAGAAGATTCCGCTAAAAAAAGAGTAAAATAGATAGATATCCCCAACTTATCCCCACACGCTGTTTTAGCGATAAGACAAATCAAGGCTTAGATGTGAGGAAACACAAGAGGGTATTTTTTCTTTATAATGAAGGAAGGTTTGAAAGCCAGCCTCTTTTTCAGGAAGGCATCAATCGCCACTCTTTGGAGATTGTATGGTCTGCTTTTCTGAGGAGCGAGATGGCTGAAGACCGTTTCGGCATCCATGAGTCCCGTTTCTCTTTTACAACGGACGCGTTCGGTATATCCCACAATTCTTCTTTGGATTGGTGGGCTCTTGATGTTGGTCGCCGTGAGTGTGAGCCTGTTCGCGACACAGACCAAGGCCGCGAATGGGATCAATAGGCAGATCAACTATCAGGGAAAACTACTCACTTCAGCCGGAATCGCGGTGAGTGATGGTAGTTATTCCATCAAGTTTAGCCTGTATGCGGCTTCTTCAGGCGGAACGCCGGTGTGGACTGCTGGCGGAACCGTGGGTTCGCCAACGGCTGTCACCGTTACGGTTACAAGCGGATTGTTTACCGTGCTTTTGGGTGATACGTCAGCCGGACAAAATGCGTTGATCAATATTGACTGGAACAGCGATACCCTCTATTTGGGCGTGACCGTGGGTTCGGATTCTGAGATGACCCCCCGCAAACGCATCGCGGCTGTTCCACAGGCCTTCAACGCCGAGCGTTTGCAAGGGATGTATGCGTCAGGAACGGTCAGCGGCGGGCAAACACTGTTTACCATCAATCAAGCCGAGAACACCGGTGCGAGCAGCACACGCACGGCGCTTCTCATTCGTTCAAATGGAACATCAACGGTCAATGATTTTCTCCTGCGTGGGTTGGATGATACCGGTTCCCAGGTATTCTCCATTAATCGCCAGGGAAGCGTGACCAGTAGCGGCAACGTCGCCTTTGCCGGAACCGTCACTTCCACGTTTGCGGGGAGTGTCGCGATCGCTGGTGCTGTTTCTTCCACCGCTGGCACGATTGATTCCTACTTCAACATCCGCGGCAACACCACGCTCGGCGACGCTTCAACCGACACCGTCACGGTCAACGGACGTTTCAACGCCGATCTTCTCTCTGCCACGGATGCCACGTATTCGCTCGGCGCGCTCACCAATCGTTGGCTCACAGGGTTCTTCACAAACGTCACGTCAACGAATGCCTCATCTACATTTTTGTATGCGCTGAATGGAACCATTCCCTCTCTCACAACAACAAACGTCACGAGCACAGGATCCGCGGCCTTTACCGGTTCAGTCACCTCGACGTTTGCGGCCAGCCTGTCTGTTGCAGGCAGCGTGTCATCAACGAGTGGGATTGTAGATTCGTATTTTAATGTGCGTGGCAATACCATTCTTGGTGACGCGTCAACGGATACCATCACGGCGAACGCTCGCTTCAATGCAGATCTCCTTTCCGCAACAGACGCCACGTACTCGCTTGGCGCGCTCACCAATCGTTGGCTCACAGGATTTTTCACGAACGTCACTTCGACGAACGCAACCTCGACGTTCCTCTATGCCCTGAATGCGACGATTCCTTCGTTGATTGCGACGAACGTCACTTCCACGAACGCGACAACGACATCTCTCTACGCGGCGAATGCCATCATTCCGACGTTGCTTGCCACGAACGCCACAGCCACGACGTTGTTTTCAACCGGCGCGGAGTTCGTCAACGTAAGTAGCACATCGGTGACGAGCACAAGCTTCGCAAGCGCAAATGGATTGTCGAATGTTCTCAGCTCTGCGTCTTCACTCGGCATCACATCAAGCACGCTCGCCGGAACGTCGCCGACGCGTATTGCGGTGAACGATCGCTATGCATTCATCGTCAACACCTCCACGAACGTGATGACCGTGGTTGACATTCAGAATCCAAACATGCGCGCATCGTATGCGACCACCGGCGTCACACCGAATTCTATTTCGCTGCAAGGACGCTATGCGTACGTCGGGCACAGCGATGGAACCTTGACGATCTTTGACGTCACCAATCCCGCAAGCGATGTCACGATTGCCGGGCGCTTCACGAATATTTTACAGGCAACGGCAACCATAGATGTTTTTGTCAGCGGACGCTATGCGTATGTTTTGGCAGTGAATAAATTAAGCGTTTTGGATGTATCCAATCCGAGCCGCGTGACCTTTTTAGGAAGCGTGACGACAGGACTGGATTCCGCTGAGAGTCTGTATGTCCAGGGACGATTCGCGTATGTAGCAAACAGCAGTGATCAAAAGATACGTGTGTACGATGTGGGAAATCCCTTCGCGATTTCCAGTATCGGAAACGTAGCAACCGTCGCGGGCGTGGTGAAGGTCTTTGTGCAAGGAACCTATGCGTATGTCGCAGGCTCGACCCAGTTCGGTGTTGTGAGCGTCGCAAGTTCGTCTGCGCCCATTGTCCTCGGCACCGTAAGCGTAAGCGGAGGACGCGATGTCGTTGTGAACGGCCGTTACGCTTACGTCACAGCCAGCGACGGTCTGCACGTGATTGACGTGTCTGTGCCGACGGCGCCGGTTGATCGGCAGACGGTCGCCATCACCAATGCGCGCGGGGTGGCCGTGCGTGGACGCAACGCGTATGTCACGGATGCCGAGACCTCGAATCGTTTGCGCATCATCAATTTGCCGACCGTGGAAACCATCTCGGTCAATGCTGGTCAGGCGATGGTGGGCGGATTGGAAGTGCTCACCAACGGTCATGTCGGCAATCAGTTGAAGGTGGACGGTGGGTTGAGCGTGGGTCGCAATGGAATTTTGTCTGACGGAGCCTTGGCCGTTGCGGCTTCAGACGCGACCTCTTCCATCACCGGCAATGTTTTGATCGGTACTTCCACGCGCGACATCGCGATCAACAGCGGAGGCTTTGCCATGAACGGCGATGATCTATTTGTGGCCGGAAGTCTGGCTTCCGTGTCCGCGATTTATACGAATTCCGCCTTTGTCGCGAGCGGCACTCAAGTAGGGGATGGATTTATTACGGCGAACTACACAGGGAATTTTATTTTCAACAGTACGGGCGGTTTTATCACACCTTCCGCAGATCAGGGGGTGACGCTCGGCGCTCCAACCTTTCGCTACAACGCAAATCTTGGTGATGTGACTTCCACGCACGCCACCTCGACGTATCTCGTGGGAACCAATCTCGCGGTGGTGAACAGTATTGATAATACCGTGCGCACCACGACGGCGCTTTCAGTCGTCACTTCCACGATCGTCGTCACCTCTCAGCCGCGCACGCCGGATAGCGTATTCGTTGCCGGACGTTATGCCTACGTCGGGACCACGAATAGCGATCTCATTATTTACAATTTGGATAATCCATCAGCGCCTTCCAGCACCGGCAGCGTCGGGATCGGCACATCTGCTCTGCGCGATATCGCCGTAGCGGGGCGTTACGCTTACGTTGTCGATACCGGTGGGAATTTTCTTACCGTAGATATTTCCAATCCTTCCGCTCCCTCGCAGACCTACAGCATCAGCGGACTCGACTCGCCCCACAGTCTTGCGCTCTCCGGCTCGTACGCGTATGTCACGGAAAATGGGGCCTCGTCAGATTTGGTCGTGATTGATATCGGCCATGCCACGGGCCCGCACATGGTCGGACGTCTCACCGGATTCAATGCCCCACGCGACATTGCGGTGCAAGGACGATATGGATTTGTTGCTGATACCGGAGGCGGTAAGTTTCGGATCGTGGATTTGGTCGTTCCGTCATCGCCTGCATTGGGGACCAGTCTGACAGTGGCTGATACGCCCGTTGCCCTCGCGGTCCAGGGACGCTATGCGTATGTGGGCAGCGCGGGAACCGGTCAGCGTCTGCAGATCATTGATATCGCGAATCCATCCAGTCCAAAAATTCTTTCGTCCGTAAGTTTTGGCGCGAACGTGGAGCGCAGCGGCGTGGTCGTAAACGGCCGGTATGTGTATGTCACGGTGAATGGCAGCGGACTCCATGTCATTGATGTTCAGAATCCGAGCAGCCCGGTTGATGTGACCACGCTTTCCATCGCCAATAATTTCAGCGGGCTGTTTGTCAGCGGTCGGTATGCATACTTCGGCAACACCTCGCGTAATGAGTTGGTGACCGCGGATGTGACGGGCATGGAGACCAACGGATTGATCGCGGCCTCTGCGCAGCTTGGAAGTTTGCAAGTGCTCACCAACGGACAGGTGATGCAAAATTTGAATGTGGGCGGCGGACTCGAGGTCGGGCTTGGCGGATTGTATGTGGGAGGTCCGTCTGTCATCACGGGTTCCAGTTCACAGCCGCTCTTACAGGTTCAGAATCAATCGGCCACGGTTACAGCAAGCAGCTGGAGCGCGTACATCGATAAACTGCTGGTCGGTAACAATAAAGATGCGACGGGCACAGGGAATTATTCCATGGTGCTGACGTATGCTTCGAGTTCCAGCTTTGGCGGATTGTGTATTGATGACACCGCAACGGCTCCAAATTGTCCGACGCAGGTAGGAGCAAGCATCATGTCTGACGGCTCCATCATCTCAAACGCCTTTGACTTGGCCGAAGTGTATGCCATTCGCGGGGACGCGGCGCCTGGCGATGTGGTCACGATCGATCCTACGAGCTCATCCACGGTCATGAAGAGTCCAGGTACGTTGTACGATGCGCGTCTCATGGGGGTGATCTCCACGCGCCCTGGGTTTGTGCTCGGCTGGAGCGGCGGCCCGGCGGTCGCCCTTACCGGTCGTGCACCCACGCGCGTGTCGCCGATCAACGGCACGATTGCACCAGGAGATCCGCTGACCAGCTCTGCGTATCCGGGCGTGGCCATGAAGGCGACGAAACCAGGCATGATTCTTGGGTACGCGTTAGAAGCCACGAGCGCAACTTCGACGATCGAGGTGTTTATCAACCCCGGCTATCATGCAGGTTCGATTTTGAATACCGATGGCACGGTTGCTCGGCTCACGGACGATCTGGTGATTGCGTCGCAAGCAACGGCGAGCGCGAACACGCCGGCGATCGATTCCTGGGGCCTAACCTTCCGTGGCAGCGCGTGGGATGGGACAACCGCGACCACGACAGACTTTCGTTTGATGAACGATGTGATTTCTTCGACGTCATCGCGTTTCTCGTTGGTGGATGCGCAAGCTCACTCGCTTTTTTCCATCGATCAAGCCGGCACCGCGCGGGTGATGGGCGATCTCCAAGTCGCTGGTAAGCTCTATCCCTCAGCGCGCGGTTCTGCGCAAAGCAGCAAATATCTTTTCTTGGATGACACGCTCGGGCCCACCTCGACGTACATGGCGACCAATGCCGACGGCTGGCAGGCGAATGATGCGTATGACTTTGCCGAGCGCTACTATTCGCCGGATGCGCTCGAACCGGGCGATCTGGTCGTCGCAAGTCAACGCGGACAGTTTCACATTCAACGTTCGTTGGAGGAAAAGCAGATGCTGATGGGCATTGTCTCGACCAAGCCCGCGTTTGTCGCTGGCCGTCCCGCAACTTCGACGTACCCGGTGGCGCTTGCCGGCCGCGTGCCGACGAAAGTCTCAACCGTCAAAGGCGCGATCAAGGCTGGAGATCCGCTCGCGGCCTCGACCATTCCGGGTGTGGCGGTCAAAGCCGTGGCTTCGGGTCCTATCGTGGGGCTTGCGCTGGAAGATTATGAGGGCGATGCCATCGATAAGATCGAGGTGTTTGTGAATCCAGGTTGGTGGGGCGGAGGAAAGGAGATCGTCAAAGAACCGACGTCAACCGTCGTGGCGCCGACCGCGCCTTTGCGAGGGTTTGCCGTGGTTGCCTCTGGCGCCAAGCTGGTCCGCGTTTCCTATCCTTCGTTGCAAACCTATCCGAACGCGCAGGTGACACCGCAGGGTGAGGTGGAGGGCGGATGGTGGACGGATCATCTTTCAGATACCGGGTTTGAGATCATTTTGAAACAGGCGCAAACGCATGACGTGACGTTTGCGTGGCGCGTGGAGGCCACGGGCGCTGGGGAACGCACCTATCTTTCCAATGGCACATCTGTGGATGTAGATCCTACAACAGGCGTCGTCATCCCCAACACGCAAGCGCCCGCAGAGACGATCGCAACATCCACAACGCCTGTGGTGAGCCCCGTCGAACCGCCTGTCACGCCGCCGGTGGCGAGTCCGCCAGCCTCTTCTTCAACGGAGACCGTCGTTGAGGAGGGGGCGGCGGTTTCGTCATCGACATTTGTGCTATAATTTTTTTATTCCCGTATGTCCGCGAAATTTTTTAACATTATCACGGACCTGTCACTTTTTCTTCTCATCTTGTTCGTCCCGATTTTTTTCTCTCATCAAATCCTCGACACCTTGGAGATCGCCAAACAATCGTTGCTTGGCGTGCTCGTGGCCTGTGCGTTGATCGGCTGGGCCGCAAGCGTGCTTTTGGAAAAGCGATTGTCGCTCGCGCGCAGTTGGCTTGCGCTCGCCGCAGCGATATTCGGCGTTGCCTATGCGTTGATAGCCGCATTTTCGCAGGATCGTTACGGATCTTTTGTTGGGAGCACCGGACAAACGTCCTGGACCGTTGCGACGATGAGCGCGCTCGTTCTCTTGACTGTTCTCATCATGCAACGCTGGCATACGCCGGAACGTCTGGCTTCCGCACTTTTTCTTTTTCTCTGTTCTTCGGTTGTGGTTGCGGGTTTTGGCGCGTGGCAACTCGCGCATCATCAAACGTTTTTTTTGGTGGGCAGTGCGTTTAGCCTCTCGATGTATCTCGCGCCGGCCATGGTCGTGGCTTGCGCCGTTCTGACGCAGGACATTCGCCATTTCGGCACTGCTGGTCAGATGGTGTCTTGGCTCATGATCATGTTGGGCTTGATCGTGTTGGTACAGGTGGATTTTGGGGTGGCATGGGCTACCTTGATTTTCGGCCTTGTCTTGTTGATGGGGATTTGGCTCGCGCGCCATCGTCGTTTGCCGCGCCAGCCTCGAGGCTGGATTCCGTTTGCACTCTTGATCGTAGCGCTCGTCTTTTTATTTCTTCCGGCGCCATGGCATACGACGATTCCTGGCGAAGTCACCCCCTCCTTCAAAGCTTCTTGGGAGATTGCGCAGCGCACGTTGCGGACGCATCCCTTGGTCGGCAGCGGGCCGGAAACCTGGATGTACGATCATGCGTTGTATCGCGCACGCGCCATCAATCTCTCTCCATTTTGGGCCACGCGATTTGAACGCGGCCTGTCCGCGATCTTGACCTTGCTGCCTACGATCGGGCTTTTGGGCACCGCGTTGTGGGTCATTCTTTTGTTGATCGTGGCCGTTGAAGGAGCGCTACATTTGATCCACGAACGACGCGAGGAAGTATGGTCTCTCGAGCTTGTGATCCTGAGCGGGTGGGCGACCATGGCTGTGGTCGGGTGGGTGTATCACTACAATCTCGCCCATCAATTTGTGTTTTGGATGTTGCTCGGATTATTAGGCGGAATGACGGTGCGTCATTCTTTTCGCGTCAAAGGCGCATCGATCATCATGATCGTCGGGCTCGTCGTCGCCATCAGCGGACTCTGGCTCGTGGGAGTGCGAGCCATGGCAGAGGTGCGTTTTGCGCAGGGCGTGCGGAATCAGAATCTCCCTCTTTTGGAACGCGCGCATGAGTTGAATCCGTCCAATGATTTGTATACCCGCACCTTGGCCCAGGCTCATCTGAAACATCTTTTGAATGTCTTGGGCGATCATCCCACGCCGGAACGCGTGCAAGCCGTGAACCTCGAAGTTTCGCAGGCCGTGGATTTGGGGCTGCTGGCTACGACGCAGAATCCGGCTCAAGGAGATAATTGGTCTACGCTCGCGCTCATCTACCAATCCATTGCGCCGTTCACCAAAGGCGCGGATGCGTTCGCCATCAAGAATTATCAGGAAGCGCACGCGCGTGAGCCGGAGAATCCGGTGTTTCTTACGGAGATGGGCAAGCTTTTTTTGGCGCGTGCGGATAAGGAGCCGGCAACGCAAGCCGAGGATGACATGCGACGCGCCACGCAATGGTTGCAACAAGCGCTTGTCCTCAAGCCGGACTATTTTCCCGCGCATTATTATTTGGCGCGTATCTATGATCGGCAGGGACGCTGGGAACAGGCGCTCGCGGAATTAGAGCAGACCGTGCGCAGTCGGCCAGAGGATGCAGGATTACAATTTGAATTGGCGATTCTCTCGTATCGCACCGGCAAAAAAGATCGCGCCATCGGATTGCTCGAGCGTCTCGTGATGGCAGATGGCAAACGCGCAAACGCGCGATGGTATTTGTCCGCCATGTATGAGGAGGCGGGACGGTGGAGCGATGCGCTGGAACAGTTGCGTGCGTTGAATCGTCAGTTGCCAGACAACGTGGCGGTGCGCGAACGATTGGCGCAAGTGCAAGCGCGTTCGCGTGCTGCGACCGCGGCTTTTCCAGAGCCTCTCAAAGAGGAGCGCTAGGATTTTTATGTGGCTTTCGCGTTTGTGGAAAACAGGGCGTCCGCAATCGGTCGTGGATGCAAAAGACGCCAAGACATCGGAACGCGTGAGGCGGCGCGTTGAAATCGCGGAATTGGAAACGCGTGCGCTTTTGGATGAGTGGCGCGATTGGGGACGCATGCGCGCGTTTGCAGAAGAACTCTCGCCCGAGGCGCGCGAACGTTTGGAGATGTTGCGTTCAGAGTTGACCGTGCGCGGTGTGCGGATCCCCGAAAAGAAACGATCCGCGTTCTCCTTTGAGGAGTCGTCAGATGCTCTCCCTTCTGGAGGGGATGTCGTTGAGGATACATTGCCCGAATGGGACGAGGTCGTGGCTATGCACATCCCCCAGACCGTGCAGTATTGGGAAGAGCAGGTACGCGCCTCTTCCATCGCCAGCCACAATCCCGCCCGTTTGGCCGAGCTCCTTTCTCTCTTACGCCAAGCGCACGGCGAACAGCGTTTATGGGATCGCCAGAACGGACAGACGAGGGATAGGCTCCAAGTGTTTAGGGTCTGATTCCTCTCCTCTCTGAGGAGAGGTTAGGTGAGGTGTGTACGATATATGCAACAGAAACCACACGCTCTCGTGGTAGGAGGAACGGGGATGTTAAAGTCCGTCGTGTTTGATTTGCTGCAACGCGGTTACGTTGTTTCTGTGATCGCGCGCCATGAACGTTCGTTGGAAGCGTTGGAGCGAGAAGCAAATGGATCGACTGGTATTCTCGAAAAGATTTGCGTGGATTGGCATAATACGGATGCGCTGGAAAAGCGACTGCGCGATTCGGTCTCCTCTTTTGGTCAGATTTCTTTAGCCGTGGTTTGGATCCATAGCACTGCGCCGGATGCGCCTCTGATCGTAGCCAAGTACGTGCAGGGAGATTATTTTCACGTTCGTTCATGCGCCGTTGCTGAGCCATCTTTTCAGGAACCTTTGGAGATACGGGCTCTTCTCCATCTCAAAAATATCAACTATCAAAAAATTATTCTCGGTTTCATTAAGGAAGATGCTTCTACACGCTGGCTCACCAACGAAGAGATTGCCAAGGTCGTGCTCGAGGCGATCCATTAAAAGAAAAAAACACAGACCGGCCTCCACCAAGAAACGGCGGAGCCCGGCAGGAGGAGGATAAGGGGCTGTTGCACTTCGAACTTGAATTCGCCCTCAGGAGGTTGACGCACCCATCCGTTTTTGGCAAAATGCTTCGCGTCACCCCGTTAAAAAGCTAAAGCCTAATAAGCTTTTTTCAATCATGGGCCGTTAGCTCAGCTGGTAGAGCGCTTCCATGGCATGGAAGAGGTCAACGGTTCGATCCCGTTACGGTCCAAAAAAAGAATCTCCTCGTAGGAGGTTCTTTTTTGTGTTCCTTGGGGTCAAGTCCCATAGTCGGTCTTGATGTCACGTCTCATCACATTGGTCTTTTTTCCTTTAGCTATGATTTATTTTTGGGACCTGACCCTAAAATCTTGCCTGAAGAGCAGTGGCAGGTTGCTGAAGAGGTAGAAATGATAGTATCGTGACACCTGTCCCCATTTCATAAGATGAAAAAAATCATTATCATCGGCAGTATCAACATGGATATCGTGAGCCAGGTAGAGAAGCATCCTCGTCCTGGCGAAACCGTGAAGGGGAAAGATTTTTTGTATGTGCCAGGTGGCAAAGGCGCGAATCAGGCTGTAGCGGCTCATCGGCTTGGGGGAGATATTCGGATGCTTGGGAAGATCGGGATGGATGCCTTTGGAGAACAGCTCATCCGATTTTTTCGAAAAGAAGGAATGGATACAGGCAACATTTTTTTGACAGATCATGCGCCAACAGGGGCGGCCTTCGTAGCCGTGGATCAGAAATCCGAAAATGTTATCTATGTCAGTGGGGGAGCAAATCATGATCTATCGCCTTCAGATACTAAGCAGATGGAGATAGAAAAAGGAGATCTTGTTTCAGCGACCTTAGAAACGCCGATGGAAACAACGAAACATTTTTTTAGTCGAGCAAAGAAAAACGGAGCGAAAACCATTTTGAATGCGGCACCAGCGATGGGAGGCGCCGAAACCATTTTCCCTTTTGTAGATTATCTTGTTGTCAACGAAATAGAGTTGTCGGTGTTTGCTCGCACAAAAATCCCTAAAAAGAAAAGCGATGCGTTTGCGTCCATGAGGAAATTAAAAACGCGTGTGGCAAACATCATCGTCACCCTAGGAAAGAAAGGAGCCATCGCTTTGATCGGAGACGAGATGGTGAACATTCAGGGACATCATGTGCAGGCGGTTGATTCCACGGGTGCTGGTGATTGTTTTGTCGGTGCGTTCGCCGTGGCTCTTCAAGAAAACAAAACGATTAAACAAGCTATGGACTTCGCAAACGCAGCCGCCGCGTTGAGCGTCCAACGGCTCGGCGCGTCGTCTTCATTTCCGATGAAGATGAATCCAAGAAGATGACGGAAAATGGTAGGATAATAGAAAAAGATGGTCAACAAAAATCAAAGAACGGTTTCCGGAAGTTGATGTGCAAGTGGCCTATGGCCTCATGAGGCTGCACAAAAAAACTGGCGCGCCTGAGAAGTTGCCTACCGCTACGCAGATGTTTTAAACTACCCGTACCCCTTCTAAGATTTTTGCGTCCTGAATGCGTTGGATATATTTCTTCGGAAGAGGGTCTGGCAGATGATTCGTGTCGAAGAAGCCAACCGCTGTGGATTCGCCATCTAAGTTTTTCATGATACCGCCGGTGACATGACAGACGAAAACGGCGGTGACGAAATTCACCTGGTCTCCATTTGGATAGGTATGGATCTGTTGTTGGGAATAGAGTCCCGTGAGTCGGAGGACATCAATATCCAATCCCGTTTCTTCTTTGGTTTCTCGTTTGAGAGCGTCCACAAGAGATTCTTCTAATTCCAAAATGCCCCCAGGCAATCCCCAGGTCGCATCGTCCGTACGCCTCTGAAGGAGCACGTGACGGTTTTCATCAAAGATCACCGCGTTCACGCCTACGACCATCAGGGGGTCGTGACCAATCCGTTGACGAATCGACGCCATCCAAAAAGGCAGAGGCATAAAGAGATGCTATCATGACACCTGTCCCCCTTGTAGGGTATGGCTGATACCAGACTCCAAATCACCATATGACCCCAACCAAAAACCTCAAGCTCGTTGTCTTTGTGCCGCTATCGCATGCGGACGTGATTCGACGAGCGTTGGGCGAAGCTGGAGCGGGGATGATCGGGAAGTATGGTTTCTGTTCTTTTTCTTCTCGCGGCACCGGACGTTTTCGTGGAAACGCCGAGAGCCATCCGATGATCGGGAAGGCAGGGGATCACGCAGCCGTCGAAGAGGAACGCATTGAAGTCACGGTGTCGCGCGAACGCTTGAATGATGTCATCAAAAAAATCCGTGACGTTCATCCGTATGAGGAAGTCGTCATGGATATTTATTCTTTAGAAGATCAACTCCTATGAATCTCTTCAAAACATTCACCCTCAGATGGTGGCAGGCAAGTCTTTTTAAGATTTCGATGCTGGCAGCGGGCATCGCAATCGGTGCGTATTGGTCTTCGTTTTTTCTTTCTTTTTTGGGCGCGCTCATTGTTGTGGCTGTTGTTGCGGGGACATATGTCACCATCATCTGGTGGCGGCAATAGGATTTAAGCTCATCCATACGTAACATTTTCTTTCTTGATTAGGTATACAATGAAGAGAGGAGGGATTAACTCTTAGCTTCCTTGTTCTATGAAATATCGTTTTCTTGGCTCAACGATCGTGGGCCTGGCGGTATTCTTAGCGCCGATGTCCATGCGTGCGGCACCCCCGCTTTCTCCTGCGGTGTTACCTCAGGCATTTGTCGGTTCTTCGTATTCCGTGGCCATTGATGCAGACCCCATGGCAACGCCGAACACCACGCCTGCCAATAACTGGACCATGACGGCGGTGTCGGGATTCTCGCTTCCGCCTGGGCTCAGCCTCTCAGGAGAAACGAACCTTCGCGTGTTCCTGAGCGGGGCGCCGACGCTTGCGGGACACTATCGCATGGAGATTTCTGTGCGTCATCCGAGTGGGACGCCCATCTATCAAAGTGCGATCTATGATCTGTATGTCAGTTCAGAAAGCTTCAACATTCTTCCGGTGAGCTTGCCAAACGGGTATCAAAACGTCTCTTACTCCGTAACGTTTTCGACAGATGCGGATACGGCGATCGGCCCGTTCATGTGGATCTATAAGAGCGGCGCGCCGATCCCCGGAACCACGTTGAATGCGAGCACAGGCGTTCTCTCAGGCGTTCCCACGGCTACCGGAACGTTTGCGTTTACCGTGGCGGCGACAGATGCCAACCGTACGCACCATGGATCGCGGACGTATGGAGTAAGCATCGTTGCCTCAACGAATCCGTTGACGATTACATCTACGCTTCCCTTTTTAGATGGATATGTGGGTGAGACGTATCCTGCGCAATTCATCCAGGCAAGCGGTGGAGTCTCTCCGTACACCTGGAGTGTGAGCGGGGGAACGGTTCCGCCTGGGCTTTCCTTTGGCGCGGATGCGACCTTACGAGGAACGCCGACGGCGGCAGGAACATACACGTTCACCACGCGCGTGCAGGATTCGATCGGAAACAGTGCGTCGCGTTCATGGACCGTGACGGTTCGGACGCGCAGCACCCTCTCGATCGTGTCTTCCTCGGTGTTGAGTGGCACGCTGAATGCTCCGTATGCTTCCCTCTTTCTGGCCGTAGGCGGACGAGCGCCGTATCGCTGGAGTGTGAGCGCCGGAGTATTGCCGCCCGGACTTGTCTTGAACGCGGATGGAAGTTTGAGAGGCACGCCAGCCGTGGTCGGTACCTATGGATTCACGGTGCGCGTCACGGATGATGCTTCCGTGTCCGCTGATCAGTCCATCTCCTTTGTTGTAGGACCATCCTCGAGCGGAGATGGCGGGCTCGCAGAACGCTTGGATCATTTGCGTCAGATTGGCGTCAACGTCCACGCGCTCGTTAAACTTTCGGATGATGGAGATCCCAATACGCAATACGACACGGCCGTGTATTACATTGCGACCGATGGTCGGCGTCACGCGTTCCCGCACGAAAAGGTGTACTTCACCTGGTATCGGGACTTCTCAAACGTGGTCACGATCTCCGCGACCAACATGGCGAGCATCCCATTGGGAGCGAATGTGACGTATAAGCCGGGCGTGAGACTGGTGAAGTTTCAGACAGATGACCATGTGTATGCCGTAAGCGTAGGACGTGGCACCCTGCGCTGGATCAGAACCGAAGATCTGGCTGCTGCGTTGAACGGACCCTTCTGGCGGAGCAACGTCGAAGATATTTCCGACGCGTTCTACCTGGATTACCATCGCTCGGATGACATCATCTTTGTCACGGATTTCTCTCCCAGCGTCACCGCAGAGTCTGTGACCTATGTGAGCGAGGTCTTGCCTCCTCCGTAAGAAGCTCCTTGTAAATGAAGGATAGTGGAAAGATAGAAGATAGAGGGCGGCGATCAACCTTAAAATGGTCCCCATGATCGCCGTCCTTTTAGGTTGGAGTGGGTTTGACGGCTTAAGCATCCCATGGTGCGATCTGGCAGAGGAGAGGGAATCATGGACGTGAAAGAAGCTCGGAAGTTCGAGGAGGTTTCTCAAGAAATGGCTTGCCATGCGGCCGCCATGCTGCCGGAAGATCTGATCGTCACGGCTCATGAGCTCGGGTTCACGGCAGCGCAGCATCTGCTCCTGCCGGATGGCCGACAACTCGCGCTGACGGATCGTTGCCGCGAACAACTGGCCGCGCTTCTTGGTCTCAGCAAAGCCAGGTGGTTTGGCTGGCCGAGTCCCACAACCGCGGCTGCCGAGATCACGCAACGGTTCGCGGTTCTGCATGGGGACTTTCGCATTCGAGCCTGGAAGGACGGAAGCGGAGGGACCACGGGCATTGCTCGCGCCCTGCTCCCGGTCGCGCTTCAGCCCATCGAGGATGCGCGCATCTTTCAACGCTTGGGTCAGGCGGTGGCATCCCTCGACGATTATCGCTTCCTCTCGATCGAGGGTTCAGAGGCCGTGAGGCAGGTTCTTGTGCTGCAGGCCGATGGGATTCAGCAGCCTGGTATGCGAGGAATGTTCCATCCTGCCATCGCGCTGCGCAATTCCGAGATCGGAGCGGCGGCATTCACTCTCGACGACTGTTGGATCAGGATGGTCCATGGCTCGTGGAGTCTCTGGGGCGGAAAGCATTCCATCTACGCGGCCGATTCCTGGGTTGATGATGTGGATCTGGATGCGGCGCTCGTGCATGCCTTCATCGGTCTTCTGGCGCGATCGCAGCTCGGCCTGGCCGCCATCCACCGCGCACGGCAGACGTTGATCCGCGCTCCCCGCACGACGCTCGAAGATATCCTTCGTTCGCCCGAGATCCAGGCGCCTCTGGTGGAGATGGCGTGGCAGGTGTTTATGCGCGATGTGGATCATTCACGATTCGGACTCGGGGAATCCATCGTGTTTACCGCGCGTGTGCATCAGAATAACTCCGAGGTGCGCTTTCTCATGGAGGAGCTGGCCGGCGAATACCTTGCCGCGTCCTGATCCGCGCAGACCGTTCTTTCTTCACCCTGGCCCGGCCTCTGACGTTTGGAGGTCGGGCGATGCTGTTGTAAAATAAATGATGCAAATGATTCTTTGTTTTCTTCTTATGTACTCATCTTTTTTTCCTGCAGAATCTCTTTCTTCTCGTCGTCGGGCGTTGGCTGGGCTTTTTGTTCTTGCGGTGCTTCTTCTCTCAGTCACCATTCTTCCATCTGCGTCTTCAAGCTCATCGTCTGATGCGGCTGTTGCGGCGTTTCTTCCAAAATTAAAAAAACTTTTTGAGTTCAAACCGCCCGTACCCGTGGCACCGCCATCTCAGACGATCAAGATCGTGAGCGAAGAATCACAAGTGATTGCCGTGGTGAAGAACGCATCGGATGCGGTGGTGAGCATCATTGCTTCAGCGGATGTGCCAAAGGTCGTACAGTGTCGGCAACAACTGCCGCAGATTCAAGGGTTGCCGCCGGAATTTCAAAATATGTTTGATGTGCCGGCGCTGTGCCAGAACGGGACCGAACATCGGCGCGTGGGAGCGGGTTCGGGCTTCATCGTTTCGCCGGACGGATACATCGTGACGAATCGACATGTGGTTGAGAACGAGCAAGGGGATTACACGGTCGTGCTCAATGATCAAAAACATCTCGGACAAAAAATGAAAGCCACGGTATTGGCGCGAGATGCACAGAACGACATCGCCATTTTGAAAGTGGATGGGCGTGATCTGCCGTTTCTCGGTTTGGGAGATTCGAGCAGGCTTCAAGTGGGACAAACCGCGATCGCGATTGGCTATGCGCTCGGACAGTTCGATAATACGGTGAGCAAGGGCGTGGTGAGCGGATTGTTCCGCTCCATCAGCGCGAGCAGCGGCGCTTCGAGCGAAGATTTACGAGGATTGATTCAGACCGACGCCGCGATTAATCCGGGAAATTCCGGCGGTCCGTTGCTCGACATCGGCGGAAATGTCATTGGGATGAACACCGCGGTCGCGAATGCGCAAAGCATTGGGTTCGCCATTCCAATCAATACGATTCATTCTGACTATGATCAGGTGCGTGCTAACGGGAAAATCAGCGAGGAGTTGAAGGCGTATCTGGGCGTGCGCTATCAGGCCGTGACTTCAGAAACGCAGACCGCAAAACATCTGCCGTATGATTATGGGATGCTGATCGGCAAAGGTGATCAAATCACGGACGTGGCTGTGCTTCCGGGTTCTCCGGCAGACAAGGCCGGGATCAAAGAAGGCGATATCTTGCTCGAAGCAGATGGCAGACAGTTGAACGAGCGCTATCTGTTATCAGATGTGGTCGCCGCGCATCATCCAGGAGAGGTGATTCATTTCAAGCTCTTTCATGCGGGTGACATCAAGATGGTGGATGTGACGCTGGAGAAGAAACCGTAAAAAAACACAGATGCCGTATCCCGGAGGAAGCGGCAGAGGAAGACGCGATCGGTTCGCGCTTGATCACGGGCGAGGACACAGGGCCCGGATGCACGAGTGGGGTGGAGGTGGCAGAAGGGTTGGTCGAGGTTCGAGTCGTTCGACCGGCGAGCCGCAACTCGCCAGGAATTCCGGATCCACGAGCCCCAAGAGCTCTCTCTTCAGTCGACTGCGTCGTGCGCGCACGTCAGTCAGGGTGCAGAGGGTGGCTTCGACGATGGGTGTCGCGCTTTGGAAGAGCGCGAGGATAAAAGCGCGAGGACTTTGACAATCCTCGAACGCCTGGAAGATTGCGGGATGGAGATAGATGCACCGATGGGCACGATCCACCACGATTCCCAGGTCTGGCACCAGCGGCGCCGGTAGGGACTCATCGCATAGGATCGTGACAGAACACGTTTCGTCCATGACTTCCTCCATCAAGAATAGGAAACGAGATGCGCGTGGGTCTGTCAAATGATTTTTTCATTTTTCCATCAAATCGTCTTTTCTGAAATCGCACCACGCACCACAGCAAGATAAAGCACGGTGCCAAAGGCATAGGTGAGATACATGGGGAAAAGACCAACGGTGATGGCGCAGAACCAGGTGAGGCCAAAGCCGATCACGCGTCCGACGCTGATATAAAATTGGCGGCCGATGTAAAGTTTGGTGTGATCTGTGCACAGATCCATGGGCAAGGCATTCATCACGGGTTGGAGGATGGTGCGCAAAGAGGTGAAGATCATGAGGATCGCCACAAACGAGGGAAGAGTTTTTTGTAAACCGAGAATGATGAGCAGAAGAGATGACAGGATCGTGAGCGGATAAATAATCATGCCGCGGCTTTGTTTGCGGTCGCTCAAGTCGGCAATGCCAAGGCTGACGAGGGTGGCGACAACGGAGACGAGCGATGCCATGGTGCCGAATTGCGATGCGGAATGGGTGAACGATAAGAGCGAAAGCGCGATGAGACAGGTTGGGATGGATAGAAAAAATCCGTCGAAGATGAGGAGCGAAGAAACTTTTCGTAAATGACGCAGACTCGCGGAGAGCGTTTCAGCGATGCGGACATCCGGGAGATTCCAGGCGAGCGCAATCGGCACAAGCATACACAGCGCGCTTACGAAAAAGAGCATGGGATACCCGAAATGGTCAGCAACCAATCCAGCTACGAGCGGCGCGATGATACCCATGGTCGACATCATGCCAAAATACCAGGCCGAGCTTTTGCCGTGCGTGCTCACGTCTTGTTTTTTAAAATAGAGAATCTCATACGGCACCCAAAACAAGACAAGATAGATGCCGGCAAGGAAGGCGTTCAAGTGCAGATCCCAGAGGGTGTGGATGTGGATGGCGAGCAGCACGCGCACGATGGCGATGGCAAACGCGGTGAGCATCATCACGCGCGGTCGGAAGATGCGGATGAAAGGAAGAAGGAGAATTGGCGCGCTGTAATTGACGGCAGATTGTAGAGAGATTTCCGCAAAAGAAAAATGTGATTTCAAAAAAGGAAAGAATACGCTGGTACTCAAGAGGATGGCCAGGCTTTGGGATCCTTGCAGGATGAGCAGGCGTTTTGTGGAGAGCGACCGCATGGGGGACATGAGGAGAATGATACAGGAAAAGGTGTTAGATTTGACAGTCTTTGCACACGAGTGTTATGTTTTGTGTAGAGATTTTATGAAGCGAATGTCGTCGTCGCAAATTGCGCGTCGTACCCCTCTCGTCGAGAGAGGATTGATTTGATGTAGGCATTTCATCGCCGACCATCAGCGCAGACCCCTCTCGTACGAGAGGGTTTTTTGTTGAAGGGAGAGAGCGATGAAAAATGAGAAGATCGAAGAAGTGGCAGAGCAGGTGTTCATGATTTCGGCGGAGCGGCCTGGGCCCACGGTCGCGATCGTCGGCGGGGTGCATGGGAATGAGAAGACCGGCATCGCGGTCGTGTCTGAACTGCTGGCTGAGGCGCGTCGGGGAGAATTGCGTCTCAAGCTCGGTCGTTTGCTGCTCGCGTTTGGCAATCCACATGCTATCGAGCGGGGCACGCGCGGTTCCATCGAGGGAGCGGATCTCAATCGCTCTTTTCGTCAGGCCGTGCTTGATGGAGAAGGCACGAGCTACGAGGAGGAGCGGGCCCGCGACTTGGCGTGTGCATTCGACGCGGTCACGATCGGCGTCGATATTCACGCCACCAACAAGCCGTCGGAACCGTTTCTGTGCGCGCAAAGGATCGTGAGTGCGGAGCATCGTGATCTGTGTGCCGTGTTCTGTGTCGAGCGCGTGCTCCTGGATCCGGCCATGGTTTTTGCTGGTGAAACCGTGACGCTGGATGAGTATTTCGCGCGGCAGGGGAGGATCGGCATCTGCTATGAGACGGGTCAGGCCAGTGATCTCGCACGCGTGCAGATCGTGAAGAACGAGGTGCGCGAGCTCTTGCGTCGGGTCAGGATGATTGATGGTTTTTCGCAGCAGTCTCACGGATCGCGGTCGCAGATCTTCTACGCTCTTTCGCACGCCATCACGCTCACGTCTGCGGGGTTCATCTACGCGCCCGGAATGGGCAACGAAAATTTCCAGCCGTTCGAGGCTGGAATGCTCATCGGCCATCATGGCTCGGAGCCGTTCGTCGCCGCCTACGCCGGTGTGATCGTCTTCCCCAAGATCGCGTCGCTCTGGAGCCTGGGACAGCCGGTCGGGTATCTCGCCAAACGCCTGTAACGGTGAGAGGCGAACATTCTTTCTTGAGGGACAAGGCATCGTCTAGATGTTTTGTCCCTGTTTGTTTTTACCTCACCCTGCCCTCTCCTTCGCAAGGAGAGGGTTCTGATCGGCAGGTTCTCTTCCCTTACTTAATATATGCCAGCGGATTCCTGCGCTGACCGTTCACGTAGACTTCGAAGTGCAGATGCGTGCCTGTGGAACGTCCGGTGGTGCCGCACATCGCGATCACCTGTCCGCGTTTGACCGGGTCGCCGACTTTGACAAACAATTTCGAGGCATGAGCGTAGCGCGTCTTGCGTCCATCTTGGTGATCAATGATCACCTGCAAACCATATCCACCGCTGTTCCATCCCGCGGTTTCGACCACACCGTCTGCGGCCGCATAGTGCGCATTGGTGTAATCACAATCAATGTCTACGCCCGTGTGACGCCAGCCGTAATATTGCGTGATGGAATGGGAGTCCGTGGGCCACAGGAACTTGGTGGTTGGCGCGGCATTGATAGAAACATCCGGCGGTTTCAACCGTTCGTCCGTGCTGGTGTCCAAGAGTTCTTGGTAGCGATCGTAGGTTTTGGGGGCCAGATGCGTTTGTGGGATGTCCGTGCGTATCGCAACCGGTGTCGAACGGCGCGCGGGTTCTGGCGGCGTGACGCCTGGGATCACGAGTTCACGGCCGAGGGCCAGGAGATGATCTGCGCTCAGGTGGTTGGCGCGCGCGACTTCGTCTACATCCGCTCCGTAACGTCGGGCAATGCGTTCGATGGTGTCGCCTTTCTTTACGATGTGTAGCACGCCAGACACGGCCGGAACCTTGAGCACATCGCCAGGATGAATCGAGGCGCGCGTTCCAAGTTCATTCGCCCAGATGATGGTCCCGACGTTTACGCCAAAGCGGCGCGCGATCGAAGCCACGGTGTCGCCGTTTTTCACGGTATAATTTTCGGTTGTCTTCCGTTCTGCTACGACTTCCGGAACTACCGGTGTTTCGATCGCGATCTGCCCGGGCTCAGGTTGAGCTGCGATGTTGCCCGGAATGGTGAGATCCGCCGGCGTTTCTTCCCAGGTGTAATCAAAGTCAATGTGCGGGACCGCTTGGATGGTGCCGGCGCCCAAATAATGGGCGTCTTTCACGACCAACTCAGGGCGGATATTCTCTTGCACGACCTGATCCTGGCCTTCGGTGACGAGCGCGTAGAGCAGACTATGTTGCCCATCTTCTGAGGCAATGGCATTGCGGCTACGGAGTTGGGAGCTGATGGTGGCGACGGAGATGATCAAGAGGATGGCGTGCAACACGTAGCGGTTGGTGAATAGCAAAAAGAAAAATCCACGCGCCGAAATGAGGACGTGGCTGAGGCGCAGGCGGATCAGGAGCGCGATTTTATAAACAGGCAGGAGGATGAGATGCGTGATCGCCCAGAGCAGAGGACGGGTAACCGGGCGCAGGCGGCGAGCCAGGGAAAGGCACGAGATTTTTAAAAAAGAGAGCCCACGCAAGAGGGAAAAAATCAGACGGGCAATGTAGCGACGAAAATGGAGAGCGATAGGAGACCTCGAGAATCTCATACGAGCGTTGCTAAGCGTGCAGAAACCAGAGAGAAAGCAACAGGCCCGTTGAGAATTATTGGGCTAGATAAAGCCACGAAATGCCGTAGAGACAACGGGAAAAGAGTAGCAGAAGCCGGGTTTCCCGTCAACGATATCTACCTGGGATTTTTTTACGATGTCTTTTCCAACATCGACCGATACTGGAGCGCTTCGGCCAGATGGGGGAGTTGGACCGTGTCTTCGGCGGCGATGTCGGCGATGGTTTGGGCGACTTTGATCAGACGAAAATACGCGCGGGCCGAGAGGCGGTAGCGTTCGATCGCTTGGTGTAAAAACGTGCGCGCTTCGTCGCTGATTTGCAGCAGGGTACGCACCTGTTCGCTCGAGAGTTCCGCGTTGGTCATGATTTTGAGCTTGCGATAGCGCGCGGTTTGGCGATCGCGCGCGGCTTGGACGCGGGAGCGGATGACGGCGCTGGCTTCATGGGCTGTTCGATCGATCAGGGCTTCGGGTTTGACCTTAGGCACTTCGATGCACAGATCAATGCGATCAAGGAGCGGGCCGCTGAATCGTTTGCGATATTTGCTGGTTTGCAACGGAGAACAGGTGCAGGCCTGATCCGGATCGGTCAAAAATCCGCACGGACAAGGGTTCATCGCCGCGAGCAAGGTAAAACGCGCCGGAAACGTGACGGTTCCTTGGGCGCGACTCACGGTCACGGTTCCGTCTTCCAGCGGTTGGCGCAAACTTTCCAACACGGGCCGCGCAAATTCTAAAAATTCATCCAAGAACAACACCCCGCGATGCGCCAAGGATATTTCTCCCGGACGCGGAATGGAACCGCCGCCAACCAACGAGGGGCCGCTGGCGCTGTGATGCGGGGCGCGAAACGGTCGTGAGCTCACGAGTCCGCTGGCAGGAAGAATGCCAGCCACGGAATGGATGCGCGTGGCTTCTAGGGCTTCGTCTACGGTGAGCGAGGGCAGGATCGAGGGAAACGTCCGCGCGAGCAGAGTTTTGCCAGAACCGGGCGGGCCTTGCATCACCACGTTATGACCGCCCGCAGCCGCCACCTCCAGCGCCCGCCGCGCCTGCTCTTGTCCTCGAATCGCGGAAAAATCCAATCCGCTCTCGACATCTTGTTCCGTAACAATCGTGCGCGTGGGTTCTATGGGAAGCGGTGTCCGTCCGTTGAGATGTTCGACGATGTTCAAAAGACTATCCGCCTGACGCACGATGAGCCCTTCGACCAGAGCTGCTTCTTTCGCGTTCGCCGTTGGCATGATGCATTCTTGCACCCCTTGTTCGCGCGCAAGAAGAGCTAATGAAAGCGCGCCATGAATGGGATGGAGCCGGCCATCAAGTCCAAGTTCGCCCGCCACGAGGCGCGAGATCTTTTCTTCTGTGGGAAGATCGCCTTGAGCCAGCAAAATCGCTAGCGCAATGGGCACATCAAACAACGTGCCGGTTTTCTTGACGTCTGCCGGGGCAAGATTGACGGTCACGCGCGTGCGCGGGAACGGCAGATCGCTCTGTTTCATGGCACTCCGGATGCGTTCGCGCGCTTCTTGCACCGCGGCATCTGGCAATCCCACGATCACGCACGCGCCCAAGCCAGGCGAGATGTCTGCTTCGACATCCACGGCACAGGCCTCAAGCCCAACTACGGATCCGGTGAGTACATGAGAGGTCATGTATAACCCCGTTCCATGTTTTGGCGATCTTGTCCAGCCCCTAGGACTGGGGATAAAGATATAAAAGCAGACCGAGGCCGATGGCGATATCTGCGAGGTTGAGGGCGGATGTTCCAAAGAACAGGAGCCAATCACGGACAAATCCAAGGGTGTAGCGATCAAACAGATTGCCAAGCGCGCCGCCGAGAATAAGAGCCAAGGCCAGGGTTTGGCGTCGGTGGTTGGCTCGAATGGCTCGTCCGAGGCCCAAGAGTACGATCACGACAATCGCGAGGGTGATGCCGATAAGCAGGGCACGAGGAAAAGGAAGGTCAAATAAGAGGCCAGCGTTGTGATGCCGCGTCAGGGCAATCCAGGTTGTTTTGGTTGTTTCGTTGGCGCGAAGATCAAAAAAAACTCGCTTGGTGACGAGATCTATAGCCAGCATGCACAATATCTCCAGGAGGCTGGCGAGAACCAGGAGGGGTTTGTTCTGAGGAACAGTCATCTACAGTTCTTGGGTAAGTTGTTTCTTGCATGCCACGCAACTCGATGAAGTCGGTCTGGCTTCCAGGCGTTTTTCATCAATGATTTTTCCGCAATATTTGCAGGTTCCGTAGGTTCCATCCTCGATAGATTTCAGTGCTTTGTTCACATCACGCAACTCAGCCTGAAGTCTATCTACAATGGAGATTTCATCCGCGTAAGCCGTAATTTCAATAGCATTATCGTCATCGGAGTTGCCGCCGATTTCTGGATACGCGGCTTCAAATGCACCCGAGGCGTCCTTCTTGTCTTGGTTCGCGATATCGTTCAGATCCTGTTCCAGGCGAATTTTTTCCTCCAGGAGTCGAGTTTTGGCGGTTTGTGAAACGCTGGGATGAACCATAAAGATGGATAACAATACGCCAAGTGTAACGACGAACCTGGTTTTGGGCAAGTCAGTTGCCGATCGAGTCAAATTGAAAAGCGCCGTGCTGGCTTCTCAGGAAGAAAAGCGCGCAGCGGCGCCTAGCCTGGATCTCTGATCCTTTTTCGTCCGGACTTGCGCCAACAGACGATGTGGATACAGAAGTGACCCTGGCAGCAAAGGAGCTGCTCCTTCCACCCTTCCGCCGCGGTTTCCCCAGGTCGATGCTCCGAAGAGCTTCGGCATAAGCGGGGCCCGCTTGCTTTTAGGCTTTGTTTTTTTGTTTCGTTGTCCGCGTGAGTCAGGAAGCGAATGAGTCGTTTCCTCACTACCGCGGACAAATCGTAAAACGGAAAAGTGTGAAGGATTGATCGACTACCGTCAGGGACGGGAGTCGGTCTTTCTTGGCAGCGAAAGGTGCGAAGGAACAGTGAAAAAACCAAGGTGCGACAGATGGCTTCGAATACACTCGAGCCATCGGTTATAGTATACCTTTTTTTGGCTTTCTTATCAAAAGGATGCTGTGTATAACCCAGAAACTTCTCTATGATTTGATAAAAAAAGTTTGTTCACATTGGTGTGGACAGAGATAAAGTATCCACAAGTGATTCAAAGTGAGTATGATTCCGATTCATTCCAAACATCCGATCAGAGATCCTTTGGATGCTCCAAGTTGCAAGGTTTGAAAAGCGGTTTTGTCATCAGGCTTGGCTTGCAGGGATTCTAAAAGCTTTTTTTGAGCTTGATCCGACAGGCGAATCAAGGAGGTAAACGATGTGCAGGCCGGGGAGGCGTCTTCCAGGGAAAAGGTCTCTTTTCCAAAGCGAATCTCCGTAGAGTCCAGTTCCAGCGAACCGTGTGGAAGAGAGAATTTTTGGCCTATCATAGCCTTTAAATCGTTAGAAAATGCCCCTTGTTCATTCGCAAGACTGCCATCAGGCAATTGGATCACTCTTTTTTTGAAAATACCGAAATCTCCAAGAACAGTTTGAGCCTGCTCAAGCCCAAGCGGGGCGGGGTAGTTGAAAATGGTTTCTATAGGCTCAAAATTTTGTCCAAAGCGCACATGGATTTGCGTGGGTTCGATCCCGGAAAGATGAGAAAGTCCCTCAATGGTGGGAAGATTTTCCAAGAGCAGACGCTGGAAAGTGGCAAGTTCCGGTTTTGTGGAGAGTGACAGACTGATATCAGATTTTTTTGGGAGCGGGCTATTGGGTGAGGCTTGAAAAGCAAGGGAAGTCAGGATCTTTTTGTCTTGAAGCCAAACGTTCAAAGCCGCCAAATTCGGAAGGCTCTTTTCTGGGGAAGAAAGGAAAAGAGTGTTAGGATCAATCCAGCCCGCTGCTTGCGAAAAAGGATGCGTTTGCCAGAGTTTTCGGCTATCGAGAAAGGCATAAGGCTTGGTCTCTGGCTCAGGCGCCCCGTCTTCCAAAAGAGCGACAAGGCCACGGGCATCTCGGCGCAGTTCTTGCGGGGCTTGCCAGCGTAAAACCAAGGCAAACGTGTGCCAGCCGTTTTCCGTGCGGGACGCGCCCAGGAGCACAGGCCAACGCGAGGATCCTTGTAACGTAGATCGCCAAACCGGAGAAAGATGCGCGAGGGTTTCCGGAGAGAAGAGACGATGCGCTTGGCGAGGGGTCAGCGAGATCATCACGGCTGTTTTTTTTGGAATCGCAAACGGACGGCTCAGCCCCCATCTGATCAGAACTCCGCCCAACATCAGCACGCCCACGATCAGCACACCTCCCAAAAATAACCAACGCCCTGTGTTGGATGCAACGCCGTACGCCAAGATGGTGTTATCCTTAGGCGTTTCAACCGTGATGTTTGGTTGATCCATGAGTTTTATCTCCGATGGCCCCCAAACCCTCCAGAGCGTGGCGGGCCACGACGATCACGATCTCCATCCGCCGACGCAGGCGGAGCTGGCGGGTACACGTTTCCTTCGGCGCGTTTCATCGAGAGATTCACGCGACCGAGCGAATCAATTTCATGCACAAGCACCTTCACCATCTGGCCTACCTTGACGATGTCATCCACTTTATTAACGCGGTAGGGCGCAAGTTCGGAAATGTGCACCAGTCCTTCCACCTTGGGAAGAATCTCGACAAAGACCCCGAAATCCAACATCCGCGTGACCGGGCCTTCGAATGTTTCGCCGACCTTGACCTCGCGCGTGAGTTGCTTGATCCAGTCCACGGCTTTTTCCAAGGATTCCGGGTTGGCGGAAGTCACCATCACCTGACCGTTGTCTTCGATATCGATTTCAACTTTATGCGTGGCGATAATTTCATTGATCACTTTTCCACCCGGGCCAATAACATCGCGGATGCGATCCGGATTGATCATGAAGGAGATGATGCGTGGCGCGTACTTGGACAGTTCCGGACGCGGAGCTGGGAGGGTCGCCTCAATGAGATCCAGGATTTGAAGACGAGCGGTGCGTGCCTGAGCAAACGTCTGTTCCACAACGCTCCACGGCAGTCCGGAAGTTTTGGTATCCATTTGAATGGCCGTGATTCCGTCGCGCGTGCCAGCGATTTTGAAATCCATGCCGCCTTCGCCATCTTCCAGATCCTGGAGATCCGTAATCACTTGATAGCGCCCGGCTTGCTCGTCGCACGCCATGCCCATCGCAATGCCGGCCACCGGTTCGCTGATCGGAACGCCGGCATCCATGAGCGCAAGCGTTGATCCGCAGACCGCGCCCATGGAACTAGAACCGTTCGAGCCCAAAACTTCAGACACCACGCGCATGGTGTACGGAAACGACAGGCGATCCGGCAGCACCGGCACAATGGCGCGTTCTGCCAAGGCGCCATGTCCGATCTCGCGACGACCCGGGCCGCGGTTGGGCTTGGTTTCTCCTACGCTGTAACTCGGAAAATTGTAATGATGGAAAAAACGTTTGGTGGTTTGGAATTCCATGGTGTCGAGGGTCTGCTCCATCCCTGGCGCGCCCAAGGTGACACTCGAGAGGACTTGCGTGGAACCGCGTTGGAACAGCCCAGATCCATGGGTGCGAGGCATCACGCCGACCAGAGCGCCAAGGTCGCGAATCTCATCAAGCGCGCGACCATCGGCTCGGCGTTTGTCTTCTAAAATTTGTCGCGTGACTTGGATTTCCACAAATTCGTTGACGACTTCTTCGGCTTTTTTGCGTGAGTCTTTTCCAATGCCAAGCTCAGAGAGATGGTTTTGTACTTCTTTTTTCAAACGCGTCACCGCGGCTTTGCGATCCACCTTGGTTTTGAGTGGCTCGGCAAACAAGACGCTCGTCTTCGTCTCTAAAAAGGCACGCACCTTGTCTTGCAGAATCTTGAGCTCCGCGCGCTTGGCGGCGTCTTCCTCGTTTTTTGGGGCCGTGGGGTCCAGCTTCTTTTTTCCTGCGGCGCGACGCACCTGTTCGATCAGATCGAGAATTGGTTGAAGTTCCTTTAACCCAAATTTCATGGCCTCGAGCGCGATGGCTTCTGGAATGCGATTGGCGCCAGCCTCAACCATGATGGTTTTTTCCGGCGTGCCGGCAATCACCAGGTCCAATTCGCCGCCATCGAACTCTGCGTAACTGGGCATGAGGATGAACTGTCCATCTTTGCGACCCACGCGCACCGCGGCAATCGGGCCGTTCCAGGGAATATCAGAAATGGCCAGAGCACAGGAAGCGCCGATCAACCCGGGAATGTCGGCGTCATTTTGCTGATCGTGGGAGAACACGGTGGCTACCACGGCGACCTCGTTGCGCAAACCGTCCGGAAACAGGGGACGAATGGCGCGATCAATCAACCGGCCGGATAAAATCGCTTCATCCGTGGGGCGACCTTCGCGCTTGATGAAGCGTGAACCCTTGATGCGTCCGGCCGCATACATGCGTTCCTCAAAATCCACACTCAACGGAAAGAAATCTACTTCTTCGCGCACCTCGCCAAGGGTGGCGGTACACAACGTCACGGTGTCGCCATACCGAACGACACACGAACCATTAGCCTGTTGGGCGAGCTGTCCAATACTGATGCTGAGGCGACGTCCACCAAAATCGATCGAGAACTCTTGAGGGGTCTTTATCATACGGATGAGGGAAGGGCTCACCCTGAAGCCGAAGCCGCCGTCTGGCAAGCTCTACGTCTCAGGGCGAACAAACAAGAATAAATGAAAATGAATTAATACGTCACACGGATTTTGCGACCGTTGTCCCCACCACCGCGTTCGCGCCGACGATCTTTGCTCACGCTACGAGGAGGCGAGAGGTCGAGATGAAGGTCGTCAGGAGCTTCGGGAGAGGAGGGTTTATTGGCACGGCGCGCACCGTGGGCATGGATGAGGAATTGTTCCGGATGGGCTGAGACATCCAAGAAATGATCCGCGATTTCGCGCAACGCGCTGTTGGTGGAAGCGCCGAACGCGGTCACATCGCACACCACGCCATGGGATTTCAGGTATTGTACCAGGGGGACAAAATCACCATCTCCCGTCACCAACACCATGGCATCCACGCGCGAGGCCATGGCCATGGCATCCACAGCCATACCCACATCCCAGTCTGCTTTTTTCTCCCCACTCGCAAATTCTTGCACATCTTTGACCTTGAGCTCAATCCCATTTTGAACGAGCGCTTCAAAAAAGGCCTGTTCTTCGCCAGTTTTGGACTTGGCGACATAGGCGATGGCGCGTACCACCGTGCGTCCGGCAGCCGCAGCTTCCACGAGAGCCGCAAAATTCACCCGCGCCCCGTAGATATGTTTGGCCGAGTGATACATGTTCTGCGTGTCAATAAAAATGGCCACGCGCTGGTCTGGTCTTTGGATCATAAAAAGAGGAAAAAGTATGAAAATTCCAACAATCTTACACAAAGCTTAACAGAAAACGGGGGAGTTGTCCATCCTTCGACAGGACAGGATTTTTCCCGCTGACTTTGACCTAAACCTTCAGTTTTGCCATGAGATCATCGTAGCCTTTGCCATCAGTGCGTTTGAGGTAGCGCATGAGGCGACGACGTTCACCCACCTTTTTGATCAGTCCACGGCGCGAAGAAAAGTCTTTTTTGTGGCCTTTCAGGTGGTCGCTCAGCTCCTTGATCTCCTCGGTCAAAATGGCGATCTGGACCTGAGGCGAACCCGTATCCGTGGCGTGGGTCTTAAATTTGTCTATAATTCTCTTCTTTTTGTCTGGCTGAAGCATAGAAGGGATTCGCGCACGTGCGAGAAGAATCCAGCACGGCGTAGGGATTAAGTGCAAGAAAGCTATCAATGTTTTAGGGATCGGTCAAGGGAAAGGTGGCACGAAAATTAAGATAAGGGCACGAGGGGAAGGAGGCTTCCCCTCGTGGTCAGGAAGGAAGAAGGAGCGGGCAACCGGTCGGCTAGAAGCCGAATCGGCGCAGGAGGTCGGTGGGATCCATCGAGGGACCCTCGTCCGAGGGACCCTCGTCGGGCGGCGCAGGGGCTGGCGGCTTCGGCAGGTCGAAGAGGCCGAGTCGACTCGGATGCGGATTGGTCTGCGCGACAGAGTCGTCGGCCATCGGAGCAGGGATGGTCGGGGGCGTCGGATCCTTCGGTTCGTTCGTCATGGGGCCTCCTCGGTCGTGGACGGTTGCGTGTCCTGAGAAGCGTCAATGAGATTCAACGCTTCCATAAGATTCACAACAAGATTCACAACCGCAAAAAACATCATCGGCCACCCCAGGGCGGCCGATGATGGGAAAATTTTTCCATCAATCAAGCGCCACCCTGGGGGAGGTAAAGTAAAAAAAGAATGAGGTGGCTTGCGAACGTTGCATAAGAATAATGATAAGATAGCAGGAGGTTTGAAGAGACGTCAAGGACGAAGGAGGCATCACGTGAGCCACAATGCATATCGTTTGATTGGTTCGGCGCGTAGTTCCAGTGCTGATTTTTCTGCATGTCTGAAGGCGGGGGAATGATCGGGCAGGTCTAAATGTTGACCCCGTCTTAGTCTTATCATTTCCCCGCCTTCATCTTCTGCGCTCGCAGATACTCGATCACGGCGACGAAGGCGCGGTGCTCGACATCGGTGAGACTAGGGGAAGACGCGTTCGCAATCCGATCGAGTATGACGAACGCATTTTTGGACGACGTTTTCGATCGCCGAAATTTCGACGCAAACTCACGCACGATTTCCAATAGCCGCGTACCGGCGGAATCCCGATCTTCTTCCCGTGTCGGACGTTTCCGTTCTTGCGTCAGCTCGTTCTCCAACGCTTTTTGCAGTTCGATGGCATGCGTGAGCGGATCAAGAGACGCAAGCCCTCCGTACCAATACGCGCCAAGCACGCGTTCCACGGCGCGGAGATGAGATCGTTTGACTTCATATTGAAGGATCACGTTCAGCGCGCGTTCCAATTTTCCGTTTTTGAGCTTGCGGATCGTTTCCACGTCACCCGCGCGAGCGGCTTCGATCAAATCGCGAATCACATTTTCGGCGATCTCCACATCTTCGGTTCTCGATGCGATCGCTTGCGCTTCCTGTTCTGCGAGAGAAGGACGAACGACGTGTTCGGGAGCCCCCGCTTCCGGCATCCCATCCACGGAAATAATTCTCGTGCCTCCTTTGCCGTCCGGCCATGGAACAAACGCCGTGGCATGGGCATCCTGAATGCGCGCGACCTTTCCGGAGATATAGAAACCCTGGAGGAGACCGGATGGAATTCCCGCTTCACGCAACAGCGCGATCGTAACATACGCATGATCCAAACAAACTCCGGCAAACCGCTTGCCTGCGAGAGCGGCATCGTTCTCACGAAGTTGCTCGACGCGCTCCTCGCACCGAAGAATAATCTCTTCGACGGATTTCCCGCGCTTCTCATCGCGAACGTCTCCGTTTTGTTTGTCGTAATATCCGAGAGAGCGGACAATCTTTTCGATTTCCATGACCTTCTCTTTTGGGGAAAGCGCCTGAAATGATTTTGTGCGGACCCTAGCGGCAACGTCATGGGGAAGTTTGGCGATCGATTCCGTCATGGCGACGCCATGCTCCCTTTCTAGTTTTCGAACGAATTGCTCGAATGACTTTTGACTCACATCTTCCATGGGTTCCGAAGAGAACGGTTGTTCCACGGAGTAAACAATTTTCGTCGCCCCTTTCGGCACCTCCACGATCGCTTCTCCAAGCGTGTTTGTGGCAGCTCCCTCGATGGGAATTTCTTTCCCTGATGCCGTCATGGTTTTCACGCGCTCGGTAATGAGACGTCCGTCTAGTGGAAGAGGCAAATTTGCCTGTGATAGGCCTTCCACGCGCAGCGCGGTGAGCGTGATTTCTTTCGACGGATTTGGATGAGGTTGGCGCTTCGAAAGCGGAACCTTTCCCCAGAGGCGTCTAGATCGATCGTACGCGCCATAGATTCCACAGACGAGCAGCTCATTCATTTCTTCTCGGGATTCGAGAACGGGACGGGTGTCGCCAAGATCTTCAAATCCCGCGCCAACGGGATCGCTCTCATCTTGCGGGGAAAAAGCCGAGGAAAGGTTCGGCCGTTCCTCCCGCCGAAAAAAGGAACTGATGCGTTTGCCAAATGAAGGGGCGAATTTTTTTCTTTCAGGCATCATGCGTTCGAGCAAAATCTCGGCGAGGCGTTCCGGCGCTCGATCCGGTATGGCGGCGTTCGTTTGAAGAAGTTCGCGCGATGTTTCACGATCTTCCCGCGTGCGATTAAAAATGGCTTCAGCCGCAAATGGCGAACGGGAAAAAGCAATGCGCGTTATCTCTTTTTGTTCATCAATATCAGTTGTATTTTGTCGCTCTCGATACGATCGAACGGTCTCACGCGTCGGATCGACGACAAGATTAAGGAGATCGAGCTTTGGCTGCCATGATCCGGATGTCACGACGTCCGGATGAGTGCGTTTGTACGCAAGACGCCAAGCGATCGCACTTCTATAGTCACCATTCAATGACTGCAATGAGAGCACTTCCTGGTTGTCTTTTTTCCATTTTTCGCGCATGGCTTCGGCTTCTAAAGAATATAAGCCAGCAAGCGAGATCGCATAAGATTCGTCATGGGCATGCGATGCCAACATCAATCGCATATCCTGCGCTTGTGGCGTGTCGAGACCGATCAAACTTTGCATAAGAACGTTGGCGAGGGTTTTATGTTGAACATTCTGCTCTCGAATCCTCCACGCGCGCGGAGAATCCAAACCCGCCAGACCAACGATGATGTCCAAGAGAAAACCCTCCCGCTTGATATACACTTGACGCATACTCCATGCTCGCGACGAATCCAAACCAACCAAATGACGCAACAAAAATTGAGGCGCGTGATTGTCATTGCGATTTTCCCATACCTCCATTTGACTCTCCCGGATATCCCACGCTTCCGTCGTATCAATTCCGGTAAGACTCATGATCAACGCTAAATCACACTGATGGAGTTCGCGTTCCTCTAAAAGATCACGTTCTGATATGTAGCGGCGCCTCATGTCCCAGGCCTGCGGAGAATCAACCCCGGCGAGCGATCGAATAAGCGCAGTCCACGACTCGCCTGCTGCTTCCAATCGTCGTCTTTCCTCCCAAGCGCGTGGCGAATCCAAACCCCTAATCATATGAACGCGCGCGTCCACACGTTCTTCTCCCCCACGTCGCATTCGATCTCGTAGCTTCCACGCGCGTTCCGAATCCAAACCCGTAAGAAAGCCACTAATAAGCCTACTGTCGCCTTCTCGATCGTAAATTTTTTCAATCTCCCCGACGAGATAATCCTCAAACTCTTCCAGCGACTTTTCCGTTTTCTCCCAAGGAGGGCTTGATTTTAGCTTCTCTCGTTTTTTGAGCCGGAGGATGGCGGAAACAGGATCGTTAAGGCTGTAAATAATGTGCCCCAGATCTTTTTCACGGAGTCTCTCTCTCATCGCCCACTGTTCGGACGTCGCCATCCCAGAGCTGCTTATGAGGAGAAGCTTGTAATTTTTATTCTTCTCCCATCGCTGGCGTTCCTTCCTCGTCGTTTCCGTATCAAGTCCGATCAAGCTCAACGCATACCCTATATCCGCATCCTCGTGTTGCTGCTGTAGGAAATGACGTTTCCGGATCGCGTATTGCGATTCAATGCCGGCAATGCTGCGGCCCATGTTACTGGGGAACACCCATTTCTGAATACGCTCACGCATCTGATCCGCTCGTACGGAATCAACTCCCGTCAAACTTATCGCCAAATAATCTTTTCTGTCATCTGTCTTCTCCTGCTCGTACCTCTCCCTCAATTTCCACGCCCGTGCGGATTCGAGTCCGGCACAACTCTCGATAACAGAATCAATTAAAGTAGGATCTATTTCATATTGGTCGCGCCACGCCCATGCCTTTTCGGAGTCTACGCCGGCTAAACTTTTAATCAACCCAGGAAGGATTGCAGCACCATTCTTCTTATAGAATCGTTTTCTCAATTCCCATGCTCGCGCCGAATCCAGCCCTACTAAGCTCTCGAGAAGATTGTCTGTGAACGCTCCTGTTCTTTCTAACCTATCTCTCATTTTCCAAGCTCGATCGGAATCAAAGCCTGTGATGGATTTGGTGGCTTTGATGGCGTGCAAAATCGGGCCCTTCTCAATCTCATCCAACACCCGTTCTTCAAACTCCGCGTCTTCTTTTTCTTGTTTGTTTTCTTCCGAATCACTTTTCTTCTTATTTTCGTCTTCGACGATCCGGTAGGTTCGTTTTTCCCGATCAAATTTCACCTTGTAGTCTTCCGGCAGTTGTGCGTTGATTTCTTTCACCAGCTCCTGCGATGCGAGCGTGCGGCGGATGTCGTCCATTTGCCGAAAGGCAACGACGCGGGATTGAGAAAAACGCGCGACGAGCGCATCCGCCGGAAGATGATGTCGCGTCAAAACGCTCCGGAACGCGTCTTCCGTGATCTGTGGATCGTAAAATTCCGGCTCCGAAGCGATCTCGGGAAGAGCGTCAGCAATGGGCGCAGAATAAAAGCGGCGTTCCAAAATGGGCGCGATGGAATCCAGATAGCGATGCGCGCGTCGTTCCCCTACGGAAAGATGCGTATCTTCCGTCGAAACCGTCGAGTCCTTTCTTATCCGTACAGGAGCCCGCTCCATGTAAGCATCGAGATAAAGATCGTCCAATGCTCCCAGTGGTTGTCTCCATTGTTCCAAGCGCCACCGCTTCTCCCCTTTTGATGAAAATACTGTATCAAATTTCTCAAGCCATCCTCTCATTTGGTTCATTCTTTCATGAAACGCTTCTGTATCTTCCTCCGTCTTCGCCTTCGATTTCCTCATGTCGAAAAAAGCTTGATTGAACAAAACAAAAATTTTTGGATGCTTGATCGCGAACGAAGCCGTAAGCAGCGCGTCTCGATACTCTGACGGTCCAAACAAAAAACGTTCGGCGAGGCGTTTCCCGTCTTCTGCCGAATGTTCGAAGACGCGGCTCACAAGGTCAATTTTTCCGGCGCGAGTGTACTCCGGTGACGCCTGGACGATCTTATCGAATATCGCGTCCCTCTTTTCGTTAAAAGACGGCTCGCGTTTCTCTAACGAGATGGATTCGACTCGTTCGACGGGCATGCTGATATTGTATCATTACTGTGGGGACAGGTGTGACACCTGTCCCCACACCAAGAATAGGGGGTTGTCGAGAACAGAGCTTAGGGCTATGGTTGGGGGCGTATGATTGATCTTGCAGAGGTCAAAAAAGTGGACTGGCAATATCTGGTGAGTCGGCACGAATCCCTGCTCCATCGAGCGATTCTGATGGAATGTTACGATACGTGTGCCGAGGTCACAGGCCTCCCCTGGCAGCCAACCGTAGATTTTCGTCCTGGCCCGGAGATCTTTTTCGCGCGCCAAGAAATGCAAAATCTTCGCGATCAGTTTACCAATGGTGGTCTCGCCCGTTTGCAAGATTTTCACGCCCATCTCCTTGCCTATGTTGGTAAACTCGATCAACAGGCCAAGGCTTGGGAAGCGCATCCTCCTGTCCTCGACACGAAAGAAAAAATTCGTATCGCGATGGAAACTTTTTTTCATCTGATCAACGAAGCCAGCTCCTTTTTGACGCCCATGCCCGCCGCCGACGCCGTGCTTTCGCAAAGAATTCTCGAGTTGCTGCCAGAGGGAACCGATGAAGAAAAACAGACCTGGCTCAAGATCCTGGCTTATCCCGTCAAAGACAACGAACACACAAAGGAAGAGCGAGCCTTTTATCAGCTCATCGAAAAATTTCAACAACAAGATCCTGCGTTCGACGAGCTTCTCGAACAGCATCTGCGGACATTTGCTTGGATTGGTTCACGCGGCTGTTGGTGGCATCTCGCCTGGACCAAAGCCGATCTTCGTGATCGTATCGAATCGTTCATTGCTTCAGGAAAAAATCCTCTCGAAGAAATTCAGGCTCTCGAAGGCAGTCGTTCTGAACGCATAGCCGAAGGGGAAGCCTTGTTGAGGAAATGGAAGAGAGAACCCGGCTCCGCACTCGATGAGTGGGCCAAGCTCGCCAAAGAATATGCGTATATTCGCACGTGGCGCACGGACGTCATTTATGGCGCCGAATATCGCGCCGGCTTCATCTTTTCACGAATCGCCCAGTCAGTGGGTTGGGAGCTTGATGATTTTAGTTACCTGACGCCTAACGAAATTCGTCACGCCGTGGCGAACGATCAAGAACCCATTTCTCGAGATGAGCTCGCGCGTCGCAAACAATTTTTTGGCACCATCATGATGCATGGCGAGCTGCAAATTTTTTCTGGGCCAGAAGGAAAACAGATCCTGGAAGGTTTGAAGAGCAAGGAAGAGACGACGCAGATTCAAGAAGTCAGAGGTTCGATTGCGTTTATCGGTCACGTTCAGGGTCATGCCAAAATCGTCTTGAGACCCCAAGATCTTAAAAAAGTTGAACGAGGCGACGTTCTCATCGCGGTTATGACCTTTCCGCATTTTATCGCTGCCATGGAGAAAGCCTGCGCCTTTGTCACAGATGAAGGAGGGATTCTTTGCCACGCAGCGATTGTCTCTCGAGAGATGCGGAAGCCTTGTGTGATTGCTACAAAAATCGCCACGAAAATTTTTCAAGACGGCGATCTCATTGAAGTGGACGCGACAAGAGGGATCGTGAAAAAAATTTAGATTTTTTCCAGATACGTTTTCAGCACTTTGTAATAGGTTTGGATGGAGGGGATGTCGACCCACTCGTTTTTGGCGTGATGGTTACCGCCGTCGGGTTGGCTGATGATTGCGGGAATGCCGCGCGCGGAAAAGAATCGGCCATCAGAGCCGCCGTGCCCGAGAACGGTTTCGGGTGTTCGTCCGTGTGCGCGGATCGCGTCGAGAAAGGGGATGACAAGCGGATGCGTGAGAGACACGAGCGAAAGCGGTTCGCGAAAGAGCGTACGCATGGTTACGCCTTCCGGCAAAATGCCGCGGATCCGCGCAAGGATTTCATCTGGCGGATCGTTTTCAGTGTAGCGAATGTCGCACATCGCAGAGGCGGTGTCTGCCACCTGATTCAGCGTTGCACCGCCTTTGATCATCCCGATGTTACAGGTACTCACCCAATGGTTTTCCGGATGATCATCATGCGCGACAAAGAGATCGTGGATCGCGTGCAGCGCGCGTGTCAGATTCAAGATGGCACTGTTTCCGGTCCAAGGCACAGACCCATGCACGGCTCGTCCTTCGGATTTCAGTTCGATCCACAGCGCGCCTTTTTCTTTTTCTACGATACGATGCACTGCAAATCCTCCGTCAGGAATGATCGCGACTTCGCAGCCGTACCCTTCTGCAAGAAGATGTTTGACCCCATGAAAACCGCCGATTTCTTCATCACCGGTTAACATCAACCCGACATCGTGCGACGTGTGGGCGTATTCTTTCATCAGCGCCATCATCACCGCGTCGCCGCTTTTCATATCCAGCGCCCCGCGTCCGTACAGGCGATCACCTTCGCGGCGCGGCGTAAATTGTTCATCCTGCGCCTCAATCACATCGAGATGGCCGGAGAGAAAAACTTTCGGCGTTTTTGTTTGTTTCGTCACGACGATCGAAGGCACGCCCTCGTTATCAATCGAAGTGACGGTTAATCCGGTTCCCTCAAAATAGCGCGCCGCAAAATTACGGCAGGCGCGGATGTTGTCGGGCAGGGCATGCGTAGAACGGATGCGTATCAAATCTTCGGTGAGGGAAAGCAGATGATCGAGAGAAGCCATACGGTGAGGATGATCGTAAAGGAAAATGAGGATGGATGCAATCGTCGTAAAAAGCAGAAGCGGGCGCTGGCGTGCGAACGAGCGAGGTCGTTGGCAGGCGGGCGCCCGGTGAGGGGAGTCGGCGGATCGAGAGCGAGGTCTCGATCAGAGAAACAGATTGTCGGGCGGACGCGTGTCCGGCGGCTTCTGGATGGCGATGCGGTAGACCAGGTCGCCCTGGAAGCACTTGGTCTGGTATCGGCTCCAGACGAAGGGGTGCGCCGACGGGTCGGCCCACTTCCACGCGCGGTCGTAGAGGGCACAGAGCTTCATCACGTCCGGCGCGGTGCGCTGGTATCCCTCGGATCGCCCGAGAATCCGAGCGATCTGCGCATCGGGCTCGTAGGTCCCGAGCATGCCGTTGACCAGCCCGGCGACGGAGATGCGAAGGCGGGTGGCGATGTTCATCAGTTCGTCTCCTGCGCGGTGTGACCCGCGTGTTCGGTTTCGAGTTCGGCCATCACAGTGTTCATGCGTGCGGCTTCGTCCGGGGTCTTGGCGAGTGCCACGTATCCCATGGACCCTTCGGCCGGTGGAATCGTGACAATGATGCCTTCGCCGCGCTTCGGATCCCAGCCGATTCCGCGATTGTCGAGGTGCCCGAGCACTCGGTCGAACGACACCGTCGCCGGAACGTGAAGCGCGTCGTTGCTCCATGCGATCGCCGCGCTTTCGGCCCCAACGAGCCGGTCGCGGATCATCGAGGGATGCACCGCCGCGGTGAAGCGGTAGTTGCTTTCGCATGCGAGAAGCTCTCCCTCGGTGCGAAGCAACCAGTCCACGTTGATGTACCCGCGGGCTCCTCGTGAGGCCGCCCACTCGGCGTACTTCACCGTGTCCTCGGTGACGCGCGCGACGACCCGTTGATCCAGCCCCGAAGGGATGATGCTCCCCAGGAAGGCGTGATCCCGGAGGACCTGCACCGATTCGGCGACCACCGACACCGTGCCAGCTGGCGCGATGTAGCAGAGTACGGCCGGGGAGCAGACCACGTCTCGGTACAGCGGCTCGACCAGGACCGTATCCGTATCCCATCCGGCGTGACCGG